>Ga0326597_10015003_pt1 | contig 10145 bp, 10 predicted proteins | sample RVTome_12_FD_203789 | JGI IMG/M metagenome (GOLD analysis project Ga0326597, IMG submission 203789) | Soil microbial communities from uranium-contaminated site in the Upper Colorado River Basin, Wyoming, United States - RVT100D185 | ecosystem: Environmental > Terrestrial > Soil > Contaminated >...
AGCTACGGCGCGATTCCCCCTCCATAGACCGAATTACCAGGTTCGCTCCGAACTGGGCCGGCCGACCTATTCAGCCCTTTTTAGGTTCAGGAAAGGCCCCTAACCGGCCGATAGAATCTGATGCAGTTACGCGAGGTCTTCGGTCGACGGCGCGAGCGCGGGGCATCGCTGGTCGAAGCGGCAATGGTGTTCCCCATTCTCATCTTGATCATCATGGGGACCCTCGAGATCGGCCTCGCCTTCAAGGACTACCTGACAGTTTCCTACATCTCCCGGGAGGGCGCGCGTCTCGGAGCTCTCGCCGGCGACGACCCCGACGCTGACTGCACCATCCTCAGAGGTATTGGAGGCATCGCCACCAGCCGTGACCTGGAGCGCATCGACGAAATCCAGATCTTCAAGGCCGATGTCAACACCGGCGCCCAGGGCCTCACCAACGTCGCCACCTACATCGACGGCGCCGACCCGACGATCTGCAACGTCCCCTCGACACCCCTGGACGGATGGACGATCAGCCCGATCGCATGGAGCCCGACTTCGCGACAGACCACCGTCGGCACCACTGCGCTCGACATCATCGGAGTGAGAGTCCTCTTGACACGAAGCTGGGTCACCAACTTCGGGCCATTCCGCGGAACCGCGCAGATCGACGAAAGCACCCTGACCCGACTGGAACCACAGGCATTCGAATGACCAGACTCATCAAGCTCACTCGCAGGATCACGCAGCCCGACGCCGACGGCGGGGCAGCCCTTCCATTCGTCGCCGCGATTCTGGTATTGCTCCTTGGGGTCTCAGCCTTCGCTGTGGACCTCGGCTGGCTGTACCTGAACGGTGCTCGCCTACAGAGGGCGGCGGACTCGTCAGCTCTTGCCGGTGTGGTCTACCTGCCCGGCGATATACCCAACGTGATCACAAACGCCGTGAACGGCGCCAACGCCAACGGGTGGGACATCGGGACCGTGAACGGGACCCCAGTCGGCGGCGGCGGCCTTCAAGAGCTCGATTGGAGATCCCTTGCCGACAACAAGCTCGAAGTGACCCTATCCGCCAACGTCCCCACATTCTTCCTGAAGGTGCTCGGCATCAACGACTTCGACATCAGCCGAGTGGCCACGGCCGAATACGTCAAGCCAGTTCCGATCGGCAGCCCCGATCCTTGTTTTGGTGTCGGCCTCACCAGCATCGAGATCGGCGACTGCAACCCGGCCACAGCACAGAATTTCTGGTCGGCCATCTCCGGGCCGTACACCAACAAGTGGAACGGTGACGCCCACGCCACCCTGTTCTGGGACGACGACAGCACCTGGAATCAGGAGTTTGGCAATACCGAGTACCGGTCCAATGGCTACTACCTAGCCGTCGATGTGCCTGAACCAGGAGTCGACACCCTCACCGTGCTGGTCTACGACGCAGGGTTCTACGATCGGGGAAGCTTCAGCACCGAGACCGGTGACCTGGGGCAGAACACCGGTGGTGGCGCCGACACCCACTTCCAGTTCTACCGCTTCGACTCCACACCCCTCGACCCGACCGACAACGTGGCAATCCCTGCAGCTTCGTGCGCCAGCTCGACGGGCCGTTTCGACATCACCTCCGAGGCCAGCGCCGCCACCTACAAGAACCAATGGCGTCGTCTCTGCCGACTGAGCGGTTTTGTTGAGCCCGGGATCTACGTGATCAGGATCTGGACCGACGGTAACGACGGCGGCACCAACCAGTACGCGGTCCGGGCCCAAACCGTTGGGTCCCCCAATGCCCGGGTCTACGGGATCAACGACATCTCGGTCTTCACCAACCAATCCGGAATCTCGACGCTTCACGTAGCCGAGGTAGCCGAGGCGCACGCGGGCAAGACCCTCGAACTGCAATTCTACGACCCGGGCGAGGACGACGCCAATGCCTACATGACGGTGAAGAACCCCGGTGGCACCACCGCCACCTGTGACTGGGTGGCCAAGAACGAGGCAGGCACCATCGTGCGGTCCGGTTCAGGCAACTGTCGCATCCAGACCTCCGACGGCAACTCCTTCTTCAACGGACTGTGGGTGACCGCCCAGGTTGTGATACCCGACGCCTACACCTGCACCACCAATTGCTGGTGGAAGATGGAGATCGAGAACTCTCAGCCCCATGACCGCACCACCTGGGCAGCGAAGATCATCGGCAACCCGGTGCGATTGGTGCCAAACGCATGAGTCGGCTTCGTGTGACCGAGCGCGACTCTTCGGACAAGGGCGCCACGATGGTCGAGTTCGCCCTGGTCTTCGGCTTCCTCATGATGCTCGCCCTCGGGGCGTTCGAGTACGGCATGGTCTTTCGCGACTGGCTTTCGGTCACGGTGTCGGCACGCGAGGGTGGAAGAGTTGCCGCCTCGGCGGCCAACTACGGCGATGCCGATTGTGTGATCCTGGAAGCGGCCACCGGTGCCCTTCAGTCTCTCCAGTCGGGCGAGGTAGCAGAGGTTCACATCTACCGATCCGATGCGTCAGGCAGTTATCCGGGACCCAACTCCTCGGACACCCGACGTTATTCACCCTTCAATACTGGAGACCCGAGCCTTGTCGTGTGCACGGGTGGCTCCCAATGGAACGCTGAGCAGCTTGGCTCGAACTGGGACCCTGCGGATCGTGTTTCTGCAGCGGGGGTCGCCTGGGGCGGAGTCAGGGTCGAGTTCGTGCACGAGTGGCACACCGACTTCCTCTGGTGGACCGGGACGATCAATTTCTCCGACGACGCTGTGTTCCGGATGGAGCCACCCGCGCCTTGAGTGGGCGGGATCCATCGATCCCAAGTGCATCTGAATCACTTCTAGGCTTGTTGCATGCTGCCACCGCCTGAGTTCATGCCCGCTCTGATCACCCCTTTCACCAAGAGCGGGGAGATCGACACCAAAGCCCACACCTCCAACCTCAAAGTCCTCGCCGACCAGGGGATCAAGGGCTTCGTCATCGGGGGATCCAATGGCGAAGGCCCCTATTTGGAGCCAGGTGAGCGTCTTCATCTGGTCAAGACCGGTCGGCGGCGGAAGACACACTTCATGGTTGGCATCGCTGCCGAAACCACCAGGGTGGCCCTGGCCCAGGTCCAGGAGGCGGTCGACGCCGGCGCCGACAGTGTGTTGGTTATGACCCCCACCACGCTCACCCGCGGTCGTGACGCGGCGGTGCTCTTCTACTACCGAGGCATCGCCGACGCCTCACCTCTCCCTGTCTTCCTCTACTCGGTCCCCAACGTGACTGCGGTCAACCTCCCCATCACGTTGGTGGAGAAGTTGTCCCGGCACAAGAACATCGTCGGCATGAAAGACTCGAGTGGCGACGTGGTCCGTCTTCAATCGATCATCGACGCCACACCGGCCGAATTCATCCTCTACTCCGGCTCGTCGAAAGCACTCACCGCAGCGATTGCAATTGGTTGTCATGGCGCAATCACCGGTTCGGGCAACTACCTTCCCAAACTGGTGCTCGAAACCCTCGCCACCGCCAAGGAGAGCCCGGCCCGGGCGCGCACCCTCCAGAAACGACTGAGTGCGATCAGCGGAAAGGTCGAAGCCCATGGGGTGCCCGGAGTCAAAGCAGCCGCCAAGGCAGCCGGACTGACCCCCGGGCACCCCAGAGAGCCATTGACCCGACTCACCAAGACCGCATCGAGCGATATTGCCAAGCTGATCTGAGCTACCCCGGTTTGACCGTTTACTCAAAGTTGGGTGGACGATTACGATTCCGGCCCAACCGATCATCAAGGAGTAGCGCGTGTCCAAGTTTCTCAGCGAAGAGTGGGCCTCAGAAGTCACCGCGGCCCTCAACGCTCATGAAGGCTTCAGGAACGCCATCGGTGCGGCCGACCTGACGATTCAGTTCAACACCTCCGACGCCCCCAACGGCGACGTCGACTACTACCTCCAGTCGACCGGAGGGACCACCGCGTTACTGGTCGGCTCGATCGAAACCCCCGACGTCACGGTCAAGCAGTCGTACGAGACGGCAACCGCCATCTCCCAGGGTGAGTTGAACACACAAACCGCCTTCATGACCGGCAAGCTCAAGGTGTCGGGAAACCTGGCCAAGCTGATGATGCACCAGGGAGCGATTCAGCAGTGGGGAGCCGCGGTCTCGGACCTTCACGTCGAGTACTGACACTCGCGAGAAATCTGTCGAAATGATGTCGCGGTCTTCGACATGATGTCGTAAGGCGTCCCACGAGAGAAGGGAACAACGGATGCCAAAGTACGCAGCACTCATCTACGGGTCCGCCGAGGACCAGGGTCAAAGCACACCAGAGATGCTCGAACAGGTCATGGCCGACTACACCGAGTTTGGTGAGAACGCCGGTGCGGCCGGTGTCATTGCCGGCGGCGAGGCATTACACGACACCGACACCGCAACGACGATCAAGGTCAACGGTGGCAAGGGCGGGGACGCGGTGTTCACCGACGGGCCTTTCGCCGAGACCAAAGAGGTCCTGGGTGGCTTCTACATTCTCGACGTAGCCGATCTCGACGAGGCGCTGAAATGGGCGCAACAGATCCCCGGCGCCTGGTACGGACGGGTCGAAGTCCGGCCCATCATGGAATTCGATACCGACTCGCCAGACGTCTGATCGGACTTACCTGAGGTAGGTGGCGCCAGGAGTTCCCCCCTCCCCGGCTCCGCCGGTACTCCCCCCTTCGGGGGGAGAAATGGCGCCACCTCAACAGAGAAGACCCCCTCCCGGCTCCGCCGGACTCCCCCCAAGACCCCCCACCCCCCTTCGGGGTACTCCCCCCAACGCTCACTTCGTTCGCTGGGGAGAAACGGCTCACTTCGTTCGCTGGGGGGAGAAACGGCCACTCCGTTCGCTGGGGGGAGAAACAGACCATGGGCCTTCCCCGGGAGCCGGCTAGATCAGACCCAGTTCTCTGACCGCATCACGCTCGTCGACCAGCTCGGCGACAGACGCATCGATCTTGGAGCGCGAGTAGTCCTCGATCTCCAGGCCCTGAACGACCTGCCAGCGACCGTTACGGGCTATACACGGATACGAGGACATCAACCCCTCGGGAACCCCGTAGGAGCCGTCTGAAGCGAGCCCGACCGACACCCAGTCGCCCTCGGGTGTGCCTCCAACCCAGTCCCGCATGTGGCTGATGGCGGCATTGGCCGCCGACGCCGCCGATGAGGCACCGCGAGCTTCGATGATCGCCGCCCCTCGTTTGGCGACGGTGGGGATGAACACCCCCTCGATCCAGTCCTGATCGACCAACGCGTGTGCCGGTTGTCCGTCGACCTCACAGTGGAACAGGTCGGGATATTGGGTGGTGGAGTGGTTGCCCCAAATGGTCATCCTCTTGATGGACGTCACGGGACGGGCGATACGCGCCGCCAACTGGCTGATGGCCCGGTTGTGATCGAGCCGGGTCATTGCAGTGAAGTTGGCCGGATCCATCCCTGAGGCGTTGCTCATGGCGATCAATGCGTTGGTATTTGCCGGGTTTCCGACCACGAGCACCTTGACCTCGGGACTCGCCGCCGCAGCCAGCGCCCGACCTTGCGTGGTGAATATGGCCCCATTGGCGGCGAGCAGATCGGAACGTTCCATTCCCGCCTTCCGGGGCATGGCGCCAACCAGCAGGGCGACCTCGGCCCCCTCGAATGCGACTTCTGGGTCGTCGGTCTTGACCATCCCGGCCAGGAGTGGGAAAGCGCAGTCCTCGAGCTCCATGGCAACACCCTCGAGCGCGCCCAATGCCGGTGGTATCTCGAGCATCTGTAGGATCACGGGCCGGTCGTCGCCCAACATCGCTCCCGACGCGACGCGAAACAGCAGGCTGTAGCCGATCTGACCGGCCGCTCCGGTCACTGCCACTCTGATTGGTTGGTCTTGCATGCCTCCGAACCTATTCTCCCGGCGTTAGGACACGAAATCCAAGGCGATGTCCAGCTGAGGTGCGGAGTGGGTGATCCATCCCACCGAGATGATGTCGACTCCGGTCTCGGCGAGCTCACGCACATTCTCCAAGGTGACTCCACCAGACGCCTCGGTGGTGATCCGGTCTCCGGCCAGGGCCACCGCTTGGCGCAACAACTCGGGTCCCATGTTGTCGAGAAGCACCCGATCGGCGTCAGTCTCCAGGGTCTCGGACAACTGCTCCAGGCTCTCCACCTCGACCTCGATCATCACCCCTGGATTGACCCTCTTTCTGACCGCGGCCACCGCCTGGGTGATGCTCCCGACCGCCACCAGGTGGTTGTCTTTGATCAGCGCCGCGTCGTAAAGACCAAACCGATGGTTCATCCCACCACCCACCCGGACCGCGTATTTGTCCAGGGCCCGCAACCCGGGGACGGTCTTGCGAGTATCAGAGATCTTGGCCCCGGTTCCCGAGACCGCCTCGACGAGCTCAGCGGTGGCGGTGGCGACACCCGACATGCGACCCAGCAGGTTGAGGGCGGTCCTCTCCCCGGTGAGGATGGTCCGGGAATGACCGGCTACGCGAGCGATCTCGGCGCCGACGTCGACCCGATCGCCGTCAGAGACCAGGGGCTCGAAGGTCACCGACGGATCCAGAGCCTCGAACACGTAGGCGACTACATCGAGCCCGGCAATGACTCCTGGGGCCCTGGCCACGAACCGGGCCTCGCTCTGGGAGGTCTGGGGCACGCAAGCATCTGAGGTTATGTCTCCCAGTGCACCGAGATCCTCAGAGAGGGCCCGACCCACCACTTCGACGTAGTCGGCGCGAAGCATCAGGCGACCGCAACCATCTCCGCCCGGGTGGCATCGGTAAGGCTTCGATGCTCCTGTAATGGGTCGGGCTCGGGGTAGTCGGCGCGATAGTGCCCGCCTCGCGACTCCGATCGCCGCAGGGCGGCCAGAATGACCATTAGCGACAGCTCGGCGGCGATCCGGCCTGAGATCGTGCGCCGGAGGACCCCGGCCAGGTCGAAGACGTGGTTCCTCGCCTCCCACAGCCCACTTCCGCTCCGAACCAGCCCGACCCGATCCCACATGATCTGCCGCAGGTCATCCAGGGCTGGTCCGGCGATCAGAGGCAGGTCGAAGGCATCTTGCGGTGCACGCGGCTCTCCGACCGGTTCGACGAGACCATTGGCGACATCCGAGGACACCCTGGTCCCAAACACCAGGCCCTCGAGCAGCGAGTTCGACGCGAGACGGTTGGCGCCATGAACGCCGCTCGAGCTGCATTCGCCGACGGCCCACAGACCCGGTACCGAAGTCCGTCCGTTGCCGTCGGTGTCGATTCCGCCCATGTAGTAATGGGCCGCGGGCGAGACAGGAAGCAAATCCGAGGAAGGGTCGAGGCCAACAGAGTTGGCATGAGCGGTGACCGTGGGATACCGGTCGGAGAAATTGATTATGGAGCGGGCATCGAGATAGGCGCCGAGGCCCTTGTCGTGTTGCCAGAAGATCGCCCGAGCAACTATGTCCCGCGGGGCGAGCTCGGCCATCGGGTGGTACTGATCCATGAAACGTCGTCCGTGGGCATCGACCAGGAGGGCGCCGTCGCCCCGGAGAGCCTCGGTCAACAACGGCATGGGGTCCTTGCCCGCGAGCAGGGCCGTGGGATGGAACTGAACGAACTCGAGATCGGCAAGACGAGCTCCCGCCCTCCCCGCCATCACTATCCCATCGCCGTTCACGCCGGCCGGGTTGGTGGTACGCGAGAAGAGCCGTCCCGCTCCCCCCGTCGCCAGCACCACAGCCGGAGCCAGGAAGACCCTCCGGTCCTTCCCGGCGATGGCGACCACGCCCGCTACCCGGTTGTCGATGGTGACCAGGTCAACCACACGACCCTGGATCGTCACGATCCGGTCTGTAGCGTCGACCGCCGCGGTCAACGCCCGCATCACCTCGGCCCCGGTGGCATCGCCGTCGGCATGGATCACCCGTCTGATCTGATGCCCCCCCTCGCGGCCCAGCAGGAGTTGACCCGATTCATCACGGTCGAACTCGGCGCCGAGTGCGATGAGGTTCTCGACAGCTGCGGGACCTTCGCTGGTGAGCAGGTCGACCATCTGCCTCACTCCGAGACCACCACCGACGCTCAGGGTGTCGTCGGCATGCCGACCCGGTGAGTCGTCGCCGGAGAGCGCTACGGCTATCCCCCCTTGCGCCCACCAGGTGGAGCCCATGTCGGGTGTGCTGACCACGTAGGCGCGCGGCAATCCCAACGCGACGGTCAGCCCGGCTACCCCCGCCCCCACCACGAGCGGGGCGTCCAATCTGGTGATGTCCGCCATCTAGGGGTCCGTCGGTGAAATAGGGCGAGGGTGTCTCCGAGTCATCGGCGTCATCTGGCCACGAGAAAAGCGCAGTCGCAGCCGGAAGCTGCGGCGAGCACTTTGGACGCAGCCAGGGGAGTCGAGGGCCGGAGAGACACCGCCACTATTTCTGCGACGGGCCACTAGTCCTGACGCCCGACGTCGAGCATGCGGAACACGGCTTTCCGGGCCGGTTCGGCGATTTCCGGCGCGACCTCGACCCTGTGGGTCATGGTGGCAAGAGAGGTACGTATGTTCTCGAGGGTGATTCGCTTCATGTGGGGGCACAAGTTGCACGGCCGGACGTACTCGGTGTCAGGCGTCGAAGAAGCAACGTTGTCGGCCATCGAGCACTCGGTGATCATCATCACCCGATTTGGCTGATTCGTGGTTACCCAGTTGATCATCCCGTGGGTGGATCCGACATAGTCGGCCTCGGCGAGCACGTCCGGAGGGCACTCGGGGTGGGCGATGACCCTGATTGGGCCCATATCCCTGCGGTAGTCGGCGATCTCGGCGCCGGTGAACCGTTCGTGGACCATGCATGAGCCTTCCCAAAGGATGATGTCAACATCGGTCTGGGTCGCCACCCAACGACCCAGATACTGATCCGGGGTGAAAATCACTCGCTCCGCTCCAAGCGACTCGACGACCGCTACTGCGTTGCTCGAGGTGCAGGTGACGTCTGACTCCGCTTTCACCTCAGCCGAGGTGTTCACGTAGGTGACAACGGGAACCCCTGGGTACTGCTCCTTGAGCCGGCGGACATCGGCTCCCGTGATCCCGTCGGCCAGCGAGCACCCGGCTCTGAGGTCGGGGATGAGGACTGTCTTATCCGGATTGATGATCTTGGCGGTCTCCGCCATGAAGTGCACCCCGGCGAGGACGATTACCTCGGCCGCGGTGTCCAATGCCGACTGTGCCAATGCCAATGAGTCGCCGGTGATATCCGCCACCAGGTGATAGATGTCTGGGGTCATGTAGTTGTGGGCAGCGACGATCGCGTTGCGTTCGAGCTTCAGCCGATTGATGTCGTCCACGACGGGCTGCAGCGCCGTGACTTCTGCCTCTGGCAGAACATCAGAGGCACGTGTCGTCTGCAATGTCGTCATGGGCTCCCGGGGCTGCTGACAATGAGTGTACGGCTGGCCCGAGGTCACCGATCCGGTGAGGATGGCGGGCGGGTCGATCTCGAGACCACCCCCCGGCCTCGGGGTTCAACTCACATATGTCCGATGATGGCGTCGCCGAACTCGGAGGTCTTGACCTCGGTGGCGTCGTCTGTGAGCCGGGCGAAGTCGTAGGTGACCGTCCTGGCCTTGATCGCTCCCTCGAGCCCCCTGATGACGAGGTCGGCTGCCTCCGACCATCCCAGGTAGCGGAGCATCATCTCGCCCGAGAGGATCAACGAGCCCGGATTCACCTTGTCCTGACCGGCGTACTTTGGCGCCGTGCCGTGCGTCGCCTCGAAGACAGCGACACCGGTGTCGTAGTTGATGTTGCCACCGGGGGCAATCCCGATCCCACCCACCTGGGCGGCCAGGGCGTCCGAGATGTAATCACCGTTCAGGTTGGTGGTCGCTATGACGTCATAGTTGGCCGGCCTGGTAAGGACCTGCTGCAACATGGCATCAGCGATGACATCTTGAACCAGGATCTTCTCGCCCGGCTCACCACCGCAGTCCTCCCAGGAGACGGCAACGTCGGAGAACTCTTCCTTGACCAGCTCGTAGCCCCAGCTTCGGAATGCTCCCTCGGTGAACTTCATGATGTTTCCCTTGTGGACCAGGGTCACCGACTTGCGCCCGTTGGCTATGGCATACCTGAGCGCAGCCCGGATCAGTCGTTTGGACCCGGTGATCGAGATCGGCTTGAGGCCGA
>Ga0326597_10015004_pt1 | contig 10143 bp, 6 predicted proteins | sample RVTome_12_FD_203789 | JGI IMG/M metagenome (GOLD analysis project Ga0326597, IMG submission 203789) | Soil microbial communities from uranium-contaminated site in the Upper Colorado River Basin, Wyoming, United States - RVT100D185 | ecosystem: Environmental > Terrestrial > Soil > Contaminated >...
CACCCCCGAAGGCGGCGGCCTCCGTTGGAGTCGCCCAGCCGAGAATGATGAAGCCCACGACCATGAAGACGACGAGTCCCATCGGCGCGACGTTGGTCAAAACGAGCTTGGCCTTGACCGCGACCGAGGTTCTCGGCACCTCGTACGCCGGTGCGGCTCCGGGGTTCATGATTAGCTGGAGGGTAATCATCATCGCGTACAGCAGGGCGAGGACGATTCCGGGCAGGAATCCGGCAATCAACAGCCTGCCGACGTCGATGTTGGCGATGCTTGCAAGCAACACGCCAATCGAAGACGGCGGAATGATCATCGCCAGACCTCCGGTGCCGAGGATGGGACCCATCGACATGCGCGAGTTGTACCCGCGCCGCTGCATTTCGGGCACCATCAGCGAGCCGAGCATGGCGGTGTTCGCCATGCTCGAACCGGTGAGCGTTGAGAACATCACTCCACCGGCAACCGTGAGGTAACAGAGCCGACCCGGCAAGCGGCCGAACAGGACGTCGAGTCCGTCGAAAACGCGAATCGCCAGTCCCGTATGGAAGAACAGCGCTCCCATCATGATGAACATCGGCACCGGACCGAGCGTGAAGCTGGTCACCAGGGCGGTCGCGTTGTCGACCAGTTGTGTCAACCCGTTCGTGCCGATGAAGATCAGCGCGCCCAGGATGTTCGTGGTGAGGAAGGTCAGGGCGACCGGCATCCCGATCGCCATCATGAATATGACCATCCCGACCAGTATCGCGAGAGCCCAGTACCATTCCATGGCGCTACATGGTCTCGCCGGCGTCGCCGCGATCACCGTACATATCGTCGATGCCGATCAAGTAGCGTCCGAATTCGATGGCTATCAACAGAGAGGCAAGCGGCATCGGAAGATAAAGCGTCCAGAGCGTCATACTGACGCCGCGAATGTCCAGATCGCCGCTCTGGATCGCCTCCAGGAGAAGCTGGGCCGAAACAAAACAGAAAACCAGCGACGAGCCGATGCACACGGCGTACACGATTTTGGCCAGCACCCGCTTGACGCGCCGCGGCAGGAACTGGGTGATCGCGTCGATGAACACATGCCCTTTGATGCGCACCAGCCACGGGGCGGCGAACATGGTGAAATAGAGCAGGATGTATTCGACCACCGCAATGGTGTAGGCCGGCGGCGATTTGCCGGAAATTCGGATCGAGACGTCCAATACGATCAACAGGAATGCGACGAAGATGAGGATCCCCGAACACACCGCGAGTCCCTTGATCAGAAAATCGTACGCCTTCGCGATGCCCTTCAACCGAAGTTCCCCCTATGCCCCCGTTGCCGGCGATATTAACAGCAGGTCGCGCGCGAGGGTATATAGATCGGGCACCTGCGATGGCGCAATCGCGGCCGAGGGCGAGCGCGCACGCGGCTCGCTTGTTCGAGCGCAGCCCCGGCGCATCGTTTCGCGACGCGGCCCGTGCCGCAATATCCGGCCACCTCAGTCCGTGCCGCCGTGCCGACGGCTGCCGCTGTTGCGCGCCTGCGCAGGAGAAGGCAGACTTGCGACCGGGGTACCGGTGACGACGGGACGGGTGGGTATGAATAAAACGGATCAAGAGGCGGCCTTCGACGGGCTGTATCGCGCCTCGGGCGTCACGCTTTCGCCCGAGGAAGTCGAAGAGCTGCGCAAGGCCTACGGATCTCTGGTTTCCCTCGCCCAACGCACCCGAGTTGTCGGGCGAAGCTGGGAGGTACGAATGTTGCCCTTCTTTTCCCCGCGGCGGCGGACCCGTCGATGAGCGACCGTACTGCAGTCGGCGCGGTTACGATCGACCGCCTTGCGGTCGATGTGCCGACCCTGGCCGAAGCAGCCGATCTAATTCGACGCGGAGCACTGTCACCGGTTGATCTCACGGAAGCTTGCCTTGGCCGAATCCAGAAGTACGACGGCATGGTCAATGCCTTTCACAACGTCATGTCCTCGGAGGCACGTTCTGCCGCCGCGCGCGCCACGGAAGAAATCGCGCAGGGCCGCTACAGAGGGCCGCTGCACGGCATTCCGATCGGGCTGAAAGACGTTTTCTACATGCAAGGGCACAAGACGACCTCGAACTCGCGGCTGATGCTGGATTTCGAGGCGCAGGAGGATGCGACGGTGGTGCGGCGGTTGAAGGATGCCGGGGCGGTGCTGATCGGCCAGCTCAATACCTATGAATTTACTTTCGCCGGCCGGCCTTGTTTCGATGCGCCGTTTCCACCCGCCCGCAATCCGTGGGCATTGCACCGCTCGACGGGCGGGTCGAGCAGCGGTTCAGCGGCCGCCATCGCCGCCGGTTTCTGTCTCGGGGCTCTGGGCACGGATGCGGGGGGATCCATCCGCACGCCCGCGGCGCTGAACGGCGTCGCGGGCTTGAAGCCGACGCTCGGCCGGGTCAGCGCGCAGGGCGATATGCCGCTCACCTTTTCGCTGGATTGTGTCGGGCCGATGGCACAGAACTCTCGAGACTGCGCCCTGATGCTGCAGGTGATAGCGGGATACGACGAAAAGGATCCAATGAGCGCCGACGAGCCCGTCGAGGACTACTGCAGCGCGCTTGATGATGGTGTAAAAGGACTCAAAGTCGGGATGATTCGACGCTTTTACACCCGCGATTTCAGTTCACCGCCGCAGATCGTGGCGGCGGTCGACGGAATCGGTGAAACGCTGGCGAATCTCGGCGCGGAGGTAGGCGAGATCACGCTCTCACCACTGATGGACTGGCATGCGGTCGGTCGCATCATGCTTCCTGCCGAAGCGTACGCGATCCACGAGGAACGGCTGCAGACGCGGGCGAACGATTACGGACGGCTTACGCGCAATCGATTGATGCTGGGGGCCATGATTCGTGCGGTGGACTACATTCAGGCACAGCGGCGTCGCGCCGAGCTGTTGGCGGAATTGGAGGCCGCGTTGGAAATCTACGACGTGGTGGTGACCGCAGGAATGCTGGTACCGGCCGCACCCCTGGACGACAAGGAGCCATTTCCGTATCTCGACGTACCCATGATCGCGGTACCTTTCAGTCTCACCGGGCATCCCGCCCATGGCGTGCGCGCCGGCTTCTTTGCCGATGGCATGCCGATCGGCGCCCAGATCGCGGGCCGCAATTGGGACGAGGCGACGGTGCTTCGGGTCGCGCACGCGTTCGAAGCCGCGGCGGGACTGCTCGACCGAAAACCCGATCTCGATTCGCAGCGGATATGAAACCAGCAGGCGCTGACAAAGCGAATCCGGAACCGGGTGGCTTGCACCGGCGCGGCGCGGCTGTTGCTGCCGCCCGCCAGCAGCCCATACAAAAGCGCAGCGCGGTTCGCCGGCCCGGGGAAATGGCAAGACGCGAGGACCGGCGCGCGCAGCCGCGGGTGGCTGCGAGCGGCAACAAGAAGCTGTTCCTGTCCGCGGTGAGCGGCGAATTCCTCGCCTGCCGCAAACTGCTGGCGGGCGATCTCAAGCGCCCCGGCCTCGATATCGCCATGCAGGAGGACTTCATCGACACGGGCGCGAGCACACTGGAAAGTCTCGACGCCTACATCCGCGAATGCGATGCCGTTGTTCACCTGATCGGCAAGGACACCGGAAGCGTGCCGGACGAATCCGCCGTGGCCGAACTGCTGGACGCCTATCCCGACCTCGGCAAGCGCCTGGTGCCGCTGGCCAAGCACCTGCGCGCGCCGCAGCCGGGCTTTTCCTACACCCAGTGGGAAGCGTATCTGGCGCTTTATCACGCTTGTCCGCTGTTTGCGTATCGCCCCGCGGATTTCGATCTCGACGTGTTTCAAGGGCCCCGCGACGCGATGCTCGTCGTCAGCGCTGCCCAGTCGCATCAGTTGCAGCAGGCTCACTACCGTCGCGTCAGTGCGCTGGGTCGCTTTCGCGGACAGTTTCTCAACGAGGAGCGTCTCAGTTCGGCCGTGCTGCGCGACCTGGTCGATATTCTGCCCCGGCTGGAATCGGTCGCCCGCGTCAGCCCCACGCGGCTGCGGCATGGCGCCGAGCGGCTCATCGGCCGCGACCACGACCTGACCCGGCTCGACAGCGCGTGGAACGACGCGCACAAGAACATGGTGATCGTGCGCGCCGGGGGCGGCGTCGGAAAAACCTCGCTCGTTGCTACCTGGATGGCCGAGCTGGCGCTCAAGGGGTGGCGGGGCGCAGAGCGCGTCTACGACTGGTCGTTTTACAGTCAGGGGGCAGGCGATCAGGTTTCGGCATCGGCGGAGATTTTCATCGCCGACGCGCTGCAAGCGTTTGACGATCCGGACCCGACGCAGGGCTCTCCGTGGGATCGCGGTGCGCGCCTTGCGGGCTTGGTGGCGCGGTCGCGCTGCCTGCTGGTGCTGGACGGCCTGGAACCGCTGCAGCACTCGCCCGGATCCACGCAAGGCAGGCTCAAGGACCAGGGCGTCGAAGCGCTGCTCAAGGGCCTGGCCGCCCGAAACGAAGGCCTGTGCGTGGTCACGACGCGCGAAAAAGTGGACGACATCAAACAGCACTACGGCCGCAGCGCCGACGATTTCGAATTGAGCTTTCTCAGCGACCTCGCCGGTGCGGCGTTGCTGCACCACGCCGGGGCCCGGCGCGCCGGGGCGAAAAACCTGGTACCGGACGCCCCGGAACTGCAGGCCGCCAGCCGCGAGCTGCACGGGCATGCCCTGACGCTGCAACTACTGGGACAGTACCAGCGCCTGGCCGAAGACGGCGACCTCCTCAAGCGCAGCAGCGTACGCGTGGCCGGTGACGACGAGCAGTACCTGAACGATGCCACGCATGTCTATGCCCACACGTTCGAGACGCTCAAAGCCTACGAGAAATGGTTTGCCGCGGAGGGAGAGAAAGGGCAGCGGCAACTGGCGATCCTGCGGCTGCTCGGGCTGTTCGATCGTCCGGCGTCCCGCAGCTGCCTCGAGTCGCTGCGAGCGCCGCCGGTGATCGCAGGATTGACCGACTCGTTTTTCGCTGTCGAAAGCAAGTGGATCGGACTTCAGCGCATCTTCACCCCCATCTCGGTCAAAGACTGGAAGCTGGCGTTGAGCCGGCTGGAAAAGCTCAACCTGATCGCCGTCCAGACCGATGGTTGCGTCGATTGCCAGCCGATGCTGCGCGAGTACTTCCGCGGCCAGTTGCGACGCTCGCAGCCCGAGGCCTGGCGTAGCGCACACCGGCGGATCTACGAACACCTTTGCGCGAACGCGCACGAAGAAGACCATCCCACCCTCGAAGACCTTCAACCGCTCTACCAGGCCGTGGCTCACGGCTGCCTCGCGGGGTTGCAGCAGGATGCGTGCGACAAGGTTTATTTCGCCCGCATCGTGCGCCGGGAGGAATCCTACAGCACGAAGAAACTCGGTGCGTTCGGATCGGACCTGGAAGCCATAGCCTGCTTTTTCGAAACGCCATGGTGCCCCGTCTCGCCCGCGCTCAGGCAAGCCGACCAGGCCTGGCTGCTCAACGAAGCGGCGTACCGCCTGCGCACCTTGGGCCGGCTGACCGAAGCGCTCGAGCCGATGCGGACCAGCCGCGAGATGTGCAGCCAGCGCAAGGACTGGAAAGAGACTGCCGTGCGCGCAAGCAAGCTGAGCGAGCTGGAGCTTGCGCTGGGTGATGTGACCGCGGCGGTGGCGGACGCCGAGCAGTCCGTGACCTGCGCCGACCGCAGCGGTGATGTGTTCCAGCAGATGGGTTTTCGCACGACCCACGCCGACGCGCTGCACCAGGCGGGCTTCCGGGACGAGGCGTATGCGCGCTTGCGCGAGGCAGAACAGATGCAGGCCGAGCGACAGGCCGCGTACCCGCTGTTGTATTCGATCCAGGGATTCCGGTATTGCGACCTGCTGCTGGCGCAGGCCGAGCGCGCCGCGTGGCAGGTGCAATTGGGTTGCGCCGGCGATTCGCCGGCCCCGGTCGGCGACCCGCCGGCCGAGATCGAGGCGATCATTCGAAGGCGCCCGGGCCGTTCGGCAAACTGGCCTGCGCCCTTCATCGCCAATGGCGGGTCGGCGCAGGGAACACGCCAGCAGGTTGTGCTACCCAACGCAGTCGCCGACTGCCTCGCCGTCGAGCAGCGTGGGGCGAAGATGTTCCAGTGGCGCGTTGCGTCGGACTCGCTGCTCACTATCGCCCTGGACCACCTCACCCTGGGCCGCGCCCAGCTCTACCGCGCCATTCTGGAGCAGTCCGACATCCAGCTGCTGAATTCGGACCTCTCTCATATTGAACACGCGGTGGACGGCCTGCGCCGCGCCGGCCGCGCCGACCACCTCCCCCGCGGCCTCCTGACACGCGCCTGGCTGCGCAGCCTCACCGGCGCACGCACCGGGTCCGAGAGCGCGCAAAGCGACCTGGATGAAGCCTGGGAAATCGCCGCGCGCGGCCCCATGCCACTCTTCTTCGCCGACATTCATCTGTACCGGGCGCGGTTGTTCGGACGCAGCGGCGGCGCAAGCGGGGATGCATGGCCGGAATTCGGTGCAGAGAAGTATCCGTGGCAGTCGTCCTGGAACGACCTCGCCGAGGCGCGGCGCCTTATCGAGAATCACGGGTACTTCCGGCGCAAGGAAGAACTCGAAGACGCGCAGGCCGTCGCCAGATCGGGTGCATCCATTGGCGAACACAATTAGCGCATGCCTGCCAATGCGATTTGCGATTTCCAGGTCGCGGCGCAGGGCGACGAGCAATTACTCGGGAGTCAGTAACCGGGGCGACACATTCCGCTACGCCTCTCCGGGGAGAATTGGAGAGACGCGTGTCGTCCAATCAAGCGACTTCCGAGTAACTCCGCAATCCGCCCCTCGGATCGCCGCGCCTCCGGGTGCTTCGATACGCGACTATTCCTTCGGCATGTGGTACTTGGCGTAGGGCTTTTCCCCGGGTTCCAGGTCGGGCAGCGCGCCGCCGGATAGAAAGGTCCCGACCAGGTTGCCCCGGGTGACCGGCAGCAGTATGTGGGACGGATGCGATTCGTCGTGGTAGACGGTCATTCGCCACGGGCTCTGGCGCCACAGGCAGCCTCGGGCGACGGCCTGTACCCGGTTGTGGGCGGGTTCGTTGTCGGCGCCCTTGATCCGCACGCCGATCCGCTCCCCGGCGAGAACCAGCCGGGCGGTGGACACGAGACTGAAGCGCAGTGCGTAAATTTTTCCCGGCTCCAGCGGCTCGCGCTGCGCGTGCGCCGGAATCGGTTCCCAGTCCTCGCAGTCCGCGCGCAGGGCGCGCTGCGATGCGCGCAGCCATCCCTTGGTGAGTTCGCGCACCTCGCCGCCGGCATCCCTGTGCAGCAGGGTCGCGAACACGAACATCTCCGCATCGCTGCTGGAAGCGTACAGGTGCAGCGGAACCGGGCCGATCAGTTCGGTGTTCTCGACCAGCGTGGGCGTCCAGTAGGTCAGCTCGCCATGCACGAAGGTCGAATCCTCGAAGCTGTCGTGGCCTTCGTTGGGCCACAGTTCGTGTTCGCTGAGCAGCGAGCCGGCGTGAAAATAGAACGGCGTCCAGCGGGTCTCCGGCAGCGGCCAGTCGCTGGCCGACTTCCACTCCCCGGTCGCAGGTATGAACAGGCGCACCGGCGGCTCGTCCATGACACCGTTCTCGATTCCCTTCAACCAGTAGTCGAACCAGCGCAGCGATTCGTACTGGTACTGGAACACGGGCCGGTCCAGGTAAAGGGGCGGACTGATGACCATTTTCTTGGGCCCCTTCCAGTGCTTCCAGGTTCGAAATGCGCCCGGCAGATGCAGCCCGTACATGCCCCAGCAAGCCCCGAGGAAGGCCGGCGTGCGCGCGTCCCGGTAATCGACGTTACGCTCGCGATAGTAGTCGCCGTCCAGACTGTTCAGGATCACGTCCACGACCGCCGGATTTTTTCCCTGGTCCGGGTTTTCCAGCACCTGGCGCAAATCCGCGACGGCGACGATGTCCTCGTCGCGCAACGCCGCGTCGATGGCGGCACGATATTTCTTTTCGCCCATTTTCTCGCGACACCAGCTCATCGGTCGCGGATTGTCCCAGTTCAGACTCCAGTGGCGCAGGAAACCGTGCGCGAGGATGCCGCCGTGGTAGAACACATCGCGATAGAAGTCCGTGGCGCCCCACGGAGCGAAGATCGCCTTCAGGTGGGGCGGGTTGAGGGCCGCGACCTGGATCTGCAGCCAGGCGAAATAGGAAACGCCGAACATCCCCACGTTGCCGTCACACCAGGGCTGGGCGGCGAGCCACGCGATGACCTCGCACACGTCCTGCACTTCGAGCGGGCCCATCATCTGGAACTGACCCTGGGACTTTCCGGTTCCGCGCACGTTGATGACGGCCTGCACGTACCCGCGGCGCACCAGGAATGCCGGATCGCCGGCCTCGATGTAGCCGCGCAGGTTCCCGTATCCGATCGGCCGCAGGGGCGCGGTCTGAATCTCGCAGTTGTACGGATGGGCGCCCAGTATTACCGGGAATTTCCCCTCGGCGGCCGGACGAAAAAGGTCGCCCGACAGGAGGGTCCCGTCGCGCACCGGAATGCGTAGGTCCGGCTCTTTGACGACTTCATGTTTGCGCTCGGACGTCTTCCACTTCTGCGTGAACACGATTTCTCCTTGCTGAGTTCAGAGGTCGCCGCGGCAGGCAGCGTTCATCCCAGGAGTTTGGATCCGAAGAAGCGCGCCGGAAGCGCTCGCACCAGGTCCATGGAGCCTTGCGCGGCAAAATCCTCCAGCCGCAGTTGCGGGTTGTGCGGCCGGATGCGCTCGAACGCGGCGCGCGCCTGCGCGTCGGCCGGAGGCGGGATGGTGGCATCGATGATCATCTTGGAGCCTGCGCGTTGCCACAGCGCAGTGCCCGGCGCGCCCAGTTCGGGCAGGCTCGCGTCCATCGCATGGTTGTGCGTGCCCGGAATGATGACCACGTCGGACTGCGGGTTGACCCGCGTGGACAGCGCCCACATCAGTTCGGTGTGATTGAAAATGTCGACGTCGGCGTCCACCGCAATGGCGACCTTGGGGTGCTGGTATTCCGATGCGAGCGCCGCCATCAGCAGGTTTTTCGCCTCGCCGTAATAGCGCTGCGTCATTTGCACCACGACGCCGAAAATGCCAGGTAGCGCCATCACGTTGTGCAGGTTCGGGCCGCCGCCCACGTCCTTGAGTCGGCGATAAATCGTGGCGCTCATGGGGATCTTGTGGAACACGCAGCCTTCCATCTCCGAGCCGTTCTGCAGGTTCTTGAAGATGGCGTCTTTGCGGCGCGTCATGTGGTGGTATTCGACGATGGGATTCTTGCCCGTGCCGGTCACGTAATAGTCCTGAAACTCCGAGAACGGTCCTTCCTCCTCGCGGTAGTGGGGCGGAATGTGGCCTTCGAGCACGATCTCGGCATCGGCCGGAACCTCGAGGTCGACCGTATCGCACTTCACCAGGCGCACCGCTTCGCCGAGGAAGCCGCCGGCGATCTCGAACTCATCGACCCCGTAGGCGGCCGTGGTGGCCGCAGCGGCGTAATAAAGCGGGTAATGGCCGATGAAAATTGCCACCGGCATGGGCTCGTTGCGCGCCTGGTATTTCAGGTAGTTCTTCCAGCTGTGCCGCGGATACAGAAGGATGCCCGATTTGTTCGGCCCCTTGATCTGCAGGCGGTGGAAGCTCACATTCCGCTCTCCGGTATCGGGGTCCTTGGTCACCATGAGTCCGGAGCCGATCACCGGCCCCCCGTCGCGCTGCCCGGCAACGTGTACCGGAAGCTGGGTGAGATCGAATTCGCCCTTCTTGAGCGCCACCTCCTTGACCGGGCCGGTGTCCACCAGCACCGGTTTGATTTTCGTACCCAGTTTTTCGGCCACCAGCGGAATCACCGTTTCCTCGCTGGCGCCGAATGCCAGCGCGGCGAGGCGCACATTCGCGGGTGCCTGGCCGAGCGAGCGCCAGCCATGCGGCAAATTCTCGAACAACAGCGCCTTCTCGCGGCATTGGTACAACAGCGAACCCATCTGCGTGAGCGGGTCGACCGGCTTGTCGACCCGGATCAACTCGCCGGCGGCTTGCAGCTCGGCAATCCAGGTCCGCATGTCCTTGGGTTTCGCGCCGCTTCCTTTGGGTGGGGTCATGCATGCACTCCTTGGTAAGGGTTCGTCAGGGAATCAAGAAATATTCGGTCG
>Ga0326597_10015005_pt1 | contig 10143 bp, 8 predicted proteins | sample RVTome_12_FD_203789 | JGI IMG/M metagenome (GOLD analysis project Ga0326597, IMG submission 203789) | Soil microbial communities from uranium-contaminated site in the Upper Colorado River Basin, Wyoming, United States - RVT100D185 | ecosystem: Environmental > Terrestrial > Soil > Contaminated >...
TTTTCGGTAAAGCGTGCTTGTTCCCATTGTGGGCGAAGTTTTGGCGAGCTTGACCCGAGGCTTTTTTCTTATAATTCTAAGCATGGATGGTGTGCAAAATGCTTTGGAGCTGGAATAATCCTTCCGGGGTTTGATGAGGAACAAAGTGGAGAGGAAATTTGGTGGAACGATTGGTGGGAGGGAGAAGCCTTGGTATGCGAGGGGTGCAATGGGAAAAGGCTTCGTCCTGAAGCCTTGGCCGTACAATTTCAAAAACGGTCTATTGCTGATTTAACCGCGATGTCCGTGGAGGAGGCGAATCGTTTTTTTAAAAGTGTGCGTTTGGGGGGTCGAGAAGCATTAATTGCGCGGGATATTTTTGATGAATTATGCTCACGTTTATTATTTCTAAAAAAGGTGGGGTTGTCCTATTTGTCTTTGGATCGGTCCGCACCCACCCTTTCCGGGGGAGAAGCCCAGCGAATACGTCTGGCCTCCCAATTGGGTTCTAACCTGAAAGGGGTTTGTTATATTCTGGATGAACCTACCATTGGCCTACACCCAAGGGATAACCGGAGGTTGTTGGATACACTTCATCAATTGGAAGCAAAAGGCAATACCGTGGTTGTGGTGGAACATGACGAAGAAACCATCCGCAGTGCTGAATATGTGGTGGATCTGGGTCCTGGGGCGGGTTTTAATGGGGGAAGGGTAGTTGCCCAGGGATCCGTTAAAGAGATAGTTAAAAATCCAGAATCCGTTACAGGCCAATTTCTCTTAAAGCCCCTTCTGCATCCCTTGATGGAGAAACGTGATGGAGAGAAAGGTAATAAAGAAAAAGGGATCATTGGGGTCCAGGGGGCGACACTCCACAATCTTAAAAACATTCGGGTCGAAATTCCCTTGGGAAAATTGGTGTGTGTGACCGGGGTCAGTGGAAGTGGGAAGAGCACCCTGGTCCGGAGTATATTGCATCACAATCTCCGAGCGTTACTCCAAAATAAAAAGCTAAAAGGGAAACGGGAAAGAGAATTCCGTTTTATGGGTTGCAGGAAAATTGTGGGATGGGAACCCGTTACCCATATTCTCGAAGTTGACCAGACCCCTATTGGTAAAACCCCCCGGTCTTGCCCTGCAACCTATGTGGGTTTCTGGAGCGCCGTCCGCCAGCTATTCTCAGAGACCCCTGAAGCGCGGATGCGGGGCTATGGTCCAAGCCGGTTTTCCTTTAACGTGAAAGGTGGAAGGTGTGAAGAGTGTGAGGGACAAGGGGCAAAAAAGATTGAAATGAGCTTTTTGCCAGATGTTTCTGTAGTCTGTGAAGCCTGCAAGGGAGACCGATTCTCCCAGGAAACCCTGATGGTTCGTTTCAAGGAAAAAAACATCTCAGAGGTGTTGCGGATGAGTGTGGAGGAAGCCTCCAAATTTTTTTCCTCCCATTTCCGAATCCATGGTGCCCTTCGACTTTTAGAAGATGTGGGGCTTGGATATTTGACCCTTGGACAACAAAGTCCGACCTTGAGCGGTGGAGAAGCCCAACGGATCAAATTGGTGACTGAATTGGCAAAAGCCAAAACTTTAAGAAATGGGGGTGAACCCCCTTGGAAAGATAAAAAGGAATCATCTGTCGGAAATGGCTCCCATTCACTTTATGTCCTTGATGAGCCAACCATTGGTTTGCATATGGCAGATGTTGAAAAACTAATTCGGGTCTTACACCGTTTGGTTTCTGCTGGAAATACAGTTCTGATTATTGAGCACAATTTGGATATTATTGCTGAAGCCGATTGGGTGATTGATCTCGGTCCAGAAGGAGGAAATGGGGGTGGGGAAATTGTGGGACAAGGGTCCCCTGAGGATTTGGCAAAAAACAGAAAAAAATCCCATACGGCTAAAATCCTTTCCACTTTTTTAAAGGAGAGAGGATCAAAAAAGAAAAATCCTTAGTGGCCAGAAAGCAGAAAATGAAATGAAGAGATTTTTCGAATACCCCTTGAACAGGTAAATTCCCTATGAATAAAAATTTTCGTGATAAATCTGCTCTTCTGAAAATCCCTTACCTAATAGAATTTTGCTGCTGTCATTGATCAGGCCTTGGCCACCGCAAAGATAGGCCTCATGGGTTTTGGCCATAACCTCCTTGATTTCTTTTTCAATCAGTTGTGTGACACGGCCCACAAAACCATCCCATCGGTTAGGAAAAGGTTGTGAAAGACATAATGTGTATTTGAATTGGGGAAGGGCTTTTGCAATTTTTTCTAATTCCTCCTGGTAAAAGATATCGTTCGCGTGGCGTAAACCGAAATACAATTGTATTTTCTGTTTTGCCTTGGCATCCACTAAATGGCGCAGCATGGCCATAATGGGGGAGATTCCGGTTCCGTTCGCAATAAAAATAATGGCCCGATGGGAGGACTGATTCAAAATAAACTCCCCGTAGGGGCCATCGAACTGAACCCGGTTTCCAGGCTCGAGGCGGTGTATGTAATTGGAGCCTAACCCCCCGCTGGTGGCGCGAACACAAAGGGTCACACGGTGGCGATCTTCCGGAGAGGAGGAAATGCTGTAGGATCGGCGAATGTGTTCGTGATCTTTAATGGTAAAAGAAAGATATTGGCCCGGAAGAAAAGAAATGATTGCCGGGTGAATCAGTTTTAATGTCACTTCCCGGACAATATCCGTTAGGTGGCGGGTATGGACCACTTCGGCTTCGAATCCGGTACGGATACCGGTTGCCCTTGCGCGTTCGGACGTGGTGGTGGTGGCGTCCCCAACCTCCAAATCATTTAAAACCCGATTGATGCATGCCAACCGGTGTTTTGAAAGATCTGCCCCAATGGTTTCCAGTGTTCGTTTTTCCCGGGCGGTCATGGGGTTAAGGCCCTCGGGGGTTACCGATACATCGATGACACAGGCTCCGCATGCTCCTGCCCTGCAGCTGAAACGAATTGGGCAGTTATGTTCTTCACATAGATCCAGAAGATATTTCCCTTCTTCACAGGTAAAAGTATCGCCTGTTTTTTTAAAAAGAACCCGCGGCATGCTTTTTTCCTCCCCACCTTTTTAGAAATTTAATGTGATCTCGTTTTTTCATGTTTTCATGATTAAACCGAAACTACCCTGTGGTTGGTCTAATGGTCAAGTTGTTTTTTAAGATTTGTAGCCATCCAATAATGAGTTATGAAGAAAGCTTGGCAGTTGACAGTTAAAAAAACCGATATTCTTCCATTATTCTTCAAAAAGGGGGGGGGACGGGTTTTTCCCCTTTTCTAATTCGACTTTAGGATTAAATTTTTTTAAAACTCTATGTTTTTAATGGGTTAAAGATTTATGGTTAAAGATAACCAAAACTTGCTAACGGGAGGGGAGGAGGAAGAGCCGGTTTCCTGGCCCTCTTTTTTGGAATCTCATCCCCCTAATAAAGTCGCTTATGAGCCTGTCCGGCAAACCATTAAGTTAGGGATAGCACATTGGCGAATGTGATCCGTGCGGAATTATTCATCCATCGAAGAGTTAGAGGGTCCATCGATATGGAAGTCATGGTATATGCAAGAGAGGCATCCATGTCCGTATTGCCTTCATCCAATTCCCTGAGCACCCGCAGGGGACCAGCCCGATCGCCACAGTTTCAAGAGGTTATGGGTGGTACACCACAAAGACCACTCGGTCTTGACCTTCTGCGCCCCCCGGAGCCAGAACCGGCTGAGCCCCCGCATTGCCATCTGTCCAAAGACTGCCTCGATGCTTGGCCCTCGTTCCTTGTAGGCTTTTCTTCCCCTGCGGGTCAAAAGCTTTCTCTCCATCAACGCTCTTGGGGTGGCATCCTTCGGGATACGGCCCCGCGGCGGTCCCTTCTCCCGCAACCCTTTACGTTGTTTCCAGTCTTTCTTCGTCGCTATGAAAAACTCCGTGTGCTCATCTTCCAGCTTGGCGTTCTCCTCGCTCCAGTATCCCGCATCCGCCAGCAATTGCGTGGGCTTTTGGCCGGCCTGCTCCTCACAACGCACCAGCATCGGCCCCAACTGATGAACGTCATTCTCCTCCTGGGTCACATCCTGGGCCACGATCACTTGAGAATCACAATCTGCCACCGCTTGGCCATTGTAGCCCTGCACCCAACCTCGCCGCGTCTTCAAGATCCGACTCTCCGGATCCGTGATATTGACCTTCGCCTCCTTGTTGACTACTTCTTCGGGAGACTTCGGTTTTCGACCGCGCTTCTTCTGGCCACCGGCCTCTTCCTCTCTCTGACGCGCTTCAAGTTTTTGGGCCTGCTGCTCCTTGGCCTGGCGCTGTGCTTGCTGCAATCGGCGGCGTGCTTCTCTCAACCGTGCAAGCCGTCCCTCCGCCGTGCGCAAGGCCTCCGGCAACTCATCTCCTCGACGATCCTTCCCATATCGCTGGTCTTCTTCCGCATCCACACGCTCGGCCTCCTGCAGAATCCGCCGCACCTCTTTCGCAATCCCCTCTGCCGCCCGATTCTGATCCAACGCCGCATTCCCCGCAACCCGTCGCCCATCCAAGGCCACACGCCCCATCTTCGCCAATCCGGCTTCCCCACACAGCACCAGCACCTCTACGAAAAGAAGCTCCAGCGCCTTCAGATGGTCTTTGCGAAAATCCGAAATCGTCCGGAAATCCGGCTGCTGATTGGCCGAAAGGTACCGAAACGAAATGTCGCCCTCCAGAGCCTGGGCGATCCGTCGCGAACTGGTGACACCCACACAATACCCGTACACCAGGATCTTGACCATCATCAAAGGATGGTACGGCGCATTCCCCCATCCATCTTCGCGATACTTCTTGTAAAACGATACCAGCTTACCCTCCCGCTCCATCTCCTCCATCACTTCGGATACAAAGCGAGCAAGACTCCCTTCCGATACCCAGTCCATGATCGAAGGGGGCATCAAATACATCTGCTCTTGTGCATACGGCCGAAAATGATAGCCCATAACAGCCCTCCATCGGTTGATTATGAAGCTCTATTTTACAGAAAAGCAGCATGACCGCAAAGTGAAAAATAGGGGTTTGTCGGACAGGCTCTAATGCAGTGCAAAATCACAGACAATGGCCAAAAGGGCAATGACATGAAGCCAGGCGATATCGGTTCGCCATTTACAAAAAAAGTGGTAGACATTAAAAATCATAATCAGCTCGGCAATATTGGAAATGGGCATATGCAGCCAGGGCCAACTTGCCAAAGCATAAGTGAGGGAATAGGTTATAAATGCAGAGGACACCAAAATCCATTGCAGACCGCTTGCTTCACCTCTCCTCCATAACCGTAACAATGCGGTCAGGAGGCAAATTAAAACAATGAAAAATAAAAGAGGAAACAATGGCCACCACACCTTTAAAGACATTGATTCCCCTCCAAAAAACCTAATTCAGTTTTCCGTCCTTTTTTCCCAAAAAATCTTTTCCCAAGCCAATGACCGAAGGCTCCACTTTTTGCACACCCGTCAGTGTGGGTAAGGGGGTAATGACTTCTAGGCTTTTTCGTCCAATGCGGGAGATCATGCCAAGCCCCAATGTCTGTCCGGTCTTGGAAAGAAGACCCACCAGCATTCCCTTAAAGGGGTGCATTCCAGGGAGCGGTTTCCTCTGGTTTGAAAAGTAAATCCATCGGGCCCGGCTATTTTGAAAATAATTTGAGAATTGTTTGGCCCGATAAATACGGCGTTCTTCCAGAGACCGCGGTCGAGTGTTCGGGGTTCTGGGAACGTGAGACACAATCATTCCTGGAGGGAAAGGAATCCCTGTGAGAATGTTTTCCAGTTCTTCTTCTCTTCTCTCGAGGACAATCAGATGGTTGGGCCGAACCAATTCAATCTTATGTTTTTTGAGCAAAAATCCCGTTCTTCCTTGAACCAACCCACTGGTATCCACCAAAACCAAATCCACTCCCCGCTCCAGGGCTTGATCCACCAATCGTTTAACCCCCACCACCACCTGGAGGAGAAACCCCACTGGACTTAAAGCACCAATAAATTGTAAATTTTTATAGTTACAATTCCCCTCTATATGGATATCCCCACCCTTTGGATCTTTCTCTTCCTTATCCTTGGGCCTTGTCCAAAAAGAAAGGCTCAAACAGGAAGGTGGACCAAAGGTAGCCTGCCCAATATCGGCATCAACAACAGCAACCCGCCGTTCCTGTTGCAACCCGCACTTCAAAAGGTATTGGATCAGGGTCGATTTTCCCATATCGGGCTTTCCCATGACCATGACAATACCCCCTGATTGCTGAACCCTTTTTCCAACATCGATCCATTTTTGAGGTAAGTCCATTCGTTTATATTACAAAAGACTGTTCCTTTTTCCAAGATTCTTTCTGACCGCCCCCTCTTTCCGGTCTTGAATTAACGTTTTGCACTGATTTAAGATATAGCCTTACCAGAAACATTTTCCAGGATGAGGAAAGCGTTTATTAAAAAACCATCAGCAGGGGGAATTCAAATATGGCAAAAAAACGATTGGCGATTGGAGATCAGGCTCCAGCGTTTACCCTTCCCGGGGTGGATGGAAAAACCTATTCATTGGATAGTTTTAAGGATAAAAAAATTATTGTGGTCATGTTCACCTGTAACCACTGCCCATACGTCCAAGCCTACGAACCCCGACTCGTTGATATTCAAAGGGAAACCCGGGATCAAGGGGTGGCCTTCGTTGCCATAAACGCCAATGAAACCCTAAATTATCCCGAAGATGATTTTCCTAAAATGGTAAAAAGGGCAAAAGAAAAAAACTATAACTTTCCCTATTTAAGGGACGAAACTCAGGAGGTCGCAGACGCCTATGGGGCTCACTTCACCCCAGAAATATTTCTTTTTGATCAGGAACGACGGCTTCGTTATACCGGTCGGATTGATGATCATTGGCAGGACCCCAAAAAGGCCCAATCCCACGATTTGCGGAACGCCATTGAAGCACTCCTGGCACACCAGGACATAGAAGTTCCTGAAACCCATGCCATGGGCTGTACCATCAAATGGGCAAAATAGAAGGGGAGCAAGGAAGGCCTATCTGTTGACAAACACCCTTTTCAAGGTAGAATTAAAGCTGGAAACCTTGAAGGAAGGAAACCCATGTTTGAAAGAATCCTCCTTGTAGATGACGAGAAAAGCATCACTGAAATTTACCAAGATATTCTAACCAAAAGTGGATATGAGGTATCGGTCGCTTCGTCTGCGGAAGAAGCGATCAATCACCTGACCGCCAAAAGCTTTGACCTTCTGATTACCGATATTCGGCTCCCAGGAAAAGACGGGATTTCCCTTCTCAAAGAAGTGAACGATATCCAAAAAGATTTACCTCGAATTGTGATCACGGGGTATGGGACGCTTCAGAATGCAACAGAAGCCATTTCCCAAGGGGTGAACCGGTTTCTCCTTAAACCGCTCAACCCCAAGGAAATGGCAGAAAGCATTGTGGCAGCCCTTGAAAAGCTGAATTAAGGCAGGAAGAAATGGGTTAGATTATTGTAGTTAGGTCCCCATTTCCCATGAAGCAAGATACTTTTCTTGTTCCTTCTTCACCCCCATCGCTTCCAATTTTAATCGGACAATTTCCTCATCAATAACTGCCGGAACCCCATAAACCTTTTTTTTCAATTATTTATTTTCTTTTTTAAGGTATTCAGCGAAAAGCGCCTGGTTGGCAAAGCTCACATCCATTACGCTGGAGGGATGCCCCTCTCCTAGTAGGTTAATCCGCAGACCATCGGGCATGGTAAATTCTTCTACAAATTCACGAATGAGCCTCTTCTTATTGCTCATCTGTTCCAAAGAAGGTATATCAATGGGTACAGCCATGTAAAAATGGGCACACCCGACCTAGAAGTTGAGCCTGATATTAGTAGCGGTAGTGATCGGCTTTATATGGGCCTTCAACCGGTACATTAATGTAAACGGCCTGTTCTTTAGAGAGCTCAGTTAAATGTGCGCCAATTTTCTTGAGGTGTAAGCGAGCTACTTTTTCATCTAGCAGCTTAGGCAGTTTATAAACCTTGTTTTCATACGCTCCTGCATTTGTATAAAACTCGATCTGAGCCATTACCTGGTTAGTAAATGAAGCCGACATTACAAAGCTTGGGTGACCCGTAGCGCAACCCAGGTTAACCAGGCGTCCTTTTGCAAGGATGATAATCTTTTTGCCATCTGGGAAAATAACATGATCAACCTGAGGCTTGATCTCTTCCCACTCATATTTTTTAAGTGAAGCGATATTGATTTCAGCATCGAAGTGACCAATGTTACAAACAATAGCTTCGTTCTTCATTGCTTCCATGTGGTGATGATCAATTACGTTTAAGTTACCCGTAGTCGTAACAAAGATGTCACCCATGTTAGCTACTTCATTTAAGTCAACAACGCGATAGCCTTCCATAGCTGCCTGTAATGCACAGATGGGATCAATTTCAGTAACCCATACAGTTGCGCCCATGCCTTTAAATGCTTGAGCGCAGCCTTTGCCTACATCGCCATAACCAATCACAATACAAATCTTTCCAGCAATCATGATATCGGTTGCACGTTTGATACTATCGATTAAAGACTCACGGCAACCGTATAAATTATCGAATTTAGACTTAGTAGCAGAGTCGTTAACATTCATTGCTGGGAACAGTAATTCACCTTTCTCCTGCATTGCATAAAGACGGTGAACACCGGTTGTGGTTTCTTCGGTTACGCCTTTAACGCTACCTGCAATATCCTGCCATGTGCTTGAACCAGGCTTAATTGTGCGACGAAGTACACCGAGAATCGCTTTGTATTCTTCATTGTCATCATCTTTTGTCGTGGGAATAGCGCCAGCTTTTTCGAACTCAACACCTTTGTGTACTAATAAAGTTGCATCACCACCATCATCAAGAATCATGTTGGGTAATTTCCCATCCGGCCATAGCAGGGCCTGCTCAGTACACCACCAATACTCTTCAATCGTTTCGCCTTTCCAGGCAAATACAGGAATGTTTTTTGCGGCAATCGCTGCAGCTGCATGATCTTGTGTTGAAAATATATTACATGATACCCAGCGTACCTCTGCGCCAAGGTCTACTAATGTCTCGATTAGGACCGCGGTTTGAATGGTCATGTGAATGCTGCCCATTATCCGGGCACCGTCTAATGGTTTTTTGCCTGCGTACTCTTTTCGTAAAGCCATAAGACCAGGCATTTCAATTTCGGCAATGGATATTTCTTTGCGACCCCATTCGGCCAATGACATATCCGCAACTTTATAATCTGTAAATTCGCTCATTGTAATAACTCCTGAATAGCAAAAACAGGTATCTTGGAATTTTTGACCAAAGATGCAGCCACATCGCCCTGCGTGCTGAGGGGATTTGAAGCACACAAAACCACATCAACGCTCCTGGCTTGAAAGACCTCCATCCAACTGGCTGTTTCGGTTGTCACATGAGGACAAGCCGAAACCCGAACCCCGGACAAAAATTTTTCTTTTTTTTTTAAAACGCTTTTTAATGCTTCTAAAAACGGGCATACTCCGCTCTGCCCACTCAATCCTCAGTTGTCCACAATCTGCTAATCCAATATCTTTGATCTCGTAATCCATTTTGCCTTTCATTTAACGTTAAAATTAACCACAATGGCACAAAAACTTTTTGGAAAAACCCCATTGGGCCTTCTTAAAGGCCTGCCTGTTTTCCAATATCTTTGGCCAAATCTGTTTTCTCCCATGTAAATTCCGGCTCAGTTCGTCCAAAATGGCCATAAGCAGCGGTCTTTTGATAAATAGGCCTTCGAAGATCAAGATGATCAATCATTCCTTTTGGGGTTAAGGGGAAGGAATCCCTCACCAATTTGACGATTTTCTCTTGAGAAATTTTCCCGGTTTTAAACGTGTCCACCAAAATGGAAACCGGTTCCGAGACGCCAATGGCATAGGCAAGTTGAACTTCACAACGATCAGCAACCTCGGCCGCCACAAGGTTTTTGGCAATATACCGGCACATATAAGAAGCGGAACGGTCTACCTTTGAGGGATCTTTCCCTGAAAAAGCGCCCCCTCCATGGCTTCCCACTCCTCCATAGGTATCCACAATAATCTTTCGCCCCGTAAGACCCGTATCCCCTTGAGGCCCCCCCACTACAAAACGCCCGGTGGGATTAATATGGTATACAACATCTTCTTCATTTA
>Ga0326597_10015006_pt1 | contig 10143 bp, 7 predicted proteins | sample RVTome_12_FD_203789 | JGI IMG/M metagenome (GOLD analysis project Ga0326597, IMG submission 203789) | Soil microbial communities from uranium-contaminated site in the Upper Colorado River Basin, Wyoming, United States - RVT100D185 | ecosystem: Environmental > Terrestrial > Soil > Contaminated >...
ATGACGCGGCCATCGATGCGATCCTCAAACGATTCGGTGTAGGTCTGATACTGACAGGTCACGCGGAGCACTATGAGGGGAAGGCCACGACGTTGCGAGGGAGGGTGACCTTGCTCTTGTAGCTTTCCGCGAGGAGGTTCCAGCCACGATCGAACCGGTCGCTCTGAGCAAGAGCCCGGAGCGTGAGGATCGCCTGGCCTCCCTCGTGTCTCCAGCGCATCCCCGACCTCTTCATTCTCTGCGTCACAAGAGTTTTGCACGCCGCCTCCACCACTCCGGAACCTATCGGGTATCCCTTCGCCTTTATCTCGGCGTAGTGCATGCGGTGGCGGTTGCGGCGGAAGTACCACAGCTCCCTTTCGATCTTGTGACTGCGTGGATGGGTGTCTCGAAGGTGCACGAGCGCGCGGATGACCTTCTCGACTCCTCGGCGCTCCTCGAGCAGGACGTGGCGCAGCTTCTCGAACTGCGAGCGTCCCTTCGGGCTCGTCTCCCCGTAGGCTGCGTCAATGGCCGCCTTGAGCCGCTCGGCAGCATGGTAAAAGTCCACCACCGGCGTGGCCTGGGGGAACTCCGCATCAAGGTAGTTCCAGTTGTCACGCGCCCCATCGGCCACCGTGACGAGCTTGAGGAGGGGGCGTCTTGTCAGTGCCCCATCCACCTCGGCCGACAGCATCTTCTTCAACGTTGCCTTCTTGCTCTCCGGCATGCGCCCGAGCCGGACCGTTGACAGCCTCTCGCCGTCGCGGTCGAAGAACGACAGCGTCGCACAGCCGGCCTCCGCGTGCCCCGCCGGCCCCCGGGTGCGCTTGCCCCCCGCGGCTGCGGCGGCTCGCTTCTCAGCGCGCCGCCCGTCCTTCATCGGGAGCATCACACCGTCGAGCGACACCGCCATCGTGACCGCTGCACGCGGGACCTTCTCCTTTTCCCGGAGGGATTCCTCGAACACAACCCGGCTCTTCTCCCAGCGCTGGCCGAGCTGCTTCGGGAGCCGGTCGAGACTGCTCTTCGACGGCGACATGCTCCCCAGCATCGAGAAGAGATCTTCGCCTTCCTGCGGCGTCAGGTGCGCGACGACCCAGGTCGCCTGCTTCGCGGCCCACGGAGTCCAGCGCCCCTCGACGATCCCCGAGCGCAACTCCATCGGGCAGACCGCCCGCTCGCCGCTCTGGCGGGTCGAGTACAGACTGCGCTCGATGCGCACCGGCCCCGCCGACGACACGTACGTCTCCTCGCACCTCAGCACCTGGCGGTGCGGCACGCCGTCAATCCTCACGACGGGGGCGTTGATGTCGAGGCGGGCGATCTCCTCTCCAAGGGCCTCGCACTCCGCGGCGGCGAACAACGCGTGGAGCTGCTGCTCGAAGGCGGCCAGATCCTCCACGGGTTGGCGCGCTTGGCGCCTGAGGACGAGAAACCGCTGAAGCTGGGCCATGGCGCTTTGGGGCTTGGGTTCGACCACAAGGTTGTGAGATGATAGGGGCATCGGGGGTATCCCTCCAAGGTGAATGGTTCAGTCAAGCTCCACTCTACCGTGGACGGGCAATGCCCCCGATATTCGTCTCCGGCGCCGCTGTGACAAACTGTCACCCGAGGCGCTCACAATGATCGTAAGTCATTTGTTTTCTTGTAAATAGCAGATCTACACCCAAAGGATTGTATCCAGAGCGCCCTGCTTCGTCTGTGGATAGGAGCAGGGGGGCAAGAGCGTTCTGGATACAATCAGTTGAACTTGACCGCCCCGTCAACAAAAAATGGGCTATGGGGATTGTAACAGAGAAAAGGGCGGGTTCGAATCCCTTTTTGTGTTGGGAGTCGCGGGGCGACCGGCAGGGCTGGGATCGAGGTATGGCCTGGAAGACTGTGGGGGTGAGCTCGTGGCCGTGATTTGGCACGAGATGCCGCGGAGGGGGCGGGCTTCACCCTTTGCATCAACATGCAAACGACTGCGATAACGGCTCAGCGAAGCAAACACGGCATCTCTCATGAGGTGTTGAACAGAAACGTGGAAGACCATGGCTGCGCTTCGATCTTGGCCACATCCACCAGATGACCTTGATGGCACCGAGGACAGCAGTGGAAGTCTGATCCAGGGGGTGGCTCTGCGGGGAATTCAGATGGTGGGGCCGTGCAAGGCATCGCAGTGGCCTGTTGAAGAAATTGCTTGACTGTTGCCACCTTCCTGGCCCGGTCACGGTTGGCCAGAAAGCCGTAATGGCGGATGTGTACGAATCCCTTGGGCAGTACGTGAAAAAGGAAGCGGCGGATGAACTCGGTAGCACCAAGGGTCATCCTGGCCTTCGCCTGGCCGCGAGCATAGTCCTTCCAGCGGAAGGTGACCTGGCCATCACCAACGGAGAGAATGCGCTGGTCGGAGATGGCGACGCGATGGGTGTAGCGGGCAAGGTAGCGCAGGACTTGTCGCGGTCCTCCGAACGGTGGTTTCGCATAGACGACCCAGGCTTTGGCATGGAGTGGGGTCAGCCAGCGACGCCAGGCCTGGGAATCGGCCAGTGCGGCGAGCTGGCCGTGGAAACCGAGGTCTCCTCTCTCAAAGGCCCGCTGGAGATAGCTCAGAAACTTGCCACGGAACATCCGGCTGAGGACCTTGACCGGGAGGAAGAAACCCTGGCGACAGGGGATCCAGTGCAGGCCGTCGAGACTGACGCCGCCGCCCGGGATGACGCAATGAAGATGAGGGTGATGATGCAGATTCTGGCCCCAGGTGTGCAGCACGGCCAGAAAGCCGATATCCGCACCCAGGTGCTTGGGGTCACGGGCAATGGTCTGCAGCGTTGTGGCCACGGCACGAAAGAGAATGCCGTAGATGGCGCGTTTGTTCTGCAGCGCGAGTGGGGCGATCTCTGCTGGCAGCGTGAAGACGACGTGGAAGTAGGCCACATCGAGGAGGTCCTGCTCCCGGGCTTCAAGCCACCGCGCACGCGCGGCAGCCTGACATTGGGGGCAGTGCCGGTTACGGCAGGAGTTGTAGGATATCTGCTCGTGCCCGCAACGGTCACACTTCTGTTTGTGTCCCCCGAGGGCGGCGGTGCGACAGCAAATGATGTCGCGCAAAACCTTGCGTTGCGCGCTGGATGCTGACTTTCCGTGGCTCTGCGCGAAACTCGCTCCATAGCGCCGGAAGACATCGGCCACCCCGGGCCGCTGCCGGGTCATGAGCTCTGGTCACGCTCCTCTGTCTGTTGCAGTAAGTCCACGGTTGCCGACCCTGATTGTGCGGTCCGGGCTGCAACATGAAGATAAATAGCGCTGGTGCTCATACTGGCATGGCCCAGCAGTACCTGGATGGTGCGCAGGTCCGTCCCGGCCTCGAGCAGGTGGGTGGCAAAACAGTGACGCATGGTATGGGGATGGATCGGTTTGGTGATGCCAGATTGCCGCCGCGCTGTCGCCACGGCTTTCTGGATGGCCGTGGCATGCAGAGAGTGGTCTGGGTATTTGCCGGCAAATAACCATGTGTTCGGCCGGTAGACCTTCCAGTACTCTCGCAGGGCTTTAAGAAGTGCTGGGGACAGGTCCACGTAGCGATCCCTGCGGCCCTTGCCGCGGCGGACGCGGACTGTCATGCGCTGGCTGTCGATATCCTCCAGGCGCAGATTGAGAGCCTCGGAGAGCCGGAGGCCCGTGGCATACAGGACCTTCAAGCACGTGCGGTGCTTGAGATTACGGATGGCGCAGAAAAACGTCCTCGGCTCCTCGATGCTGAGAATGACCGGCAGCTTTTTCTCCTTCTTGGGGAAAGGAATGTGCGCGATGAGCTCGGGGCGGCCCAGGCTGACCCGGTACAGGAAGCGCAACGCGCAAACGGTCTGATTGAAGTAGCTCCACGACGCCTTCTTGGTCTGGACAAGAAAGTTCTGGTAGGCTCGGATCTGTTGCGGGCCCAGCTGGTCCGGTGACCTGCTGAAATGCTTGGCGAAGAGGGAAACGCAGCGAATGTAGGTATCGACCGTACGTGGTGAGTAATTGCGGATCTGAAGATCCTGGATCATCCTTTGCCGTAATGCAGTCATGGTGGGCTCCTTTCGTGTGGTGAAATGTGAAGGTGTCGCAATCTCCACATTACCCCGCGAAGGGAGCCTGCTTATAGCTGGAAATGTTCTTGGAGGAGTGCCGACGGCTGTCCACGTCAGCACAATGCCCGGTCAACCGCGATGTGTCACTACCGCGAAGCGGTTTAGTTCAACTCAGCAAAACGGGCTTTGCTGGTCGGCCTAACCCAGTTAGTGCCGGGGGCGGCCTTTTTGAAAAAAATCGGTTCTGTCGAGAGGGCTGCGAACACCCCGGCCACCTCTGCTGTACGGCCGCCTTGAAGGCCTTCTGAAGAACGGACTCGTGCAGATGATGCCTTCGCCTCCTGCTGCTGTTTTCATCCATGTATGAGCGTGTGGCCGGGAAGACCCACTGCCAGTTCCATTCCCAGGGTGCACGGGGATACTTGCGCTCAAGAGCCGCCGGCAATTCCACACTACCCATCCCGTTGGCAAGATCATGATCGTGCAACTCCTTCACGGCTTCCAGGTGGCTGGCAAGATCCGGGGCCAAGCTCTCGGGCAGCATGGTGACCCGATCCTTGCGGCCCTTGCCGTTGCGCACCAGGATTTCCCGGCGCTCGAAATCGAGATCCTTGGTGCGCAGGCGGCAGCACTCCAATATGCGCAGTCCGGCGCCATAGAGGAGCGAGGCCATGAGCAGGGTGGGGCCTTCCATCCCGGCCAGGATCAGGCTCACCTCGCTCGGGGTGAGCACCAGAGGCAATCTCTGGGGCCGCTGCGCGCGCACCAGGCTTTTCATCTCGCCCATCTCGCGGCTCAGCACATGGCGATAGAGAAAAAGGACCGCGCAGAGTGCCTGGTTCTGGGTGGAGGCGCTGACTTTCTTGCGCACGGCAAGATCGGTCAAAAAGGCGGCAACCTCGATGGCACCCATATCCTTGGGGTGTCTCTTACCGTGGTAGAGGATGAAACGCCTGACCCAGCCTGAATAGGCCTGCTCGGTGCGACGGCTGTAGTGATGGGTGCGCACTGCGGCGCGCAGACGATCCAGAAGGCGGTGAGAACTCGGCATCTCGACCATGAAGGTCTCCTTTCGGACAGAAGGTGGCCGGCTCTCCGCCGGGATTCTAGAAGGTCGCCGGAAGCTGTGCCATAGTGAGGCGATGCCCCGGGTCTCACCGCTGGAATGTGTCGCCATCAGTCTGGTGGTCCTGGTGATTCTTTGCGTGGGCGCCCTGGCGGTTGCCGGTCCCGAAGAGCGGCTCGCCTTTCTTCTCTATGACGACGCCTACTACTACCTGGGAGTTGCCGGCCATCTTGCGGCGGGCGACGGCAGCACGTTCGATGGACTGAACCCCACCAATGGCTACCATCCTCTCTGGTGCGGCCTGCTCATTCTGGTCATGAACATCACCCACGACCCGGGGATGGCCTTACGCCTGGCCGCGGCGTTATGGTTTCTGCTGGCGGCGGCGGCGCCATTGGCTCTGTGGTGGGCTCTGCGCCGGCGCGGAACGGGGGCCGGCGCCGTGCCGGCGGCGGCACTCTTCGGCCTGCAGCCGTTCGTGGCCCTGGGCCTGGCCCGCCCCAACGGTCTCGAGACGCCGCTGCTGGCCCTGTTGCTGGCGCTTTTTCTTGGCCTGTTCGAGGGCGCGGCAAATCACCGCTGGCGGCGGCACCGGCCTCCGGTGGTGAAGGCCTTTATTCTCTGGGCGGCGGTCGGCCTGGTCCTGGGTGCCGTGATCCTGGCGCGTCTTGATGCCGGCCTGCTGGCGGTGGCCGCGGCCGGGCTGCTGGCCTGGCACGGGCCGGCCGCGTGGAGTAAGGCCGGTGCTCGCCGTCCTGCCATGGGCGCCACTCTCTCGGCGCTGGCCGGGTTGACCCTGGGCGCTCTGGTGGTGGCAGGACCGGTTCTCGCCTGGAATGATGCCCGCTTCGGGGATCCCATGCCCGTGAGCGGCCGCGTGATCTCCATGGCGGCAGCGGCCCAGCGGGAAGAGTTGGGTGGCGCGCTGTCCCTGGCCTCTTTCAATCGCCGTGCCGGCGAGGGATTGGTGCGTTTGCCCCTGCGCGCGGCGCGCACGGCCTTGGGCGAGACGGGAGCGGCGCGCGCCGTGTGGAAGAGCGGGCCGGCGGGAGCCGCCCTGTTACTGCTCGCCTGCGCCGGGCTCGTGGCCGCAGCACTCAGAGAGCGCCGCCGCCACGGCCGCCTTTCCGGCGATGCTCTCATGCTGCTTGTCGTGTATTGCGTGCTGCACGCCGGCATCTATCTGGCCTGGCTCTGGACCGGTGGCGAAGCTCGTTATCGCCTGTACTATTTCATGCCCGAGTTCATGCTGCTGGCGGCGGCCACCAGCGCCGCCCTGGGTCCCTGGCTGGCGCGGCGCCTGGCAAGCACCGATGCGCGCATGGTGGCCGCGGCCTTGGGCTTGTTCGTGCTTGTCTTTCACCTCAGCCGGGGCGTGGCCGACACCTGGCGTGTTTACGCCGCACCGGCAGGTGCCGTGGCGCAGCGCCACGTCTACGGCTGGATAGGTCGCACCCTGCCGCCCGGCGCGGTGCTCGGGGCGCGCGACGCCGGCAAGCTCGGTTTCTTCTCCGGCCGCCCGGTGGTCAACCTGGATGGGCTGGCCAACGACCAGAAATACCTGGCGGCCTTGCGTGACGGCACTGTCTCGGACTACATCGCCGCCTCGCCCGTTGAATACCTGCTCTTCGATCGCCCCTGGGTAGGTGAGTTCGACCCGGTCCGCCCATGGGCCACGCCGGGAGTGCCGCCCGCCAAGCCCGTCTTGCCGGGCCGGGAAGCTCTGCCGGTCACCCTGGCCCGCCTGGCACTGCGCCCGGAGATCACCCTGCGGGAGGTTCCCGGCGCTCCCGATGGCTGGGTGGTCTACCGCATCCTACGCCGCTGACCGGCGGCGTTCAAGGAGGCGGCTGTGCGGGGGCGACTTCTTCCCTGGGCACATAGTAGTAGCGCGTGGGTTCGAGAAAACGCCACTCCTGGTCGATGGTCACGGTTTCAGCCAGCCGGTAATGCTGCAGCAGGTCCTCTTTTGCCGGCGCTATCCACAGGGTGGTCCACTCATCCGGGTTCAGGTCTGCGGCCGGCCGGTTCAGGATCACCGTCTCGTACCGGTGCCGCCGGATGCCGTCCGCCAGGATGTCGGGCCGCCAGGCGCCGTTGCCTGCCAGGATGGAAAAGACATAGGGGTCGGCCATGGTGACCGGCAGCCCGGCCGAGATCAGCATGCCGGCATCCTGGGCGAGCACCGGGCCGCCGGCGGGCGCATGCCGTGCCGCCGCCGTGGCGAAGAGCAGGCGCTGGTTCTGTTCATTGAGGGTGATGATTCGTTCGCGCACCAGCGAACGCATTTCATAGACCAGGTGCAGGCCGCCGGTGAAGATCAGGACGGCCAGACAGGCGGCGCGGAGCTGGGGGCGGCCCGCCACGTGGTGCAGACCTAAAGGCACCAGCATGGCCATGGCCAGCAGGGGCGGGAAGAAGCGCGGCAGGTTGGCATCGGTGGCGATGGCCAGGGCCAGGCCCAGCCACAGGTAGAGACCCAGCAACCGGAACGGCGACCATGTTGACGGCGTCGACTCCCGCGGCCCATGTCTCACCGAACCAAGGATGGCGAACCCTGAAGCCATCATGAAGACGACCATGTTCCAGGGGCTGCCGAAGAAAAGTTCCGCGTTGCTGAAGATCACCCAGGGCGGGTCGGCGGCGGCGCTCACCGTCCCCATGACCGCGGCCGTCCAGAAACCGCCGCCGCTTACCATCACCAGGCCGGCGAACAGGACGGCCAGCGCGCCGAAGCCGGCGCCGGCGAAGCGCACGGCGCGTCCCCTGAAGATTGATCTTCCCTGACGCCTGTCTGCCAGGACAAGATCCAGGGTGGCCGCCACCAGGGCGACGATCATGACCTGCTTGGTGCCCCACGCCGCCAGCAGCAGCGGCAGGGCGAGGTAGCCGGTCCTGCCGCGGCGGCGGGAACCGGCAAAAACCAGCAGGCCCATTGCTTCAAAGAAAGTCCCCAGGGCATCCACCCTCTGGGTGGTGCCCCAGAACACCACCTGGTAGAACGACAGCCACAGGGCACTGGCCATCAGCCCCAGCCCCACCCGGCCGGTTTCTTTTCTCACCAGGTGGCCCGCCACCATGGCGGTTCCTATGGTGGCCAGGATGGAGATCCAGCGCCCGGCAAACAGGCCGCCACCCGTCACCATGACCCAGGCCGCGGTGATCAGGTAGTAAAGCGGCGTGTAATGGATGATGACGAACGGCGCCTCCTGCCAGCGCGCCGGGTCGTACAACCCGAGCCCGTCCACCAGAGAACGTACGGCCAGGCCGATGGCTCCCTCGGTGACGATCACTTCATGAGGGTAGGCGAGCATGCGCCAGGCAACGGCGAAGAAGAGGCCGGCCGCGGCCGCCAGCACCAGGCCCAGGACGATGGCGGCCAGCCGGCTGACCATGGGAGACTCCGTTGCCTGGCCTTGTTGCGGCAGGCCGCTCACGAAAGCCATTTCACCAGGCGCAGGATTCCCATCTTGGCGCCTTGCCGGTGTGCTGAGAGTTCCGCCGAGCGGTCTGTCTTGCTCTTGACGAAAAAGCGATACGCCTCGCGCAGGATATCGTCGTTGGTGCGGGTGGGTTGCCAGCCCAGGTTGGTCTTGAGTCGCTGAGTGGTGAAGACAAATGTCCCGGCGATGAGCCGTGAGTGGTACGGGCCCAGAGGCGACAGCCCCAGCTTGAAGAGCAGGTTCAGGATGGCGATGGCCGGCTTTTCCGGCAGACTGAAAAAACGCGAGCCGGTGCCGGCCTCCTCGATGACGGCGCCATAGACCTCCCGCAGAGTTTTCACTTTATCGCTGCCCACGTGGTAGGTGGTGCTGCCGGGAGCCCGCGCCGCCAGAACGCAGGCGGTGGCCAAGTCGCCGGCGTAGATGAACTGGTAGCGGTTCGAGCCGTCACCGACCAGGTAGATGCGCCGTCCCTCCTGCACGAACTCGAAAAAGATGGACAGCAAGCCCAGGCGCCCGGCCGAGACGATGGTCGGTACGCGCAGGATATCGGTATCCAGACCCTCAGCCCGCTTCTTCACTTCTTCTTCGCCCGCCAGCTTGGAACGTCCGTAATCACAGACGGGACAGGTGGGCTCATCTTCGCTGACCAGATGGTCGTAGGCGCGACCGAAGACGCAGATGGACGAGATGTAGACCAGCTTGCGCACATTCTCTTCGCTGCAGATGTCGGCCAGGTGGCCGGTGCCCACGACGTTGCTGTCCCACAGCTCCCGGGGGTCGGGATTCTCATGTCCCATGAGGGCGGCGCAATGAAAGACCGCGTCGAATGGCCCATGGGCGCGAAAGACGGCGCGGATTTGAGCGGGGAAACGGAGGTCGGCAAGGGCATAAGTCACGCGCGGGTCGGGCTCAGGATCCCGCAGCCGGTCCAGGCTGGTGACCGCCATGCCCTCCTCCGCCAGGTGGCGCGCCAGCACGCCGCCGAAGAAGCCGGCGCCGCCCGTGACCAGGGCGCGTCGCGGGCAAGGACCCAGAGCGAGTGCCGGAACGCGCCCCGCGTTGGCACTCACGGTTGTGGCCCGCAGGCCGGGTCGCCGGCCTGGTGGAACGACAGGCCTTGATAGGCGTAATCCAGGCAGCCGCCACCGGCGGGTACCTTTGCCAGGTGCATGCGCCGGCCCTGGTCGTAGTCGAACTCGGTCAGCGGCAGGTCGGCGGTGGGCCAGTGGGCGAGATAATCGTCGTCATAGATGAGCACCTGATGAATGTCGGCCGGGATGGGCAGAGGATCCATCGCCGGCAGGGCCGTGGATCCCGGTTCGAACGAGAAGACTCTTTCCCGGGCGGAAGGGACCCAGGCATCGGCGGTGTCCTGGAAGAGGGGGAAGAGCCCGGCCACCCGGTAGGCAGGGAGAAAATAGGCGGCATGAAAGGTGGATCCGTAAGCCAGCACCAGCGTCGCCCGGGGTTCCAGGCGCTCATGGATGGCCGCGTCCCGCCGCGCCATGTCATGGTTGCGGGCCAGCAGGCGCATGCCTCCCGGGTACGGCTGCGGCAGGATCCAGGATCCCAGTTGCGCCGGGAGCAGAAACAA
>Ga0326597_10015007_pt1 | contig 10142 bp, 7 predicted proteins | sample RVTome_12_FD_203789 | JGI IMG/M metagenome (GOLD analysis project Ga0326597, IMG submission 203789) | Soil microbial communities from uranium-contaminated site in the Upper Colorado River Basin, Wyoming, United States - RVT100D185 | ecosystem: Environmental > Terrestrial > Soil > Contaminated >...
CCCTCCCGGAGGCTGTACATGGGCCGCTCGTGCATGGTGCGTCCCACCAGGAGAGGCTTCCCCGCCCCTCCGAACAGCAACGGCAGGAGGCTTCTCCCCTCGAAGGTCTCGTCGCCGGCTCCGGCCAAACCGAGCACGTCGAGAACCGTGGGGGCGATGTCGAGCAGGTCCGCAGGCGCCCGCAACCGCAACCCGGCGGGCCCGGCTCCCCGCGGGAAGCGGATGACCAGCGGGATGTGCAGCTGCTCCTCGTAGACCCGGCTCCCGTGGCCGATGAGCCCGCGCTCGTACAGCTCGTCGCCGTGATCGGCGGTCACGATGAAGACCACCTCGTCGAGCAGACCCCGGTCCTCGAGAAGCCGTCGCAGGCGCCCGATCTCCCGATCGGCGTAGGCAAGGCTGCCGTCATAGAGGCGGACCAGGTGCTCCTGCTCCTCCGGCGGGAACGGCCGTCGCCGGTGGTTGACGCCGTCGATCCACTGGGTGCGACGACGTTCCCGGGGCGGGATCGGCGCGTCGGGCCCGAAGAGGGTCACGAATCGCTCGGGGGGATCGTAGGGATAGTGGGGCTCGAGGAAGTGCACGTACGTGAAGGACCGGGAGGACGACCCCCGGGTCTCCTCGAGCCGGGCGGCCAGGGCATCCACGAGCTCGCCCGCCCGCGGCGACACTCGCCCGTCCTGGCCACGGAACAGCCGGAACTCCCCAAAGCCCCGGTCGAGACCGAAGCTGGGGCCGGCCGCGGGGTTGGCCACGAGGCCCCGGGTGGCGACGTCGTGAGCCTCGAGGATCTCGGCGAGCGTGCGGTAGTCGGCGGGGAGCGGGCTGAGGTAGCTGACGCCGGCGTGATGCTGCTCGTGGTACAGCGACGTCCACAGCGAGGACATCGCCGATCTCGTGTAGGTCGCCGGCGTGTAGGCCTCCTCGAAGACGACCCCCTCGCGGCCCAGGCGGTCGATCTCCAGCGTCGTGGCGCGATCGTACCCGTAGGTCGTGAACTGCCGGGCGCGCGCGGCGTCGAGCACGACGAGGACGACACCCTTGCCCCGTAGGCTCGATCGCAGCGAAGCCAGCTCATTCTCGCCGGGGGGCACAGGCGGCGACGGCGGTGAGCCGGTGACGCGGGGGGCCACCCACTCCACTCCCGCCAGGTGGCCGGGGGCGGGCGCGGCGTCGAGCGAGAGCCAGACGAGGTCGCCCTCGCGCCCGGGAAGATCGGCCACGTGCTCCCGCGTATCCCCTATCGCGCTCAACGATCCCGAGACGACCTCCACCGCCGGGCGCCCCGCTCGCTCGAGAGTGACGCGGTAGCCCTGCCCCGCCCATCCCTTCGCCGCCGATCGCACGCCGACATGCAGCCGCGCCCGGCCGGGAAGGCGCAGCGCATAGCGGACACGGACCGGGCCCATCTGGATGAGCCGGGCGCCCTCCCCGTCTCCCCGGCGCTCGAGGAGCGAGAGGTCCTCTCCCACCAGGGCATCGATCGCGGGGTGGCCGGCGGGCACGATCACGGCGCCGTGAAGAGGAGAAGGCCCGGAAGCGTCTTCGCGCGAGCTTCCCGGCGAGAAGGTGAGACGGAGGGTGTTGCGCCCGCGGCGCTGCGCCTTCTCCGGGAGCGCGACGCGATACGTGTGCCGGCCCGGTCGAAGGCGCACTCGACCGAGCGAGGTCCGGTTGAGCTCGAGGCTGGTGTCGTCCGGCTCGGCGCTCGACTCGAGCCGCAGAAGCACCTCGAGTGGCCGGCTCGTCGGCCACGACGCGAAGAGGCGCACGTCGGCCGACGAGGCCGCCGGAGGGTTGGCCGCCTTCCCACCGTGCGGCCCTCGCGGCCGGCGAGCGTCGAAGGCCTCGGTCAACGGTGAGGCCACGACGCTCGTGCCGTCGGGGCCGAGCCACTGGGCAAACGCGGCATCGGCCGCGAGGTCGTAGGCGACCGACTCCGGCGCGTGATCGCACCCCGCCACGAGAGCGAGCGGGGCGGCGAGTGCCAGCCACGCCATCCGACGGCTCGGCGCGCGGAGCGATGGGCGAGCACGCCATGGTCGTGCGGGGCGCAAGCGCATAGAGATAGCGTCGCCGCGGCAGCCGTGTCAAGCCGAAGCGCACCGTGGCGCCGCGGTTGGAGGCGCCGACCGGCACTCGAGAGAACGGGCGGAGGGCACGAGGGTTTCATGTACCATCCCCTCTCACGCCCTCGTCCCCGAATCGCGTCCCATGTCCGAACGCCCTCCCCGGCTTCTCGACCGACTCCTCCTGCTCCGTCCGGGTGGGTCCGCCGCGATCTGGATCGCCCTCGTGATCGGCCTGACCGCGCGGGCCGCCTGGCTGCGGGCCCCGGCGTGGAACCCGCCGTCCTTGTTCTTCGACGATCAGTGGGTGGGCATCGTGGCCACCCGCATGACGGTGTCGGATTACCTGGCGCTGCGTCCTCCGGTGCCGGCCGGCTTTGCCCTCCTTCTCGCCTCGCTCGCGCGTCTCTTCGCCGATCCGGAGTGGCCGCTCCAGCTGCTGCCCACTGCCTGCAGCGTGGCCCTCGTTCCCCTCACGGGATGGACGCTCCACCGCCTCACCGGACGGCCGGCCCTCGGTCTCCTCGCCGCGGCGATGGTCGTGGTCGACCCTCGACTCGCCACCTTCGGCGTGCGCGTCAAGCCGTACGCCCTCGACGCCCTTCTCGCGGTCGGCCTCGTGCTTCTCGCGACGTGGGTGGCCCGGGCTCCCGACCGGAGTCGCCACGGCGTCCTCGCGGCGGCGGCGGTGATGGCTGCTCTGCTCTCGTTTCCCGCCCTCTTCGTGGGCGGCGCGCTCGTGGGAGCGTTCCTTCTCCTCGGGCTCCGTGCCGGGAGGGACCGGGCCCGCGCGTCGCTCCTCGCCACGCTCGTCTTCACCGCGGGGGGCGGACTCGTCTACGTTCTCCTCCTGAGAGGAGCGGCCCGGCTTCCCCTTTCCGTCTACTGGCGAAGCTACCTGCTGCCCACCGGCGACGCCGGCGAAGCGGCGCGGTTTCTCCTCACTCGGGGCGTCGGCTTTCTCACCGGCCCGTTCCCGCGCTCGCTCGAATGGCTCTGTCTCCTCGTCCCCGTGGGACTCTCCATCCTCCTCTGGCGGCGCGCCACGCGCTGGCTGGGGGTGGCGATCCTGCTCCTGGGGATCGAGGTCGTCGCCGCGTCGGCCCTGGGGGGCTATCCGATCGGAGGCGCCCGCACCGACATGTACGCGCACGGCATCCTGATCATCCTCGTGTGCTGCGCTCTCCTGCCCCTGTTCTCCGCGCGCGTCTCCCGGTGGTCGGGCGCGGTGCTGGCGGTGGCGGCCCTCGCCCTCGTCCTCTCCTCGGCGAAGCCGAGCCGCTACCCGCCACGGCGCGATGCGGAGCTCGTGCGCCGGGCTCACGCGACCCTCGGACCCGACGACACGCTGCTGCTCTTCCCCGCCGCCGGCATCGCCGCCGGATACTACTGGCCGGGCGAGGTGCTCCTGCTCCCCGCCGCGCGCCCCTGTGGGTTCACCACGGTCGTGCGCCACGCCCTTTCCGAGACGCTCGACCGGGGGCGGGGCAGGGGGCCCTCCGCCACGCTCGCCCGTCTCCGGCGCCTCCTGCGCGCCGAACCGCCGCGCATCGTGTACCTCGCGACCAACATCTCGGGCCGAGCGCATCAACGCATCCGCGACACCATCCTCGCCGCGGGCTACGAGGTCGACGGCCGGCAGAGGGGCCCGGTCGCCGCACTCACCATCTTCCGACGGGTCGGCCCGGATCCGGCGTCGTCACCATGACCCATCGCCGCCCGCCGAGGCGGGTTCGCTTGCGCGCCCGCTCGGCGTGTGGCATATGAGCGCGTGCGTCGGAGCGTCTTCGCCCTCGTCGGGATCGCCTTTCTCGCCAGCGGTGCCGCCGCTCTCGTCTACCAGGTCGTCTGGCAGCGGCTCCTCGCCTTCCACACCGGAGTCGGGATCACCTCCGTCGCCCTCATCGTCGCCGCGTTCATGGCCGGCCTCGGGCTCGGCAGTCACACCGGCGGCGTGTGGAGCGCTCGGCTCCGTCCCCGGACCGCCCTCGTCCTCTTCGCCGCCCTCGAGCTCCTGATCGGCCTCTTCGCCGTCGCCAGCGTGCCGCTCTACTACGACCGCGTCGACGGCTGGGCGGGTGCTCTGTACCAGACCACGGCCGGCTCCGCTCTCGCGCACTTCCTCGCGCTCCTCCCCCCGACCTTCCTGATGGGGATGTCGCTGCCGTTCCTGGTGCGGGCGGTCGTCCGCGACGCAAAGGCCGCGCCGCGCACGATCGGCCTCCTCTACGGCATCAACGTGCTCGGGGCCGCCGTCGGCGCCCTGGTCACCCCCTGGTTCCTCATCCGCTTCTTCGGCATGGACGGCGCGGTCCGGTGGGGCGTCGGCGCCAACGTCCTGGCGGGGCTGACCGCGCTTCTCGCCGGCGCGTGGGCCCATGCGTCGGCGACGACGAGCCCCCCGCACGTCGATGCGCCCCCGCCCGACAGCGGCGATGGCCCCGCGCCATTCGCCTTCGAACGAGGGAGCCTCCGCCTCTGGATGGGCCTCTACGCTCTGTCCGGGTTCATCGCCCTGTGCCTGGAGATGGTCTGGTTCCGGATCGTGGACGTTGCCGTCAAGAGCATGGCGTTCACGTTCGGCAACGTGCTGTGCGTGTTCCTCCTCGGCCTCGGGGCGGGGAGCCTTCTCGGCGGCCGACTCGCTCCGCGCTGGACACGACCGCTCTCCACCTTCGTCGCGCTCCAGTGCGCGCTGCTCGTGTGGTCCGCACTCGCCGTGGCGCTGCTCGACCGCCTGCCTCCCGACGCGCCCGTCTACGCGTGGTTCGTCGACTACTGGAAGAGCGACGTCTTCTTCCACCTCGGCGCCGACTGGAACCCGGGGATGCTCGTCCGGCTGTACGTCCTGCTGCCCCTGTTCCTCTACGGTCCGCCGACGTTCCTCATGGGCCTCTCCTTCACCGCCCTTCAGCGCGCGGTGCAGGACGACCCGCGCACGAGCGGTCGCAAGGTCGGCCTCCTCCAGGCGGCGAACATCGCCGGCTGCGTGGGGGGGAGCGTCGTCGGCGGGCTCGTCCTCCTCGAGAGGCTGGGCACGCCGGGCACCCTGCGGGCGCTGCTGGTGGTCGGCGGGGTCGTCTTCCTCGGCGTTCGGATCCTCAAGGAGGGGCTCCGACCGGCCGCTCTCGGCTGGGCCGCGGCCCTCGCCCTCGCCCTCGCCGCCCTTCCCGGCGGCGACTCGCTCTGGACCCGCCTGCACGGAGCGGTGGCCGGCGAGAGACCTTCCTTCATCGGCGAGGACGCGACCGCGGTCAGCGCCATCACCCCCGGGATCCCCGGCCACTGGAGGGTGACGGTCGGGGGCCTTCCCCACTCGTGGATCCCCTACGAGGGCATTCACACCCTCCTCGGGGCGGTCCCCGCGCTCGTTCACCCCCGGCCCGAGGAGGTCGCGGTCGTGGGGCTCGGGTCGGGCGAAACGGCGTGGGCCGCCGGCTGCCGCCGCGAGACCGGCTCCATCGACGTCTTCGAGATCGCGGGGGCGCAGCCGGGGCTGCTGCGGAACCTCGCCCGCTCCCCCGCGTTCCGGCCGCCGGGGGGTCGCCGCAGGGGGGGGAGCTCGCTCGAGGCGTTCCTGCGCGACGGGCGCGTCCACATCGACATCGCCGACGGCCGTCACGCGCTGCTGCGGTCCGAGCGGCGATTCGACCTCATCCAGGTCGACGCGCTCTACCGGACGAGCGCGGGGAGCGGGAGCCTCTACTCCGTGGAGTTCTTCCGCCTCTGCGCGAGACGGCTCAAGCCCGGGGGCATCGTGTGCAGCCAGATCCCGTCGCGCCGCGCCGGCCTCACCTTCGCCGCCGCCTTGCCCCACGCGATCGACTTCGGGACCCTGATGGTCGGGGGAAACGAGCCGCTCCCCATCGACGTGAAGACCTGGGTGGCTCGCGCGCGCTCCCCCGAGGTGACGGCCTACCTCGGCGACGCGGTCGTGGAGGGGATCGTCGATCGTCTCGAAGATGCGCGCCCCGCTCGCTCCAACCCCGAGACCCGCCTCGGGCTCAACTTCGACCTGTTCCCCCGCGACGAGTTCTCGACCCCGGCCGGCGTCCGCTAGCGCCGCGGACGTTGCCCCGCCCGCCCGGCTCTTCCGAGCGCTCGGGTTCGGGTCCTCCTACTCCTCGTCGTCCCCGTTCTCCTCATTCTCCTTGTACATGTACTTCACGTTGTCCTTGAGAAGAAGGATGTTGGGACCGTCGGAGCGGTGGACCTTGAGCGCCGCCCGGTCGTACCACTCGAGGGTGCCCCGGATCTCCTCGCCGTCCTTGAGCACCACGACGAGAGGCGTCTTGTTCGCCATCTGCTTCAGGTAGTAGTTGCTCTCGGCATTGGTCTGGTCGAGCGGTGCGGGACGGCGCTTCTGGAAGTACTTCGGGGTGGTCACCCCGGGGTGGCGGTGCTCTTTCATCTCCGTCAGGTCAGGCCGGATGAGCTTGCGGTTCATTTCGGGCCGGTCTCCTCTTCCGGCTGCTCCTCTTGAACTGGTTCGGACGGGAGCGGGCGGGTCTCAGGTCGCTCGTCGACGGTGGGCTCGTGTTGAGGAACTAGTAGCACACCGGATCGAGCCGGCGCAAGAATCATCCGTCGGTCAGCGCGTCCACGAGGAGGTCGAAGGTGAGGAGGCGGCTCGCGAAGCCGCGAATGGCCCGGCGCGACTCTCCGACCCTCTCCGCGAGCCGGACGGCGCGCGGCCCGAGGGGAGAGCGGGCGAGGGCGCCCAGGCGATCGGCCACGTCGGCGTTGAAGAGGCTCGCGGCCGGAGCCCCTGCCCGGGCCGCCGCGACGTCGCGCAACAGCGAGCGCAGGGTCGTCAGCAGGAGAGCGGCGTCGGCGACCCGCTCCAGGGCCTCGGCCTGCTCCATCCGTAGAAGCGCCGAGCCGCGTCCCAGGCTTTCGAGCAGGGTCAGCAGGTCCGACCTCATCCCGCGGTACTCCTCGGACTCGAACGCGAGCGCGGCGGCGAGGCTGCCCGCCCCCAGCGCCGCCCGCAGGCCCGCCTCGTCCTCGGGAACGCCGCACCGCTCGACGAGGTGGCGGGCCACGAGCGCGCGCGGGAGCGGACCGAACCTCAGAACCTGGCAGCGTGACCGTATCGTCTGCCGCAGCCCCTGCGGCTGCGAGGTCACGAGGATCAGGTGCGATCGCGGGGGCGGCTCCTCGAGGCTCTTGAGCAGGGCGTTCTGGGACGACTCGTTCATGCCGTGGGCGTCGTCGATGACGAAGACGCGGCGCCGCGCCTCGAAGGGTGCGCCCGGGACCTCGGCCACGAGCGCTCGGGCCTGGCCGACTCTGATCTCGGCCTCCGGCCGCGGGCGACCGGTCCGGGTGAGCCACCAGCCCTCGACGAGGACGAGGTCCGGGTGGAGGCGGAAGTTGCACCACTCGTCCTCGTCGGGGTGACGGCCCGCCTCTTCGCGCAGGGCCAGGAGGTTCTCGGGCGAAGCAGCCCGCGCCACGCGGCGACACGTGGCGCACGTCCCGCACGCCTCCGCCCGGGGCGCCTGCTCACACAGGGCGGCCTGGGCGACAGCGAGGGCCAGGGTCTTCTTCCCCACGCCCCCTGGTCCGGCCAGCAGCAGCGCCGGCGGGAGGCGATCGCGCTCGAGGGCGCGAGAGAGGATCCCCCTCGAGCGGTCGTGCCCGACCACATCCGACAGCCTCACCGTGCCGCCCTCGCCAGGAGCCCTCGCTGCTCCAGCATGGCCCGCACCGACCCGACGAGGGCTTCGGGGACGCCGGTCGCGTCCACCCGCACCCAGCGCGCGGGGTCCTCGGCCATCAGCTCGGCGTAGCCCGCCCGCACCCTCTCGTGGAACGAGAGCGCCTCCCCCTCGAGGCGATCGTGGGCGCCGCGCTGGGCGACGCGTCCCAGGCCGACCTCGATCGGCAGGTCGAGGTAGACGATGAGGTCGGGGCGCAGGCCGCCCGTCGCCAGGGAGGCGAGCCGGCGAATAGCCTCGAGCGGCAGGCCCCGTCCGAAGCCCTGGTAGGCCAGGCTCGACTCCACGTACCGGTCGCACAGCACGACCCGACCCTGCCGGAGCGCTGGACGCACGACCTCGCTGACGTGCTGGGCGCGGTCGGCGAAGTACAGGAGAAGCTCGGTGGTGGGGGCCAGGTCCCGGCTCGCCGGGTCGAGCAGCACCTGGCGCACCGCTCGCCCGATGACGGTGCCTCCCGGCTCCCGGGTGGCGACCGCATCCTCGCCGATGTCCTCGGCCAGCAGGCGCACGAGGGTGCTCTTCCCACTGCCCTCGATCCCTTCGAACGTGATGAACGGCATCCGGCGATTCTAGCCTCCCTTGACGCCACCGCCGCGCCCGACTAGTTTCCCCCCATGCTGCTGAGCTTTGCCGGACGAGCGGCGCTGGTCACGGGCGGCGGACGCGGCATCGGGCGCGCTGTCTCGCTCCTCTTCGGTCGCCTGGGGGCCCGGGTCGCCGTGGCCTACGGACACGACGCGGCGGCGGCACGGGGAACCGTGGACGACCTGCGCGCCGCGGGAGCCGCGGCCTTGGCCCTGGAGGCCGAACTGTCTCGCGAGGGCGAGGCCGAGCGGCTGGTGCGGGAGGCCGAGCAGGCCCTCGGCCCGCTCGACATCCTGGTGGTCAACCACGGGATCTGGAAGCGCGCGTCGATCGAGGAGATGACCCCCGAGCAGTGGGACGAGACCCTTCGCGTCAACCTCTCTTCGGCGCGAGGCCTGTGCGCGGAGGCGGCGCGCCGGATGCTCCCGCGGGGGTCGGGCGCGATCGTCGTGGTGGCGTCCACTTCCGGCCAGCGGGGCGAACCCCACTACTCCCACTACTCGGCCTCGAAGGGCGCGCTGATCGCCCTCGTGCGGTCGCTCGGAGCCGAGCTAGGGCCCAGGGGCATACGCGTCAACGCGGTGGCCCCGGGCTGGGTCCTCACCGACATGAGCCGCGCGGCCCTCCAGACGGCCGAGGGGCGCAGCGACGTCGTCTCGACCATCCCCCTCGGTCGTCCGGGGACCCCCGAGGAGATCGCCGGTCCCATCGCATTCCTCGCGTCCGATCTCGCCTCCTACATGCACGGCAACGTCCTCTCCGTAAACGGGGGGGCGGTCATGATCGGCTAGGCGCTGCCGGGTGCGTGTCCTCGTCACCGGAGCGGGAGGGCTCCTCGGGGGCCGTCTGGCTCACCTCCTCCACGCCCCCGGCGTCGAGGTCACCGCCGTGTGGCGGGTCACCCCTCCGCCTCCCGACCTGCCAGAGGAGCGGGTGGATCTCAGCGACGCCGGGGCGATCGAGGGCCTCGTCGAGAGGCTGCGCCCCGACGCCGTCCTCCACGCCGCCGCGCTCGGCCGCGCCGACCGCTGCGAGGAGTCCCCGGCGCAAGCCGAGGTCGTGAACGCCCGACTTCCCGAGCGCGTCGCCGCGGTGTGCCGGGCCCGGGGTCTTCGGCTGATCGCCCTCTCGACCGACCTCGTGCTCGACGGGACGCAGCCCTTCTCCGGTCCCGATACGCCGGCCGGCCCGCTCGGCGTCTACGGCCGGACGAAGCTGGCCGGCGAGGAGGCCGTGCTCGCCACCGACCCTCGCGCCGCGGTCGCCCGAGTGGCGCTGGTCGTCGGACGGGGCCACGGAGCGCGGGGCACGGCGAGCGAGTCGGTGGCCTGGGCACTCGCCGCGGGCCGATCGATCCGGCTCTTCGCCGACGAGTACCGCTCCCCCGTCGACCCCGAGTCCGTGGCCGCCGCTGTGGGGGCCCTTCTCGAGGGCGAGGGCGCCGGCCGGTATCACCTCGGGGGGACCGAGCGCCTCAGCCGTCACGAGCTGGCCCTGCGGGTGGCGCGTGCTCTCGACCTGCCCCCCGGCCTCATCGAGCCCGCCCGTCAGTCCGAATACGCCGGCCCCGATCCCCGCCCCGCCGACACCTCGCTCGACAGCACCCGGGCCATCCGGGAGCTGGGTTTCCGGCCCCGGCCCCTCGACGTGGCGCTCGGCGAGAGCCGTCGAGCGGTCCGTTCGGCCTGAACGTTGGACGAGGCCCTCGGAGCACCCGACTCGAGGGACTCCAGGCGGCGACCGGCCGGCCGCGTCCCCGGGC
>Ga0326597_10015008_pt1 | contig 10142 bp, 9 predicted proteins | sample RVTome_12_FD_203789 | JGI IMG/M metagenome (GOLD analysis project Ga0326597, IMG submission 203789) | Soil microbial communities from uranium-contaminated site in the Upper Colorado River Basin, Wyoming, United States - RVT100D185 | ecosystem: Environmental > Terrestrial > Soil > Contaminated >...
TAAGGGCGGCCCCAATTAAGCAAAAAACTGCACTTGCCGCGCCCATCCCCCCCCCCCCCCCCCCCCCCCCCGCAAGGCGTGAGTCATACGGATACGAGCGGGGTCAGGTCTTGCATTGACGCACTCCAATGCAAGACCGGACCCCTTGACGGGTTGTTACCGCTCCCGTCCCCCTCGATCCAATTCTCGCGGAATTGACCGACAAGCCGATCCCGCGCCGTACATTTCCCCTCGCCTTTCGGGAGAGGGGGAAGGGGTGAGGGTCGGGCGACCTACTTCACGGGCGACAGGAGTTACCCATGACGCTGCGCGTGCCGAGGTGGATCCCGGCGGTGGCCGGCATGTCCGGACCGAGGCGCCGGTGGCGGCTTTCGAATCAATTCGTCATCCAGGAAGGCCGGCCCATTAAAGAAAGCGGGCTCGGGGCGGTCTTCTTGAAATAACATAAGCGCGTGAAAGCCGACTCGGTCCGCACCATCTTCTACGCGCTGGGCGCGAACCTGGCGATCGCGGCGGCGAAGACCGGCGCGGCGGTCTTCACCGGCTCGAGCGCCATGCTGGCCGAGGCGATCCACTCCTACGCCGATTCGGGCAACCAGGGCCTGCTGCTGCTGGGACTGAAGCGCGCGAAGCGGCCGCCCTCGCCGGACTACCCGCTGGGCCACGGCAAGGCGGTATTCTTCTGGTCGTTCATCGTCGCCCTGGTGCTCTTCTCCCTGGGCGGTCTCTTCTCGATCTACGAGGGCACGCACAAGCTCGCGCAGCCGGAGCCCCTGAGCTATCCGTGGCTCGCGGTCGGCATCCTGGTTTTCGCGCTCGCGGCGGAGGCGATGTCGCTCCGCGCCTGCCTCATCGAGGTCAACAAGGTCAGGGGCGGAAGAAGCCTCTGGCGCTGGTTCCGCGAAAGCCGGCAAAGCGAGCTGGTGGTGGTGCTGGGCGAGGATCTCGCCGCCCTGTTCGGGCTGGCCCTCGCGCTCGTGGCAGTCTTGATCACCATCCTGACCGGCGATCCGCTGTGGGATGCGCTCGGCTCCATCGCCATCGGCGCGGTGCTGATCGTCGTCGCGATCGGCATCGCGGTGGAGATCAAGGGCCTGCTCATCGGCCAGAGCGCCGATCCGGAAACCGAGCGCCGGCTGAGGGATTTTCTCGACAGACAAGAGGACGTCGAGCACGTATTCAGAGTCCTGACGCTTCAGCTCGGCGGCTCGCTCATGGTCTCGATCAAGGCGCATATGAAGGGCGCAAGCGCCGAAGAGCTGGTCGGCGCGATCAATCGCACCGAGGCGTCGCTGCGCGCCGCGTTTCCCGAGGTCCAGTGGCTGTTCTTCGAGCCTGACGTCGCCGATTGAGCGGGCGATCACCGCCCCTGCTCCACCTGTCGCGCGGACTCAGAACATCCTCGTATAACGGGCGGGCAGCAGCAGCGACGTGCAGTATCAGGCGAGCACCTTTTCCACCCGGCGGCGAGACAACGCGTCGGGGGCCATCATCTCCATAAAATCGAAAGCATACTTTCGATAGAAGTGATGTCTGTTGACCGCAACGTGCACGATTTCCGGCGCGAACAAGTGGCTCGCGTCGATGGCCCTCAGGTTGGCATCTTCTATGGGATCGAAAACGATGTGAGGGAGTATTGCGATCCCGATTCCCAGCGCCACATAGATCTTGGCAACGTCGGAGTCGACGGCGCTGAACACAATATTGGGCTTGAGCTTCTTCGTCTCGAAGGCTGAGCTGAATTTCCACTTCCCGAATACCCGGGAACCGTAGGTGATGATCGGATAGGCCGCAATGTCCTCCAGCGTGGGCCGCTCTATCCTGAGCAATGGGTGCTTGGGAGGCGTGACGACGATGCGGTGAAACGTTCCAAATGGCAATAGCGCAATATTTTCCAGGTCCGCGTCGCAATCCGTGCCGACGGCCAGATCCGCTTCTCCCGCGTCCACCCACCTGAAAACTTCGTCGCGGTTCCCCTGGAGAAACTGCAGGCGAACGGCCGGATACCGTCGGCTGAAGGCTTCGATGACGCTTGGGAGCGTGTAGCGCGCGTGGGTGTGATTGGCCGCGATCACCAGCCCGCCTGCCGTCTCGGCGTTCATATCCTGGCCGCAACTGCGGACGTTGTCCGCCTCCTGTAGCGTGCGCTGTGCAAACCGCAGGATTCGTTTTCCCGTGGGGGTGACGCCCATGATCCGGTTGCGGCTCCGGTGCAGGATGCGGACGCCGAGTTCGCGCTCGAGAAGCTGGATCTGGCGGCTGACCCCCGGCTGGGACGTGTGCAGGGCCGCCGCAGCGAGAGACAAATGCATTCCCTGGTTCACGATCTCGCACAGGTAACGAAGCTGTTTTAACGTCATGCGCCGAGGATAACAAAAGCATATACTGGACGCAAAAATATTCTTTGGAGACTAATAGCAGCTTTAGTACTGTAGGAAACGTCAATACCATCCCGGTCAACTCTCGGCCGGGAGGGAACGCCACCGGCCGCGACCTCCTCCACCGCCTGTCGCGCCGAAAGGTGACCGATCAATCACGGAGAAGAGAAACAAGCCCATGAATCGAAAAGGCCTGCTGTTGGCGATGATGGAACCCCCTGCCGGGTTCGAAGAAGAGTTTCAGGATTGGTACGACACCGAGCACGTGCCGGAGCGCATGGCCGTCAAGGGATTCGAGACCGGCCGGCGCTTCGTATGCCAGTCCGGCTTCCCCCGATACGTGGCCCTATACGATCTGAGCAATCTGGAACAGGTGTCCCGCGACCCGGAGTACTCGAAGGCTACCGGCGGTGGCGTATCGGCATGGACTCACCGGTTGCGGACCAAGATCCTCGGGCGATACCGGTTCACCGGCGACCAGATCTATCCGGGCACCGCGAAGATGGGCGATAGCGGCCCGGTAATCCGCCTCTTGCTGCTGCGCTTTCGAGACGTCGCACGCGAGGATGAAGATGCGATCCTGGGAGCCTTGCGCCAAAACCTGGATACCCGCCGTGGCATGGCGCAGTTGCGGCTGTTCCGCGGGGTCGAAACGCCGGGCGATTACATCGCCACCGCCGAGTTCCGGACCAATGCCGACAACGTCGAAATCGACCCCACGCCGTTCGGCCCGCTCGTCAGGCACCTCGACCTGATCAATACCTACGCGCCGTACTGGCGCGTCATCCTGCGCAAGGCGATCTGAGCGGCGCCAGGCGCCCGCGCACGGTCAATCCCCGACCTTCCGGGAAACGGCGCGCGAAATGCCGAAGCTCGGCACGTAGACCGAGTGCGCCCCGGCGCCGCCCGCCACGACGATTCCGATGTCGTCGGGACTGGCGGCGATCGGCACGTTCGTCTCCGGCGTGAATGCGCCCAGCTCTCCGCCGCGGGTATGGCTCGCGCGCTCGTAGTCGGTTGCCGCGAAGCGGCTGGCCTTCATTTTCGAGCGTTCCCAGAGCCTTTTCCTCACGTCGGACTTCGCGCGCCCGCCATCGGCCAGTATCGCCGCGTGCTCGGGCGAGACGATCAGCCACGGCGCGCCGCCGAAGTGATAGTCGTTGCAGGCGGGAAAGGCCATGGTGTCGGCCATGACCTTGAGCAGATCCTCGGCGTTGTCCGCGTGCGTGTTCATGTCGACGGTGCTGGCAGCCGCGATCAGGGTGACCACGCCCTCGTCCGCGGCGTAGCCGCGCTCGACGTGCAGCGGCGGCCACGGGCTTTCCGCCTGGTTCTCTCCGCAGCAGAAAGTGTATTTCCCCGGCTGCCCCTGCGTGGCGTGGTCCATCTCGCCGGGGAAGGCGCCCCCGACATTCTGCAGCACGAGCCGCAAGGCGCGCCCGAGCGTCGCGTTGGCCGGCCAGCCCTGCCCGAGACAGTTCGTTCCCGCGTTGAACCCGAGTCGCTCCGCGACCGGGCCATTCACCACTATCCATGGCGTGGCGGGCCCGGTGGTCGCCTGGATGCCTTGAATGTTGAAGCGCTCGTCGGTCACCGCTTCCACCACCGCCAGAAGGACGGGGAACAGTTCCGGACGGCACCCCGCCATCACCGCGTTTGCGGCAATGCGCTCGATGCTCGCCGCGCCAAAGCCGGGCGCCACGCGATGGATGATTTCTCCCGGGGAACGCCGGGTACCGGACAGCATCCATTCGACGCGCTTCCGGGTGGGAGGCACAACGGGAAGCCCGTCGCTCCAGTGCCGACACGCACAGGCCCGGTTGAACTCGACCGGATCGTCAGGCATGTCGACTTCCGGGAGGCCCGCCGCGGCGCCCGCGAGCTCCCTGCGCTCGCGCCTCGCCCCGGAGGATCCGCTTCCGGGGCCGCGCAGTGCCAGTCGCGCGATGGAATCGACGCAATTTTCGGCCACCCGCCGCACTTCGTCCCTCCCGATCGTGCTGAACGGATGGGGAATTTCAGCGATCGGGATCTCCGGGGCGCCGAGCGACCGGAGTTGCGCGCGCGCGAGCGGCAAAAACGGCGTCGAACCGACCACGACGGCCGATACGCCCGTTTTCACCGCTTCTACACTGTCGTGGACACTCCACGACGTGCAGGACCCTCAGTCGGCCGACCCGACAAGGACGAGGTCGCACCGCTTCCCGACATCCTCCATGATTTCGGAGGAGGCAGGACTCGCCGCCTTGAGCTTTCGATGTCGAACGACGCTTGCGACGCCGTAACGCTCCGAGAGCAGCGCGGCAAGGTCGTCGGCCAGCAGGTTGAAGTTGGGCTTGGAGTTGTCTATGAATCCCACGACCTTGCCGGCGAGGGTGTCGAGCGGGCGTGCCGCGTTGTCCGTCTGCCCGGCGTCCGGGGGAGCGGTCGGATCGAGTACCAGTCGGGTCTTGCTCATGCGAGCCTCCGCCATCGTTTGCCGGGGACGTCCGGCCGGATGTTCATCCGTTGATCCTGAACAGGGACCGTGCCGTATCCTTCACTACCTTACTCCGGGTCGCGCCGTCCACGCCCGTTTGATCGAGATAATCCGTCAGCTTGAGCCCGCTGCGCTCCTTCGGGCCGGCGCCATAATCCGAGCCGATCATGACGCGGCCGGCGCCGACGAACTCGAGCAGCAGGCGCAGTGCCGGCGGAGACATGAGCACGGTGTCGTAGTAGAAGCGCTTGACGTAATCGGAGGGCAGCCTGCCTTTGCCTCCGGCTTCACGGTCGAGACGTCCGGTCTGATACGGCAGGAATCCGCCGCCATGCACCAGGACGAGGCGCAGATCGGGATAGCGGTCGAACACCCCGCCCTGGATGAGCTGGGTGGCAACCACGGTCGTATCGATAAGTCGCCCGTAGAGGCCGCGGTACTGGGGCAGCTCCTGGAACATGCACGTGGACGGGCCGTCCGTGGGCGGATGAATGACGATGGGAATGCCGAGCGATTGCGCCGCCTCCCACACCGCGTCGTACCGGCTTTCGGTGAGATGGCCCTGCGGCAGGTGCGTGCGCACCATGCACCCCGTCATGCCCAGCTTCGACGCCGCCCGCTCCAGCTCGCGGGCCGCCGCCTGCGCATCGGCCCAGTGCAGCGTTGCGTGCGGCCGCAGCCTGCCGTTCGTGACGGACACCGCTTCCGCCAGCGCGTCATTGAGCTGGCGCGCCCAGTCCTGGCCGGCCGGCGCCGGCAGCTCCTGGCCGTCCACGTCCAGCCACGGCGCGATGAGCTGGTTGCGCATCCCCTGCTCGTCCAGCCACTTCAGCCGCTCCTCGAACTCGAGCATGATCCCGGCCACCGGACGCAAGGGCTTCGCTCCCGGAAACGTCAGGACGTAACGCCCGTCCGAGACCTCCACTTTCACGCCGCCCAGTCCGGTCTTCTGCACTTCCTTCAAAAAGCGGGCCGGCACGCCATGAGCATGAATATCGATACCTTCAATACTGCCCGTCATCAGTGCTCTCCTTCAGAAAACGCTAACGGTGAGTCCCTGCTGCGTCGTGGAAACAACGCCAAGCGGCACCGCCGCGTGCGTCATTCCACCGAGATTCCGGCGCCCTTAGCGACCTTTCTCATTTTCGCCATTTCCGTCCGCATAAACGCGGCAAATTCTTCGGGAGAATTGCTGATTGCCTCTGCACCCACGCGCTGGATCTGCTTTGCCACGACTGCGTCACCGACCACGCCTGCGATGACAACATGCAGCTTGGCAAGGATGTCGTTTGGCGTGCCCGCTGGCGCCAATACGCCGTACCACGACGTCACAATCATCCCCGGGACCGTTTCGTTGACGGTAGGGAGGTCGGGGAAGAGGCTGGCGCGCTTCGGACCGGTGGTCGCCAGCGCCCGCAGCCGGCCAGCTTCGACGTGCCGCCGAACCGATGAGCCGGTTCCAAAATAAACCGACACCTCCCCGCTCAGGACGGCGGTGGTGGCGGGACCCGAGCCCCGGTAAGGAACGTGCAGCAACTTCACATCAGCCAGCTGCATCAGCAGCTCGCAGGTGAAATGCGACGTGGATCCCGTTCCCACGGACGAGAAACTCACCTGCATCGGACGCCGCTTGCCGAGCGCAATCAACTCGCTCACCGACTTCACCGGCAGCGACGGGTGCACGACGAGCGCGTATTGCGACGTGGCAACGAGACTGATCGGCGCAAAATCCTTCAAGGGGTCGTAGCGCAGCTTGGTATCGAAGCTGGGGATGGTTGTCAGTGGCGTCGTCGCCCCCATCAGGAGCGTATAACCGTCCGCAGGCGATTGCGCCGCGAGCTCGGAGCCGATCCTGCCGCTGGCGCCGGTTCGATTATCCACCACGACCTGGACGCCGAGTTTCTTGGACATGGCGCTCGCGATGAACCGCGCCATCGTGTCCGTGCCCCCGCCCGGCGTCGACGGCACGATCAACCTGATCGGTTTGGAAGGATAGGCCTGGGCGAGCGCCGAAAGTGGCACGGCCGCTGACACTGCCAGCCCCACGGCAACAACAAGTCCAATTTTTCGCATGGTCGTTCCTCCTCGTTATTTAAGTTTCATGCACGCACTCGAACCTTCGGGGCGCCGGTTTGCCGCCGGCGGCCTGGCCCGGAAGGCGGCTTCCGCCCGCCTTCCCGTATCGCGCGCCAGATCCGCTCGGGTGTCGCCGGCATTTCCACGTGTTTTACCCCGTACTCCGACAACGCGTCCACTATCGCGTTGATGACCACGCCCAGCGCTGGCGTCGTCCCGCTCTCGCCCGCCGGACGCATGCCGAGCGGGTGCGTCGTCGAAGGCACTTCGCTGATCGCCGTCTTGAAGAACGGAAACGTGTCGGCGCGCGGAAGAGCGTAGTCCATCAGCGACCCGGAGAGCAGCTGCCCGGTACCGGAATCGTAAAAGCACTGCTCGAGCAAAGCCTGCCCGACGCCCTGCGCGATCCCGCCGTGAATCTGCCCGTGGATGATCATCGGATTGACGGCACGCCCCACGTCGTCCACAGCCGCGTATCCGGTGATCTCGACGGTGCCTAGCTCGGGATCGACCTCCACTTCGCAAACATGGCAGCCGTACGGGTAGCTCGCCTCGTGGTGCACCTGCTCCGAGGACGCCGTCAACGGCCCTCGCAGCTCCTCGGGAAGCTCGGGCGATTGAACAGCAAACGCCGCGACCTCGGCCAGGCTGGCGTCGCGCGGCGGCGAATCCGCGCAGAACCGGCCGCGCTCGAACCGGATTCCGCTCGGCTCGATTTCGAACAGCCGCGCCGCGACACGCTTGCCCTTCTCGATGATCTCCTGCGCCGCACTCCAGATCACGATGCTTCCCATGCGCAGGCCGCGCCCGCCATGCGTCCCGCCGCCCACCTTCACGATGTCGGTGTCCCCCGTGATGAGCCGGACGTTTTCCAGGGAAACGCCGAGCCACTCCACGACTAGCTGCGCGAACGTCGTCTCGTGCCCCTGCCCGTTGGATACCACGCCGAGGACCACGTCGACGATGCCGTCCGGATGCACCGTAAGGTCCGCGCGCTCGCGCGGCGCCCCCGTGGACGTATCCACGTAATTTGCGATGCCGATACCGCGGCATTTCCCCCGCAGGCGGGACTCCGCCCGCCGCCGCTCGAACCCCGCCCAGTCCGCGAGCCGCAGCGCTTCATCCATCGCCGCATGGTACGCGCCATTGTCGTACGTCATATGAAACGGGTTGGTATAAGGCAGTTCGGATTCGGTCAGCAGGTTGCGGCGTCTCAGTTCGACCCTGTCGAACCCAGCTTGGCGGGCGGCCAGGTCGATGAGCCGCTCCATCACGTACATCACCTCCGGCCGCCCCGCGCTGCGATAGGGCCGCGTCGACATGGTGTTGCTCACGACCGCGCGCGCGCGAAAATGCGCCGCAGGGACCCGGTAAATGCTGGATAGGATCCCGAGCCCCTTCTTCAAGGGCGCATAGCTGACCGTGTGTGCTCCCGCGTTGCCGATATTCGAGCCGCGCATCGCAAGAAAATGGCCCTCGGCGTCGAGGGCGAGCTCCGCCGTCACCGCCAGGTCGCGCCCCTGGTAATCGCTGAGGAACGCCTCCTGACGCTCGCAGGTCCATTTCACCGGCCGCCCGGCACGCCGCGCCGCCCACGCCACGAGGATGAATTCGGGATAGATCTCTCCCCGGGTTCCGAAATTGCCGCCGACATCGTCCATGGTGACGCGAACCCGGTCTGTCGGCACGTCCAGTACCGTGGCCAGGTCGTGTTTCAGGCGCACCGCGCCGCCGCTGCCCGCGTGAAGCGTGTACCGACCGTTGTCCGGATCAAAGGACGCCACTGCGGCCCGCGGTTCCAGCGGCACACCGGTCACCCGCTGTGCCCACGTCTCCAGCCGGACGATATGCTTCGCCCTGGAAAAAGCCGCCAGGGTTGCCTCGGCATTCCCCACTTCGGCGTCCATGCAGACGTTGGATGCCGCCTCCTCCCATACGCGGGGCGCACCCGCTTCAGCCGTTGCCCGAGTCGCCGTAACCGCCGGCAGCACCTCGTACGTGACATTGACCGCTTCGGCCGCGTCCTTTGCGGTATAGACCGAATCGGCCACGACGACCGCGACCGCCTCTCCCACGTGGCGCGCCTTGTCGAAAGCGAGTGGATAACGCGGCGCGACGAAGATCGGGGAGCCGTCCCGGTTCACCAAGGGGGTTTCGGCCTTGTGCGTGGACTTCGGCACGTGAGGCATCGGCTGCAACCGGTCCTCGTGCATGTCCTTGCCCGTCAGCACGACCACCAGCCCCGGAATGCGGAGCGCTGCCGAGGTGTCTATCGACATGATGCGCGCATGGGCGTGCGGCGAGCGGACAAATACCGCGTAGGCCTGCCCCGTCATGTTCACGTCGTCGCTGAACCTGCCACGTCCCGTGATCAGGCGGTGGTCTTCCTTGCGCAGCACGGTGCTTCCGATCACGGTATCGCCTGCATTCATGGCTCGTCGGGTATCCATTCAATGCGCCAGCGAGGCGTCCTTGACGGCGCGTTTCGCCATGACCATCACGGCGTGCGCCCGGTACTCGGCGCTCGCGTGCATGTCCGAGTTGAGCCCGTCCGGCGAGAGCGCGATGCCGTCGAGGGCGGCGGGATCGAACTTTTTCGAAAGCGCCGCTTCCGCCTCGCTGAAACGGAAAACGGAGGGCGCCGCGCCGGTGACCGCGACGCGCACGCCCCCGGCCGCCTTCGCCACGAAGACGCCGGCGAGCGCGAAGCGCGACGCCGGCTGGGGAAACTTGCAGTAGGCCGCCGCTTCGGGCACCGGAAAGCGCACCGCGGTGATGATCTCGCCCGGCTCGAGCGCCGTCTCGAACAGGCCGAGGAAATACGCGTCGGCGGCGATCTCGCGCCGGTGGGTCACCACCGTGGCGCCGAGACCGAGCACGCCCGCGGGATAGTCGGCCGCGGGATCGGCGTTCGCGATGGATCCGCCCATCGTGCCGCGATTGCGCACCAGCGGATCGCCGATGCCGCCGGCGAGCGTCGCGAGCGCCGGAATCGCGCGCGCGACCTCGGCGGAGGCGGCGACCTCCGCATGCGGCGTCATGGCGCCGATCACGAGGGTGTCGCCCTCGCGCCGGATGCCCTTCAGCGCGTCGAGCGCGCCCAGGTCCACCAGGCCCGAGTAGCGGGCAAGGCGCAGCTTCAGGGCCGGAATCAGGCTCATGCCGCCGGCGAGCAGCTTGCAGTCGCCCTCTTTCGCCAGCATCGCGGC
>Ga0326597_10015010_pt1 | contig 10142 bp, 6 predicted proteins | sample RVTome_12_FD_203789 | JGI IMG/M metagenome (GOLD analysis project Ga0326597, IMG submission 203789) | Soil microbial communities from uranium-contaminated site in the Upper Colorado River Basin, Wyoming, United States - RVT100D185 | ecosystem: Environmental > Terrestrial > Soil > Contaminated >...
CCTGGTATATGATGCCGAGTTTGAACCCCTCCTCACCAGCGATCTCCATGAGTCGCTCCAGGCGGCGGTCGAGTTTTTCGGTGAACTTCCAACTGACGATGAAACCGTCGATTCCGGCTGCTTTCGCCCATCGCACGTGCTGCCGCATCACCTCTCGATCGTCACTGGAATACCGCCCCAGGAGAGGGTAATCGGACTTTCCGCGTCCCCACATGCCCGGATCGAACCAGATGTAGTAGTACGCCAGCAGGGGAATGGCATTGCCCGGGTCGTCCGGAGTGGGTGTGGAGGAGGCGGTCGCGCATCCCACAAGCAGCGCCGCAAACGCCACCAGCCAATATTGTCCGCGGGGCCAGCGCGTCCCGCCTAGCTGACGGGCACAGCGGCCCATCGAGTGCGTCATCGCATCGGCGCCTCATCCGGCATGCGCCGGAACGCGTCCCTGGCTGGCCATGGCGGGTACGGCCACGGCCGGTCCGGTGTTCCGACTGGGCTCAAGCCCCTCAGCCTGCGCCAGGGCAGAGGCCATCCGCTTGATCGCCTTGCTGGCCGGGCTGCGCGGGCTGTGCAGGATCAGGGGGATTCCACGGTTGAGGGAGCGCATCGCATTGGCCGCATCGTCCGGAACCTGTGCGAAGATGTCCTGCTCCAAGACATCGTCGGTGTCGCTGATGTCGATCGCGCCAGCCATCCCGGCCCGGTTCAACACCACCAACCCTCTGCCGATCGGGTAGTCGAGCGTCCGGCTGAACTGCTTGAAGCGGGCAACGTCATGCATCGCTGCCAGCTCGGGGAAGCACACCAGCAGGACGAGGTCGGCGGCCTCCAACAGCGCAAGGCTGTTGTCGTTTAGGGCGCTGCCGGCGTCGATGACGATGAAGTCGTACAGCCGCCGCATCACGCGCAGCACGTTGACCAGGCCTTCGGGCCGAATCCCTTGCGCAGCCAGCAAGTCTGCCGGGCTCAGCAGCACATCGATTCCGGAGCGATGCTGAATGACCACCTCCTTCACAAACTCAGGGTCCTCAACGCTGGGCTGCGGGATCAGGTCGGCCAGCGAGTTGGCGGCGCTCAAGTTAAGCATCACGCCCACATGGCCGAAAAGCAACCTGCCGTCGATGAGCAGGACCTTCTCAAAGGCCTCGTCGTGCATCGCGATAGCCAGGTTGACCGCCAACGTCGACACCCCCGCCCCGCCCCGTGGGCTGTAGACGGCGAGCATCTGCAGCGGATCGGCTCGATCGGCAGGCTTGGCTTGCAAGGCGGGCATCGGTCGCCTGCGCGCCTCGCGCTCATGCACCCTGCGAAAGGTGCCCAGCAGATCATCCTGGCTAAGCGGCGGCGTCAGCACCCCGCGGGCGCCGGCCAGCGTGGCCTGTTGCATGTGGGCAGGATCCTCAGAGCCGGTAATCGCCACCACCGCAATTTCGGGGAACTGGAGTGTCAGATCGTCGATCAAATCTAAGGTCGGCTGCCCCTGAAGTGTATGGTCGAGGATCACGATCTCTGGTCCGGCGGCCAGTATCTCCTGCGGAAGTCTCTCCCGCGAGGCGAGCACCTGGACCAACCGGAATTCGGACTGGTCTGACACCGCAGCTTTGATCTGCTGCAGGGTCGGCCCTTGATCGGCTATAGCCAGGACCTGGATCGGCGGCTTGGGTTCGACCACCGGGCCCGGATCCGGCCGACCAGCCGGACCGTTCGCCCCCGCAACCTTGCCCGGAATTTGCCCGATGACTGGAGGCTCGACCCCGTTGAGGAAGCGCAGGTCCGGCGCCAGCATCCATCTCACCCTCCGCACCACCTGAAGCGCCGGCGCTGCCCAGGTGGGGAGGCGCCCCTTCCAATCTGGGCGCAAACGCAGTCGCGGCGCAAGGGCTCTCAGGCGGGGCAGCAGATACGGTCGCCCGGCGAAGAGCAGCCCCAGAGCGATGGTCACCGACAGCGAGAAGGCGAGCGCGACATCCAGGAAGCTGATCACCTTGAGGCTCACGAACTGATCGCGGGAGAGGGCGACCGGCACGATGGGCGAGATTCCGAAAACGCCCTCGGCTTTGGCCCGGTATTCGCCGCGCGGGAGCGATTCAAGACTCAATACGCCCTCCGGGCCCAGGGCATATCGCTCAATCCGCCCGTCCGGGTACTCCAGGCGGACCTGTTTGCCCACGGGGAACCCAAAGAGCGAATCCTTGGCGGTCAGTCGAAGCGAGTAGAGCAGCAGCTCGATCTGCCACTCGTCATTCCGGTTGACGGAGAAGCGCTGCTGTCCCTGATTGACCACATTCGCGCCTCCGATCATCACGTCTTGCAAGGAATAAAGCAACTCGGCATGCTGGACACCGAAGATGTCACGAATCGCACGACCGGCCGGCAACCAGTGCGGCCCTGGGTCCTGGAAGGTGTGCACGCCCCCGCCGCTGCTCTTCAGAGTAAATGAGGTTATTCGTTCGGGGTCGACCGGCTGCCCTTGCAGGTCCACGAACCGCATCGTGACCTGGTAGCTCACCTCGAGGCCGACCTCAAGCCGTGTCTCTTTCGGAATCGTCACCTCGCGCTCGGGCGTAAACACTTCCTCCCAGCGGCGGAACTCGGCACGCATGCCTGGGATTCCGGGATCGGTCGCCACGACCTCAAGGCGGTAAGTGCCGGCTTCATTCACCTGGATCCTGGCGATGCCCTGTGAATCCGAGCGGAAGACCCGCCCCGCCAACGAGAACTGGATTCCAGGAAGCGGGGGGACGGTGTGAATCTCGAGCAAGGCCGGCTCGACCACCAGCTCGGCGGAGGTGCCCGATTCCAGGAAACGCGCCGAGCCCGGAAAGACGACTTGGAACGTATAGGCACCGGGCTTGAGATCGCCGCCGATGTTCAACTCGGCGACCCCGGCTGAATTGGTTCGGGTCCTCCTCAGCCGATCGGCGCCCAGATAGACCTCGACCGGCTCGTCTGGAATAGGATGACCTGATGCGGTGAGTAACCGGGCCCGAATCGTGGCGTGTTGTCCCAGCGGTACCGGCGGCAGAAGCGCAACACGAAGCACTGAAGGCGCGGGGCTCACGATCTCGAGGAACACTCGTGCGGTCGTCGGCCGCAGGCCAGGTGATCCTTCGAAACGAACTTCGACCGTGTGGATCTCCGCACGCAAGTTGTCGGGCAAGCGAAAGACGGCGGAGCCGGTGTCATCGGTGCGTCCGACGTTCTGGCTGAGATCGTTCAGGTACAGGCTGACCAGCCCACCCGCCACCGGATGATTCGACTGAGTTGCCAGGTGTGCAACGATCTTCCCCCGTTGACCGGTCCGCAGGGCCCCCATCGGATCAATGGTCAAGATCGTGGTCAAGCCGCCAGGCGTCGCGACGGGGGTCGGGCTGGATGCCGGCCTTGGGGTGGGGGTTGCAATTAGGAGACCCGATGGCAGCTGCGTCCGGGCGGTGACCCTCGCCACCGAGGAAGCGAGCGGCGGTTCTGGCCGCCGTACCTCTCCGACCGGCTTCTGCCACAGCAGGAAAAGTGCGGCCAGCGCCAAATTTGCGGAGGCATTGCCGGGGGACCAGCTCATCATGAGGCACCAGCCGAGGGGATTTCCGTTTGGGACCGGCGAGCAAGGCGCTGGCGACGGGCAGCATCGAACGCCGCCCAGCTGATGAGCAGAGCGGGGAGGACCAGCGCTGCGCCGTAGGCAGTATAGATCACGTCGCGGCGCGGCTCCACCTTTGGCTCCTTGCGCGGCCGCTCCCAGGGGATCATGCGGGGTTCTCTCGGCGGTTGGGAGAAGTCGAACGCTGTGACCAGGCTGTTGGCGTTCGCGTCTCGATCTGCAAGGGGCTCAAGGTCCCAGTTTTGCTCGATGAATTTGAGGATGGATGTGTAGTCGAGCTCGGTACTGTCGATATAGCCTCGTCGCGCATAGGCGCTTACCAGCAAGGCGGGGACGCGGAACCCGTAGCCGCTGGCATCCACCTGCGGAGGGGATACATGGTCGTACCAGCCACCCCAGTCGTCATAGGTCAGGATAAAGGCCGAGCTGTTCCAGGCGGTGCTGCGCATGAGCTCATTGAGAAGCGTCCTTACGAAGCGCTGACCGCTCATGACACTGCTCGGTGGATGCTCGCTGGGCCCAGAGGGCACCATGTAGGCCACCGCGGGCAGGGTCCCGTTCTGAAGGTCCTCGAAGTACTCCGCCAGATCGACGATGTGCGAGGAGAGCTCGGGGTCATCGATGTATCGGGCGTAGTTCAGCAGCGGCACCCAGACGGCCTGCGCCGCCTTCGGACCCTGGAGCACACCTCGGGTTCGGTAGGTGATCCGGGGATCGTAATTCTGGACATAGAACTTCCAGGAAATGCCGCGCTCCTCGAGCCGGTCGAAGATGGTGGGCAGGTCGCCCAGCCCTTCCGGAGGCAGCTTGCTGCGGTCCATCCCTGGGACCGCAGCCACCCAATAGATGTGATTGGTGAAACTGCCACCTGCGGCAGAGCTGAAAAAGCGATCGAACAGGGCGTACTCATCGGCCAGATTCCAGTAGTACGGGAGGTCGCGATCATCGTAATACGCCATCGTCAGGCGCCCGTCCTGGTTCTTTCGCCTCAGTGCGTAGACGAACCCGTCCATTCGACCGTCGTTGTACTGGAGCAGAAACGTGTGAGAACTGTGGTCCGGGTCCTCCAGTTGGACTTCGTTGTCCCCCAGATGAAATGGAGCCACGCAAGACGGATTCCACGGATTGAAGGGGTCCACCGGAATGCAGGTCCCGGGTGGGATCCCGTCCGCGTTCTGATAGGTTCCGAAGTAGTTGTCGAACGAGTGGTTCTCCTGCATCAGCACGATCACGTGCTCGATGGGCGTGTTTGGCCGTGGCTCGGGGTTGGGTGGCGGCGGGCCTTGCAGGGCCGGTCCGGATAACCCCAGGCACGCCACCGCGGCCCAGAGGCGAAAGGAGCCCAGCGGGAAGTCGGTCATGGTCGGACCGCGTAGATCACGATCACCGGTTTCAGGCTCCTGCCTCCATCAGGGCCGGTGACGGCGATCGATTCGGCGTGGATCACCCTGCCGTTGTAACGCCGCATGTAGCTGAGCAGCTTCTCGGAAAAAAAGGAGGAGCGCCCCGCCGAGAAGGCGTCCCAGACAAGATACTGGATGTCGCCGCTGCGGATCGAGAAGTCGGGGTTGGGGACCGGATCGTAGGACGGGTTCCGGTGCAGGGGATTAGGGCTGACCGACAATCCATAGGCGCGCCGATGCCCATAAAACTGGATGAGGTTCGCCATCGATGGCCCGATGGTCATGAGGGTCGAACCCTCCGGGATGTTCCGATTGACCCATTCCCCCGCTTCACGCCCCGCGGGGACTCCCCCCGAGCCAGCCAAGAAGCTGCCGGAAGCGGAGGGGGAGATCGAGCGTAGGCTGGGGATCAGCAGCGACAGGGCCATGATCCCCGTGGCGAGCGGTCCGATCGGCAGGGAGCCGGGCCGCCAGCGCGGCAGTTTCAAGTCAGGGACGGCAAAGGTGCGCGCCAGGCTTCGGCCGGCCAGGATGGCCATCGGCGGCGCGATCGGAAGCAGGTACTGGAATCCCTTGACCGGCCAGATCTGGAAGAAAACGATTGGCACCGCGATCCACAGTAGTAGGAGCTTCTCCTTCCAAGATCGCTCACGACGGAGCAGCCAGATCCCCAGCAGGGCCGCCACGATGACAACCGGCCCTATAGCGAACGGCACCGTCGTGGGGTAGAAACTCCACTCGTGATTCGGTCGGCGGAACAGCTGCCACACCAGGTAATGCCGTCCAGCTGTAGCGCCTCCGGCCAAAGCCAGCGAGAGCGGAAACGGGGCGATCACCGCGCTCATCGCCACCGCCGAGACGGCCAGGTGCCGCAGCTTCACCCGGATTTCGGGCGACAGCGCCAGAAAAGCGTAGATGGCGCCCAGCAGCACGAAACCGATTTCTTTCGCCAGGAAGGTCAGCCCCATGCCGGCACCGGCGGCATAGAGCCACCGCGGGTTGTGGCTGGAGGCGAATCGGGCCGTAAGCAGCAGGGCCAGCGTAGCGCACAACGTCATGGGACCATCCAGCAGGACCTGACGGTTGACCACCACGTGGTACGGCATCAGGCTGAGGATCAATGCCGACAGCAGGCCCACCCGCCGTCCGTAGAGCTCGCTTCCGAGACGGTACACCAGCAGGACGTTGACGACTCCGACCGCGGCGGCGGTCAACCGCGCCAGCACTGGATCGACCCCACCCTGAAAGACCAGGGCCAGGAGGAATTGAAAGAGAAGCGGATGCGCCCTGAAGATCGGGAAGAACTGCTTCAGCACCGTATCGTTGGCGATGGCCGCGGCCTGGCCAGCGTACACCGCCTCATCGCTGTTGAAGCCCACCAGGTCGATCCGGTAGATCCGCAGCGCCAGGGCCGAAGCTAGGATGAGCATGAGCGGCCGGGCCGCCAGGTACCGGTAGGCCGACCGCAGGAGCCGGATCGCCTGCGCCCGGTCCGGACGCTTCCAGCTATCGAGGCGCCAGCCAGCACGCAGCCCCAGATCAACGATCCTTAGTTTGACCGTTCCTAGACTCTGGCTCAGCCTCAGTTGTGCGTTTCGGGCCAACCGGCCCGGGGCGTCGGTTAGCTGGGGCCGCATTTGGTGTCACTCATGCTTGAGCCGTGATCAGCGCCGGCAGCCGCTGCGACCAGCTGAACTTGGGATCCGTGAGCCGTGTGGCGGCGCGCCCGTTGAGCGCCTCGCCGATGATCTCCCTTTCGTCCGGGTGCAGGTCTTTGCCCTTCCAACTGGATAGGAAGGGCGCCAGGCTGGGGTAGGGCGGAAATCCATACGCGTCTTCCGCATGCTCGATCAGCAGGTCGACCATTTGATTCCACTCCAGGTCTTCCTCTTGCTCCGGTCCCCTCTCGATGAACACCACATTCGCCAGATCGGCTGAGCTCACGATCGGAGCCTGCGGGATGAGTCGTTGGATCCCATACTTCGGAGGCGGGATCAGCAGCTGCACCCATGCGTTCAGCGAAGCTGCGGGCAGAATCGTCCGACCAAGCGACAGCCCGATCATCCGACCCGAACGCGAGTGCAGGCGACTTTGAATCTGCAGGCCCAGCCGCTCACGCAACGAGAGCCTGGCAGTATCCACCGCCCGGAGTGTGTGGCGACTGATCGTGAGCGGCTTGGGATAGCTCAACACTTTGCCGTCCCTGGTCAGGATCGTCATATCGTCTGAGAGGAACCCCCACGGGTGCTTGGCGAGCACCTGCAGGATCGTGGTGGTCTTGCCGGTGTCCGTGCCGGCGGTCACCAACGAGGCCTTGCCGTCCATCGAGAGGCATGCTCCGTGCACCAGCGCGGCTCCCTTTCGGACGAAGAGCCAGCGCATGATCGGCTCGACGACATTGGTGTACAGCACGTGCGGAGACCGCATCAGAAGCGGCGAGACCGAGATCTCGATGGGCTGGCGATACGCAACCGCCACCTCGAACCCGTAGCGACCCAGCCACTCGCCGTAGCTGACAGTGTCCTCGGCGGGCCTCGGCTCGCGGCGCCTCTCGATCCTCAACCGGACATCGGGTGCGGCATCGACGCAATTTCGCCGGAAGTGCTCCAGCTCTGGCAGCGTGAAACTGGACAGGACTTGAACCAGCCCGTGGATGTCGTAGGCAAAGTCGAAATCCTGCTGATCGTAGGCACTGCGCACAGGCCGCCAGATCCACCGATCAGCGACAAAATACCGGGCAAGCGTCAGGATGAAGATCGAGATCAGGTTGGAGATCAGGTAGTGGACCCCCAATCCGGACACCAGGATTCCCAGCAGTGGGCCGCGCAGGATGAAGGCCAGGTTGTTCATGGCCCAATAGGCCACCAGCCTGGCTGATCTGTGGCGAGCGCTGTCCCGCTGGCCGAATACCCAGGCCTCCGTCAGAGCGTAGTTCGACAGCGTCGAGAACTGGGTTGCCACGAGGGCCGCCAGCAGGATTTGCAGGCCTGCCAGCTCGCGCAGGGCCGCCAGCGCCAGGCTGTTCACCGCGATACCCGACGCTCCTACCAGGAGAAAACGGAAAAACGTGGAGCGGCTCCATATGGCCAGCTTGGCAGCCTGCCGCACGAACCGGATCCCTTCCCTCAGGCTGCCCTTGCTCCGTCCTGCGTGGCGCGGCCCAAAAACGAAGGGCAGCTCGGACACCCGGAGGCTGGGGCACCTGACCAGGATCTCAAGCAGGATCTTGAAGCCGTCCGGTTGAAGCAGGTCGGGGTCAACCGCGCCACGCCGGAAGAGAAACAGGCCCGTGAGCGGGTCGGAGACTTTCGCAAGGCGGCGCGGGAACACGAGCCGCAACATGGCTGTGAGTGACCGGCTGAGGAGATGTCTGAGCGGACTTAGGCCCTCCACGGTGGCGCCCTGAGCGAAACGGCTGCCGAGGACCAGGTCGGCCGCGGCTTCCGTGGCGTGGCTCACCAGGGCGGGGATGATCTCAGGAGGATGCTGAAGGTCGGCGTCCATGACGCACACCCAGGCGCCGCGTGCCTGCCTCAATCCGACCAAGACGGCGCCCGACAGGCCCCCTGACCTGAGGCGGCTCGGTCGGGCGATCACCTGGCCATCGATCCCCAAATCGATCATGGACTGCTCCGCCAGCTCCGCAGTCTGGTCGCTCGAGTCATCTACGACGATCACTTCCGTTACGAGATCGACGGTCGAGTCTCGAACCTTGCCGAGCAGCCGGCCGATGTTCTGGGATTCGTTCTTGGTGGGCACGATGACGCTGAGAAACACCTGCTGGTCGACCTGGAACGGCGCCGGGGGGGCGTGGATCACGTCAGAGGCCAGGTCGCGCCGGGCCCAGTCACGAGGTTGGTGCGAGGCGCTCATCGGTGTCCTCCATGTGACAAGGTGGGGTCCAAGAATGCCGCGTCGCCGCCGGGTTCAGGCACACCCGTGTGGGGCATCTCAGCATGTCAAATCCAGAGCAGGGGACCCCAACGTCCCTACCTTAGCTGTATAGCAGGTCGGGCTCGCGCCAGCGTCTCCGCCACGTCTGAGCATGCGTCTTCGGGAGCAGCCCCGGATGGCATGGGCTGGAGCCGTCAACAACCGCCAAGGACAGCGGTTCGCGCGGATGGTCGACCCGGCTCAATCCGCAGCGGCGGCTCGGCGGCCGCTCCAGATGACGCAACCGGCGCTAGGCCAGTGGTACCCAGGCCACATTGCCAGTGCCTCACAGGGGGAGTAGTCTGGGAGCGACCTTACGGGGAGCTAACAGCTGATCCGATAACCGCAACGAGCAGAAAGAGTTCGTCGAAAAGGCAAAACCACCGAAAGGTGGTGGCGCAAAGCTACAGGGTCTAAGGCTGAGAGCCTCAGTCATGACAGCCAGCTGCCGAAACGACATGGACGACATCTTTTAGTTTCCTCACGAGTGGGCCCTCCGAAGAGCAGGCTTCCTGCCCTCGAGGGCTTTCGTGATTCTCGGGATGCCCGGCCATCAGGCTCGGAGGGATTGGGGAGTGAGGCACAGTGGGGGACACGTCGGCTTGTGGGCTGCCGCGGGGCTGGCTTTCCTCGCGGTGGCCTGCGGCCGCGCCTCGCAACCCGCCGATCCCCCTTCCCCCACCTTCACGCAAACCGACGCTGACCCGTCATCCAGCCAGCCGGCATCTGACGCCTCCCAGGCTGTAACCCCATCGCCCCCGGCGGCCGACACGGGTGAAATCATCACCCTCCATGGCTGGTTCACCATCGTCTGGAACGATCAGGCGCATACCTTCCTCACCGATGACGCGGGCGACACGCGTGAGCTCCTCCTCGACGAAAGCCTGACCGGGCCGTTGGGAGGCCCGCTGGCGCTGGACCGCAAGCGTGTGGTCATCACCGCCGAGGCAGTCGAGGGTCGGCCGGAGGTTCTGCGCGTCACGTCGATCGTGGTTGAGGCAGGGGAATGAAACTCCCTCGGACCAGGCTGCCAGGTCGGGCCGCGCGCCGCCCATCCCACCCCCACCTGCCCGGCCTCCGCTGCATCATCGCCCGCGCCTGGGTGCTTTCGGCGATCCTGGCGATCTCCCTCTCCACCGCGGCCAGCGCCCAAGTCGGAAGCGGATCACATCCCTCGCCGGTCTCCGGGAGCCAGCAAGCTCGGACCG
>Ga0326597_10015011_pt1 | contig 10142 bp, 3 predicted proteins | sample RVTome_12_FD_203789 | JGI IMG/M metagenome (GOLD analysis project Ga0326597, IMG submission 203789) | Soil microbial communities from uranium-contaminated site in the Upper Colorado River Basin, Wyoming, United States - RVT100D185 | ecosystem: Environmental > Terrestrial > Soil > Contaminated >...
CGTTCCCAGGCTCCAGCCTGGGAACGCAGGGCCTTCGAGGCTCCGCCTCTCGCGCTGCAGGCAGCGCCTGCAATTCCGCACGTTCCCGGGCGGGAGCCCGGGAACGAGTCGACGGGCCTGGGAACAAGGTCGCTCGGCATCGCAGCAACCTGCGGAAAGTTAGACATCCACGATGAGCAGCCCACAAAACGTCAACATCTTTGAAGACATTCAAGCGCGCTGCAGCGACTTCCGCCGCCAATGGCGAAAGGGCGAACCACCCAGGATCGAAGATTACGTGAGCCGATTGGACGAGACCGCGCGACAAACATTGTTCCAGAATCTGCTGCACGTTGAACTGGAATTCCGGCGGCGCCAGGGTGAATCTCCGTCCTCCGACGAATACATCGCCCGATTTCCTCAATTCGGCCGGCTGATCCGCCAGGCGTTCTTCGAGTCGACGATCATGTCGATGCAGGTGGATGCCGAGACACCAGCTGAGCAGGAGACGCTGGTGATCGGTTTGCCGACCGCGCGCAAGCTGGGCGAGTACGAACTGCTGCGTGAATTGGGGCGAGGCGGTTTTGGAGTGGTTTATGCAGCGCGGCATCTGCGGCGCGGCGAAACCGTGGCGCTCAAGACTTTACCTACCGACTTCGGGAACTCTTCGCACTCGCTCGATGGTGCCGAACGCCTACACAAGTTCCGGCAAGAGTTCCGCACGCTATCCGAAGTCAATCACCCCAATCTCGTCGGGATGCAGACGCTGGAAGTCGACGGCGATCAGTGGTTCTTCACCATGGACTTGGTGGACGGTGTCGACTTTCTGGAATACGTCCGTCCCGAAGGCCGCTTCGACGAAGATCGACTCCGCGCCACTTTGGCTCAGCTCGTCGAGGCCATCATTGCACTTCACGATCGTAGCATCGTGCATCGGGACCTGAAACCCAGCAACGTCTTGGTCACTGCCGAGGGACGTGTCGTCGTGCTCGACTTTGGCCTCGTCACGGAATTACAGAGTCAGACCGGTCACACCATTTCGTTACTCTCGCAACAGTTTGTCGGCACGCCGCGCTATGCGGCTCCCGAGCAAGCGGCCGGAGCTCGCAGCAGTGCGACCGACTGGTATGCCCTCGGTGTAATGCTGTACGAAGCCTTGACGAACGAAGTCCCGTTCAGCGGAACAGCAGTCCAACTGTTGGTCAAGAAGCAGACAACCGATGCTCCTTCGCTGTCTGGGCGACCGGGCGTACCGAGCGATCTGGCGGAGCTGGTTGAGCGGCTTTTACAGCGTGAGCCCGATCTGCGGCCGGATGCGGCGTCGATTTGCCAGGCCCTCGGGATCGTCTCCGATACAGTCAGTCACGATTCGACGGATAGCAGCCTTTCGGAAGCGCCAACTCAGGGCGAAAATTTCCTGATCGGCCGCGAGTCGCAATTGGCCGAGTTGGAGCGGGCACGGCAGGCGCTTCTACGAGGCAAAGAACCCATTGTGGTCTTTGTCCGTGGCCGCAGTGGTGAAGGCAAAACGTCGCTGGTCGAGAAGTTTCTTCAGCCGCTCCGCCGTGAACGCTCGATGCTCGTCTTGTCTGGACGCTGCTACGATCGCGAATCGGTGCCATTCAAGGCGATCGACTGCATCATCGACGCGTTGGTCGCTCATTTGCGTTCACGCTCTAGCGGTGACGTGCATGCTCTGGTCCCTAACGACATCCCCATGCTGGTGCATCTGTTTCCGGTCCTCCGCCGAGTCCCGGCGATCGCGGATCGAGCGATGCGGGACATCACCGGGATCGACAGCCGGCAGATTCGCTATCGGGCATTTGCCGCCTTGCGCGAGATGTTGGCAACGATCAGCCGGTCGACGCCTGTGATCCTGTTCATTGATGACCTGCAGTGGGGCGACGCCGACAGCGCTACGGCGTTGTTTGAACTGCTGCAGCCTCCCGATCCGCCAGTTGCGATGTTGCTTGGCAGCTATCGCAGCGACGAGGCGGACGAAAGCCCATTTCTGCAGCAATGGAACGCGTCCGTCGCATCTCGCTGCCAGTCCAATTCTGGTTCCCGGGCTCCCGCGTGGGAACCCGTGGATTTGCAGACTCCGTCTGTGGCCTCTAGTTCCCAGGCTTCTGGCTGGGAACGGAGTGAATTGCAGGCTCTGCCTGCCAGTAGGGAGGCGGAGCCTCAAGAGCAGCGCGTTCCCAGGCGGGAGCCTGGGAACGAGGGGCTCGAGTCGCACACAGCGAGCATCGATGGCATCAGGCAACTGATCATCGAGGTCTCTTCGCTGACCGAAGATCAGTGTCTGTCGCTGCTCGCCGCGAGACTTGGCTTGGAACATGATGCGCTGCGCGATCGGGCCACCAGGCTGTTTCAGGCAGCGCACGGTAACCCATACTTCTTAGAACAGCTCATTGAGGGATTCGATGCGGAAACCGGCCAGTTTCAGGCGATACCACTGCATGAAAGCATCAACCGCAAACTCCGTCGCCTGCCGAGCGACGCGCGTGCATTGCTGGAAGCAGTTGCTGTCGCCGGGCAAGCGGTGAAGTTGAATGAAGTTGCCAAAGTCTCGGGTCACTCGACCCAGGCTTTCGCGACGATCACGCACATGCGGAGTGAGCGGCTCGTACGGCTCATCGGATCGAACGAACAGCAATTGGTCGACACCTATCACGATAAGATTCGCGAGACCACTCTGGACGGACTCGCCGATGCGGAGCGTTGTCGGCTGCACATTCGCTTCGGCGAACTCATCGAGTCAACCGAAGGTGTCAGCGCCGACGAGATGCTGCAACGATTAGCCTGTGATGTAACCACGGAAGAACTTCAGATTCCCGCGACGGATCGCATCTTTGACTTGGCCTATCACTTCCACGCCGCGGCGGACCCAGGAGGGTTCGCCTATCAGATGATGGCGGGCGAACTCTCCTTTCAGGCCTATGCCTCCGAGGATGCTCTGGAGTTTCTCCGTCGAGCTGCTGCGAGCTGTCCAGAAGAGGTCTCGCGCAGCATTCGCTTTCGACTCTGCCACAGGTTGGCAAGATCGTTGGCACGAGTACGTGAGTTTGACGAGGCACTCGAGCAGTTTCAAAAGGCGTTAACCGAGGCTGGCGATTACTTGCAGCGAGCGGACATCTACGAAGGGATCGCCACCACCTATCGCAGTCGCAGCCAGTACCGTTCGGCCCTCGATAACTACGACAAAGCTCTCGTGGAACTGGGACTGCCTCGTCCCAAGGGTGCCGCCGCCATCATTCGTTGCCTCCCCCAGATCTTGCGACTGGCAATGCGTACCCCCAACTGGACGAAGAGACGGGACCGTTCGGTCGAGGATGCGACGAAATACGCGCTGGCTCAGGAGATTTGCATCGGCCTGCTCGCATTCATATGGGAACTTCCTGATGGCATGATTTCCTACCCGTACGTTTTATTGCGGATGCAAGACTTCTCTCATTCCATCCGGAATCCAGGAATCTGGTGCGGCAGCCTGGCGTTGTCTGGAGGTCACTTCGCCATAAACGGATTTCCTTGGCTGGGAAAATGGCTGTTAGCCAAGGCGGAGCTAATCGCCCGAGAGATCAACGACGAGGAAACGAAAGGAGTCTTTCTCCTGGGATCGGCGATGATCAATCACTATTCCAGCAATCCACTGAAGGCTGACCAGCAGTATGCGGATGGGTTCCAACATGTGGTGAAAACTCGAAGTCATACCTATATTGGCGGGTGTGCGCACATGCACCGTCACCTGCATGCAGTGATCGCACCGTCATCCGTGGAACTCGCAACCGCGAAGAGAACGCTGCACTGGGCCCAGACAGCGGATGATAAGCGTACCCAGTGCTGGGGCCACTATGACATCGCCAATGCTCTGGCGCGCGCCGGCGACATCTCGACGGCTCTCCGGCATATTGAGGCGGCACGGCAGTACTTGCAGCCGGGCGAACGGAACCTCACGGATGCTATCTTCCTCGGCACGGAGGGCTATGTCCGACTCCAAGCATCCGCGTACGAAGCAGCTCGCTTCAGTTTGGAAGCCGCCTGGTATCTCATCAAGCGGCGAAAACTGCTGATGGACGTCACCGTGCGAGCATTGCCCTACCTGATTGAAAGCCTGGTGGGCCCGGAGTGGACCCACCCCACAACTCGACAGAACGCTAAGCGACTCAAGAGACTTTGCCGGGTCGCCGTTGCCATGGATTGGTTGTACCCGAACATTGCTTCGCCCGCCCAGCGTGCTAGAGGAAGGGCGTACTGTTCGATGGGGAAGACAAGGAAAGCCATACGATGCTTTCGCAAGGCGATCCGCAGCGCCCAGGAATTCGGCGCCGATTACGACCATGCACGCAGCATGCTCGACCTGGCAGCCGTCCAGGAGGAAGGGAGCGATGAGCTGCGCCGCGAAGCCATCAGTCTTTTGAAGCAACAAGAATCTGTCATCCCCTACGCCGAACGCTGGCTGCTGGGCGATCTGTCGGACCAGCATTGTGTTGCACCGCGACTTGAAACCCAAACGAATGAGGACTGATTCGACGCTCTCGTTCCCAGGCTCCTGCCTGGGAACGCACCGCCCTGGAGGCTCTGCCTCTCGGACATCAGGCAGAGCCTGAAGTTCATCTCGTTCCCAGGCGGGAGCCTGGGAACGAGGTGTAAGAAGGGGTCGGTCGCATTGGCGCGCTGATTCTGCCAAAAATCCGATCTTTTTTCAAAGATTGCCGTGAATGCCGGCAAGCAGTTGGCAGAAAGGTTCTCCAAACATAACCCGAGCCAAGGATACATTCATCATGGTTGTCGCCAGGCGATCCGCTTTCACACTGGTCGAGTTACTCGTCGTCATCTCCATTATCGGAGTACTGGTCGCCTTGTTGTTGCCCGCCGTGCAAGCCGCGCGCGAGGCGGCGAGGCGCATGCAGTGCCGCAACAATCTGCGGCAACTCGGGATTGCCATGCACAACTATCACGATGTGTACAAGAAGTTCCCACCGGGTTATCGAATGAAGCCGAACTCTGCCACGGAACCCGTGGGTTCGGCTAATGTCAGTCTTCTGCCGTACTTGGAACAAGCGAACGCCAAGAACTTGATCGACCCCAACGCGCCCTGGTATCTGCTCAGCCCTGAGGCCGCTCAAACCGTCGTGAAGACATTCCAGTGTCCTTCGGACATCGCCGGCGATTTAGGAGTTTATCCGTTTGTGGCTGCGATGGGCGTTCCGGTCGGAGACACCTTCGCGAATAATTCTTACTGTGTAAGCATTGGTTGGACCGATGCGATTTGCTTGGGTCCCGGCTTCACCGGTCCACCGGTGACTGAAAAGTCGGGGGTCTTCGCGAAGCATTCGAATACTCGGCTGGCTCACATTACGGATGGTTCGAGCAGCACGATCGCCTACGGCGAGGCCGCATCCGGCTTCCCCATGTGCAATGGAAGCGGCTGCACTAACCCACTGCCCGGCGAGACGTCTAAACATGGCTGGTTGGTAGAGGGCGCCGGTATAGAAACCCTTTACAGCCTGGGCCTGCGTTACGTTGGTGGGTTCGGAAGCACGATGGAGCCTCTCAACAAGAATCCGGTTACCGACTCGTTCTACAAGGTCTCGGGCGGATCGTATCTGGATTGCCGTGCGAGCGTTGACGGCGGACCGCACTGGACGACGAGCTTTCGCAGCTTCCATCCCGGCGGAGCCAGCTTTCTGTTTTGCGACGGCTCGGTGCAGTATCTGAGTGAGACGATCAACATGACGGTCTACCGGGGATTGTCGACGATCCAAGGGGGGGAAGTGGTGTCCGTCGAATAGCGGCCGTTGAATCGGACCGCATCGTGAGAGGAGTGCGTGTTTGCGCGACAAAATGGATCGAGACCAACCACAGGAAACGTGCGTTTTCGATGCGGTAGAGCGTCTTGCCAGGTCTTACTCGGAGGAAATTGCGGGCGATGATCCGCCATCGATCGTCGAATATCTGGGAAAGGCTCGCGAGGGGATTCAAACTCCGCTGTTGCGAAACTTGCTGCAAGTCGACATCCAGCGCCGGCGGCTCAAAGGGGACGAGCCAAAGGTAGAAGACTACCTGCAATGGTTTCCGCAGCACGAGTCCGTGATTCGCCAAGAGTTCCTCGAATCTTCGGCGGCACATCGATCCACGCACCCCTCACTGGCTGACGACACCCTGACGCAATCACCAGTCAGCGTGCTTACCAGGCTCGGCGACTACTCTCTGCTGTCTGAACTGGGACGCGGTGGAATGGGGACGGTCTACGAAGCGATTCACGTTCATCATAAGAATCGTTTGGCGCTCAAACTGCTTCCTGACGTCGACGGACAGAAGTTGCACCTCTTCAAACGTGAATTCCGTTCGTTGGCGAATATCAATCATCCCAACTTGGTCGGACTCCATTCGCTGGAGTGTGACGGAGACCAGTGGTTTTTCACGATGGACCTGGTCGATGGTTGCGATTTCATCGCCTACGTTCGCGCCGACGGTTCGCTGCACGAGTCACGTCTCAGAGCCGCACTAGCTCAACTTGTAACCGGCGTGATGGCATTGCACGCGAACTTCGTCGTGCATCGCGATCTGAAACCGGGCAATGTGATGGTCGATCAAGAGGGACGCGTTGTCCTACTCGATTTCGGGCTCGCGCTCGAAATCGACGCGGCCGCGCAAACCCAAACGTTTGGCGGCGTGGTCGGCACACCGGCCTACATGTCGCCGGAGCAAGCGGCCGGCAAATCGGTCACGTCTGCCTGTGATTGGTACGCGGTCGGAGTTATGCTCTATCAGGCACTGTCGGGCGGCTTGCCCTTCACCGGCTCGCCACTGGCGGTCATGCAGGCCAAGCAAACCGAGCCGGTGCCCCAACTATCGCCGGCCGGCGACTTGCCGGAAGATCTGTGCGCACTCACCGAGCAACTCCTGTCTCGTCACGCGGAAGACCGGCCGGATGCGCTGGCAATCGCGACCGCCGTCGCTGCCTCGAAGGAGGGAACCAACGTTGCTTCGGCAAGCATGGACCATCCGTTGATTGGTCGCGAGCCGCAGTTAGAAGCTCTGGGCAGCGCGTTGGAAGCCTTCGCGGAGAGCAACGAACCGATGACAACCTTTGTGTCGGGACGGTCCGGCGAGGGCAAGACATCGCTCTGTAACGCGTTCCTTGTCCCGCTGGAACAAGATTCACGATACGCGGTGATGCAGGGTCGATGCTACGACCGCGAGTCCGTGCCCTTCAAGGCGTTGGATAGTGCCATCGATGCCCTATGCAGTTACTTGAACTCTTTGCCGACACACGAAGTACCGGCGGTGTTGCCGCGCGAAGCTTCGGTTTTGTCACACGTCTTTCCCGTCTTTCGACGCGTTCCCGCGGTCGCCGATTGTCCCACGCCCGACCTCAGCAACGCGGACGAACAAGAAGTTCGAACGAGGGCTTTCGCTGCGTTACGCGAGTTGCTGGCGCGAATCGGAGACCGCCGTCGGATCGTTCTGTTCATTGACGATTTGCAATGGGGCGACGCCGATAGTGCCGATGCGTTACTGCAAGTGTTCCAGCCCCCGCGTGCTCCTCGAGTATTCTTGCTCGGTTCGTACCGCAGCGATGAAGCGGACGAAAGCCCGTTTCTCGAAGCGTGGCAGTCAGGCCAGATTCGACGCGGTGTCAGCGTAGCGCGACGGGATGTCGCCGTGACGCCTTTTTCGCTTGACGAGTGCATCGAGCTAGTCGTGACGTTGTTGCAACAAGACAACGAATCAATCCGCCAGCGAGCACGGCAGTTCAGCGAACAGACGGGTGGTAACCCATTCCTGCTAACAGAACTCGTGGGCTGCTTCGATCCAAACAGCGATTCGTTCCGACCGATGCCGGTTCACGAAGTCATCGACGACAAGCTCTCGCGATTGCCGGCGGAAGCGCGGCGACTGCTGGAAGTCATCTCGGTGTCAGGGCAAGCACTCGATGTTAAAGAGTGTGCCTCGGCGGCCCGGCACGACCAAATGCCGATCGACACCTTGTCACGCATGCGTAGCGAACGGCTGATACGTTTTCTCGGCGCCGACACCAATCGTAGCCTAGACACGTATCATGATCGTATTCGCGAGACTGTTCTGAGCGCGATCAGCGACTCTTGGCGTCAATCCTTGCATCGCGACTTGGCAGAAACGATCGAGCAAACTTGTGGCGGTTTGAGCGACACACAAGTTCAGCAAGTCGAAGAAGGCGGTGCGGATGTTGAGGCGTTATCGCAAGGTCAGCGCCTGTTTGACTTGTCGTTTCACTTCGACGCCGCCGGGATGAAACGGAAAGCCTTTGCCTACAGCTATCTCGCTGCTGAGCAGGCGCGACGACAGTTCGCGCTCGAGGTGGCGGCAACGCAATATCGTCTTGCGCGCCGGCACTTCGACCACTGCTCATCGCATACGCGTCGCCGTGTGCTTACCGGTTTGGGCGAGGTGTTGACCTTGCTGGCCGACTATACCGAGGGTGAGGAGTGTCTGCGTGAAGCTTGCTCACTAGCTGAAAGCGATCTGGAGAGGTGTGAGGTCGAAGTCTTGATGGGTGAATTGTTGCGAGCCGATTCACGATACGCGTTAAGCGCGGAACGACTGACAAAGACTCTGAGCGATCTTGGTGAAAAGATTCCGACCACATTGCCTGCCGTCGTTTGCGGAATCGCAAAAGCGGCGGCCGTGCAAGCGGTTCATACCGCGGCCCGTTATCCGCGTAAGAAAGTCTGCATCGCGAAACGCGAGGAACTTGTGAAAAACCAGTTGCTGCACGGACTTGCCATGTCGGTGTGGTTCCGCAGTACGCCGTCCGTTGTATGGGCGACGACCGTCCTGCTCAATCGCTGTGAACGGCAAGGTCCGTCCGTGGAACTGTCTGACGCTCAGAGCCTTCACGGCGCAATCTGTATTGTCGGCGGATGGAAGTCTCGCGGCTCGCGTTATCTCGATCGAGCCGCGCGATCCATTAGCGACGACAACCTGGCTTCTCGCTTTTTGAACCTACTTTACCGAGCTGTCGCCGCCTACACTTCCGGCGATTTCGCGCAAGTCCGAGAACTGGCCAAACAAGGCCTCGAGATCGGACTTCGGCGCGGCGATTCATGGCGAGCCAATCTCTTTCGCATTCACGATGCCCTGTCCGACTATCGCTTGGGAAATCTTGGACTCGCTCTCGATCAAGCCCAACGAGAATTCGATGCCTCGATTCGGATGGGGGATCGCAACACTTCACGGGACCACTTGAACCTGATTGGCCTAGTGACCGACGGCGACTTTCCATTTGAGGAACTGGCGGCAAACTTGATTCCTGTTCCCGATAACTATCAAGCCACAAATCAAGAACTCCAAGCCGAAGCTCGTTGGCATTTGTTTCATGGCCGCACACAGGAAGGACTTGAGGTGGCACAACAGGCGTATGATCTGATGATGAAACATTTGGTTATCAACCACATTACCTGCACGAACTTTTCGTTGATCTTGCAAGCCCTACGGCAGCATGCCGCGACGTTGTCGACTCAGGATCCCGCTGAGGCTGATCGACTGCTGAGACGCGGTTACCGCACCGCGCGACGGGTCGCGCGGATCGGTGCCAACTTACCCGACCATCCGGCAACGCTTCGCGAACTCTCTCATTACTACGCCTTGCGAGGAAAGCTAAAGAAAGCGATTCACACCGTGAACAAGAGCCTGCGCCTCACGGAGGCGAGATCGATGCCGTACGAATCGGCTCTGAACACACGTGCCAGGGCCGAATACCAACATCGGCTAGGGCAAATCGATGCACATGAGCTCGAGCAAGCTCACGCCGCTGTCGACTCTTTCAGAGAAAGCATCGCGAGTCCAACCAGTACGTCAGGCTTTCCAGCCTGACATTGCTCGCGGTATCGCGAACGAAGGGTAGTCAGCCTGGAAGGGTAACGCACCAGCATGAACGCCGACCAAAGCATGAATGTTTTTGAGGATATCCAGTCTCTGTGCCGCGAATTTCGCCGCAAGTTGAAACGTGGCGAAACCCCGCGGGCGGAAGACTATCTCGCCGGTGTCGGCAGTTCGTCGCAAGAGATGCTCTTTCAAAACCTCTTGCACATCGATATAGAGTTTCGTCGACGTCGCGGCGAATCACCAGCTTCCGACGATTATCTCGCTCGCTTTCCCCAATTCCAACGGCTCAC
>Ga0326597_10015012_pt1 | contig 10141 bp, 11 predicted proteins | sample RVTome_12_FD_203789 | JGI IMG/M metagenome (GOLD analysis project Ga0326597, IMG submission 203789) | Soil microbial communities from uranium-contaminated site in the Upper Colorado River Basin, Wyoming, United States - RVT100D185 | ecosystem: Environmental > Terrestrial > Soil > Contaminated >...
TCTCGCGATCCACGATGCGGGGCCGGTCGTAGCGACCGATGGGAACGTTGAAGGCTCCCCGGCGGTTCACGCGATAGAGGCCGTTGTAGCAGGTGTGGTTCAGATAGATGAACCGGGCGGCGCGCTCGGTCGGCTCACGCGGAGTGGCCCGGCGCACGTTGTAGTAGTGCTCCTCCGAGTGCAGCACCTGGTGGGTCTCGAGCTTCGCCAGAACCCGGTCGACGTCGTCGCGGATCGCTCGGTAGGCGTTGATGAGCTCCTCATTCGAATCCGCGATGAGGCACTCGAGCCCGGGAAAGCTGCGGCGAATCCAGAAGAAAAGAGCCCCCGCCCCGACGAAGGGTTCGATGTATCGGCGGAAAGTCCTGCCCCGGGGAATTCGGGCGGTGATTTCAGAAACGAGGGAGCCCTTGCCGCCGGCCCACTTCACGAAAGGGCGCGGGTCGGGTGCGGTCAGCCGAATGTCCAGGGCGCGGCCCATGCGGCCGCAATTCTACTCTAGTGCAATGCCGCGGGGCCCCACCCCGCGGCCCGGCCTTTCGTCGGCGCGCAAGCGCGCCGGGCTCCCGCCTCTGCCAAGGCTACGGGGTCCCGCCGAAGCGCTTCGCGCGAAGGCGGACGCTCCGCTCGCGCAGAGTGCGGGCTTGAGTTTTTTCAGCACCCTGCTATGGGTGTTTCTGCGCCCGTTGGGCGGCTTCGAGCCTCGCCTGGGCGCGGTCGTAGTCGGCTTTGGCGGTGTCCATGTCGTATGCGGTGCCGAACTGCTTGAGGCGCTCTTCGGCGCGGCGCTTCGCGGTCTCGGCGCGCTTCAGATCGATGTCCTCCGCCCGCTCGGCGGTCTCGACCAGCACCGTGACCTTGTACGGGAGCACTTCGGCGAAGCCCCAGTGGACGGCGACGAAGTGATTCTCCTTCCCCGTGCGATAGCGGAGCTCGCCGGCGCGGAGCTGGCTCATGAAGGGCCGGTGGCCGGGCAGGACCCCGAAGTGACCCTCGACCCCCGGCGCCTCCACTTCATCGACCGACTCGCGGACCACGACGCCTCCGGGAGTCACGATCTCGAGCTCGATGGCGTTTGCCGACTGCATCGTGGGATTCCCTCCTAGGCCGCCGCAATCTTTTCGGCGTTCTTCACCACTTCCTCGATGCCCCCCGCCATGTAGAAGGCCTGCTCGGGAACATGGTCGAGCTCGCCTTGCGCGATGCGCTTGAAGCCCTTGACCGTCTCTTCCAGCGTGACGTAGACGCCGGGGCGGCCGGTGAACTGTTCGGCTACGTGGAACGGCTGCGAGAAGAACCGCTGGATCTTGCGCGCCCGGGCGACGGTGACCTTGTCGTCCTCCGAAAGCTCGTCGATTCCGAGGATGGCGATGATGTCCTGGAGGTCCTTGTAGCGCTGCAGGATCTCCTTCACGTTTCGAGCGACGCGGTAGTGCTCCTCGCCGATGATCCGCGGGTCGAGGATGCGCGAGGTCGAGGCCAGCGGATCCACCGCGGGATAGATTCCGAGCTCCGCGATCTGCCGTGAAAGGTTGGTCGTGGCGTCGAGGTGCGAGAACGTCGTCGCCACTCCCGGGTCGGTGTAGTCGTCCGCGGGCACGTAGATCGCCTGGATCGACGTGATGGAGCCCTTGTCGGTCGAGGTGATGCGCTCCTCGAGGTTCCCCATCTCCGAGGCGAGGGTCGGCTGGTAGCCCACGGCCGAGGGCATTCGACCGAGGAGCGCCGAGACCTCCATCCCCGCGAGGGTGTACCGATAGATGTTGTCGATGAAGAGCAGCACGTCCTGCCCTTCCTCGTCGCGGAAGTACTCCGCGACCGTGAGGCCGGTCAAGGCGACGCGAAGACGCACGCCCGGAGGCTCGTTCATCTGGCCGTAGATGAGAGCGGCCTTCTCGAGGACTCCCGACTCCTTCATCTCGAGCCAGAGGTCGTTCCCCTCGCGGGTGCGCTCGCCGACCCCGGCGAACACCGAAAAGCCGCCGTGCTTGGTGGCGATGTTGTGGATGAGCTCCTGGATGATGACGGTCTTGCCGACGCCCGCGCCTCCAAAGAGACCGACCTTGCCGCCGCGGACGTAGGGCTCGAGGAGGTCCACCACCTTGATCCCGGTCTCGAACATCTCGAGCTTCGTGCTCTGCTGGGTGAAACCGGGCGCGGGGCGGTGGATGGGATATCTCTTGTCGGATTTGACCGGACCCATGTTGTCTACGGGCTCACCGAGGACGTTGATGACCCGGCCCAAGGTCTCACGCCCCACAGGAACGGTGATCGCCTGTCCGGTGTCGAGCACCTTCATCCCGCGGACCAGGCCTTCCGTCGGCTGCATCGCCACGGTGCGAACCCGGTTCTCTCCGAGGTGCTGCTGGACCTCGACGGTGATCTCGAGCTTCTCCGACGAGAGCTCTTTCTCGTCGACGATGCGCAGCGCGTTGTAGATCGCGGGGAGCTGCCCGCTCGAGAATTCCACGTCGACGACGTTTCCGATGACCTGGACCACCCGGCCCACGTTGGTATGTTTCCAAAGGGTCATTATTTGGCTTCTTTCTTAATCAATGCCGCGGTATTCCTTGGCGTGGCCTAGGGCCACAACCACAGGCCAATTTCTTAGCGCCCGCTTGCCTCATTGGATCGCCTCGGCGCCCGAGACGACCTCCAGGATTTCCTTGGTGATGCTCGCCTGGCGCGCCTTGTTCATGGTGAGCGTCAGCTGCTCGATGAGCTCCGAGGCATTTTTGGTCGCGTTTTCCATCGCCGTCATCCGCGCCGCGTGCTCGGCTGCAGCCGATTCCAGAAGAGCTCGCCAGAGCTGATACTCGACGTGCCTCGGGATCACCGCGTCGTAGATCGCCGCCGGACTGGGCTCGTAAATGTAGTCGAGCTCTTCCTCCCGCCTCTCGAAGTGGAGCTTCTCGAGAGGAAGAAGTCGCTCGACGACCACGTCCTGCTGCATCACGTTCTTGAACTCGTTGTAGATGAGGAAGACGGCGTCGACACCTTCGGGCGAGTCCGGAGCGGAGTACCGCTCGATGATCGGCCTGGCGATGGCGCCGGCGGTGTCGTAGCCGAGGTTCCGGAAGATGTCGACGAACTCCCGGCGGATCTTGTACTGGCGCCGGCGGAAGTAGTCGCGGGACTTCTTGCCCACGAGCTGAAGTCCGAGGTCGTCGCACTGCATCCGCTTGACGAAGGTCTCCGCGGTCTTGAGAATGTTGGCGTTGAACGAGCCGCAAAGCCCCTTGTCGGAGGTCACGATCACCACGTCGACCCGTTTCGGCTCGCGAGACCGCAGGAGCGGATGACCTTCGGGGTTGGCGCGGGTCGCGAGGCTATTGAGCACTTCCAACATCTTCCTCGCGAACGGCCGGGCGGAGAGGATGGCGTCCTGCGAGCGGCGGAGCTTCGCGGCCGACACCATCTTCATCGCCTTGGTGATCTGCTGGGTGTTCTTGACGCTGCGCGTCCGGCGCCTCAGGTCGCGAAGGCTGGGCATTTTGGGCTCTCGTCCGATCCGCGGCTCAGGCCGCGGTCTCCTGCTTCTCCCTCTGGAAGGCGCCCTTGAACTCGTCGAGCGCGATCTTGAGCCTGCCCTCGATCTCCGCATCCAGGGTTTTCTTCTCTCGGATCCCGGAGAGCACCCCGGGGTGCCGGTCGTCCATGTGACGGTGGAGCTCCGACTCGAACCTCCGGCACTCCGAGACCGGGATGTCGTCCAGGTAGCCCTTGTTGGCGGCGTAGAGGATGGCAACCTGCTTCTCCACCGGGAGCGGCTCGTATTGCCCTTGTTTCAGTATCTCCACCAGGCGCTCGCCCTTCGCGAGCTGAGCCTGGGTCGCCTTGTCGAGGTCCGACCCGAACTGCGCGAAAGCCGCCATCTCGCGGTACTGAGCGAGGTCCAGACGTATCGTGCCCGCGACCTGGCGCATCGCTTTGATCTGGGCGGCGCCTCCCACGCGGCTCACGGAGTTGCCGACGTTGATCGCGGGACGGATGCCGGCGTTGAACAGATCGACCTCGAGGTAGATCTGCCCGTCGGTGATGGAAATGACGTTGGTGGGAACGTAGGCCGAGAGGTCTCCCGCCTGCGTCTCGATGAAGGGAAAGGCGGTGAGCGATCCTCCTCCGTTCGCGTCGGAGAGCTTCGCCGCCCTCTCGAGAAGCCGCGAATGCAGGTAGAAGACGTCGCCGGGGTAGGCTTCGCGTCCCGGCGGCCGCCTGAGGAGAAGTGAGACCTCCCGGTACGCGGCCGCGTGCTTCGAGAGGTCATCGTAGATGCAGAGCGCGTGGCCCTTGTTATAGAGGAAGTACTCCCCCATCGCGCATCCGGAGTACGGTGCGATGTACTGGAGCGGCGAGGCGTCGGAGGCGGAGGCATTCACCACGATGGTATGGTCCATCGCCCCGTTCTCCTCGAGGGTCTTGACTACCTGGGCCACGGTCGAGAGCTTCTGACCAATGGCCACGTAGACGCAGATGACGCCCGTGCCCTTCTGGTTGATGATGGCGTCGACGGCGAGCGCGGTCTTCCCCGTTTGACGATCCCCGATGATGAGCTCTCGCTGGCCGCGGCCTATGGGAATCATGGCGTCGACCGCCTTCACCCCCGTCTGCAGCGGCTCTTTCACCGGCTGCCGCTCCACGATCCCAGGGGCGATTCGCTCCACGGGATAGAAGGTCTTGGTGTGGACGGGTCCCTTGCCGTCGATGGGCCTTCCCAGCGCGTCGACCACCCGGCCCACCAGCTCCTCGCCCGCGGGCACCTGGAGGATCTTCCGCGTACGCTTGACCTGGTCGCCCTCCTTGATGAGGGTGGTGTTGCCGAAGAGAACGAGCCCTACCGCTTCCTCTTCGAGGTTGAACGCCACGCCGAAGACGTCGTTCGGAAGCTCTACGAGCTCTCCGTACATGACGCCCTCGAGCCCGTGGGCCCGGGCGATGCCGTCTCCCGCGGAGACTACGGTCCCCACTTCGGAAACGTCGACGTCGGCCTCGTAGTCGCCGATCTGCTGTTTCAGGATCTTCGTGATCTCGTCCGGCCTGATGTCCATCGCCTTTATCTTCCTTGTGTGGCTTGAGAGGCTTGAGTGGCTTGAGCTTGAGTGGCTTGAGTGGCTCGAGCGCCAAGCGGTCAGAGACCCGACAGCGCTTTCTCTTTGAAACGGCGGAGCTGGGTGTTGACGCTCGCGTCGAACACTCGGTTCCCGACGCGCACCACGACTCCGCCCAGTATCTCGGGATCGGTGCGGTAGCTCAGTTCCATCGTCTTTCCCAGCGCCTGACCCAGCTGTCCCGCGAGTCGTTTTCTTTGATCGCTCGAGAGCGGGTGCGCCGACACCACCTCGCCCGGCTGAATCTGCTTGTGTTCCAGAACCAGCCGACGAAAGCTCTCGGCGACGAAGGGAACGAACGGAATGCGCTCGTTCCTTGCGAGCAGGCGCAGGAGGTTCAGGGTCTCGGGGGCGACCTTCGCCGAAGCCAGAACCGCCTCGAGGATCGCGACCCGTTTGGCCACGGGAATCGTGGGTGCAGCGAGGGCTCCTTGAAGCTGGCTTTCCCGCTCCAGAAGATCCTGAAAACCTTCGAGCTCTTTCGCGATCCGGTCGAGGTCGGTCTTCTTGTCCAGAGCGACCTCGAGGAGCGCTCGCGCGTACCGCTCGGCCACGGTCAACGGCGCCTCCCCAGGATGTCGATGCTTCGGTCGATGAGCCGGCCTCGGTCGGCGTCGGTCATGGAGCTCGCGATCTTCTTGTGGGCGAGATCGACGGAAAGCTCCGTCGCGCGCGCGAAAAGGCGCCTGCGGCCCGCTTCGACTTCGGCCTCGATCTCCTTTTTGGCTATCGCACGAAGGCGCGCGGCATCGTGTTCGGCGGTTCTCAGAATCCGTTCCTTCTCGGCGAGGGCAGCGCGGCGCGCTTCCTCCTTCGCTTTCTGGACCTCTTGATCCAGGCGCGCGAGGAGCTCCTCGGCGCGCTTTCGCTCCACCTGGGCGTTCGCCTCCCTGGACCGAGCCTCCTGAAGCTGCTCCCGGATCTGCGTGGTCTTGGCGTTCAGGAAATCCGCGAGGGGCTTTCTGAGGACCAGCACCAGCACCGTCGCCAGGATGCCGAAGTTCACGATGCGGGGAAGCTCCCCGCCTTCAGCGGCGAGGAGCGGGCTCGCACCCGCGAGCAAAAGCAAGAGAGCGGAAACCGCGGCCTTGACGGACAACAGGCCTTTCGAGCTCACGCGACGTCTCGGCCCAGAATGCGGCTTGCGAGGGATCGGGCCAGGGTTTCCGCCTGCACCTCGAGCTCGCGTACCGCGCGGTCGGATGCTTCCGCTAGCTCCTTCTTCGCTTCGCCGAGCTGTTTTTGCGCGTCTTCACGGCTGAGGTCGAGATCCGCCCTCGCCCTGGTCATGGCCTCCGCCCGGGCGCGGTCGAGAAGTCCGTAGCCCTCGTTTCGAGCCGCCGTCACCGCGGCTGTAACCTCGGAGGAAGCGGTCCGGATCGTCTTCTGCGCGTCGTCCCATGCCCGCGCGGCGCGATCGATGCGTTCCTGGCGCGTCTCCATCGTCCGGGCCAGCGGCTCGAAAAAGAGATTCCTCAGTACCAGCACCAGCGCGAATACCAGCGCCATGATCACGAACGCGGTGGCGTCGACGGATATCAACTTAGGTTTCTCGATGCGCGGTTTTGCCGCACAAAGCTTTTAACTATATCACGCGCTTCCGCGAATCGTCAACGCGCCTCGAAGCGCGTCTCAGGAATAGGGCGGCGTCTTTCGGCCCCGACGGCCGGGGCAGGGCCGCTATATTCAATCAGACGCTACGAATCTCTTCACTTTGTCGGATTGGAGGGCGGGGCTCACGGAGGCGAGCTCCCGCGAACTGCCGGTCGCGCCTTGCATCGCACAGCCCCCTTCGAACATCGCCCCTTCTTCGACGACCAGGACCCGGGTCTCGAGGTTGCACTGGCACCGCGCGCTCGCGTGCAGCTCCACTCGCTCCTTGGCATGAACGCTTCCCCGCAGCCGGCCGCTCACGCTGACGGTCGCGACGTGGATGTCCGCGTTCACGTCTGCGGACTCCCCGATGATCAGCAAGCGGCCCTCCCGGATCGTGCCCTCGAACTTTCCGTCGATGCGCAGCGTGTCCTGAAACGAGAGCTCGCCATGGAACTCGGCTCCGACGTCGAGGAACCCCGAAAGGTCCCCGCTCGCCGTGATTTTCCCCCTCACGATGCCGTCCCCTTTCTTTACCTCATGACTCTTCATGACTCCGGGGCGCGAGGCTTTGCCGTCCGCGCGCCGCGAAGAACCGTCTCGTAAATACGGTGAAGCTCGTCCTCGGAATGAAACTCGATCTCGAGGCGACCCCGCGATCCTTTCCGCCCCTGCCGCCGCACGCGGACTCGGGTGCCGAGGGCCTGTTCCAGATGGCTTTCCGCTTCTCGGGTGTTCGCGTCCCCTCGTGCCGCTTTCGTCTCCTTGGCCGGGCGGATCGCCGCCTGAACCCGCCGTTCGACGTCGCGAACGCTCAGTCCTTTCTCCAAGATTTGGCGCGCGATCGCCACCTGGGCGTCGGGCGCGTCGAGCGTCAGGAGCGGGCGCGCATGACCGGGAGACAGCTTCTGCTCGGCGACGAGGCCGCGGATCTCCCGCGGGAGGCGGAGAAGACGCAGCAGGTTCGCTACTGTGGAGCGATCCTTTCCCACACGCACCGCGACTTGCTCCTGCGAATAGCCGAGCTCGGCGATGAGTCTTCTATACGCCCCCGCTTCCTCGATCGGGTTGAGGTCTTCCCGCTGGATGTTCTCCACGAGAGCGATCTCGAGGAGCTCCCGATCGCCGGCCTGACGGACGATGACCGGCACTTTCTCGAGGCCCGCCTCCCGAGCCGCCCGCCACCGCCTTTCGCCGGCGATGATCTGGTAGCGCGACCCCACCCGCCGCACGACCAACGGCTGGACGACTCCTTGCTCGATCATGGATTTCGCGAGCTCGGATAGTTTTTCGGGGTCCATGTGCTGCCGCGGCTGGTCGGGGTTGGGATCGATGCGGTCGGGGCTCACCTCGAGAAGCTTCTCGCCCTCGCCCCCCGCCGGCGCGTCAGGGAGGAGTGCCGCGAGACCCTTACCCAGCACCTTGCGCTTCATTCCCGAGAATCTCCTTGGTGAGCGAGAGGTAGGCTTCGGCGCCGCGCGAGCGCACGTCGTACAACAAGATCGGCTTTCCGAACGAGGGCGCCTCGGCGAGGCGCACGTTCCTCGGGATGATGCTCCGATAGACGATCCCCGGAAAGTTCTGGCGCACGTCGTCCATCACCTGGGTCGTCAAGTTCGTGCGCTCGTCGACCATGGTGAAGACGATGCCTTCGATCTCGAGCTTGGGGTTGAAGCTCGCGCGCACCCGGCTCACCGTGGACAAGAGCTCGCTCACCCCGGCGAGGGCGAAGAACTCGCACTGCAGCGGGATCAGGACGGAGTCGGCGGCGACGAGTGCGTTGAGAGTGAGAAGGCCCAGCGATGGCGGACAGTCGATGAAGATGAAGTCGTAGGAGCTCGCGATCGGCTCGAGGAATTCGCGCAAGCGGAACTCGCGGCGGGGCTGGTCGACGAGCTCGATCTCGGCTCCCGTCAGGTTCCTCTCCGAGGGGATCACTTTCAACGTCGCGAGCTCGGTATCCCGGATGAGCTCGTCCGCCGGCACCCCTTCCACCAGGCCGCGGTAGATCGTACCGGAGAGCGCGCTCGGGTCGATCCCAAGGCCACTCGTCAGGTTGGCCTGGGGGTCCATGTCTACGACCAGCGCCCGCTTCTCCGCCGCCGCGACCGATGAGCTCACGTTGATGGCGGTGGTGGTCTTCCCCACTCCACCCTTCTGATTGGCGATGGCGACGATACGGGTCATCGGGTCGAATCGGAGGCTCCTCGGGCTCGGAAAGCGTACGAGCATAGCACAGCGATCCCGCGGGAAGAGGAGCTCCCCCCGGTGTTTCACGTGAAACGGGACCCGGCACTCAGCCGACTCGCACCACCAGGAGGAGCCGCGCGTCCGACCCCGACAGCAGAAGCCTGGGATTCTCGACCGTCAGCCCCGGCCGAGACGCGAGCCATTCCGCCGTTTCCCGCAAGCGATCCGCCCCGCCCAGCCAAAGAAACCGCCCGCCCGTCGAAAGCGCATCCACCACCTTCTCGATCTCGGGCCGCGAAAGACGAACTCCACGCGTCGAGATCGCCGCCAGGTCTGTTCCGCTCGCCAGTCGTAATGCACTGGCGAAACGCTCCTCGCGAACGAGGACGTTCTCGAGCCCGAGCTCCCGCGAAGCTTCCTCCAGAAAAAGGCGCCTCCGCAGGCGGGGCTCCAGGAGCGTCCACGAGAGCTCCGGTCTCACGATCGCGAACGGCAACCCCGGGCTCCCTCCGCCCGACCCTATGTCCAGAGCGCGGCCCTTTCGGGGAAGCGCCTCCGAAGCCGCGAGCGGCTCCGCGAAATAACGGCGGATTCTTTCTTCCTCGGTCTTGAATCCGATCAGATCGAGCTTCGACGACCAGCGACGGAGAAGCCGATCGAGGGCCTCGAGCCTGGAGTACGTATCGGGGGGCAGGTCGGACGGTTCCGCGCCTAAGACGGCGCGGCGCAGGTCTTCCTCAAAGCTCAAGCCGGCTCGAGTCTCACGCCGGGAGGATGATGACCCGCTTCATGACGCCTTCTCCGGCGCTCGCGGTCGTGACCCCCTCGGTCTCGGCGACCGCGAGGTGGACGATGCGTCGCTCGTAGGGGTTCATCAGTCCCAGCTCTTCCCGGGCGCCCGTGCGCCGCACTCGATCCGAGACGCGGAGCGCGATCTCGCGGAGCTCCGCTTCTTTCTGGGCGCGATAACCGTCGCAATCGACGAGGATCCGTTGGGGGTCCCGGTTCTCGCGGCTAATCATCCGGTTCAAGAGATACTGAAGCGACTCCAGCACCTCGGCTCGATTGCAGAGGACGATGTCGCGGTCCTCCCCCGACAGATCGACCCGAATCGTTTCTCCCTCGATCGGCTCGACGTGAACCGCGAGGTCCCAGCCTAGCTGGCTCATCATCCGACGGACGAGATCGTGTATCGCCTCGGGCGACTTCCGTTCCTCGCTCACTTTCCCCTCCTCAACCATGCGCATGCG
>Ga0326597_10015013_pt1 | contig 10141 bp, 12 predicted proteins | sample RVTome_12_FD_203789 | JGI IMG/M metagenome (GOLD analysis project Ga0326597, IMG submission 203789) | Soil microbial communities from uranium-contaminated site in the Upper Colorado River Basin, Wyoming, United States - RVT100D185 | ecosystem: Environmental > Terrestrial > Soil > Contaminated >...
CCGTATTCCCGAGCGAGCCTGTGGCGCATCCATTCCCGGTCCGACGATGTCGCCTGCTCCAACCGTAGCCTCCGGATTCGGAGCGGCGACAACTCCAGGCGCGAGAGGCGTCCCGTCTCCGGATGGAGGCTCGCGAAGTACATGAGAACCAGGTCCGGCCGAAACTCGTCGTATCCCTCGATGGGAAATCGCCGCAACCGTAGAGCACGAGGTAGCCGTTGTAGATCTCGAGAGCACGGGAGCAGCATGCCGCGGCCGCCGACCTCCACGGCCAGCAGGGTGCCGATGGACGCAGCCAGCACCGAGGCGGTTCCGTTCGCGGCCCGGGCCCATGCCACGCCGGTCCCGCTCGGCGCCAGCTTCCCGAGCCCCATTGGGAACGGACCACCCATGAGCAGCCCGGGAATCGCCAACGCCATGAGGCCCACCAACGCCCGCGTCACCAAGGAAAGGCTCAAAAGCGTGCCGGCATGCGGCGCCACCACCGCGCCGAGGAGGGTGACCAGCGCCACCAGGCTACACGCCAGGCCGACCCGACCGGCGGGAGCCCTGTCGGAGATCGCGCTCCCGAGCCGGTACCGACCTCCAGTACCTTCATGCCGGGCGCGGGCTCGATCAGCTCCGTCATGTAGGCGACCACGTAGGGTTGGGGGATCGTCTGGCCCTGACCGATGGGCAACGAGCGGTCGTCACAGGCCGCGTTCCGGAACGGTAGAGGGACGAACTCGTGCCTTGGGACCGCCGACATGGCGGCCAGCACCGCCGGATCGCGGATGCCGCGGCCCTCGATCTGCTCCTCGACCATCTGGCGACGCTCCCGATCGAACGCTTCGTCCTGAGAGATTACGGGGTGCGCCGAGACCCCGACCGAAGTGGCGCCGAGGAGCGCGACGGCGCAGATTCGAAGGCGGGAGCCAAGGAAGGCATTCACGGGCTGTCGGAAGCGCAAGCTTCAACTCTGCGGGCGCCACGAACGCCAGGCAGCGTTGGCGCTGGGGGATCGAGGAGGACGACACTGACCGACTCGGATGTGTCGACATGTTCTGGAACGGGTCGTTATACCGCAAGCCGAAGGCGCGCCGGGGAGGATCGGAACGCGCCTGCGGTGGTGCTCGTTCCGGCCCATGTGCACGGGAGGGCCGCAGCGGGGCGGGCGCACCGGTCCCACCGGCGGGCCTGGTCGGTGTCCGAGGGATGAAGGACCAAGACTGCGTGGCGCTGCTTCAGTGGGCGCTCCCGCGCCTCGACATGCGCTGGGCCGGGTTCCGGAAGGTGCGGCGGCAGGTCTGCAGGAGGATCGGAGCACGCATGGAGGCGCTGGGTCTCGCGTCTACGCAGGCGTACCGCCAACACCTCGAGGAGCGTCCCGAGGAGTGGGAGGTCCTCGATGAGTTCTGCCGGATCACGATCTCACGCTTCTTCAGGGACCTGACCGTCTGGTCCTGGCTCCGCGACAGTGCGCTCCCGGATCTCGCAACACGGGCTCGACACCTCGGGCGGTCCGTGCGGTGCTGGTCGGTCGGGTGCGCGTCCGGAGAGGAGCCGTACTCGCTGATCCTCGTCTGGCGTCTCGGTGTCTCAAGGCGCTTCCCCGACGTGAGCCTCGAGGTCCTCGCCACGGATGCGGACGCGCACATGCTGAACCGGGCCGAGCGCGCGTGCTACCCCGCTGCTTCGCTACGGGAAGTGCCGGAGGCGTGGACCGACCTCGCGTTCGTCCCCTCCGGATCCGAGATGTGCCTGCGCGAGCCCTTCCGGACGGGGATCGAGCTTCGACAGGGGGACGTTCGTGCCTCGATGCCCGAAGGCCCCTTCGATCTGATCCTCTGCCGAAATCTGGCATTCACCTACTTCGATCTCCCGGTCCAGCGCCGCGTCCTCGAGGGGCTGACGGACCGGCTCGTCGAAGGGGGCCGCCTCGTGCTCGGGAGCCACGAGCGGTTGCCTGACGGCTCTTGGCCGCTCGTGCCAGACGACACGACGCTCCCCGTCCACCGGAGAACGGGGAGCGTGGGTGGCGCCATCGCAGCTCCCATCACGCCCGAGCCGAACGCGAGTCGGAGAGAGGAGCCCGCGCGATGGACGTGACACTGGGCCCGGCCCGCAAGCCGGCGGTGGAGGAGCTCGACGTCGAGGTCGTGGAGCGCAAAGGGCGGGGCCACCCGGACACGATGTGCGACGGGCTCGTCGAGAATCTGTCCCTCGCGCTGTCTCGCCACTACTTCGAGCGGTTCGGGACGGTCCTCCACCACAACGTGGATAAGGCGCTCCTCGTGGGAGGCACGTCCCAACCGAAGTTCGGAGGTGGGCGCGTGGTTCGACCCATGGAGCTGCTCCTCGCGGGCCGCGCGACGTTGGAATGCGCAGGGGAGGTCGTGCCTCTTGACGAACTCGCAGTGGAGGTCTCCCGGACATGGCTGCGGGCGAACCTCCGCGAGCTCGACGTGGACCGGCACATCGTCGTGGATCCGAAGTTTCGACCTGGCTCGGTGGATCTGGTGGAGTTGTTCGGCCGCGGAGAGCGTAGTGGCCCGGTCGCCGCGAACGACACGTCTATTGGTGTGGGATATGCGCCCCTTTCGGATCTGGAGCGGATCGTGCTTCGGGCGGAGGAGGCCCTGAACTCGCCTGGGACGAAGGAACGCCACCCCGAGATCGGGGAGGACGTGAAGATCCTGGGCTTGCGGCGGGGAAACCGCATTTCGCTCGTGATCGCCACGGCCTTCGTGGACCGCTTCCTGTCCGACGCCACGGCCTACTTGGAAGGCAGGGAGCATGTGGCCGCTGTCGTCCGGGAGGCCGCGTCGGAGTTCGCGGGTGCAGAGGTCGACGTGACGGTGAACGCGGCGGACGATCCGGCTGCGGAGCGATTCTACCTGACCGTCACGGGGACCTCCGCCGAAGCGGGGGACGACGGGCAAGCGGGACGGGGGAATCGTTGGAACGGCCTCATCACGCCCTACCGACCCATGGTGCTGGAATCGGTGGCCGGCAAGAACCCCGTGTCCCACGTGGGGAAGCTCTACCAGATCGCGGCACAGCGCCTCGCCGAGGCCCTGGTGACGGAGATCGACGGTGTGCAGGGCGCCGAGTGCGTGCTGACGAGCCGCATCGGACGCCCGATCACGGATCCGGAGGTGGCGGACGTAAAGCTGCGCATGCTTCCGCGGAGGGGAGTCTCCGGCCTGCGCGACGACGTGCACGCGCTGGCCAAGCGTGAGATGAGCCGCATCGAGAACGCATGGATCGAGGCCCTGGAGGGCCAGCTCGGCACTGGCCGCTAGTGCCAGCGCACGGAGAGCGGGCTCTTGCCGGCGCGAGTCGAGGTGGGTGGGCTTCCCGGACAGCCTCCCCACATCCGCATCCGTCGAAGCGAGCTCCAGTCAAGAGCATAACCAAGGACGTGCCATGGATCGAGACTCGATTGCGCCTGTGGGTCGACTACGCGTCGGGACCTCCGGCTACGACTACGGGCACTGGAAAGGCCGCTTCTACCCGCCGGACGTCGCGAAAAAGCAGTGGTTCTCCTTCTACGCGTCGAAGTTCGACACGGTCGAGATCAACGCCACGTTCTACAGGCTTCCGGCCCCGGAGGTCTTCGACCGTTGGCGCGAGCTCGCCCCAGCCGGGTTCACGTACGCGCTGAAGTTCAGCCGGTACGGAACCCATCTGAAGCACCTGAAGGACCCCGAGGACGCGCTGGCCGCATTCGTCGAGAGGGCCGAGCGGCTCGGCCCCGCGCTTGGCCCGATCTTGGTGCAGCTCCCCCCCCGTTGGAAGGTGAACCCCGCTCGTCTGGAGAGCTTCATGAGGGTTGCTCCGACACGGCATCGTTGGGCTGTGGAGTTCCGGGATCCGAGCTGGCTCTGTCGCGACGTCTTTCGGATCCTGCGCCTTCACGGAGCCGCCTTGTGCATCCATGACCTGCTGCCGGACCACCCCATCGAGACGACTGCGGACTGGGCCTACATCCGGTTTCACGGCCACGTACCGGGCGGACGGTACGGAGCACGACGCCTCATGCTCGCGGTTCACGTCATCGAGCGCTTTCTCGGGGAGGGGCTCGACGTCTATGCGTACTTCAACAACGATGCCCGGGCTCACGCAGTACGGGACGCACAGCAGCTCAAGCGGCTGCTGGGCGGCGGCGGGCCGGCCGAAGGATCTGGAGAGCTGTGATGGCCGATCTGTCGCTCACGGGTTTGTCCGCCCGCACTCCAAGCGAGCTTCAAGGATCACCTCCCCAAAGGAGAGAAGAAGGCGATGGCCATTCAGTGCCCCGGGTGCGGGCGTAGGTACGACCCGGCCCTGTTCGAGTTCGGGCGGACGATCCACTGTACCTGTGGCGCCCGGGTGGGGCGGGAGCAACGGATCGGATCGAGCCCCGCCAACCAGGAGCCTCGGTTCATCGCCGACGCCATGCTCGGCCGGGTCGCCCGCTGGCTCCGTACCCTGGGGTACGACACGGTCTTCAACGACGCCATCGCTGACTTCGAGCTGGTGCGGCGAGCGCTCCTCGAGAACCGAATCCTCCTGACCCGTGACCGGAGGATCCCTGAGGAGTGGCGCATCGACAACTGTCTGATCCTGGACACCCGAGGAACCCAGGACCAACTCGCGGAAGTCGTGTCGGCCCTTGGGCTGCCGCACCCCGACCGGCTCTTCACGCGATGTAGGCACTGCAACGTCGAGCTGGAGCCCATCCCCCGAGCCGAAGTCGCGGACGGGGTCCCGACAAGGGTGCTGGAACGGACCGACGACTTCTTCCACTGTCCCGAGTGCGAGCGTGTCTACTGGAGAGGCAGCCACACGGAGCGCATGAGCAAGCTGATCGACCGCGTCTTCGACAAGGCGGAAGCGTCCGGCTGAAACACGGTGGTCGCCGAGCGACCGACGGAGTCAACATCGGTGCGACCCGGGACCCCGAGCGAGGCCCCCCGAGAGGGACGCACCGCGAATCAGTTGCGCTCGTAGGTGCCCACCAGCCGGTTCAGGTCGATCACGTGCGGCTCGCTCCTTCACCAGAAGCTGTTCCATCGTGAGCCCCGGCTCGAGGTCCAACTCTCGTACGCTGGAGCGTGGCACGAATCGCGCGCAGGAAGATCTGGAGCACGGCGCCGGCGACGCGCACGTCGTGGTGCAGGTAGGGACGAAGGCGCTTCGGCACGGAGAGCACCCACTGACGTGCGGACACGAGCGGCAGCACGGGGAGCGCGCGCTCCCCGCTCCCGAGGCGGTCACAAGAGCGTAGTCGGGCGGCCCGTTCGACCAGGACGCCCTCATTTCCGCTCGGCAAGCAGGCTGGTGCCACGAGGGTCCGAACCGCCTCACCCAAGAGGGCGACGCCCAGGGCTTCCACGCGGCGCTTCCCGTGAGAGGGCTGTCGGGACCTGAGACACGCCATCCCACAAAGATGGGGGGCACATAGACCCAATGGCTTGAGCAAATGGGACATGATGTCCTTCCCGTTCCTACGCCGTCCGCCGGTCCCTCGCCGACCGACTGAGGACGCGGGCTACGGCGCCCCGCATGATTGCCGCGGATCAGCCCGAGGTAGACAGGGCCGGGGACACCTTCCGGACGAGCTCGCCGATGCTCTTGGCCTCCTCGGCCAAGAGCTCGATGACGTCGTCCATGGAGGCGAGCCCGACGAGGCGACCCTCGCTGCCAGTCACGACCAGACGGCGCGCCCCCGCGGAGCTCATGGTGGCGATGGCCTGCTCGATGGGCAGGGACTCATCCACCGTGCGTACTTCCCGGGTCATAACCACGGACACGGGTGTCTCGTCGAGGTCGAACTCCCGGGCGACGCCCCGGACCACGATGTCGCGATCCGTCACGATGCCCACGGGCTTGTTGTCGCTGTCCACGACGACGATCGCGCCGACCTGATGCTGCGCCATCCGGCGTGCCACGGCGAGCACGCTCTCCTTCGGGGTGGCGGTGGCGACGACGCGGGTTGCGATTCTTCCGATGGACATGGTCCCTCCTGTGCGGGTCCGTTGTGACAACGCAGTTGCCTGCTCCTGGGCTTGCAAGGGATATGCCTATCCGACGTGCCTCGAGGTCCGAGTGTCGAGACCTCGGGCGTCTTGATCTCGCGCACGGTTGTCATCGCATAGTTTTCATCAGCCACTTCCTGAGCTGGCCAAGGGTCCTCGTGTTGAGCACGTCCTTCTTTCCCAGCCATCCACGGCGCGCCTGATCCAGACCGCAGCGCATGAACCGCAGACCGTCGGGACTGTGGGCGTCCGTGTTGATGACGACCGGCACGCCGAGCTCGCGGGCGCGGAAGACGTGGATGTCCCTCAGGTCCAGGCGCTTGGGATGGGCGTTCAGCTCCACGGCGACACCATGCTCCTTCGCCGCCTGGAGGATCTCCTCCATGTCCACCTCGTACGGCTCGCGCACGTTGATGAGGCGTCCGGTGGGGTGGGCGAGGATGTGGACCCCGGGCGGGACAGGACTCGAGGAAGATCTGGTCGATCCCCCGGCCGGTCATCACGTCACCCGCGAGGAAGAGGGTCACAAGCTCGCCTGCCGCGCTCCGATGCCAGCCCGAGCTGCATCAATCAAGCGTACCACCCATCACCCACCCCGCACCGAGGATGAAAGGTCATGCCCCGGTTGACGAGCCACCGTGACCGGGGGGACGCCGGCCGACGCTTGGCGCAGTGGCTCCGCAAGCAGCTCCCGGAACGGGAGGAGGTGCTGGTTCTGGCTTTCCCACGTGGTGGGGTGCCCGTCGGCTACGAGGTGGCCCGGGACCTGGAGCTTCCGCTCGACGTGATCATCGTGCGCAAGCTCGGACTTCCGGGACAACCGGAGCTGGCTATGGGCGCCATCGCTTCCGGTGGCCCACGCGTCGTGAACGACGACGTGGTCCGGGCGGCCGGCGTCGATGAAGAGACGCTCGATGAGGTCGAGCGTCGGGAGCGCGCCTACCTCGGCGAAAAGGCGAATGGGGTGGTCTGTCCGTTCCTCCCGAGGGAGCTGTTCGCCATCGGCATCTGGTACCAGGAATTTCCCCAACTCACGGACGACGAGGTGCGAGAGATCCTCCGTCGGGCATGGAGCGAGAAGGAACGGCGCTCGCCGCCGGAGGAAGAAGGCGACGTACGCTCCGGGGAGCTGTCCTGATCCGGGTCATCGGCGTTCGCGGCAGAGGCGGGCGTGCCGAGCGGCCAGGTCGAGATAGACGGCGCACCGACGAACCCAACGCTCCGGATCCGGGACGTGATCGGCGAGGTGCCATATGGCGATCTTCGCGCGGAGCAGAGCCGAGTGCGCCGCGTAGAACGCGATGAGCCGGTCGGGAGGGCAGTCTCGGGCGACGGTGTGGTAGACGCGCAGGAAGAACGGCCCCACCCACGGCGCCCCGAGACGCTCGCACTCGAGGCCCAGGAAAGCCAGCTCATGAGCCGAATCCAGAATGCGGAAGCGCCGCTCGAACTCGAGACAATCGATCACGGAGGGGGGCGGCCCAAGGAAGACGTGCTCGGGTCTCAAGTCGCCGTGCCCCTCGATCACCCGTCCGTCGCGCACGCGATCTTCCAGAAGCCGGGCATCCTCGTCGAGGAAGCGGTCGAGCGCGTCGGTCGTCTTCCGGATCGCGGACCGGGTAGCGTGGACCAGGATCTCGGCGCTGTTCTCGGTCACCTCCTCTCGAATACGCGCGACGTACGCCTCGGGCTCCAACGACTCGGCCGGTTGGCGAAGGAAGAAGTCCGCCAGCAGACGGGCGGCGGGCAAGATCTCGGTACCATTCGCCCGACGCTCCCTGATGGCACTGTCCAGCATCGCCGCACGGGGCAGGCGCTTCATGACGACGAGCCACTCGACGGGCTCGCCGGCTCCGCCGATCGCCAGCTCCGACTCCGCCGAGGTCAGCGGCACGATGCCCAGGTAGATATCGGGTGCCAGACGACGGTTGAGCCGCACCTCCTCCTCGCAGTCCTGGCGGCGAACCTCCAGGGTCGAGAAGTCGAGAAAGGGATAGTGGACCGGCTTCTTCATCTTGTAGGCGCGCTGGCCCGCGAGGAACACCCACGCCATATGCGTTTCGATGGCCTCCACCTCCGGCACCTCGTCCGGATAGCTCTCCGGGCGTCGGAGGAACGCGATCTTCGCCTCGAGATCCCTCACGCCAGATGCTTCGTGAACCAGTCGGCTGCGAGCCGCCCGACCGTCTCGAGGGCGCCCTCTTCACTGAAGAGATGGGTCGCGCCCGGGACGATCTCGAGAGATTTTTCCGTCCTCAGCTGGGCCAGGGCTTCCTCGTTCATCCCGATCACCACGTCGTCCAGCCCTCCGACGATGAGCAGCGTGGGCGCGCGGACCTGCCCGAGCAGGGGAGCGGCGAGGTCCGGCCGCCCTCCGCGCGACACGACGGCACGGACCACCTCCGGCCTACGCGCCGCCGCGAAGAGTGCGGCAGCGGCCCCGGTGCTGGCTCCGAAATAGCCAACGTTCAGCCGCTTGAGCTCGTCCTGGGTCGTTACCCAGTCCGTGACCTCGACCAGCCGATCCGCCAGCAGCTCGATATCGAAGCGGTACTCGCGGGTCTGCTCGTCCACCTCCTCCTCGGCAGGCGTCAATAGATCGAAGAGGAGCGTGGCGAGCCCGGCCTCCTGGAAGCGGCGCGCGACGGAGCGATTTCTTGGACTCAGGCGACTACTCCCACTGCCATGCGCGAAGAGCACGATCCCCGTGGCCCGGTCGGGAACGGTGATGTCACCGTGGAGCGCTGCCGACCTCACTGGGATTTGCACGCCGGGGGCGTCCCGGGGGGCCATTTCTAGCGACTTATCGGCTCGTCGCCGGCCGCGTCCGGCTCCTCCCACAACTCCTCACGCACCTCCAACCGCGCCACCCTGCTCTCGAGCGCGGCCACCTGGTGACGCAACGCACTCACCTCGGCGACCACCGACTCCAGGTCTTGTTTCGCCGCGCCCTCCGGATCGCTGTCCCTCGCCGCCTCGTTCAACATCGAATCCCCTTCATGTGAAGTCTCCGTATACATGTGAACTCTCCGTATAACGATAACGGACCACAGTCTGCAAGGGTTGAGCCGATGACCGACGCGCAGTTGAGCCGGTCGTTACGCCGTCCCGGCACGGATGGTCCGTACGATCTGGCAATCTCGGGACATTCTGTCCCGTATGCGCTTGCCCTCCGAGGGTCAAATCGTCTCGAAACGGCTTGGCGCCACATCGATAAGAGACTGTGTCCGATCATGCGCCACAGCCTTCGACTCTTCGCGCTGGGATCGAGCAGCCGGATATTGACTTGATTCCGGCCAGGGTGCCACGCGGCCTCGCATTCGAACCGGCCCTCTTCCGCCGCTCGTCGCGCTAGCTGGAATTCCGGACCGTCCCGCCGAGCGTAGGTGCAAGCTCCGATACGCTGAACGTGGGCGTTCAAAGCTGCCTACGGGTGGGGCGCGGCATTGGGACGTGGGGTCCGCGACACTCTGCCAGACTCCCGGACGCCTCGGAGGAGGATGCACCCTCGGCATGAAGGATGCGTACCACTCATGGTGAGCCGGACACTCAACAGCCCCGCAGGGAGGCAACCCTTGTACCGACGCATCCTCGTACCTCTCGACGGCACGCCGGTGTCGGAGCAGGCTCTCGCCTATGCCATCGCGATCGCGCGGAAGGCGGGCGCGGTGGTCCACCTCATCACCGTCGAGATCCCACCGCCGGCGACGATTCCAAGGGTAGAGTTGACAGCAGATCTGCGGAAGCCGGAAGACGGCTACCTCGCCTCGATTGCCGAACGCTTCAAAGCGGCGGGGGTGCCCGCCGTCGAGACAGCGGTCCTCACCGGCGAGGCTGCCGACGCTCTGAGGCGATACGGGGATGATGTCGAGGCGGACCTGACCGTGCTCGCCACGCATGGCCGTGGCCCGGTGAAGCGCGCTTGGCTGGGAAGCGTGGCGGACCGTTTCGTCCGTTCCACGACCGCACCCGTCCTGCTCGTGCGCGCAGACGAGAGCGGACAGCCGGCCGCGTTCGAGGACTTCGAGATCCGCCGGATCCTCATGACGGTCGACGGGTCTCCGCTCAGCGAGAGGGTGTTGGATCCGGCGACCGAGCTCGGTCGTCTGTTCGGCGCGAAGTACACTCTCCTCCGGTTG
>Ga0326597_10015014_pt1 | contig 10140 bp, 5 predicted proteins | sample RVTome_12_FD_203789 | JGI IMG/M metagenome (GOLD analysis project Ga0326597, IMG submission 203789) | Soil microbial communities from uranium-contaminated site in the Upper Colorado River Basin, Wyoming, United States - RVT100D185 | ecosystem: Environmental > Terrestrial > Soil > Contaminated >...
CGAATGCGGATGTCCGGCGTGCCGGTCCTTCTCGCGGGCATTTATGCACAGCATGGTTAAGGGTAGGGAGATCGTCGCCGCCATGTTGCTGACTTGGCACAACCTCCAATTTTATCAGGACCTTGTCGCCGAGCTGCGCGGGGCCATCGCGGCCGGACGATCGGCCGGCGTTGCCCGCGCCATCCTCGACCGCTACGGCCAGGGCGGCGGTGACGTGTGAAATACGCACAAGTCCTTGAGTTTGCATATTTGTTGACCACATGGGGTCGCGCCCATATCGTGCCCGCGCCCTGACGGGCCCGTAGCTCAGCGGTAGAGCATCTGACTTTTAATCAGAGGGTCGATGGTTCGATCCCATCCGGGCTCACCAGGGGGAGGGCAAAAAGTAGGCCCGCGTTAAGAGATTATTTTAGTGATTTCGAGTAGGTGTTCTGCTAGATTATCGATGTACCTCATTGTGCTCTTTGCACCACACTAGTCCTCGGAAAGCAGGGGAGTGCGGGGGGCTTGAAGTTGACGGGCACAGGGGGCGGTTGATAAACAGGTTTTAGGACTCAAAGATAAAGGAGTTCCGAGGTGAAGCGGGTCGTATCATTCTTGACCGGGGCCGCGATGACGGTCGCGCCGATCTCCGCCCTGGCAGCGGAGACGGAAAATGCCGTTCTCCCAGCGGGTGGGGCTGCCGGAGTTGTGGAAGCTCAGAACGGGGATGAAATTCCCCTGATCGTGCTTCTTGGAGGGGGGTTGCTTCTAGGCGCAATCGTGTTTGGCGTGTTCAGCAGCGACGATGGTGGAGCCACCGTATCGCCGCCACCGCCGCCGCCGCCGCCGCCACCTCCGCCACCGCCGCCGCCACCGCCACCGCCGCCTACGACCACAGGCACGTAGGCTCGCACGGCGTCTCGACGAATTATCGGGGCGAGGTAACCCTCGCCCCGATTATTTGTGCTTTCCGCGGACTTGTCGTTCTCGTTGGGGCCGTTCTCGGCCCGGACGCTTGCGCGCGCCGCCAATGCGGCGGGGCGCCATGCTTTCCATAGAATTTGTCGTTTTGGCGAGGGGCGTTCTCGACCCCCGTTTTTTCGCGTGCGGTCAACGGCCCTGCGGCACGTAGGGCCGGAGGGCTTCGAGCGTTATCACCCCCTGCTTGGGATGGACCGTCTGCTCGCTGCGCCAGACGAACGCGGTCGTCGGATCGACCCAGTATTCGTTCTCGAAATCCCAGTCGATCGCCTCGGCCTCGCATTCCTCGACGATATGGCGGAGCTCCAGATCGACTTCGAGAATCTCGATCGATTCCAATCCGTCGTCTTCGGCCTCGCACCGCACGGTGAGGCCGTAGAGGCCCATGTCCGGCAGGTCCAGCAGGAACACCTGTGCGGTGTCGAGTGTGGTCATCCCCGCGTCGGCACTGGCCGTCAGCGGCTGCGACTTCGCGAGATCACGCGGAAACCCCGTTGTCTCCATGATGCGGCCCCGGCGCGTGACCAGCGAAAGATTGGCGGGATTGCCCCAATATTCGTTGCCCCCCCGCTGTTCGCGCAGGGTCAGCATCACCTGCCTGCCGCCGGAAAGCGAAATGCCCAGTGTGGCGAACGGGATCGCCGCCGCCTCTTCGCGCGCGACCGTGGTCGGCGTCCCGCCTATATATTGGTCGTAGACGACTTCGGCCAGTCGCATCGTGTCCGTGCCGCTCATGCAGCCCGACACGCCGAGGGCGGCGGCGCAGGCACTCAGAAGTCCGAATCGAGATGCCGTAGCATTCATAGTCCGCCGCCCGTCCTGGCCCTGGTTCAGTTTCCGAATACGGGGACCCATTGGCGAGCCAACTCGCCGTAGCTCGACCGCGATGTCCGATCGTACAATTGGGTTCCGCCGAAGACCATTTGTCCGCCGTCGCGCTGGATGATGCGCAAGGCGAAGTCGAAGATGCTCTGGGTCGGGAAGGGCAACGTCCAGTCGAGCGGGATCTTGATCCTGATTCCCTTATCGAAGCTGCCTTCGCCGAAGTCCTCGAACGGTACGTCCGTCAATGTGAACCAGGCGCCGATTTCGATCCCCGTGTCGAACGTGCGCACCGCCTCGACGGTTACGCCATAATCCCCGGCCAGATATCGTCCCGCGTGCAAGCGCAGCGAGATGTCGTGCCACGGCAGTTGGTAGTACAGCGTCGCGTGGCCCGTCGTCACTTCATAGTCGCGGAAATTGAAAAGCTTGTCGTAGTCGCGCTGCCGCACGCGCCAGATGTTCATGCCGAGCGCCCAGCGCTCGCCGAATGGGCGATAGAGAATCTCGCCGCCGACGCCGGCAAACATTTCCTCGAGGATGCCGGCTTGAGCCCGCATATAGATGTCGGGGGCCGCCTTGAATTCGTAGGCGAGCGTAAGGGCTTCGATGCCGTTTTTGCCCTGCTTCTTATAAAGGATGGTGTCGCTGCGTACGTGCGGCAATACGCTTCGCGGATCGTCGCGCCGGCTTTGGCCGAACGTATCGTAGAGGGCGACGGACGCGGCCCCGTGCAGCCGCAATCCGCGCATGAAGCGCACGCTCGCATGGCCCACGACGCCCGCCCGGAGGTAGAACGGCTCATCCGGATCGAAATAACCCTGAACTAGCAAGGGGTTCCAGCCGAGGCTGTAATCGGGGTAGCTGGTTTGATCGGCATATTCCGGCCACTCGCGCGCCGGGGCGAGCGTGCTGACCCGCCACAGCTCGGACGGCGAGGAGAGATTCTGGCTAAAGCGGTCGACCTCGGAGCGCGGCACGATGACCGTCGTGGCCGGCATGGCGTCGCCGGCGGCAAGGATGATGTGAAATTGCTGGACGTGGGGCGGCGCGCTTCGGGATAGCGCGATCACGGCGCGCGCCAGCGCCTCCGCGTCGCGGCGATAGAGGGTGTTCGCGATCACGACGCGCACCGCGTCGTCGCTCAAGGACACACCCTCGGTGCGCAGGCCGTATTCCAGGAACGCGACGTTGATACGGCTTTCGAGCGCGTCGGTGTCGATTTTCCGATCTTCGGCAAGGAACGCGCCACTGGGCGGGCGGTTTATCGGGAGGTCGATGGGATTCGGCACCTGAGCCGCCGCGCAAAACCGTGTGTCGCTCCAGTCCGACGCAACGATCGCGATTTCGCGAATCGACGGGGAGGGACCCACGACGGCGGCGACCTGTGCACAGCTTGGCAGCGTCGGATTGCGCCCCGCCTCCATCAGCAGAACCAGGACATCCCCTTCCAGCATGACATCCCCGACGCCCAGTTGCTGTTCGTCGCCGAGCAGGCGGTCGGCCAGCGGCGCCAGCCCGCGCGGGGTGTTGTCATAGATCCGGTTCTGCGGCGCGGACAAATCGATGAAAATCACCTGCGACGATGGGCCGCCCGGCTGCCAGGCGTTCTCCAACCGCTCGCGTTCCGCTTGCCTCCCATAGACGGGGGGGCGCGACCTCATCTGGGAAAGCGGGATCGGGGCCTTCGGCAAAAGCTCTTCGGAGGGATCGAAAGTGATGGCGAGCCGCACGCCAAACTCGCTTCCGTGCATGTAGGACACGCCGAGGTCCAGCCAGGGCCATGGCCTGTATGTCAGGCCCGCATTGACCGGGAAGTCGTAATCGATTCCCGAGAACGCGGTCTCCTGGGAATAGGTGTCGCTCGAATACTCAGCCTGAATACGCAGTTCGTCTATCGGCGTTTGAATTTCGACGCCCGCGAACACGCCCACGGAGGGCCCCCGGAAATAATTGGTAAATGTCGGGACGCCGCCCAGCCCGAACGATCCGTCGCGGGTCGCGAAACGCTCCGACAGCTTGGTCAGGGGATTGCTAAATGTCTCGCGGCTGGCAAGCCGGCCCCACCCAATGCCCACGCTGAGATCCACAGGCCCGATCCGTTTGGAGGCGACGAAATATTCCCCCGAATAGACGCCCGTGCCGACGATGTCTTGCATTCCGAAGGCAACCTGCGGAATCAGGCTGCTCTCCTCGAGCAGCCGTATCTTCAGGTCGAAGCTGCGGTCGTAGAGAGCGTTGCCCGAGCCCGTTTCGCCGAAGCCGCCATAGTTTATCGAATAGCGAAATATGACCTCGGCCCACGGCAGGGCTTGAAATGTTGCGGCAATGCGATCGTCGGGGTTCTTAATGGAAACCGAAAGGGCGCCAAAGCCATCCGGCAAGAATCGCGCCGAGCGCATGTCGAGCAGGCCGGCGCCGCCATACGCCGATATCGTAGGCAACTCCACGGCCTCGCGGCCGAACGCAGGCGTGCAAAGGATCATCGGGAAGCAGAAGGCCGCACGCTGCATGAGCGCGGCACGCCTTCGCTGTAGCTGGGGCATCCCAGAGTCCTTCCCGTCGATGGGGGCTGGTGTCACGCAGCCGGGAGTAAATAAACGCTTTTATAGCAATGGGAAAGCTCGTTCTTTGCTCTTGACGCAATGCGGAAACGACGGAATTATGCCCGCCGTCTGATGCCGCGCGGCGCGGCGCGGCGCGCGCCCCCCACAGTCGACGAAAGACGGACCTCGTGACCTTTCAACTATTGCCGCCAACGCTCGGCGTCGTCTTCGCCAGATTGGGTTTGACCATAGCAGTCACTTTAGCCGCCGTCTCGCCTGTCGACGCCCAAACCTTGCAGCAAATGCTGAACCAGCAGCTTCTGGGCACGCAACTCAGCATTCCGTCGACTCAAAGTACTCAGGGTGTGGAGCCCAGCCAGCAGCTCTATACTCCCCCTGCAAGCGACCTGAAGCGCCTCCAGGAATTGTCGCGGCTGGAGGAGCTGTACTCCGCGCGCGCGCGCCGCCTGTTGCGGCAATTCGGCTATGACGTGTTCGGGATGCCCATGCCCGTCACGGCGACGCTGGCCGGTGCGCCGCAGGATTCCTACGTGCTCGGGCAGGGCGACGAGATCGTCATCATCTTCAGAGGACAGGAAAACTCGTCCTTCCGTGTTCGTGTTGACCGCGATGGACAGGTCATCGTGCCGCGGCTCAATCCAATTCCGGCGGCCGGGCGAACGTTCGGCGATTTTCGCGAAACGCTGGAAGTCTTGACAGCGAGCGCCTTTATCTCGACGCGCGTCTTCGTCAGCATCGGATCGGTGCGCCAAGTCGCGGTGTTGGTTACGGGCGACGTTCAAACCCCCGGGCAACGCAATCTCAGTGCGCTCAATTCCCCCATCGATGCCCTGCTGCTCTCGGGCGGCGTGAAGAAGACCGGCAGTCTGCGTGGCATCACGCTCTTCCGGGGTCAGCAGGCAATTCCGCTGGATTTGTACGCGCTGCTTGCGCGCGGGACCTTTACGGACGTCGGCACGCTGCTGGACGGCGACCGGATTTTCGTCGCGCCCTTGGGTGCCACGGTTGCGGTCTCCGGGCATGTCCGCCGGCCGGGCATCTATGAACTTCCGCTGGGCACGAGTTCGATGAGTTCCGGGGCTCTGATCCAGCTCGCCGGCGGTATCGAAATCGCTGGAAATTACCGGATGGACAAGCTCCGGGTGGAAAAGGACGGCCGCACGCGCTTGGTCGCGCTCGGCAACAGCGCGGGCACGATCGGCAATGGCGAGATCTTGTTCGTCGAACCGCGCGAGAATATCGCTCTTGAACGGATCCAGGTGAAGGGCAAGGTTCGCGTCGCTGGTGCCATACCGCTCGGCTCGGCGTCGTCGTTGAGCAAGCTCTTGCGCAACTCGGACGTGTTGGCCGACGGCTCCTATCCTCTGCTCGCGTTCGTCAGCCGCATAAATCCCAAAACCAGCCTCAGAACGCTGACCGGTTTTTCGCCGAAGCTCGTGCGCGACGGGGCGCAGGACTTGCCGTTGCAGAACGACGATCTGGTCTTCTTGATGACCCGGAAAGAGGCGCGCCAACTGGCGATAATCGCGGCGGCCAAGCAAACGAAGATTCTGTCGCTTCTCACCGATGCCGACAGCCCCAGAACCTCGGGTGAAGCGGCATTGGAAGCCACAGAAACGCTGCGCCAAAGTCAACTGGGTTCCATGCTGGGCCTGACGGGGCTGCAGGCCAAGCAACGAGAAGAGGATGACGAGAAGAACCCGCCGACCGGTTTGGCGGCGCTTCTCGCCGGCCGATCATCCGGCGATATCGCCGAGGCGAACGCGACGTTGCAACAGCCTCGGCAGTTGACCGAGCGCGAGCTGCGCTTCGGGCAGGATTTGCCCTATGAAGAACCCATGGTTCCCCCGAAAACACCCGCGGAACTGGCCGGCGATCTCGGCGTCACGGAGGAAGCGCTGATCGGTGTCGCGCAGGACCACCTGGTCTGGGTTTTGGGCGAAGTCCGCGATCCCGGCGTCTACCTTGTCGCGCCGGGCACTACGCTAGCGGTCCTTTTCGAAGCCGCGGGCGGCTTGAAGCGCAACGCGGATCTGTCCTGGGTCGAGGTGACATCGACCTTGACCGATGAAGGGTCCGCAACGTCGACGACGGCGCGTAAGGCCTATGCGGGCAGTCGCGACGATTTTCAGCGCGTGACGGCACTGCCGAGCGACGTGATCCGGCTGCGGCCCATAATGTCCGATCGCGACGACGGCAGCGTCACAGTGGCGGGACAAGTTCACTATCCCGGCAATTTCGACATCACGCGAAGCGAAAAATTGTCGTCCTTGCTTGAACGCGCCGGGGGCTTGACCGACGCCGCCTATCCTTACGGCGCGATCTTCACGCGCAGAAGCTCGGCAATCGCCGAGCGCGAAGGCAACGAACGCGCCGCGCGCGAACTGACGCAGCAGGTCGGCGCGCTCGCCACCCAGACCGGACAGGATTCCAAGATCGCCTATCTGCAACAGCTTGTTCGGACGCTGCGCGATGCGCCTGCCCTGGGGCGAATCATGGTCACCGCCGATCCCGCGATTCTGCGCGCCAAGCCGGAGCTCGACATTATCCTGGAGGCGGGCGACGGCATCTATATTCCGAAACGCCCGTCGACGATCGTCGTGACCGGCGAGGTTTTGAATCCGGGCGCGTTCCAGCATCAGACGGGACGAAAGATCGGCGACTACGTCGAGCTCGCCGGCGGATACACTGCGGGATCGGATCCGTCGCGCATCTTCATCATTCTGCCGGATGGCAGCGCGCGGCCCTCGCGCATGAGTTGGCTGTCGTTCGCGAGCGAGGGCGAGTTCATCCCGCCCGGCTCGACGATCGTCGTACCAGTCGATCCGACTCCCTTCGATTTCATGGGGCTCGTGCGTGACGTCTCGCTGGTTGCCAGTCAAGTCGCAATTACGGCGGCATCGCTGCGTGTGTTGACGAACTAGACGTCTGCACGCCTGCGTCCGGGGACGTCCGGCGGTCCCGATCGGTGTCAATCGTCGCGTTTACTGCGCACTTGTGAAACGCGCGCCAAGCCTGCCGGCGCCCATCCGGAAGAGACCTGCGAAGAGCTTTTTCACGAATCCACCCGCCCGGCGCAGACCGGTTTCGATGAGGCCGACGATGTTCGTGCCCACGATTTGATCGAACACGATCAAGGCGGACAGCAAGAACAGACATACGGCGATTCGATAGGCGAACACCGAAGAAAGGGCCGGCGGCGACGACGGCAGCGAGGGAATGATGGGAGTATCGAGGATTTCCGCCGCGAAAGGCAGATTGTTGTTCAGCAACATCTGCGTTTGCTCGGTCTGTGAAAGCATGTCGATCAAGACGGAGCGCTGATTCTCGTTTGCTGTCCTTTCCAGCGCCCGATAGAGATAGGAAATCTTCTCCGAATTTTCGGCGGATATGTCACTACGAATGAGATCGATCGCCGCATTGTGCGCCAGAAGAATGAAATCCAGCGCGGCTTTCGGGTTGCCGGTCGACATATTCAACGTCGTGGAGCCGGACTCCTTATCCGCATCGATAACTATGGATCCGGTCAAATATTGCTGAAGGGCCCGTATGTCCGGCGCGGGGTCGGATGGCAGGTCGAAGAGGCCCCGCAGGAACCGGTCCAGCCAGGCGTCGAAGCCCGCCGTTGGTTTCCATTCCTTCGCTTCCGCATCCCAACGCCCCCCGAATACGTCCTTGATCATTCCGTGTTCTTTGTCGAGCTTTTCAGCGAGCCGAACGGAATGAAGGGTGAAAAGATATCGGTCCCAAGTCGACATCGGCCGGGTCGGCGCGCTCGCGCCGAGAAGGTTGGCGAGGCTGAAGCTGCCGGACGCGGAGGCCGCATCGCCCACGGGGCCGACGAGGACGCCGACCACGTAAATCTTTGGAGTGTTCGCGAGGTAATAGATCGAGACCAGCACGCCAACGAAAACAGCCAGAATGTACAAATAGCGGCGGCGCCAGACATTGTGCGCGAGATCGGTGACCGAAAACAGCATGTCGTTGTTCGTGCCGCCGAACCCCGCGGCCGCGCGGGCGAATTCCTCCCTGGGGGTACCCTGCGATTTCAGATCGTTAGCCATGGTTCGTTACCTGGGAGCGTCTTTCTGTTGGCCGCGAAGGTGGGAGAAGGTCTGCTCGACGCCATTCTCATCGTACCAGACGATAAGGGAACGCAGACCCTCGCGAAAGGGCGTTCGCGCCGTCCATCCGAACGCGGATTGTGTTTCCGACGGATCGAGCAAAATCGTCGATACGTCGTCGGGATCGGACGGCCTGACCTCGACCGGCTTGTCCAGCTTGATTCCGATTTCCGCCGCGACAGCGTCGAAGATTTCCTTGATCGAGATATCGGTGCCGCTCGAGACGTGAAAGACGCCGGTCGGCGCTCCCTCGGCGATGACGCGGTCGAAAAGCTCCAGGAAGTCCCCCATCGCCACATAGTCCCGCTTCGTGTCGGTGGCGAAGCATTTCTGGCCGGCCTTCAGGCGCTTGTAGAAGGTCGGAATGGGGCCCGTGTAATGATACGGCCCGTAGACGCTGGCCATGCGCAGCGACACGTAAGCCAGGCCGCTCATCATCAGATAGAGCTCGCCCGCGGTCTTGGATATGCCGTAGCTCGAGAACGGCAGGAGCGGATGGGTAAGACGGACGGGCCGTTCCTGAGGCTTGCCGTAGCAATGGGCGGTCTGGAAATTGAGGAAGCGCTTCACGCCGCTCGCGAGCGAACTCTGTACGAGGTTCGCCATGCCGTGAACGTTGGTGGCGATGTCCTCGATCCAATCGTCGGGGTCCTTGTACGAGGCCGCCGAATTGATGACCAGTTCCGGTTTGAAGCGATCGAAGCACGCCGTCACGAGGCCGCGATCGGCGATCGTGCCCTCGACGAAATCGAGATTGGGTGCCTTCGGCAACGCGTTGGCGCTGCCGGTCGAGTAATTGTCGATGCCCAGTACCATGTCGCCACGCGCCAGCAGCCGCCCGGCGACATTGGCGCCCAACGATCCGGCTATGCCCGCGATGAGAATCCGCATCTTGCGCTTGCTCCGCCCGGTTATTTGTCGATCTTGAGGTGCGTGTAGCCGCCCTGGACGCCGTGTCTGGCGTAGTAGTCCACGCTGCGCGCCACGATTTCGTCCAGAGGCGTGAAGTCGATCTCACCGAAATCCTGAAAGGTTCGCGTCGGGTCGAGCAGGATCGTCGGCGCGTCGTCGTGCCCAAGCGGGCGTAGCTCCGGCTCGGGCCGTTCGTTCAGCTTCATCGCCTTCACGACGGCATCGTAGACGTCGACGATTGCCACGTCGCGTCCCGACGAAAAGTGGTAGGTTCCGTGACCGGTGCCGTCCACCGCGCGCACGACGTTCTTGGCGAGGTCCTGCGAGAACACGAAATCGCGCCGCGCCGGCGTCACGAAGCAGCGTTTGCCGTCCGCCAGCCGCTGATAGAAAATCGCCGTCGGTCCGCTCACCCCCCGGGGGCCCACGACGTTGGCGAGCCGGAACGTGACCCAATCCATGCCGCTGAACTGGACGTAGTGTTCGGCTGCGGTCTTCGATATGGCGTAGCTGCTATTCACCGGATTGATCGGGTGGTCGAGAGTGATCGGCTGCTCTAGTGGCTTTACGCCGTAGCAGAGCGCAGTCTGGAAGTAGATAAGCCGATTGCAACCACTTTCCTTCGCGGCCTTGACGACATTCGCCGTGCCGACGCAATTGGTCAGCGTGTCGTTGTACCAATCGTTCGGATCCTTGTAGGACGCCGCCGTATGGATCACCGCCTCGGGCTTGAAGTCGCCGATCAACCGGTC
>Ga0326597_10015015_pt1 | contig 10139 bp, 8 predicted proteins | sample RVTome_12_FD_203789 | JGI IMG/M metagenome (GOLD analysis project Ga0326597, IMG submission 203789) | Soil microbial communities from uranium-contaminated site in the Upper Colorado River Basin, Wyoming, United States - RVT100D185 | ecosystem: Environmental > Terrestrial > Soil > Contaminated >...
CAGGCGCAGGCACATGAGCAAGGCCCGCAAGCACTCAGGGAACGCCGGCGGCGGCGCATACGATGCGCCGGAGCCGCCGGCGAATCCCCCGATCGAGGCGCGCGCCATCGACCACGTCGCGGTCGCGGTGCTCGATGTCGAGCAGGCGATGCGGCTCTATGCCGGGACGTTCGGCGCGCGGATCACCGCTCCGGTGGAGATCGAAGCCCAGGGCATTCGCATCACCTACGCCGAGTTCACGAATGCCCGGATCGAGCTCATGCAGCCGATCCGTCCTGCCTGACGACAGATGACGCCGACAGCGCCGCCGCCAACGCTGCAGCCGGTGGCGCAAGGCTCGCCGGCGCGCCGATGCGCGGCCATCATGGCCGCAAGCTGTGCTTCCTGCACCCGGCCGGAATGATGGGCGCGCTGGTGGAAGTCGAGCAGGCGGAGTAGCAGCAGCGCCCGCATTGACGGCGCGGGGGGTCCGCGCGACAAGTCGGAAAAGCCAAACACGGAACGGGGACGGCGATGAGCAGGCAGACGGGCGATTTCAAGGAAGTGCTCTACGAGGTCAGGAAGAAGGTGGCCTGGATCACCATCAACCGGCCGGAGGTGCGCAACGCGTTCCGCGAGCAGACGCTGGACGAGCTGCGCGAGGCGGTGCTCGCGACACGCAACGACCCGTCGATCGCCTGCGCCGTGATTCGCGGCGCCGGCGAGGACGCGTTTTCCGCCGGCGGAGACTTCCACGCCATGAAGCGGCTCACCTGGGTCAACGCCGCGCACTGGAACGACCGCATGCTGGGCCTCGCCATGGCGATCCGCGGCCTGCCGATTCCGGTGATCGCCATGGTGCACGGCTACTGTGTCGGCGGCGGTCATGAGCTGGCGCTTTGGTGCGACCTCGTGATTTCGGCCGATGACGGCGTCTTCGGCCAGACCGGCGCGCGCGTCGGCGCCTGTCCGACGGTCGGCGCCACGCAGTACATTCCGCGCCTCGTGGGCGAGCGCATCGCGCGCGAAATGATCTTCCTGTGCCGCACGTTCAAGGCGGCCGAGGCGGTCGAGATCGGCCTGATCAACAAGTGTGTGCCAAAGGCGCAGCTTCTCAAGGAAACCGAGGCCTGGTGCGAGCAGATCAAGTCCTACTCGTCCCAGACGCTGCGCCAGACGAAGAAGTCGCTCAATTTCGAATCCGACGAGCTCTATGCTTCCTGGCAGCACGGCATGGAGCTGCTCGCCCATGTCTGGGGCTCGGAGGAATCTCTCGAGGGCATGAACGCGTTCATCGAGCGTCGCAAGCCGGACTTCCAGAAATTTCGCGAACGCAACAAGCGTGAGGTTGCGCGCTATCTTGCCGGACTCGAGCGCGACGAGAACGCCGCGCCGAAAAAATCCAAGAAGCCCGCAAAATCGAAATAGGCGGCCCGATGAGCGCGCGCAGCGGTCCGCTGGCCGGAATCAGGGTGATCGACCTCAGCCGGATTCTCGCCGGCCCGTTCTGCACCATGAATCTCGGCGACATGGGCGCCGACATCATCAAGGTCGAGCAGCCGGGCAAGGGCGACGACACACGCTCATGGGGGCCGCCGTTCGTGGGCGGCGAGGCGGCCTATTTCCTCGGCGTCAACCGCAACAAGAAAAGCCTCACCCTCAACCTCAAGGAGCCCGAGGGGCGGGAAATCCTGAAGCGGCTCCTGAAAGGCGCCGATGTGGTGATCGACAACTTCAAGGTAGGCACACTCGAGGGCTGGGGCTTCACGGACGACTGGCGCGAAGGCGAGGCGCCAGGCCTCGTGCACTGCCAGATCACCGGCTATGGCGGCCGGGGACCGCGCGGCGACCGGCCGGGCTACGATTTTCTGCTGCAGGCGGAAAGCGGGCTGATGAGCATCACCGGCGAGGCGGACGGGCAACCCACCAAGATCGGCGTGGCGCTGGTCGATGTCAGCACCGGCATGTACGCCACCATGGCAATCCTCGCCGCACTGAATGCGCGCCATGCGACCGGCCGCGGCCAGCGCATCGAGATCAGCCTCTACACGACGGGGGTCTCACTCCTGATCAACGTCGCCGCGAACCATCTGGCTTCCGGCCGGCCGGCGCGACGCTTCGGCAACGGCCACCCGAACATCGTGCCTTACCGCACATTCGAGGCGGAGGACGCTGCGATCGCGGTCGCGGTCGGCAACGACACCCAGTTCGCGCGGCTCGCCGCCTGCCTCGGCCATCCGGGATGGGCGGATGACGAACGCTTCGCGAAAAATGCCGACCGGGTCGGCAATCGCGAGACGATCGACGGGCTGATCCAGGACGTGATCGCGACCAGCACCGCCGACCACTGGATCGAGGTGTTGCTCGCGGCCGACGTGCCGGCGAGTCGGGTCAACTCGGTCGAGCGCGCACTCTCCGACGAGCAGACGATTGCGAACGACATGGTGGTCGAGATCGACCACCCGGCCGCGGGCGCGCTGAGGATGCTCGGAATTCCCTATCGCTTTTCCGACACGCCGGCCGCCGTCGAGCTTGCGCCGCCGCTGCTCGGCGCCGATACCGACGCGATCCTATCGCAGGATCTGGGAATCGACGCGGCGACGATCCGGCGCTATCGCGACGCCGGCATTGTCTAGCGACGCTGCGTCATGCCCGAGAAACTGACCTCGCTTGCCCGGGCGATTGCGCAAAACGTGCGCGACGGCGACACGGTATTCGTCGGCGGATTCGGCCACCTCGTGCCCTTCGCGGCGGCGCACGAAATTCTGCGCCAGCGCATTTCGCGCCTCGCGATCTGCCGGTCCGGCGCCGACATCCTGTTCGACCAGATGATCGCAGCCGGCGCGGTCGCCAGGGTGACCTTCGGCTATCTCGGCAATCCCGGACTCGGCCTCGGCCATGCGTTCCGCCGCGCGGCGCAGGACGGAACCGTCGAGATCGACGAGTGGACCAACTTCTCGATCATGCTCAGGCTCCATGCCGGACGCATGGGCGTGCCGTTCATGCCCGCGCGGATCATGCAGATCGGCGACAGCCCGAGTGGCGGGCGCGGACTCATGACGGTGACCTGCCCCTACAGTGGCGACGAGCTGGCGGCCATTCCGGCGCTGGTCCCGGATGTCGCGCTGGTTCACGCGCAGCAGGCGGACGCAAGCGGCAATGTCCAGATCTGGGGCGTCGACGGCGACACGGTGGAAGGAGCGCTGGCCTCGAAGCGCATCGTCGTCACGGTGGAGCGCATCGTCGAGCGGAGCGCGATCGCTGCGGCACCCGAGCGCACCCGCATTCCAGCGCACCGGGTGAGCGCGATCGCCGAGGTGGCGTGGGGCGCGCACCCCTCCTATGCCGCGGGCTTCTACTCGCGCGACGATGAACATTTCCGCGAGTTCGACCGGATTTCACGCGACACGGGCGAGCTCGACGGCTGGCTCGCCCGCTGGGTCTACGGCGCGGCCGATCGCAAGACCTACCTCGACCTCATCGGCGCCCAGCGCCGCGCCGCGCTGGAGGCGGGACTCGGAGGCCGGGCAGGATGACGAGCACCGCCCTGCGCGACCTGCCGGAAGCGGCGCGCATCGCGCTCCTTGCCGCGCGCGAGCTCGCTGACGGCGAGACCTGCTTCGTCGGCATCGGCATTCCGTCCAACGCCGCGTGCCTGGCGCTGCATTCGCACGCGCCGGGCCTGACGCTGATCTTCGAATCCGGCGTGGTCGGCGCCGATCCGCCCGAGCCGCCGCTGTCCACCGGCTCGCCGTCGGTCGCCGCGGGCGCGGCGATGATCGCGGACGGCCTGTGCGTGTTCGGCGAACTGCAGGCCGGCCGCATCGATGTCGGGCTTCTGTCGGCGGCGCAGGTCGACCGCGCCGGCAATCTCAACTCGACCGTTATCGGCGACTACGATGCGCCGAAGCTGCGCATGGTGGGCTCCGGTGGCGCGCATGACATCGCGTGCCTCGCCCCCAGGCTGGTCATCGTCATGCCGCACGATCCACGCCGCTTCGTCGAACGCGTAGATTTCATCACGAGCCCGGGCGCCGGCGAGGACTACGCCCGGCTGCGCGCGCGGCTGAAGCTCGGCGCGGGCCCGGCGTCGCTGATTACCAGCCGCGCCCGCTTCGCCATGGGTTCCAGAGGGTTCGAGCTCGACGCGCCGCTCGCCGGCTTCAGCCGCGAGGAGGCGCTCGACGGCATTCCGTGGGCCGCCGGAACAGGCGGGGGCGATGCAATCGCGATCGACGCGGCGGCGCTGGCAGCGCTCGAACGCTTCCCGCATCTGGCCGGCGCGAAAAAGTAGCTCACACCTTCCCGAACCATGCCCAGGGCTGACCGCGCCGCCGTCCTGCCCGCTTTTCGTCCGACTCGCCAAAGCGGCGCCGATATGTGTTAAATTGCTTTCCGGCAGGGCGGCGCAGAATGGCACTGGGGGAGTAGGATGGGCCGGTCGCTCGTCGTCGCGGCGATCGCAGTATTGATAGTTTGGATCACGGCCCTTCCAGTGCTGGCCGAGGGCCGGGTTGCGCTCATCATTGGCAATTCCGATTATGAGCACGCTCCCACGCTCGGCAATCCGGCCAACGATACCGCCGACTTCGCAGCCGCCCTGGAGCGCCTCGGCTTCGAGGTCGAGCGGGTGTCCGACCAGACCTATTCCGACATGCGCAACAGCCTGCGCGATTTCCGCTCGCGGGCTTCCGGTTCCGATATCGCCGTCGTCTACTATGCCGGCCACGGTATCGAGGTCGACAACCAGAACTACCTGGTGCCGACCGACGCCGTGCTGCAGAGCGACGGTGAGGTCGAGTACGAGTCGATCCCGCTCGATCTCGTGTTGCGCACCGTGGAGAGCGCAAGGCAGCTCCGGCTGGTGATCATCGACGCCTGCCGAGACAACCCGTTCGCTGCCAAGATGAAGCGCCAGGGCGCCTCGCGCTCAATCGGACGCGGTCTCGCGCGGGTCGAGCCGACCGGCAACACGCTGGTCGCATTTGCCGCCAAGGAGGGCACGACCGCGGCCGACGGCGACGGGCGCAACAGCCCGTTCGCCACGGCGCTGCTCAACCATATCGAGGAGCCGGGACTCGAGATCGGACTGCTGTTCCGCAAGGTGCGGGATTCGGTGCTCGACCAGACCAGCGGCGAGCAGGAGCCTTTCCTGTACGGATCGCTGTCGAGCGCCGGCGTTTATCTGAAGGAGGCGGCCGTCAGCGAGGCCGATACCGGCAATTCGGGCGACCGGCCGGCGACACAGGCAGACAAGAGCTCGTTCGACTCGGCCGAGATCGAGATCACGTTCTGGAACACGGTCAAGGATTCGAACGACCCCAACATGCTGCGCACCTATCTCGCGCGCTACCGCGAGGGCGCGTTCGCCGAGCTTGCGCGGATCATGATCGAGAAGCTCGAGGGCGGCCGCGAGGTTGAGGTGGCGAACGTCGATCCGCAGGCGGCGCCGGTGCCGGTGAAGACCGGCGCGGCGCGGGATCTGGCCAAGGACCTCACGCTTTCGGTGAAGATCGGCGAAATCGACGTCGGCGGCTCGCTGCGCCCGGCGATCGGAGTGCAGGTTTCTGAGATCGGGCCGCGCATGGCGCGCGCGCTTGGACTTCCCGCCGGGACCGGCTCGTCGGTTATCCTGGTCAATTCCGCGGGACCGGCCGATCTTGCAGGCATTCGTCCAGCCGACGTGATCGTCGAATTCGACGGCCGGCGGATCGAGAATGTCAGCGACCTGTCGCAGCTTTCCGGCGAGAAGCCCGTCGGCACGTCGGTCGCGGTCAAACTGAAACGCTACGGCCAGGGGCTGGGCGAGCTTTTGAGCGTGCTGGAGCGGGCCGCGGTCGACGGCGACGTCGACGCCGCATGGACACTGCACCACCTCTACGACAAGTCCTATGGCGCGCTCGGCGACGCGAGCCAGAAGTTCCGCTGGGCGCGGGCCGCCGGGCAGGGCGGCGACGCGGAGATGCAGTACGCCGTGAGTCTCGCCTACCAGAACGGCGACGGCGTCGGCGCCGACGATGCCGAGGCGCTGAACTGGGCGCGGCTCGCAGCGAACCAGAACTATGCCGGGGCGCTGGGCTATGTCGGCCTCGCCTATGAGTACGGCCGTGGCGTTTCGCAGGACATGTACGAGGCGCTGAACTGGTTCCGCAAGGGCGCGGAGGCCGGAGACAGCTATTCGATCTATTCGATGGGCTATGCCTATGGCCACGGCCAGAGCGGGTTGCCGCAGGACCATTACGAGGCGATGCGCTGGTACCGCAAAGCCGCCGATCTCGGCCGCTCCGACGCGCAGTACCAGATCAGCATCGCCTACCAGAACGGCCAGGGCGTCGAGCAGAGCCACGAGCAGGCGCTGGAATGGGCGCGCAAGGCGGCGACGCAGAACCACCGCACGGCGCTTGCCTATGTCGGCTACGCCTACGAGCAGGGCTACGGCGTCGCCCAGGACATGGCCGAAGCGCTCAAATGGTATCAGAAGGCGGCGGATCTCGAGAATGCCTACAGCGAGTACAAGCTCGGCCGGTTCTATGAATACGGACTTGGCGGGCTCGCCGAGGACCTGTCGCAATCGTTCCACTGGTACAAGCGCTCGGCCGACCACGGCGACGACGACGCGCAGGTCAAGATCGGGCTCGCCTACTCCAGTGGCGAGGGCGTTGCCAAGGACGAGGCCGAAGCGCTGCTCTGGTTCCGGCTTGCCGCAGACCAGAACAATGCCGAGGCGCTGCGCCGCATCGGCTTCGCCTACTCGAATGCAGAAGGCGTGGCACGGGACGACGCGGAGGCGCTGGTGTGGTGGCGCAAGGCCGCCGAGCTCGGCGACCAGTACGCCGAAGCGGCGGTCGGCTGGGCCTACCGGACCGGCACCGGAACCGCCGTCGACCATACCGAGGCGGTGAAATGGCTGCAGCGCGCGGTCGACCAGGGCGAGCAGTCGGCGCTCAACAATCTCGGAGCGGCCTACGACAATGGCGAGGGCGTGCCGCAGAACCCGCAGAAGGCGGCCGACCTGATCTTCCGCTCCATCAAGAGCGGCAACGAGTTCTCGCTCGACCAGATGCGCGACAACATCGCCGCCTGGAGCGTGCCGTTCCGCCGCGAGCTGCAGCGCCTGTTGCAGATCGAAGGCCTGTATACCGGGCCCATCGACGGCAAGGTCGGACCGGGCACCACGCGCGCGCTCGAGCGGCTGTTCGATTCCGGCTAGAGTACGTTCCCTTCAGGCCGGATCGGCTCCGGCCTCCTCGCGCCCCGTGGCCCGCCGTGCGCTCAGCGCCGCCCGGCGATCAGCCTGGCTAGGGTCTGCCGGCTCATCGGCGCGATCGGCTCAAGATCGCTGAGGCCGGCCGCCTCGCCCGCAGGGCGCGCATAGAGGACGCCGAGCACGGTCGGCTCGCCTGCGCGCGCGCCGAGCGTGGCGAGCGCGGTGGCGCGCGCCGGGTTTGTCTCGTCGTGGCGGGCGATGTCGCCGGGCGCGCAGTCGACGCCCGGCCGCGCCACGCGGAAGAGGCCGGTTTCAGGGTCGAACACGAGCCCCAGCTCACGCTCCCTGCCGAACAGCATCGCCTCGCCGTGGACGACGCGCAGGCTCGCTTCGGCGGCATGTGCCTTTTCGCCAACCGGCCCGAAGGCACCATCATGGTAGATGATGCAGTTCTGCAGGATCTCGACCAATGCCGCGCCCTTGTGTGCATGCGCGCGGACGAGCACACCCGGCAGGTGGTCCTGCTGCGCATCGACCGAGCGGGCGACGAAGGAGGCGCCGGCGCCGAGGGCGAATTTGAGCGCGTTGACCGGCGGCTCGACGGAGCCGGACGGGCTCGAGGGCGAGCGCGTGCCGATCGGTGAGGTCGGCGAATACTGGCCCTTGGTAAGGCCGTAGATCGCGTTGTTGAACAGGAGCAGGTTGAGGTCGACGTCACGCCGCAGTACGTGCATCAGGTGGTTGCCGCCGATCGACAGGAAGTCGCCGTCGCCGCCGACCACCCACACGTCGAGGGCGGGATTGGCGAGCTTGACGCCAGTCGCCACCGACGGCGCGCGACCGTGGATGGTGTGGAAGCCGTAGGTCGACAGATAATAGGGAAAGCGCGCGGCGCAGCCGATGCCGGAGACGAACACCACCTCGTGCGGCGGACGGCCGATGTCGGCAAGGGCCTGGCGCACCGCCTTCAGAATGGCGTAGTCGCCGCAGCCGGGGCACCAGCGCACCTCCTCGGCGGACGCGAAATCCTTGGCGCTCAGATTGGCGACATTCATGATCTCACCCCGTCGAGCAGTCGGGCGAGCGCGTGCTCGACCGTGTCGACCCGGAAAGGCCGGCCGTTGATCTGCGTCACCGGCTCGATCGGCGCCAATGTTTCGGCGCGCAGGATGCGGGCGAGCTGGCCGGTGTTGAGCTCGACCGCGGCGACGCGGCGGTAACGCGCGAAGGTCTCGCCCAGTCCCGCCGGCAGCGGCCAGAGCTGGCGCAGGTGAAGATGCGCGACCGATCTGCCGGTATCCCGCAGATTGCGCACCGCCTGGCGCAGGGCGCCGAATGTCGAGCCCCATCCGATGACCAGAAGCTCGCCCTCATCGGGCCCGTCATGCACGCTCGGCCGCTCGGTGAGCGCGGCGGCGCGGGCGAGCTTCTCCGCGCGCAGCGCCACCATCGCCTCATGGTTGTCGGGATCGTAGGAGATGTTGCCGCTTTGCACGTCCTTCTCGAGCCCGCCGACGCGGCGCTCCGAGCCCGGCGTCCCGGGCGTCACCCAGTCCAGGGTCAGCGTGTCCGGACGGCGCCCGGCGATGTCGGCAGCATCCGCCGTCCCTATCGGCGCCAGCTTGTCGGGATCGGGCGGCACCCATTCGCTCACCGCATTGGCGAGGAAGGCGTCGGACAGCACGATCACCGGGGTCATCGCGCGCATGGCGATGCGCGCGGCATCGATCATGATCTGGAAGCAGTCCTCGCCGGTCGCCGGCGCAAGCACTGCGACGGGAGCCTCGCCATGGCGGCCGAAAATCGCCATGTCGAGATCGGACTGCTCGGGCTTTGTCGGCATGCCGGTCGACGGGCCGGCGCGCTGCACATCTACCACGATAAGCGGCAGCTCGGCGGCAACGGCGAGGCCCAGCCCCTCGGTCTTGAGCGAAATGCCGGGACCCGAACTCGCCGACACGCCGATGGCGCCGGCATAGGCCGCGCCGATCGCCGCGGTGACGGCGGCAATTTCATCCTCGGCCTGGAAGGTCCGGACCCCCTCCGGCATGCGGGCGAGCGCATGCAGCAGCACCGAGGCGGGCGTGATCGGATAGGAGCAGTAGGTCACCGGCCGGCCGCTCAGCGCGCCAATGGCGGCAATGCCGAGCGCCATCGCGTCGGTGCCGGAGATCATGCGCGCGGTGGCCGGGCGCGCGGCTAGGTCCAGCGGCGCCATCGGATGCGACAGCGCGAGCTCCATGGTCTCGCCATAGGCGTGGCCGGCTTTGAGCGCACCGGCATTGGTCGCGGCAATGTCAGGCTCGTCGGCGAAACGCGCCGAAATCCACTCTTCACCAGCGGCGGTCGGCTGGTCGGCGAGCCACAGCGCAAGCCCGAGCGCCCAGAAATTGCGCGCGCGCATCGCGTCCTTACGGCCGACGCCAAAGGCCTCGACGGCTTCGAGCGTGCGCTTCGAGATGTCGACGCGTATCACCCGGTAAGGCGCGCCCGCGCTCTCGTCGACCGGGTCCTCGGCGATCTTCGCCTTGGCGAAGGCGCGCGCGTTGAATGAGCCGTCGTCGACGATCACGGTGCCGCCGCGCTTGAGAAACGCGATATTGGTGATGAAGGCGGCCGGATTCAGCGCCACCAGCATGTCGGCCTCGTCGCCCGGCGTCAGCACTTCGCCTGATCCGAACTGGATCTGGTAGGCGGAAACGCCGAAGGTGGTGCCGGCGGGCGCGCGAATCTCGGCGGGAAATTCAGGCAGCGTCATCAGCCAGGCGCCGCCGCGCGCGGCGGCGCGCGCGAACTGGACGCCGGCGAGCTGGATGCCGTCGCCGGAATCGCCGGCGAAGCGCACCACGCTCGCCTTGGGCGCCGGGCGCGCGCGGTCCGCTACGCGGGCGTGTCTGGGGTCGTGGTCGATGACGACGGTCATTGAGTCTCTATCCTGAGTCCTTCGTGCGAA
>Ga0326597_10015016_pt1 | contig 10139 bp, 9 predicted proteins | sample RVTome_12_FD_203789 | JGI IMG/M metagenome (GOLD analysis project Ga0326597, IMG submission 203789) | Soil microbial communities from uranium-contaminated site in the Upper Colorado River Basin, Wyoming, United States - RVT100D185 | ecosystem: Environmental > Terrestrial > Soil > Contaminated >...
CATGCAGAGCACGATCTCGGGAAAATCGATCTTCATCACCGGCGGCGCCGGCTTCATCGGCTCGACGCTCGCTTCCATACTGTGCGAATCGAATCGCGTGGTGCTGTTCGACAATCTGCACCGCAATACCGTGCGGCATACAGGCCTGCTCGATCACCGCAATGTGACCCTGGTGCGGGGCGACATACTGGAATACGGCGCGGTCAAGGAGGCCATGCGCGGCGCCGACATCGTGGTGCACGCCGCCGCGATCGCCGGCATCGATACGGTCATCAAGTCGCCCGTGAAGACCATGGAGGTCAACATGATCGGCACGGCGAACGCGCTGCGCGCAGCACATGCCAATAGTGTCACCGGGCGCTTCATTGACTTCTCGACTTCCGAGGTGTTCGGCTCGATGGCCTACCGGGTGACGGAAAGCATGCAGACGGTCGCCGGCTCCGCCGGCGAGGCTCGCTGGGTCTACGCAGTCAGCAAGCTCGCTGGAGAGCATTTGGCGCACGCTTACCACCGGGAATATGGCCTGCCCACCGTCACGCTGCGGCCGTTCAATATCTACGGCCCCGGCCAGACGGGAGAAGGCGCGATCCAGGTATTCATCCGCCGCGCGCTGCAAAACGAGCCGATCACAATCCATGGCGACGGCACGCAGATCCGGGCGTGGTGCTACGTCGACGACATGGTGGAAGGGCTCATGCGAGCGCTCGACAGCCCGCGGGCTATTGGCGAATCCTTCAATATCGGCAACGCGCGTGCAGTGACCACGATATTCGGCCTCGCCGAAGCCGTGTGCCGGGTGCTCGACTCGAAGTCACCCATCGTGTTCGGGGAGCCGCTGTCCGCCGACATCGAGCTGCGCATCCCGGAAACGCGGAAATCCGAGGAGTTGCTGGGATTCAAGGCCAAGGTCGACCTGGAAGAAGGCATACGACGCACCGCCGAGTGGTACTCCGCCAATGCCCTCTAAGCGCAACCCCGCCGTTGCCAAGCCCTTGACCAAAGGGGGGACCTGCAAAATCGTGATCATGGGTGCGGGCGGCACGACTGCCGACGTCCTCAGTATCATCGATGACATCAACCGCGAAAAGCGCCGCTACACCTGCGTCGGCGTCCTCGACGACGATCGGTCGCTCTGGGGCAAGGAAAGGTTCGGCGTGAAGGTACTGGGCAGCCTCCAGCAGGCGGCCCGCCTGCGCGACGTCCGCTTTATCAACTGCCTCGGCAGTCCAGCGAACTTCTGGAAACGGGGAGCAGTGCTGACGCGCACGGGCATCCCGCTGGGCCGGTTCGAGACCCTGGTGCATCCCACCGCCAGCCTGGCGCGTACGAGCCGCATCGGCAACGGCACGGTTCTCTATCCCAATGTCGTGGTAATGGCCAATGTCCGGATCGGCAATCACGTCACGGTGCTCGCCAGCACGGTGATGAACCATGACGTGGTCGTGGAAGATCTGTGCATCATCACCAGCGGTGTCAACATCTCCGGGCGCGTTCGCATCGGGCGCGGCAGCTACATCGGCAGCGGCGCAACGCTCATCCAGGATCTCGTCGTCGGGGAGCACGCGCTCGTCGGAATGGGCAGCGTGGTCACGCGCGAGGTTGCGCCGCGCACGGTCGTCGCCGGCAACCCGGCCGCGTACCTGCGCGACGTCGGCCGCGACGCTTGATGGCCGCACCGCGGTCGTCCGGTGCGCCTTGCTCTGGCGCCAGTCGAGCCAGTGAACCGGCAGGGGGAGCACGGCACTGCCTATGCGACTATTGATCGTCAGCGCCATGTTCCCGCCGATCCGCACGGGAACCTCGTATTACACGGCTAACCTTGCCGCGGCGCTTGTGGCGAGCGGCTGCTCGGTCACTGTCGTCACGTTGCGCAATGAGGAGGCGGTCGACGAGCGGCTGCCGTATAACGTCGTTCGCCTGCCTGCGCTTCATCTCCCGCTCAAGAACTATTTCAAGCACCTGCGCGTGAGCGCCTGCTTTCCGCGCAATTTTGCCGCGCTGGATCGAATCGCGAAGGACTCGCGGGCCGAGGCGGTATTGCTGATCAATCACTATCTCGACATCGCCTTCCCGGCCATTTTCGCCGCGCGGCGCAGCAACATCCCGCTGGTGTGCTCCGTGGGCACGCAGCTGCAATCGCCGCACCGGATACGGAACAGCATACTCAGGTCGCTCGACAGGCTGATCTGCGGCAGGATGATTTTCCCTTTCTGCCGCTGCATCGTATCCTGGGATCGGGAGATCCTCCGCTACCTGCACGACGTTCATGGAAGCGAAGTGACGGGCAAGTCCGTCATCATCAACTATGGCGTCAATGGCGACCCGGCCTCGTTTCTCGGCCACGATCACGATTACCGCCCGCACGACCAGATTCTGGGGGTAGGTGCAGTGATCGAGCAGCGCGATTACCTGCCGCTGGTGCGGGCGTTTGGCCTGCTGGCGGGGGAGTTTCCCCGACTGCGCCTCAAGATCGTTGGCCATGTCTACCATGATGCAGCACGCCGCTACGCGAAAACGCTTGGGCTGGACGCGCGCGTGGAGTTTGCCGGCGAGCGTCCTCACGCGCAGGTGCTCGAAGAACTGAAGCGCAGCGATCTCTTCTTCGCCTCGCTGACCGGGCGCTACATTGGCCTTGGAACGGCGACGATCGAGTCGATGCTGATGGGCGTTCCGACCGTCGCCAATGCCTACGCCGATCTGCTCGGCAAGGCATGGCTCGCGGACATGGAGCACATCGTCCTGCTGAAAGACCTGACGCCCGCGCACATCGCGGACAGAATGCGCGCCTTGTTGGGGAGCCAGACGCTGCGGGCTCGTATTGGCCAGGGTGGACGCGCCTTCGTGTCCGAGCACATGAACTGGGACCGGGTCGCCGGCGATTACCTCGACATGCTGCGCGCACTTTCCGCCGACAAATGAAGAAGCTTGGCAACTGGCTGGGCGTTCTGGTCAGCATTGCGGCCGTAGCCTGGTTGCTCGCCGCCTACGACTTCGGCGAAATGGGACCGGCGCTGCGGCGAGCGCAGTACGCGTGGCTCGTGCCCGTTCCGTTACTGTTGCTGGCCGACTATGCATTGCGCGCGCTGCGCTGGCGCTTGCTGTTCCGCGGCGCGGCGCGGGCCGGCATCAGGGCCGTGTTCGGCGCGCTGATGATCGGCTACCTTTTCAACAGCCTGCTGCCGGCGCGGGGCGGCGAGTTCGTGAAAATCTACCTCCTGGGGAGCCTGCAGGGACTGACCAAGAGCGGCGTGCTCGCCACGGTGCTGGTGGAAAAGACCGCGGACCTGCTCATTGCCATGGCACTGCTCTCGCTGCTGCCGCTCTATTTCCCGCTCCCGAAGTGGTTGACGCCGGCGGCATACTCCGTGGGCGCGATGACGCTGGCTGCCGCGGGCGCCATCCTGTATTTGAAGCTCGCCGGGGCAGCGACGTTCGCGGCCGTGTTTCGCGCCCTGAAGTTCGTGCCGCCCGCCCTGCTCCAGCGAATCGAGGAATCGTCGGGCCGTTTTCTCGCAGGGCTGTCCGGATTGTTTTCGCCCGCGAACGCGCTGCAATTCGCGGCGTTGAGCGCGGTGATCTGGTTCATGGAACTCGCCGTCATGTTCGTGATCGCCCGCGCCTTCGGAATCCCGCTCGGAGCGTCCGAGCTCCTGTTCGTCATGCTGATGATATTGTTCGGCACCATGGTCCCGTCGTCCCCCGGCTACATCGGCACCTTCGAGTTTTTCGGCGTGAGCGCGCTGGCCCTCCTCGGTATCGGCGGCGGCCCGGCGCTGAGCTTCGTGATCGTCCTCCACGCGCTGGTGCTGCTGGTGCCGGCGCTGATCGGGTCGCTGTGCCTCCTGCTGTGGAAAGGTCCGCGCCTGCGTATCGGCGAAGAGGCGCAGATCAAGTGAAGCCGGGCGAACTCGGGATGAAAGCGGCGCTGGTCATCTGGATGCTGGCCAACCCGACGCTGTATTTCCTGCTGGCCGCGTCCCCGGAGCGCGGCGGCCTGTTTGGAATGCTCCCCTTGTTCGTGCAGCAACTTCACGACTGGCTGATCGGATTCTTCACCCGGGCAGCGGTCTACTGATCGCATGACCACGCTGGCAATCGTCGCGCTCTACTGCTTGTCCTGCTACGGCGCGGGGATCGCGACGTTGAGGCTCTGCGGTGCGCACGGCGCGCCCGGCCAGCGCGCCCTCGCTATCGCATCTACCGCATTCCTTCTCGGGCAGGGAGTCGTGGCGGCGGCCTGGATACCGCTCGGCCTGGCCGGCTGGTTCAATCCGTTTGCAGTCGGAGCCGTCGTGCTCGCGTGCGCCGTCCCGGCCCTCTTGACCGGGCGCGCCGCGCTGCTGCAATCGTGGCGCGACATCCAGCCGGCGCTGCGGTGGTTGGCAGGCGCCGACCGACCGTTTCAAGGGGTGTGCGCGTTGCTCCTCGCCTTGTGGATGCTGCTGCTGCTCGACGCGGCAACCCGCGGCCCGCTGGGGGACGCGGAGGCGTTTTACCTCGCCTACCCCAAGGTGATCGCCGCCGCGGAGCGGCTCATCGCCATGCCCGGGCTTTACTCGCCGTTTTCCCAGATCGGCCTAGTCGGCGAAATGCATTTCGCGGCGCTGATTGCGCTCGACGGCGCCGCCGCAGCCAAGCTGCTGGTATGGCCGACGGCCATGGCGGCTGGCATCGAGCTCGCCGCCATCGCGGCCTGGGCCGGCGCCGGATGGCGCGGGCGGTGGATCGCCGTGGCGATCCTCTTTACCTCGACCGGCTTCACCAATCACGTATGGGACGGCAAGGTCGATGTGTTTGCTGCGGCCTTCGGTCTGGCGGCCGTGCGCTGGATTCTGGCGGAGCGCGAGGCAGGCGCCCCCGCGTTGCGCTGCGGCGGGCTGCTCGCGGGATTCTCCACGCTCGCCAAGATCTCCTACATACCCGTTCTGCTGCCCGCCCTCGGGTTATTGCTCGCCTGGCGGGAATGGAACACGCCCGCAGCGGCTCCCGCGCTGCCCACTCGCGTTGTGCGAAAAGGCGCCGCCCTGGCGATCTGGGTCGCGCTGCCGTGGCTGCCCAACGCGCTCAAGAATGGGGCCCTGTTCGGCACGCCGCTTGCGCCGTTCATCGGCGGGGACGGCTCCTGGCTCAACCAGGTCTGGTTCACCCCGGCGGACACGCTGTGGATCGTCATGACGTACCCGCTCGCCCTGACGTTCGGCCGTTACCCGATGCAGAGCGGCAACGTCTCTTTCGTATTGCTGGCGTTCCTGCCGCTGGCGTTTTACCTGCTTCGGACGCCCGTCGACTGGCGCAGCAGCCGGCTTACCCTGATCGCGCTCGCGGGACTGGCCGGACTGCTGATCTGGGTGGCGTTCCGGCCCTCGGTCATCGCGCCTCGCTATTTCTTCGTCGCCATCGCGCTGCTGATCCCGCTCGCCGCCCGCGCCGCCGAAGTCGTCTACGAGCGCGAGGAGCCGCCACGCTGGCTGCGCGCGTCCATGCTCGCGACGCTCGCCTCGGCGCTGGTGTTCGTTTCCTTCCCTCTGGTTCTCGCGGTGCCCCGCGCGATGGCCGCGCTTCAGGCGCCCGACACGGCTTGCGCCCACGCGGGGCGCTATTGCGCGGCTCTCATGCGGCTTAACGGCATCGCCGCGCCCGGCGACCGCGTTTATCTGGCGGGATACTACGGGTACTGGCTGCGCCCGGACCTGCTGCAATGCCAGGCCACGCCGGCCGAAATGCGGGCGTTCGAAGCGCAGGCAAGCGCCGCCGCGCGCGCGCGGTATCTGCGCGAGCGCGGGTTCCGGCATCTGATCGTCGACAAGACGACGCACATGCGTATCGCGACAGGGCTTTTTCCGGGCAAGACGCCTGCCCACGAGTCTGCCGAGCTCGCTTTCTATGACATCGATCCAGGTCCCGCCGCGCCAAGGACGCGCTGCATACCCGTACGGGCGGGCGCGTGGAAGATCGAAGGGGCGCAATGACACCGGTTGCTGAGCCGATCGGCATGCCGCTCGTGTCCGTGGTCATTCCCGCCTACAACCATGGGCGATACCTGGACGCAGCCATCGAAAGCGTGCTGGGTCAGGACTACCCGCACGTGGAACTCATCGTACTGGACGACGGGTCGACGGACGGGACTCGGGACGTGCTGGCCCGCCATGGCGGCCGGTTTCGTTGGGAAACCCAGGAAAACATGGGCCAGGCGGCCACCCTGAACAAGGGCTGGGCAATGGCGCGCGGCGAACTCCTCGGTTACCTCAGCGCCGACGACCTGCTGCTGCCCGGTGCGGTGCGCCTTTCGGTCCAGTGCCTGCAGAAGCACCCGGACGCCGCCGGCTGCTATTGCGATTTCAACCTGATCGACCCCGACTCGCGCGTCGTGCGGCGCGTCAGCACACCGGAGTTCAGCTATGCCGACATGCTGGTGAACGTCACATGCCCGCCGGGACCGGGTGCATTCTTCCGGCGAACCGCGCTCGAGCGCGCGGGCGGCTGGGATCCGGCATTGAGGCAGATGCCCGATTACGACTTCTGGCTCCGCATGGGACTTCAGGGACGGCTGATTCGCGTGCCCGAAGTGCTGGCCGCGTTCCGCGTGCACGAGGCGTCGCAGACGTTCGGTCGAACAACGGCGGCGCGTGCCGCGGAGCCGGCCCTGATCGTGTCCCGCCTGTTCGAGCGCCCGGGTCTCGCGCCGGAAGTCGCGGCACTGAAGGAACGCGCCGTGAGCAACGCCTGCCTGGTAAGCGCACAACTGCACCTGCGCGCGGGCCGCTACCAGGAAGCAGGATCGTGCGTGCGCCGCGCATGGCGTCTTTGCCGGCGCAACGTGGCCTCGTGGAACGCGCTCCGGCTCGCCTTCAACGCCCTCTTCAACCGCATCGGCCACCGGCTCTACCGCTGGATCGGCGGCCTGCGCAGTTGACCCGCTGCCCTGTCGGAAACGGCGGGCGCCGCATAAAATAGCGACAATGTCATCGGGGGAGCGCGCGCCGCACATGGACGTCAAGAACCCCGTGGAGCGTCGTTATCTCGACGACGACTACGTCGGCAAGAATCCCACCTGGGACATCGAGGACGCCCCATGGAAGGCGCAACTGGTCCAGCAAATGCTGGAGCGGCACCGGATCGTTCCGCGCCGCGTCGCCGAAGTCGGATGCGGCGCGGGCGCGGTGCTCGCCGAGTTGCGCCGCGCGCTGCCCGAGGCGGAACTGTCGGGCTATGACATCGCGCCGCAGGCGGCGCAGTTCTGGCCGGGCCATGCGTCGGTGAATGTTCGATTCACGCTGGGTGATTTTTTCGAGTCGCGCGAGCGGGCCGATGTCGTGCTCGTGCTGGACGTGATCGAGCATCTGTCCGACCCCTTCCTGTTCCTTTCGCGACTGCGCGAGACTGCCGATCTGTTCGTTTTCCATATCCCGCTCGATCTTTCGGCATTGAGCGTGCTGCGCGAAACGCCACTGCTGCACGTGCGCGACAAGGTCGGCCACGTGCACTACTACACCCGCGGGCTGGCGCTCGCGCTGCTGCGCGAGTGCGGGTTCGACGTCATCGACTGGCGTTATACCGGCGCCGCGTTCAACGCGCCGCAGCGCGGGTGGGGCACCCGGCTCGCCGGCCTGGTCCGCCGCATCGTCTACGCAGCGGGCAAGGACTTCGGCGCGCGGCTCCTCGGCGGGCAAACGCTGCTGGTTCTGGCGCGGCCCGGAGCGCGCCCGTGAGCCTGATTGTCCATGCGCCCAATGTTCACTACGGTGGGGGACGGAAGCTGCTGCTCGCGCTGCTGCGATCGCTGGACGAGAGCATGGTCTACACTGCGCTGCTGGATGCGCGGCTGGTCGCGACGCTCGCGCCGGCGCGCCAGGCGCGCGTAATCACCGTTCTTCCCACGGTACGCGGCCGACTCGGCGCGGAATTCGAGTTGAGGCGCATCGCGGCAGCAGGCGACCATGTGTTGTGCTTCGGCAACCTGCCTCCGCTGTTCCGGCTGCGCGCGCAGGTGGATCTGTACCTTCAGAACCGCTACCTGAGCGGCGCCATATCGCCTGCCGGATGGCCCCTGCGGGGACGCGCGCGGATCGCCATCGAGCAGCGCTGGCTGCGGCTGCGGCTGAACAATGCCGACCGGATACTGGTGCAGTCGCCGTCGATGCGGCGGGAAGTGTTCCAGCAATTTGGCAGGCAGGCCGTCGTCGCGCCATTCCTGCCTGAGCCGATCGGAGCCGTGCCCGCGACCCGGCGGGCAAGCCCGCCCGGCGACGCAGCCACCTTCCTCTACGTGGCTTCCGGCGAGCCTCACAAGAACCATGCCGTTTTGCTGGAAGCCTGGCAGGAGCTCGCCTCGGGCGGGTTGTTTCCGACGCTCGTGCTGACCGTCGACGAGTACGCCTTCCCTGCCACCGCGCGCCTGATCGAAATGCGCCGCACGCAGGGCTTGCGCATACAGAATGCCGGCGCAGCGACGGCAGCGGAGCTGGCGGACCTGTACCAAAAGGCCGATGCCCTCGTTTATCCATCCGCGATGGAATCGCTCGGGCTGCCGCTCTACGAGGCGCGCTCGGCGGGGCTGCCGGTCATCGCCGCGGAGCGCGACTACGTCCGCGACGCGCTGGATCCGGAGCAGAGCTTCGACCCCGAGTCGCCACGCTCGATCGCGCGGGCCGTGAGGCGCTTTATCCTTCGGCCCGAGGCACGCGAAGCGCCGCCCGGACCCGGCGAATTCGTGCGCCGTTGGCTGGCGCCGGACGAGTAACGTGCGCGTACTGATCGTCACTCAATACTTCTGGCCGGAAAATTTCCGTATCAACGATCTCGTGCGCGGGCTCACGCAGCGCGGCCACGAGATCGTGGTGCTCACCGGCATGCCGAATTATCCGGGAGGGACGCTCTACCCCGGTTATCGCTGGTTCTCTCCCGCGGAAGAGCGGTTCGAAGGGGTGCGCGTGGTTCGGGTCCCGGTCGTCACGAGAGGCCCCAAGGTCAACTGGCGCCTGGCGATCAACTACCTCTCGTTTGTCGTCTCGGCGAGTTTGTTGGGCCCCTTCCGCTGCCGCGGGCGCTACGATGCCATTCTTGTCTACGAGCCCTCGCCCGTGACGGTTGCGCTGCCGGCGATATTCCTGAGCCGCCTCAAGCGCGCCCCGCTGCTGCTGTGGGTCCAGGATCTCTGGCCGGAAAGCCTTTCGGCCACCGGGTGGGTCCGCTCGCCGCTTATCCTGCGCCGGGTCCGGGCGCTCGTGGACTTCATCTACCGGCATTGCGCCCGCATCCTCGTCTCCTCCCGCGGCTTCGTCGGCCATGTGCTGGCGAGTGGCATCGCGCCAGAACGCGTTCTCTACCTGCCCAACTGGGCGGAGAGCTTCTTCCGCCCGCTCGGCGAACCGCCGCCGTCAGCGGCGCAGGAGCTGCCCAGGGGCTTCCGTATCCTGTACGCCGGCAACATCGGGTCCGCGCAGTCGTTTGAAACCGTACTCGGTGCCGCGGAACGCACTCGCGCCGCGATCGACCTGCACTGGATACTGATGGGCGACGGCAACACGCGGGGCTGGGTCGAGGCGGAAATCCGCCGGCGCGGGCTCGCGGACCGCGTGCACTTGCTTCCCAGCCGCCCCGCCGATACGATGCCGGGTTATTTCGCGGCGGCCGATGCGCTGCTCGTCACCTTGAACAGCGATCCGCTTTTCTCACTGACCGTTCCGAGCAAGATGCAGCCCTATCTCGCGTGCGCAAGGCCGATACTTGCGGCGCTCAATGGCGAGGGTGCCCGCATCGTCACCGAGTCCGGCTCGGGCATCGCGGTGGCGGCCGAGGATCCGCAGCGCCTCGCGCACGCCGCGCTGGAACTCTACCGCATGTCTCCGGCCGAGCGGGAGGCCATGGGCAGGCGCGGGCGGGCGTGCTTCGAGCAAGAGTTCGACCGCGAACTCAACGTCGCGCGACTCGACGGCTGGCTTGCCAAGGTCGCGGCGGAAGGCCGATGCGCGTCCTGATCTTCGGCGGCGCCGGAATGCTCGGCCACCGGCTGCTGCGGCATCTCGGGGACCGCCACGAAACGCGGGTGACGCTCCGGGCGAAGCTCGCCGATTACGCCCGGCACCGTCTCTTCACGGCCGCGAATGCGTACGACGGCGTGGACGTGCGCGACTTCGCGC
>Ga0326597_10015017_pt1 | contig 10138 bp, 8 predicted proteins | sample RVTome_12_FD_203789 | JGI IMG/M metagenome (GOLD analysis project Ga0326597, IMG submission 203789) | Soil microbial communities from uranium-contaminated site in the Upper Colorado River Basin, Wyoming, United States - RVT100D185 | ecosystem: Environmental > Terrestrial > Soil > Contaminated >...
ATCGTGTCCCCCACCTCCAGAGGAGGGGCGGGTGGCCCAGGTCCTTTGGACCTGGGGGAGTCGATGAGCTACGCTTCGCCTGGCTGTTAGTGTCATCGTGTCCCCCACCTCCAGAGGAGGTGGGCCACCCGTCCAGTTTGAGTAATCTTGTCATCGCCTCGCCGGGTTGGAACGGTTGCGGCACGACGAAAAAGCACGTACAACACTCTGGACGGATCCGGCGCCCTGCCGCTCGATCGTCCTCGATCGGCGACAGTCCCCGCGCTACTCGTGTAATGCACTCGGCTCACTTTGCTTCTAGGAGGAGATTGACCATGGACACGCTGCTTGACCGCTTCTTACGTTACGTCAAGGTCGAAACCACCGCCGTCGAGGAGACGGACAAGTACCCCAGCTCCGAAGGCCAGCTTGAGTTGGGAAAGATGCTGCTCGCCGAGATCAAGGCCCTCAAGCTCGACGAGGTTGGCGCCTACGACGGCGGCGTTGTCATGGCCACCATTCCCGCCACGGTCGACGGCGCCCCGACCATCGCCTGGCTCTCCCACATGGACACCTCGCCGGAGTTCACCGCGAAGGGCGTCAAGCCGCAGATCGTCCGCAACTACGACGGCAAGGACATCGATCTTCCCGGCGATAAATCGCGGGTCATCCGCACCGCGGAAACGAAGGGCATGACCGAACTCAAGGGCAAGACCCTGATCACGACCGACGGCACCACGCTCCTCGGCGCCGACGACAAGGCCGGCATCGCCACGATCATGAGCGCGGCCGAACACCTGATGGCGAACCCGAATCTCAAGCACGGTCCCATCCGCATCGTCTTCACGTGCGACGAGGAGGTCGGCCGCGGCTGCGACAAGGTCGACATCAACAAGATCAACGCGGTCTGCGCCTACACGCTCGACGGCGAAGGCCAGGCGAGCCTGGAAAACGAGACCTTTTCGGCCGACCTGGCCATAGTGAAGATCACCGGCAAGAACATCCACCCCGGCTTCGCCAAGGGCGTGATGGTCAACGCGATCCGCATTGCGGGGCAGTTCCTCGCGAGGCTGCCTTGGCAGCGGCTGTCACCCGAGACGGAGTCCGGCCGGGACGGCTTTCTGCACCCCTACGTCATCGAAGGCGGCGTGCCCGAGGCCAAGATCCGCATTCTGTTAAGGAGCTTCGTAACAAGCGATCTAGCCGAGGAGGCCAAGCTCCTGCGCGACATCGCCGCTACCATCAGCGCTGAGCACCCCGGAGCCAGGATCGATATCGAGGTCAAGAAGCAGTACCGCAACATGATCGAGCACCTGGCCAAGGAGCCCCGCGCCGTGGACCTGGCCGCAAAGGCGATTCGCAACGCGGGCATGGAGCCCAACTTCCAGTCCATCCGCGGCGGCACCGACGGCTCGCGCCTCAGCGAGATGGGCCTGCCCACGCCTAACCTCTCGGTCGGAATGCACAACTTCCACTCGCCGCTGGAGTTCGCCTGCCTCGAACAGATGGAGTCCGCGGTGAAGATTCTTATCGAGCTCGCCCAGCTCTGGGGAAAAGAGAAGGCGTAGACCGCAACGCCCCAACACGTTTCGCAGTCGGAAGGGCTGCCAGACAGTAGCCGGCGGCAAGACCCGCCGTTGCAGTCGGGCCGGCCACGGAGGGCTTTGATTGAACTCGATGTGCGGGCGGCGTCATTGCTCCGAGCACAGACCCGTGCTGCAAATGCACTGCGACTGGCCTTCGCAGCACTGGGGATAGTGAATCCCGCACGGCGTTCCGCTGCCCGCGCACGTACCGTTGCCGTCGCGCTTGGAGCCGGACGCGCCCAGGAACAGGCATTCGCCGGCGGCCAGGCCCTTGAACGAGGCGTTGTTCACCTTGCCGGTGAGATTAAACAGCGTGCTGTAGTAGGCCAGCGTGACGAACGCGGCATCCGGGAAATCCGTCTCGGAGAAGCTGTAGACGGGGATGGTGATGTCTACGCCCTCGATTGCGTCGTGGGTCACCCTGATGGTGCCGCCGAACTGGCGCGCACTTGGGCAGGTACACAGCGGTGAGCGCGCAGAGAGCGCAGGCCTTGTGCAACGGTTTGCCCGCACACACCCGGATTGCCCCGCACGTCATGCCCGGCGAACGCTCTCACCCTCCAGCCCCTCGCGCACAACTCGCCTCGCAGCCGCTTGTCACGCGCCCACCCCGTCTCGGTGAGGTGCCAGCCGACAGCCGCCCGTGTACGGTATAGCAGGCCTGGGAAGCAGGGCAACGGGAGATTTTGCCCCGCGGGATTTGGACGGCCTCCCAGGAAGTTGCGACTGTGACCGACCCTCTTTGGTCCGCACGGCGGACCCTACGGGAAGGGCTCCATTACGAACGCTACAGGTATCGCCATTGTGGGGGGTGGAGCGGCCGGTTTGGCAACGGCCATCTTTGGCGCGAGGATGATGCCGGCGTGTTCCGTGGTCGTGTTCGATGGTGCCAATAAGCTCGGGGCCAAGATCCTCATATCGGGTGGTGGTCGGTGCAACATCACCAACCGCGTCGTGAAGGCAAGCGATTTCTGCGGAGGAAACCGAAACGTGATCAAGCTGGTCCTGGCCGCTTTCCCGGTCGCGCGCACGCTGGCGTTTTTTCGCGAGCTGGGAGTCGAAGTGTACGAGGAGGATGGCGGCAAGCTCTTTCCCACAACGAATCGGGCCCGAACCGTGCTTGAGGCGATAGTTGGGGAAGCCGAACGTCTCAGCGTGCGCATTCTTCACAGACACCGCGTGACCGGCGTGCGGCTTGGTGCGCACGGGTTCCACGTAGACGCCGGCGACACCACGTTTTTGGCGGAAAACGTCGTGCTGGCGACGGGAGGACGCTCGTTTCCAAAGACCGGCAGCGACGGCCTGGGCTACCGATTGGCCAAGGAACTCGGTCATACACTGGTTCCGCCGACACCGGCGCTCGTTCCGTTGCTTCTCGACGGTGATTTTCATGTCCCGCTGTCGGGAATCTCCCACGAAGTCGAACTGCGTGTGGAGGCCGCCGGCTGGAGACCCATACATGCCCGTGGAATGCTGCTGTGGACGCACTTCGGCGCAAGCGGACCGGTCGTTCTGGACATATCCCGGCATTGGCATCGAGCATTCCAAGAAGGACGCAAGGTCTCAATGTTCGTGAACCTCTTACCCACTGAAAATGCTGCCGGCATAGAAGGCAGACTGCTGGCCTTTGCTTCAACGCAGCCGCGACTCCAAATCCATAGCGCCCTCGGGCGACTGCTCCCCGCGCGAGTTGCCGATGCTCTTTTGGACTCGCTGGCGATACCCAAAGCGACCCTCATGGCTCACCTTCCGAAGCACGTGCGGCGTAACGTGGTCAAGACACTGGTCCGCTGCCCTCTCCCTGTACGGGAGAGCCGCGGTTTCGCCCATGCCGAAGCGACGGCGGGCGGTATTCCTTTGTCAGAAGTGTTGCCTCGCACACTGGCTTCTCGGAGGTGCCCTGGTCTTTACTTTGTCGGTGAAATCCTCGATGTCGATGGGCGGATTGGAGGATTCAATTTTCAGTGGGCTTGGGCCAGCGCTTGGGTCGTGGCGACGGCGTTGAACCGGGCGGCCAAGTCCAACGGGTCAACTGTGGAATGAAGCGCTCGCCGAACAGTGTACACCGTCGGAACGGCTACTGCGCCTGTGTCGATATATGCTTAGCACTTGACATATTCAGGTAGCCGATGTCCCCGAGGTTTGCCTAGCAGCCTGGTGAATAAAGTCTGTGGGACGGACTTTCCAGTCCGTCAAGCGGCTCTGGCGCCGGCAGAATGACCGACTGGAAAGTCGGTCCCACATGAGTGGGGAGTTCTTCAACAGACTGCTAGATGAGCCTGTCGAGTTTCTCGGTCAGCGTGACCGGCATCCGCTCCCGACAGCTTGGGGAGCCTCCCCGCACCGTCCGGGGACGGCCCGGCCCCGTCCGGTGGCTTCCCCGAAGCATTCGCAGACGCCCCCGAAAAGCCCGTGGAAGCCCCGATTGGGCTGGACATCGCCCCGGCGGGACCGGATAATGGCCCGATACGCGGTGCCTATCCCGGACCAGCCTGGGATGGCGCACGGAACAAGGGTGAATCATGCCACCGGACGACGTACTGGAATTGCTGCGTGCTGCGCCCTTCGAGCCATTTCGCATTCACTTGTCGGACGGAACAGCTTTTGAGATTCAACACCCCGACATGGCCATCGTTCAACGATCGAAGGTGACCGTCGCGGTTCCGGGCCCCGAGGGGCCGGACGGTCCCGCTGAACGGACGGTGAACTGCGCGTTGATTCACATTACACGGACGGAGTTGCTGAATGGGGCATCGAGAAACCGGTCATGATCCCGCCGGGGTGATGGGCGTGGAGTTTTTCAGAGCCGCGCCCGCCGGCCCGTTACGTCGTCCTGCCCTTGACGTTGCGCAGCAATGTCAAGGGGCAGCGATGTCAAGGGTAAGTAAGCTGTTTCCTCGAACGAACGGCCCGCCGCCGCTCTCACATTGCGCGTCGGTACATTCGCCGGGACTTTTGCGATCCAGAGAATTCTCGTACGTATGCCCCTGCATTCCCATCGCCATGTGCTGAATGTCCGACACGTTGAGCAGACGGTTGGGGGCATTGTCATCGCACAGACCGTGCAAATCGACCCATGTGGGGTGCGCGCTTGGCGACGAGGGACCTTGCATCGTGAGCTGGAGCGCCTGAATGTCGGAGACGTTGACGACGCCGTTGGGGGGTGTGAATCCCGGCGCGCCGCGCTCGGTCCTCGTCTTCGTCCAGGAAATCCATGGTCGCCGCTTTAGGAACGACGCCCATAGCCGGCGAGGCCAAAACCAGCGATACGATTGCCGCTGACCAACTCACTCTTCGCTTTGCGACCTTCATAATAGTCCCCCTATCGAAAAAGGGCGTAGAATCGAACCGGCCTCCTTAACTCCAAATCGTGTACCCGACAATACCAAGACAGTCCCATAAATTCCAGTGACAGATGCCATGCCTTTCCCTGCGCCTTGCTTTGGAGCGCAACATCCCCCCGACACGAAAAACCCATTGATTCCGCCGGCACGGCCCGGTATCCTCACTTGCGGGGTACGGATGATCGATGGGAGCCGCATTATGTCGTCGCGGAGTCTTCATTTCGGGGCCATTTGCCTAGTCCTTCAAGGCGCCGTTTTCGCTGACGACGTGATTTACCGCTATGAAGGGGACGTATTGCCCCATGATCCTTCGGAAGGGTGGCTGGTTTTTGATCCCTGTGATCCGCCGTGCAGCGAGTCTTTGGAAGACGGCCACTTCGTACTGTTCTGGCCCCAAGCTGGCAATTTGGCGAATTACACGTACCGCATTGCTGAACCGCCCGAAGAGCCCCCCCCACGCTCTGGGCCGAGTGGCGATTCCGTTCGAACCACCCCAAAGGGCCGAATTTCCATTCCTGCGATGCCGGCTTCGTCATAGACTATCGAGGCCTCCTTGAACTGGTCTACATGTATGGAGACGCGGCTATTTCGTTCAGCGGTGACGACATCGTGGAAGGCCTGGACATTGAAGAGTTTCACACGTATCGCTTCGAGAGCCTCGACGGGATAAACTATTGGATAGCCGTGGATGGCCTGATCTTTATTGTCAACGCAGACAACAGCCCAACTGGCGGACACAAACTTCAGTTCAGCGGGCGGGGTGGATGTCTTGGCGACGAGATTCCCAATATGAAAAATGAGTGGGACTTCGTGCGTTACGGGACGATCTCGTACGGCGAGAGGGTCATCGCCACTGACCCGCCGGCGGGATACCTCGACCCCGGAGTCTACAGCGGCCTGGACCGCTTCACGGTCACGTTCGACTCCGCCAATTACGTCTACATCGACGACATCACCGTGGAGGTAACCGGCGGCACGGCCCCCCCGGCCGTAGGGTCCGCCGTGCGGACCACCGTTCCCAAGGTCATTCAAACCCGCCGCCGCGAGACCGACGACGTGGACACCGTGGAGATCGTCCTCGACGGTCCGCTGCCCGTCGGCCAGCGCACCCGCTTCATCCTCGACGACGGCCAGGCCACCAACGTCATCAACTATTGCCTCGGCTTCGGACCATCCTGCGGCGACGGATGCTGCAACGTCGGAGAGGACTGCACAACCTGCCCCCAGGATTGCATCGAGTGCGGCGACGGGTGTTGCGTGCCCGGCGAGGACACCTGCAACTGCCCCGCCGATTGCTCCACCGACTGCGGCGACGGCTGCTGCAACGGCACGGAGGACTGCACGAACTGCACGACGGACTGCAACACCTGCGGCGACGGCTGCTGCGTGTCCGGCGAGACCGCCTGCACCTGCCTGGCCGACTGCCCCGCGCAGTGCGGAGACGGCTGCTGCTCACCAGGAGAGACTTTCGAGACCTGCCCGGCCGACTGCGAAGCCATCCCCGCCGCCTCCACCTGGGGCGTGGCCGTCCTTACGTTCCTTATCCTCACCACTGCTACAGTACTCCTGCGTCGCCAACCACTCCTGCGTCTACAATAGGCCGCATACGTGCCAAACGCCGTGCACACGCGCGCACGGCCCAGTCGGCACCGCCCACCAACAGACCGTACGGTCGGCACCGCCCACCAACAGACCGTACGGTGGGCACCGCCCACCAAACCAAATCCTTCGCCGCGTGAACATCAGGCCGCTTCACCCCACGCGATCGTTCACCTCGCGATTCGCAGGCGATCACCTACGTCGCCGCGTCCGATTCGCTCTACCCGCGGCCGGTAAGACTTCCTACAGGCGTGTTCGCTCCCCAGCGCCTTCACGTAGCCTTCACCGCAGACGTTATACCAATACGCAGCACCCCCGCGCCACAGTTACGTGACATTTCCGAGGGCGGGAACGGCCCCGGCAAAAAAACGTGATATGCGAAACGAACTCCGTTGACTGTTTCACTAAACTAATAACAGTACCACAGCCTTAAATTATCCAAATATAACAACAACGTAAATACACACACGAACACGTTGCCCAGCACTGATTTCGTCTTCCCCGCTTCGCCGCCAACCCCTTGTGCGTTACCATGCGCGGAAGCAACCACAGTCGCGGAGTTCCGGAGCGATCGAGCGCGCCACAGGCGTCCGGATGATGGAATCTACATCCGAGCTCTCCCGCTATGTGGCAAGGGCCGCAACGATTCTCGATGGACATGACTGAAGAAAACCTCGACCGGCCGCACATCATCGGATCGCGCGAGATCGTCGACTTTCCAGACTGGAACGTCGGCGGAATCGAGGCCAAGATCGACACGGGGGCCCGGACCAGCGCCATTCACGTTGAGGACGTTTCCAGGCTAAAAGGTGGGCGCGTGCGTTTCCATCTGGTCATCAGCCGGCGAAGACCATTCAAGCACGTTCCCGTCAGTGCGGAGCTTGTCCGGCTGAGCCGCGTGCGTACCAGCACCGGGCACACCCAGGAGCGCTACGTCGTATCCACGACCGTCCGCCTCGGAACGGTCCGCCGGCGGATCGAGCTTAGCCTCGTCGGCCGCGACAAGATGCTCTGCCGCATGCTCCTGGGGAGGTCGGCGTTGGAAGGGTTTCTCATAGATCCGCACCGCAGATATGTCTTCGGGCGCCCCAAGTCTAAGAGCGTCCGCAGAAAGGAACCCGCATGAAGATAGCCATTCTCTCTCGAAGTCCCCGCGCTTACAGCACCAGGCGCCTGCGCCAGGCCGCGCTCGCCAGAAATCATAAAGTCAAAGTTCTGGACACCATGCAGATCGCAATCTCTCTGGAGCCGCGCTGCCCCGACCTTTACTACCGCGGCAAGCACGTCGTCCACTACGACGCGGTAATCCCGCGTATCGGGGCGTCGGTGACGTACTACGGCACCGCCGTCGTCCGCCAGTTTGAGCAGATGGGCGTGTTTTGCGCAAACTCCGCCCTGGGCATCTCTCACTCGCGAGACAAGCTCCGCTGCCTTCAGATTCTCAGCCGCCACGACGTGGGCATACCCCATACCGCGTTCGTACGCGAGAAAAAAGACGTGCTCCCGGCCATCGACCGCGTCGGCGGCGCCCCGGTCATCGTCAAGCTTCTCGAAGGCACGCAGGGCGTCGGAGTCATCCTCGCCGAGAACCGCAAAGTCGCCGAAGCGATCATTGAAACGCTTCAAAGCGCCAAGCAGAACGTCCTGATTCAGAAGTTTGTTTCGGAAAGCAAGGGTAAAGACGTTCGAGCGTTTGTCGTCGGCGACCGTGTGGTCGCAGCCATGCGCCGGACCGCGCAGGGACAGGAATTCCGCAGCAACGTCCACCGCGGCGGGACCACCGAGCCCGTTACGCTAGACCCCGAGTACCAACAGGCGGCCGTCCGCGCCGCCCAGATTATTGGACTGCGCGTCGCCGGAGTGGACATGCTTGAGGCAACCGACGGTCCGCAGATCATGGAAGTTAACTCCTCGCCGGGCCTGGAAGGGATCGAAGGCGCGACGCAGATCGACGTTGCCGGAGCGATCATCGACTACGTGGTCGATCAGGTCGACTTCCCCGAGATGGACCTGCGCCAACGCCTCACCGTCAGCTTGGGATACGGTGCGGCCGAAATATTCGTCGGCCGTGCAACGGAGCTTATGGGGAAGACCATCGAAGACTCCGGACTGCGCGAACAGGACGTCACCGTTCTCACCATCGCACGTGGCGGTAAGGTCATCGCCAATCCCCGCGGGGACCGCACGTTGCGCATGGGCGATCGCCTGCTCTGCTTCGGGAAGCTCGAAACGATGAGAACGTTCATTCCGCGGCGCAAGCGGCGGCGCGTGCGCAAGCTAACCAAGCGCTTCATTCAAGAGGCCCTGGATGCCCACGGCCCCGCTGAGACCTAGCTCGATATGGCCGACGACGCCCTGATCATCGGTGATGTTCGAGTCGCACTCGGAGAGCGGCGCGACGCAGATCTCGTCGTCTCCGAGAGTTACAGCGGCTTACCGGTCCTCGTTCCGGTGACCGTCTGGCGCGCGCAAGAGCCCGGCCCAACGGTCTTTGTCACCGCCGCCGTACACGGCGACGAGATCAACGGCACCGGCATCGTGCGCGAGATTCTACTCAGCCCCCCGTTTGATCTGCGGCGGGGCTCGTTGATTCTCGTACCCGTAGTCAACATGCTCGGTCTCGAGCGCCACCAGCGTTATTTGCCCGACCGGCGCGACCTGAATCGCTCGTTTCCGGGCGATACCGTGGGCAGCCTCGCCCGGCGCTTTGCCCGCGCCATTTTTGCGGCGATCGTCTCACAGTGTGATTTCGGGATCGACATTCATACCGCCGCCGTGCGCCGTACCAACTTTCCCAACGTGCGCGCCGACTTCAGCATCCCCGCCGCCAAGCGCCTGGCCTTCGCCCTGGGGAGCGAGTTCGTCATCAAGGGAAAGGGCCCTAACGGATCGCTGCGGAGGGCCGCCTGTGCCGCCGGCTGCCCGACCGTCCTCCTGGAAGCCGGAGAAGTCTGGAAGATCGAGCCCGGCGTTGTCGAGTTCGGCGTGCGCGCGATTCGAAACGGCCTGATAGATATCGGAATGATTGATGGATCGAGAACCCAGCCCGTCCATCAGGTTCGCATCGAGAAGACCAAGTGGATTCGAGCTTCCTTCGGCGGTATTCTTCAGTTCCACGTCGCCCCCGGCGACGTCGTCAACGCGGGTCAGGCCCTCGCGACCAACTCCGATCTCCACGGAAAAGAGAAGAGAGTTATTTGTTCACCGGTCAGCGGTGTCGTGATAGGAATGACGACGCTGCCGGTGGTCACGCCCGGTGATCCGGTTTGTCACGTTGCCATTATGAAGAAGGGAATCGAATCCGTCAGGCGCGCTTTTGAGCACGCCCCGCAAACCGGCCTGCACGAGCGCCTGCGCGACGACCTTTCGACAAGCATCGCGGTCTCGAGGCCGCCGGATGCAGACGCAGTGCAATGAACCGCAGGCTCCCGTGCCGCAATACAACTGAACCTGCGCGTTGCGGCTCGCCTTTTCCGAGCCGCTCGCCTTATTCCGAGCCGCGACCGTGAGGGAGCGAACTTGCCCGCCAACCCCGACCCGCTCGCCTTTTCCGAGCCGCGACCGTTAGCAGCCTGTTGAAGTGCGCCGTGACAAGGCGAGTGTTCTCAGTGGGAGAATACCCACCCGGCA
>Ga0326597_10015020_pt1 | contig 10135 bp, 9 predicted proteins | sample RVTome_12_FD_203789 | JGI IMG/M metagenome (GOLD analysis project Ga0326597, IMG submission 203789) | Soil microbial communities from uranium-contaminated site in the Upper Colorado River Basin, Wyoming, United States - RVT100D185 | ecosystem: Environmental > Terrestrial > Soil > Contaminated >...
TACCTTCTATGTCCCCATCACCGGACTCGTGGATTTCGTCGCAGAGCGTCTCAACAAGGTCCAGTTCCTCTCGATCCGGGCCTACCTGACGCTCGTGTTCGGCGCGCTGGTCGCCCTCCTGACGGTGCTCGCGGTATGGCAATAGTCCTGGATCTGCTCGTCCAGATCGGCCAGATGGTCCTCGTGCTTGCGCTCGCGCCGCTGTTCACCGGCTACGTGCGCAAAGTGAAGGCACATCTGCTGCGCCGCGAGGGGCCGCCGCTCATGCAACCGTACCGCGAGCTGTTGCGCCTGCTGCGCAAGGACGTGGTGCTGGCGCATTCCGCGTCATGGGTGTTTCGCGTCGCGCCTTACCTCATCTTTGCCACCACCTGGGTCGCTGCCTCGCTCATCCCCACTTTCGCCGCCGGGCTGATCTTCAGTTATGCGGCCGACGTGATCGCCATCGTCGCGCTGCTGGCCAGCGCGCGCTTCATGCTCGCGCTCGCCGGGCTCGACGTCGGAACGAGCTTCGGCGGCATCGGCTCGAGCCGCGAGATGCTGATCGCCTCGCTCGCCGAGCCGGCGATGCTGATGGTGGTGTTCACGCTCTCGCTCCTCGCCGGCTCCACCCAGCTCTCCTCGATCGCGGCGGCGATGCAGGAGCCGGTGGTCGGACTGCGCTTTTCGCTCGCGCTTGCGCTGGTCGCGATCGTCATGGTGGCGATCGCGGAGAACGCGCGCATCCCGGTCGACAATCCGGCCACGCACCTGGAGCTTACGATGGTGCACGAGGCGATGATCCTCGAATATTCGGGCCGCCACCTGGCGCTCATCGAGGCGGCCGCGTTCCTGAAGCTCCTGCTCTACGTCTCGGTCATCGCCTGCGTGTTTTTCCCCTGGGGAATCGCGGCCTCCGGGCAGGGGCCCGTCGCCTACGTCGCAGGCGTCGGGGTATACGTGGTGAAGCTCGCCGCGGGCGGCATCTTGCTGGCGGTGTTCGAGACCGCGCTCGCGAAGATGCGCGTGTTCCGCGTGCCGGATTTTCTGGGGGCGGCGCTGATGCTCGGCTTTCTCGCCACCCTGCTGCTGTTCGTGACCCTGGCCCGCTGATGGATCCCCTCGCCCTCGACGTCGCGCACCTCTTCGCAGGCGGCCTCGTGCTGGTGAGTTTCATGCTGCTTTACCAGGACCGCATGTCCGGGCTGGTGAACAACTTCGCCCTGCATGCGCTGGTGGTTTCGCTGTCCGTGGCCTGGCAGGCGCATATCCAGCAGGCGCCTCACCTGTACGTCACTGCCGCGATCGCCCTCGTCGTCAAGGCGATCGTCATTCCTTTCGCCTTGCATCGCATCATCGTGCGACTGGGAATCCATCGCACGATCGAGGTCGTGGTCGGCATCGGGCAAACGATGCTTGCAGGCATCGGATTGGTTGCGCTGTCGATCATGGTCATGCTGCCGATCACCGCCAAGGCCGGAACGCTCGCCCAGCAGGACCTGGCGTTCGCCTTGTCGGTGTTGCTGCTCGGCCTGCTGATGATGATCTCCCGGCGCAACGCGGTCAGTCAGGTCATCGGCTTCATGTCGATCGAGAATGGGCTGATTCTTGCCGCCACGGGCGCCAAGGGGATGCCGCTCGTGGTGGAGATCAGCGTCGCGTTCTCCATCCTGGTCGCCCTGATCGTGATCGGCGTGTTCCTGTTCCGCATCCGCGAGCGCTTCGACACGGTCGACATCCACGCGCTGCACGAGCACCGCGGTGAGCAGCCATGACCGAACCGGGCTCTTTCTTTGTCGGCGCGGTCCTGATCATCCCGGCGGCCAGCGCGGCCCTGCTGGCCGTGTTGCCCGACAACAGGACGACGGCGCGGCTCAATGCGCTGGCGGCATTGCTGACGTTCGTTGCGGCGACGGTGCTGTTCGTCGAGCGCCCGTCTCCCGGGCGCTACCTCATCGTGGACGACCTCAACGTCGTGTTCATCGTGCTGAGCACCTTCATCGGATTCACCACGAGCGTGTTCAGCGCCAGCTACATCGCGCACGAGCTGGAGACCGGCCGGCTGACCCCGCTGTACCTGCGTTTCTACCACGCGATGTACCAGACGCTCATGTTCGGCATGAACCTGGCGCTGCTGTCCAACAACGTGGGCCTGATGTGGGTCGCGATCGAGCTGGCGACGCTCACCACGGTGTTGATGGTGGGGATCTATCGAACGCCCGCCGCGCTCGAGGCGGCGTGGAAGTATTTTCTTCTGGGCAGCGTCGGCATCGCCCTCGCGCTGTTCGGAACCGTTCTGGTGTATCTCGCGGCACACTCGGTCGTCGGCGAAGGCCTCGATGCCATGGCGTGGAACGTGCTGGTGCAGCGCTCACCCGAATTCGATCCGGCGCTGCTGAATCTTTCGTTTCTGTTCCTTCTGCTCGGCTACGGAACCAAGGTCGGGCTCGTGCCCCTGCATGCATGGCTGCCCGACGCGCATGCCGAGGGCCCGACGCCCATCTCGGCCGTGCTTTCCGGCCTGCTGCTGAACGTGGCGCTATTCGCGGTGCTGCGGTTCAAGAGCGTGATGTCGGCGAATCCCGGGGCCTTCGCGCCGGGGCCGCTGATGGTGTCGCTCGGCCTCGTTTCGGTGATCTTTGCGTCGTTCATGCTCTATCGCCGCCGCGACATCAAGCGCATGTTCGGCTATTCCTCGATCGAGCACATGGGAATCATCACCTTCGCATTCGGAATGGGCGGTCCGCTTGCGAATTTCGCCGGTCTGCTGCACATGACGCTGCACAGCCTCACCAAGTCCGCAATCTTCTTTTGCGTCGGCCACATCGCGCAGGTCAAGGGAACGCAGCACATGCCCGACATCCGCGGCCTCACGGTTTCGCATCCGGTGCTGGGCTGGGGACTCGTATTTGGCGTCGTTGCCATCGCCGGGCTGCCTCCCATGGGCCTGTTCATGACCGAGTTCCTCATCGTGACGACCACCTTTGCGCGCTCTCCGGTGCTGGCGGTGGTGCTCGGCCTGAGCCTGCTGGTGGCGTTCGGCGCCCTGCTGCTGCGGTTGAACGGCCTTGCGTTCGGCGAACCGCACGGCAGCCGTGAGCCGGCAAAGGCTTCGTTCGTCCCGGTGTTTGCGCACTTCGCGCTGGTTCTCGCGGCGGGCATCTGGCTGCCGCCCGCGCTCATGGCCTGGTTCCAGAATGTGGCGGAGCTTCTTCGGTAATTCGTCATGGCATCCCTGAACTGGCCGCGTTCGATCGTGCGCCGGGAGGACTGGGAGCGCGCAGCGGCTCGCCTGCAGGAGGGCGAACTGGCGTTGTTCGGCCTGTGGGCAGAGCCGCGCTACGCGCACATGGCGGTGATGGAGCGCGAGACGAACGCGTGCAGCGTGCTCAGCGTCGAATGCGAGGGCAACCGCTTTTCCTCGGTCGGGCGGCTGCATCCGCCGGCGATTCGACCGGAGCGCGCGATCCGTGATCTCGTCGGACTGGAGCCTGAGGGCCTGCCGGACGCGAGGCCCTGGCTGCGCCACAGCGGTGCCTATGCGTTCCTGCCGGCGCAGGGCGAGAGCCTGCACCAGATCCCGGTGGGCCCGGTGCACGCCGGAATCATCGAGCCGGGCCACTTCCGCTTCACCGCGAACGGCGAGACCGTGGTGCGGCTGGAAGAACGCCTCGGCTACGCCCACAAGGGCGTCGACTCGCTCATGCTCGGTGCCTCGACCGAACGTGCGAGCGCGCTCGCAGGGCGCATCTCCGGCGACAGCACGGTCGCCTTCAGCCTGGCCTTTGCCCAGGCGCTCGAGGCGGCGCTCGCCATCGAAGTCCCGTCACGTGCGCTCTGGCTGCGAGCGCTGCTTGCCGAGCTCGAGCGGCTCGCCAATCACTTCGGCGACATCGGCGCCATCTGCAACGATGCCGCTTTCGTCATCCTGCACGCGCAATTCGGCCTGCTTCGTGAGCGGGTTGTGCGCACCGCGGAGGTCTGTTTCGGCCATCGGCTCATGATGGACCGCGTTGCGGCCGGCGGAGTGCTTTGCGACTTGCCGGCCGACGGCGACGAACGCCTGCGCGCGCTGATCGCGCAGCTTCGCAAGGACCTGCCGGATCTCATCGAGGTCTACGACAACACGGCGTCGCTCAAGGACCGCACGGTCGGAACCGGCATTCTGTCGCCGGCCCTCGCCCGGCAATTCGCTGCGGGCGGCTTCGTCGGGCGCGCGTCAGGGCGCAACTTCGATGCGCGACGCACGCCCGGCTACGCCCCCTACGACCGATTGAAATTCGAGGTTCCGGTCGTTCAGGCGGGCGACGTGAATGCGCGGGTCTGGATCCGCATCCGCGAGATCGAGCAGAGCCTCGCGCTGATCGAGCAGATCCTGGCCCAGTTGCCGTCCGGGCCGATCCGCACACCAATCGCTACCAAGGCGCAGACTGGCGTGCGCGAAGGCGCCGCGCTGGTCGAGGGGTTCCGCGGCGACATCCTGGCCTGGGTCAGGGTCGGCCCCGAGGGGCGCATCGAGCGCGCTCACCTGCGCGACCCTTCATGGTTTCAGTGGCCGCTGCTTGAAGCGGCCATCGAGGGCAATATCGTTGCCGACTTTCCCCTGTGCAACAAATCCTTCAATTGCTCGTACTCGGGGCACGACCTGTAGGGTGAGCACGAATGCGTAGATTGCTGTTCAAAAGCTTTGTCCAGGGAATCCTCACCGAGCCCGCGCCGGCGCAAGATGACGGCGCGCTGGCCGAGTTGGCCGCAAGAGTGAATCAGGCGTCTCATAAGCGCCTGGGGCGGGCGCTGTCGATCCGGCAGGTCGATGCGGGGTCCTGCAACGGCTGCGAGCTGGAAATTCATGCGCTCAGCAACGTGCTCTACGATCTTGAGCGATTTGGCCTTCGATTCGTCGCCTCGCCGCGCCACGCCGACGTCCTGCTGGTGACCGGACCGGTGACCGTGAACATGCGGGAAGCGCTCGAGCGTACCTACCTCGCCACGCCGGATCCCAAGTGGGTGGTGGCGTCGGGCGACTGCGCTCGGGACGGCGGCTTGTTCGCCGCCAGCCCCGCCTGTGTGGGCGGCGTGTCGCAGGTGCTGCCCGTCGACCTGCATATCCGCGGCTGCCCGCCCTCGCCGGTCGTCCTGCTCAAGGGGCTGCTCGCGCTCCTCGAAAGTGAAACGGCCGAGGGGCGCCGCGGCGCGCGATCCGACTAGTACACGGGGTTGCGCTGCCGCTCGCGCCGGTTCTCGCGGCGAGCGCAGGTCGCCGGCGATGGTGATAAACTGGCCGCGCTGTGGGGAAGAGAGCGGCATTCGCAGCAACGCCGCCGCCGAAGGCGCAAAGCGCCCGCAATCGCTCAGGCAAAAGAACTCCGCAGCGGAACTCACTCTGGAGAGCGGCGAGCCCGGCTCGCCCACCGAAGGGGCCAGCGGCGCCGCTTGACCGGGCGCCGTAAACTCTCAGGTAAAAGGACAGAGGGGCAGGGCCGGTCGACCGGCCCTGCCCCTTTTTGCTTTCCGGAGGAACCGGCTTGCACCAGACCCCGCTTCATCCCGCGCACCGCGAAGCCGGCGCCAGGCTGGTCGATTTCGCCGGCTGGCAGATGCCGCTGCACTACGGCTCGCAGCTCGAGGAGCATCACGCGGTGCGGCGCGACGCGGGCATGTTCGACACCTCGCACATGTTGCCGATCGACGTCGAAGGTGCCGGCGCGCGCGAGTTCCTTCGCGGCGCGCTCGCCAACGACGTCGCGCGTCTGAAAACGCCCGGCAAGGCACTCTACTCGTGCCTCCTGCGCGAGGATGGCGGCGTGCTCGACGACTTGATTGTCACCTTCCTGCGCGAGGACCTGTTCCGCGTGATCGTCAACGCCGGCACCGCGCTCAAGGACCTCGGCTGGCTGGAAGGCCTGCGCGCGAAGCGCGCGCCCGCCCTGAAGCTGCGTCCGCGCCGCGACCTCGCGATGATCGCGGTGCAGGGGCCGAACGCGCGCGAGAAGACCTGGCAGGCGCTGCCCGAGCTGCGCGCGGCGAGCGAGCCCCTCGGCGCGTTCTTCGGCGCGCAGGCGGGCGAATCCTTCATCGCCCGTACCGGCTACACCGGCGAGGACGGCTTCGAGCTGCTCGTTCCGGTGGAAACAGCCGTCGAATCCTGGAAGCGGCTCGCCGCGGCCGGCGTCAAACCCTGCGGCCTGGGCGCACGCGACACCCTGCGCCTGGAAGCCGGCATGAACCTCTATGGCCAGGACATGGACGAGACGGTCACGCCGCTCGAGTCGGGGCTCGCCTGGACCGTCGTGCTCGGCGATGCCCGCGACTTCGTGGGCAAGGCGGGACTGGTGGCAAGAAAATGCGAACGCGAGCTTACCGGCCTGGTGCTGCTCGGCCGCGGCGGAGTGCTGCGCGCGCACCAGAAGGTGCACGCCGCAGCCGGCGAAGGCGAGATCACGAGCGGCGGCTTCTCGCCGACGCTGGAGCAGTCGATCGCGCTGGCGCGGCTGCCGGCCGGCACTGCGCCCGGCTCGCGCGTGCGGGTCGAAGTGCGCGCCAAGCGGCTCGAGGCGCTGGTCGTCAAGCCGCCGTTCGTGCGCCACGGCAAGTCCCTCATTGCGAAACCCCGAAGCGGAGCGCCCTCATGAAGCATCCGAACGATCTCAAGTACACCGAATCGCACGAGTGGATCCGCATCGAGCCGGACGGCACGATCACCGTCGGCATCACCGATCATGCGCAGGATGCGCTCGGCGACCTGGTGTTCATCGAGCTGCCCGAGTTGGGGCGCAAGCTTGCCGGCGCGGAAGCCTGCGCGGTGGTCGAGTCGGTCAAGGCGGCCTCCGACGTGTACGCGCCGGTGGCGGGTGAAGTGGTCGCGGTGAACGACGCGGCGGTCGAGGCGCCGGGAGACCTGAACAAGGATCCCTACGCCACCTGGCTGTTTCGCATCAAGCCCGCGGCCGGATTCGATGCCGGCAAGCTGCTCGACGCCGCCGCCTACGAGAAAAGCGTTACCTGACGGGGTCCGCGATGGCCGAGACGAGCTTCGAGTCGCTGCTGCACCGGGACGCGTTCCACGCGCGCCACATCGGGCCGGACGCGGCTGAGGAGCGCGAAATGCTCGCGGCACTCGGCGTCGCCACGCGCGCCGAGCTCCTCGCGCAGACCATGCCCGCGGCGATCCGCCAGCGCGAGCCGCTCGCGCTGCCCGGGCCGCTGGATGAGGCCGAGGCGCTCGCCGAGCTGCGCCGCATCGCGGCGCAGAACCAGATTTGGCGCAGCTATATCGGCACCGGCTATTCAGCCTGCCATACGCCGCAGGTGATCCAGCGCAACGTGCTCGAGAACCCCGGCTGGTATACCGCGTACACGCCCTATCAGGCCGAAATCTCGCAGGGCCGGCTCGAGGTGCTGCTCGCCTTCCAGCAGATGGTGATCGACCTCACCGGGCTGCCGGTGGCGAATGCGTCGCTGCTGGACGAGGCGACCGCCGCGGGCGAGGCGATGACGATGCTGCGGCGTGCCTCGAAATCCAGGGCACAGACGTTCTTCGTCGACGCGGCATGCCACCCGCAGGTCATCGCGGTCGTGCGCACGCGCGCCAAGTGGCTGGGTATCCCGCTGGTCGTCGGCGACGCGGCGAAGGCGATCGACCCCGAGGCGGTGTTCGGTGCGCATTTGCAGTATCCCGACACCCATGGCGCAGTGCGCGACTGGTCCGGGCTCATCGCGCGCATGCACGCCGCACAGGGGCTCGTCTCGCTCGGCACCGACCCGCTCGCCCTCCTGCTGCTCAAATCGCCCGGCGCCCTCGGCGCCGACGTGGCGATCGGCTCGGCGCAGCGTTTCGGCGTGCCGCTCGGCTACGGCGGCCCGCACGCCGGGTTCATGGCGGCGCGCGAAGCGCTCGTTCGCCAGATGCCCGGGCGCATTATCGGAGTGAGCAGGGACGCGGCCGGCCGCACCGCCTACCGCATGGCGCTGCAAACGCGCGAGCAGCACATCCGGCGCGAAAAGGCGACGAGCAACATCTGTACCTCGCAAGTGCTGCTCGCCAACATCGCCGCGCTGTACGCGGCATGGCACGGTCCCGAGGGCCTCAAGCGCATCGCGCTGCGCTGCCACGCGCTCGCGCGCCTGCTCGCGCAGTCGGTGGCGCCGGCGCTCGCGCCCGAGTCGCCGGCGTTCTTCGACACGCTGAGCTTTGCCGTCGGCGCCGCGCAAAGGCACATTCGCGCGCGCGCCGGCGAGCGGCAGATCAACCTGCGCTGGATCGGCGAGGCGCGCGTCGGCGTGAGCCTAGACGAAACCACGACCCCCGAGGACATCGGCGATCTCGCCTGGGTGTTGACCGGAAAGGACGCCGGCGTCGCCGAGCGCGCCCGCACGCTCGGCGCAGGACCGGAGGCGATTCCTCCTGCCCTGCGTCGGACGGACGCGCTGCTCGCGCACCCGGTGTTCAACCGCTACCACAGCGAGAGCGAGATGATGCGCTACCTCAAGCGCCTGGAAAACCGCGACTACTCGCTCGCGCAGGGCATGATTCCACTGGGCTCGTGCACCATGAAGCTGAACGCCGCGGCCGAGATGGCGCCGGTGTCGTGGCGCGAGTTCGCGGCGCTGCATCCGTTCGCGCCCGCCGAGCAGGCCGAGGGCTACGCGCGCGTGCTCGGCGACGTGTCATCCGCCTTGAGCGCGATCACCGGGCTGCCGGCGATGACCATGCAGCCCAACTCGGGCGCCAACGGCGAATACGCGGGCCTCGTCGCGATCCGCAACTACCACGCCTCGCGCGGCGAGCAAAAGCGCAACATCTGCCTCATCCCCTCTTCGGCGCACGGCACCAATCCGGCCTCGGCGCACCTCGCGGGGCTCAAGGTGGTGGTCGTTGCGTGCGACGCGCAGGGCAACGTGGATCTGGCGGACCTCGAGGCGAAGGTCGCGCAGCACGCCGAGCGGCTCGCCGCGCTGATGGTCACCTATCCATCGACCCACGGCGTGTTCGAAGCCGACATCCGCAAGCTCTGCGAGCGCGTGCACGCCGCAGGCGGCCAGGTCTACATGGACGGCGCGAACCTGAATGCGCTCGCGGGCCTTGCCCGCCCCGCCGACCTCGGCGCGGACGTCTGCCACATCAACCTGCACAAGACCTTCTGCATCCCGCACGGCGGCGGCGGCCCCGGCATGGGGCCGATCGGCGTCGCGGCGCACCTCGCGCCGCACCTGCCGACGCACCCGGTGGTGCCGGCGCCCGGATGCAGGCCCGGCAACGGCACGGTGAGCGCCTCGCCGCACGGCAGCCCGCTGATCGTCACCATCTCGTGGATGTACCTGCGCCTGATGGGCGCCGAAGGCATAAGGCACGCGAGCGAAACCGCGATCCTGTCGGCGAATTACGTGGCCACGCGGCTCGCGCGGTACTTTCCGGTGCTCTACTGCGGCAACAACGGGCGCGTCGCGCACGAGTGCATCTTCGACCTGCGCGAGCTGAAGGACGAGTACGGCGTCACCGCCGAGGACGTCGCCAAGCGCCTCATGGACTACGGCTTTCACGCACCGACGCTCTCGTTCCCGGTCGCCGACACGCTGATGGTCGAGCCGACCGAGAGCGAAGCGAAGCCCGAGCTCGACCGCTTCTGCGACGCCATGATCGCGATCCACGGCGAGCTCGAGAAGATCAAGCGCGGCGAGTGGCACGCGACCGACAACCCGCTGCGCAACGCGCCGCACACCGCCGAAGAGATCGCGGGCGACTGGACGCACCCCTACACGCGAGCCGAGGCCGCCTATCCGCTGCCGGCGCTGCGCGCGTTCAAGTACTGGCCGCCGGTGAAGCGGCTCGACCAGGTGTACGGCGACCGCAATTTCTTCTGCGCCTGCCCGCCGCCGCAGGCCTGGGCCGCGGAGCACGAGGGCGTTGCGGCGAACGCCTGAGGCGCGGCGCGCGGCTATCATCGGGGCGGGAAGAACAACGCTTGACGAGCACCCTCGGCACCTTCGACTACGTCATCGTCGGCGCTGGCACCGCGGGCTGCGTGCTCGCGAACCGGCTTTCGGCCGATCCCGGGGTTTCGGTGCTGCTCATCGAGGCCGGCGGGCGCGACGACTGGATCTGGATTCACATCCCGGTCGGCTACCTCTACTGCATCGGCAACCCGCGCACCGACTG
>Ga0326597_10015021_pt1 | contig 10134 bp, 6 predicted proteins | sample RVTome_12_FD_203789 | JGI IMG/M metagenome (GOLD analysis project Ga0326597, IMG submission 203789) | Soil microbial communities from uranium-contaminated site in the Upper Colorado River Basin, Wyoming, United States - RVT100D185 | ecosystem: Environmental > Terrestrial > Soil > Contaminated >...
TTGTTTAACCGCAAGCCGGAGGCGTGCGCTATCCGTACCTAGAGCGCACGCCTCCGGCTCGCGGTTAAACGAATATGCGATGACGAATCGTGCGCACTCTAGAGAAGTGAATTTGCGATGAGTACCATAAAAACTCGGCGAGCGTTTCTAGCCCAGAATGCGATGGGCGTGGGGAGCATGGCCCTGGCGTGGCTGCTCCAAGAGGAGAATCTGCTGGCCACTCCGGCGACGATCCCGCAGGCGCAACAGACGTTCGACATGAAGCCGAAGTCGCCGCCGCACGCCGCGCAAGCCGACGCGATGATTTCGCTATTCATGCATGGCGGTCCTGCTCACATGGACCTGCTCGATCCCAAGCCCGCGTTGACGAAGTACAGCGGCACCGAGTATGCCGACGATGTTCAATTCAGCTTCGTCAATCGAGCCAGCAAGACGCTGTTCGGCAGCCCGTGGCGGTTTCAGAAGCATGGCGAATGCGGAACCGAGGTCTCCGAATTGCTACCGCACTTCGCGGACATCGTCGACGACGCGTGTGTTATCCGCTCGATGCACACGGGCCATAATGGACACGAAGTCTCGATTCGTTATTGGCACGGCGGAATCCCCGCGGTACTTGGACGCCCGACGCTGGGAGCGTGGCTGACGTACGCGCTTGGTTCCCAGTCGCAAGACTTACCAGCCTACATGGTGCTGACCGATCCCGGCGGGCACCCCGTCGATGGTGTGAATAATTGGACGAACGGCTGGATGCCGCCGTTGTTTCAAGGAACGGTGTTGCGACCGAACGAGCCTCGCATCTTGAATCTCCAACCGCCGACACACTTGAAGGGTGAATTGCAGCGTCAGAATCTCGCGTTTCTCGCGCAGCTGAATCAAGCTCATCTCGATCGACACCCCGGCGAGCACGATCTGGAAGCACGGATCGCGAGTTACGAACTCGCTGCGAGGATGCAAACCGCCGCGACAGAGGCCCTCGACATCGCCGGCGAAACGGAAGCGACGCTACGGCTGTACGGCATCGATCAGCCCGAAACGAAAGAATACGGTACTCGCTGTTTGATTGCGCGACGATTGGTCGAGCGTGGCGTCCGGTTTGTCCAGCTGTTCCTCGGCGGGCAACCGTGGGACAACCATAGCAGCATCAAAACGAGTCTTGCCGCAGTATGCAAGCGAACCGATCAGCCGGTAGCGGCCTTGGTCAAGGATCTCAAGCAACGCGGCATGCTCGATTCGACTCTCGTTCACTGGGGCGGCGAGATCGGGCGGCTTCCAGTGACCGAAAACCATGGTGCTGCCGAGGCACAAGGACGCGATCACAATGGACAGGGTTTCAGCAGCTGGCTTGCGGGGGGAGGTGTGAAGGGTGGCATGACCTATGGCGAGACGGACGAGTTTGGACATCGGGCCGCAGTCGACAAGGTGACGCCGAACGATCTGCAAGCCACGTTGCTCCATCTGTTCGGCCTGGATCACGAGCAACTCAGGTTCCGCTACAACGGTCGCGAGCAGTCTTTGACGGACGGTCGCGAGTGTCGAATCGTCCACGACATACTGGCCGATTCGTAGCTTGCATCTTTTCTCCCCATCTGGTGCCTGAGCGTTTAACCCGCTGCCGAAGGCTAGGACTTTACTGGATGCAGCCTCGCCTTCGGCAGCGGGTTAAACGACCTATCCCAGCGGCAGAGCAAATTCTGCTCGTTGCCACGCATCCAGAAAGTGGTGGTTACTCTCCAGCAGCCCGGCGAGAGACCGAATCTCGTCGGGGGTGAGCCAATGGACATCCGCGACTTCCTCTTCGTTCGGTTGCAGGACAGAATCCGCGGACAACTCGGCCAACCACCAGGCAAGCTCGACGTTCCACGGCGTTACACTTCGCCATAGACAATGCCGCGGTGTTGCATCGACGTTCAGTTCTTCTTGCATCTCGCGAATGACGGCCGAAGATTCGGGTTCGTCGCCGTGAATGCCTCCGCCGGGAAAGCAATAGGCACCGGGCGCAACGACCGATTGCGAACGGCGAATGACGAGCAAGCGATTGTGTCGCGGAACGACGACGGCGACGCCACGTGCGGGATGACGGAGTACTTGCATTCGTGATACTGCAGGTGGATGCAATTTACGCTTTCGTACGACGGCCTTCCAAGGCCGTCGTGAAACACTCGACGGCCTTGAAAGGCCATCGTACAGGTCTTCATCGAGGCAGCGTCAACTGAAACAACGCGCCGTCTTTGTCGGTCGGAAGCCATTCCAGCTGACCGCCCAGATCGTGAGCCAGACGTCGGCAAAGTGCAAGTCCCAAGCCGACGCCGGGTGCCGAATGAGCTGCTTCGTCGGCTGACTTGGAGAAAGGTCGAAATAACGCCTTCGCGTCACGAGGCGAAATGCCACACCCGTGATCTCGCACTTGAAACTGAACGACGGTCGCGTTGGCGCTGACTTCGAGATGGATGCGTCGATCATCCGCGCGGGCGGCGTACTTGCATGCGTTGTCGACCAAGTTGAAGAGAACCTGCTCGGCCGCGGCTGGATCGGTCTTGAAATTCGTATCGCGAACGTCGGCGGCCGCGTCGATGACCAACTGCATCTCGGCTTGTCTGGCCCGATCCGCAAGCCGCTCGCCGACACGCTCAAGCAACGCGTCGATTGACAGCTGCTCGCGGTTGTGACGTTGCGGTCCCCGTTCGAGCCTGGCATACGACAGAACGTTCTCCACGAGATGCGAGAGCCGATCCGCCTCGACTCGCAACGTATCGAGATATGTCTGGCGTTTTGCTGGGTCTGGTACCATGTCGTTGGCAAGCATTTCCGAGTACATCCGGAACGTCGTCAACGGTGTCCGCAGTTCGTGCGTGACGGCCGAGACGAATGCGCCGCGGCGCTCGCTGAGCGTCAAGACTCCGTGCAACAACACACCGGCCGCAACCGCAGCGATCAGGACGCAGGCCCAGGCCATCGCCAATGACACTTGCATCGCGGACCAAACGGATTTTTGGGGCTCAGGCAAGCGGGCGACCAGTTGTACGGGCAGCGTGGCGAGCATTCGCCCGACTTGCGCATGTGACGAGTCCAAGACAGGCTCGAGCGTCACGCCGGGCAACACGTCTTGCACTTCTTCGACAAGACTCTGGCGAATCTTGGCCCAGTCGAGCCAACAACCTTGGATGATGACCTTCTTTCCCACGTCGACGCGCCGAGCCAACAACAACTGATTACCGATCCAAATCGGCTGACTCACGCCTTCGGTCACGGATTCGGAATTCTTCGACGCTGGAAAGAACGGCATTTGTTGCGCGACGGCTTCCTGCGCATACGACTTCACCGCGGCATCACGATTCAGGTAGTCGTTTCTGGCACTCGCGTTGTTGGATCCCCGGACTGGCTCACGCTCGACCTGTTGTTGCCATTGTCGGTTTCGAGCGCCACCGTCAGTTTGCTTGAACTGCTCGATGTTGATGATCGAATTCTGCAGTAAGTTTGGATTCCCAAACTCATCACGAGAGGCTGATGACTCGAAGGGGAGCGCGGACACCAACTTGTCGTAAGATACCAGGGCCTGCAGATTGCCAAGTGCGATCGTGCAGGCTGCCAACTCCTCCGGCGACGCGCCGTTGTCGCATAGCAAACGATAGGTTGATTCCGCGGGGGCTTGAGGAGACGACCAGATGCCTCCCGGCTCGACTTGATAGTTCACAAGCACGAACTCAGAGCGATCCGTGAGTAAAGGCGACAGTTCCGGCGTTCCCTGGGCGTCGCCTTTCGAGTCGGTCGTCAGCAGCGTCGAGTAGACGGCATAAGGACGCGCCGCTTCGCGCGCCAAGTGCGGCATCAACTTCACATCCATTCGCCAAAGCGCCCGCCCGATGGCCTCTTCTAAATCGGCTTGCCGACGCGCGAGGGCTTCCGCCCGATCTAGCTGTATCGCTTTCAGTGTCAACCAGCCCATCGCCATCAAGACGACGAGGCACGCCGCGATGTGGCAACTCCAGTAGTGCCAAGGTCGACTCATGATGCGTCACGTGATGGGTTCGCGAACATGTAACCTTTGCCTCGCACCGTCAGCACAATGTGCGGTTGCGACGAATCGTCGCGCAACTTCTCCCGCAGGCGAGCAATGTGCATGTCGATCGTTCGCGTCGCCGCACCGCGAGGGCTGATGCGCCATACATTCGAAAGCAACTCGTCACGGTCGATCGCTCGTCCCGCATTGATCACCAGGTAACGAAGCAACTCGACCTCCCGCTCGGACAGCTCGCTGCGGCCGCCAGCGTCGTAGCAGATTTCGCGCCTTGCAAAGTCGGCATGCCCGCCAGGAAACGTGGCTCGGTCCAAGTCGCTCGGACGTTCGGGTGACCGGCGCAAGACTGCCTCGACCCGAGCCAGCAGTTCTTTGACGCTGAAGGGCTTCACGACATAGTCATCGGCCCCCATTCGCAGTCCGCGCACTCGATCGTTCTCCTCGCCGCGGGCCGAGAGGATGATTACCGGGACCGTCGGGCGAACGACTCGCAACTCGCGAAGAATCTCCAATCCGCCCCGATGCGGAAGAACGAGATCCAGCAGCAGCAAGTCGTACGAACCGCGGACGGCGTGATCGAGTCCCGCCTCGCCGTCGGCCGCTTCAGTCACTCGATATCCCGCAAACTCCAAAGCATCAACGATCCCGCGACGGATGGCCGAGTCGTCTTCGATCGTCAGAATTTGGCGGAGTTGTGTCATCGGCGGCTGCAAGTGCCTTGGTTGGTAAACTCGTATCATAATGTATGCCTTGCCGAATCGGCCTGCCGAAGCGCCGCAAAAGGGGGCCCTTGGTATTGTAATGCGAAGCGTCGAACCGGCTTGTAAAGCGTTTGTAACGAACGCCTGTCGGTGGAACGTGGAGATGCCTCGCTTGTGCTGACTGTCGTTGCGGGTTTCAGGCCCGAAAGGTCGGTAAATCCCTTGCCGGTGGTGTGAACGACATTGTACTGCTACGATCTGTCGCAGCCCATCGACAACCTGCGTTATTGGCCGCTAGGATCGAACGCTCGCGAGTTTTTAGCCACTTGGGTTCCCACAAAGTCTACAAACCGATGCGATTCGCAATAATCGGCTGCAACGACGACTCCCGCCGCATCGTTCGCGCGATTGCCGCTTCCGATGTGCATTCCATTGACTCGATCCACAACGCGGATGCCTTCCGCGAGCAGCTCAGCCGTCTCGCACCTGCTGCCGTCTGGTCCGAACACTGGGAGTCGTTGCTGGTCGCGGACGAAGTCGATGCCGTCGTCCTGAGTCCCCATGCTGATTCGCTCGTCTTCGAGGACCAATGCCGCAAACTTGTCCAAGCCAACGTTCCGATCGTCGTATCGCATCCGATCGGAGATTCGTTGTTCGCTTACGAATTAGAAATGATGCGGGAAGAAGCCCGTAGCGTCATTCTGGCGTTCTCTCCGGGATTTGGTCATCCCGCGTTCGAACGACTTGCCCGGATCATGGAACAAGGGGAATCGTCCGAGATTGGCGTCGCCGAGCAGCTTGTGATCGAGCGGCATTTGCCGGCCCGGGATCGCGCGTGCGTGCTGCGCGTACTTGCTCAAGACATCACGCTGCAACGCCAGTTGATTGGCCAGATCAGCAGCATCAATGCCATCGGTGCTGAAGCAGGTAATGCGTCGCTGCAGAATCTGGCCGTGAATGTAACCGGTACCTCCAATGTGATTGGACGTTGGTCGGTCGGCCCCGCGACCGATGATCGCACATCGACAATAACGCTGGTTGGGTCTCGCGGCACGGCGGTCGTGACCGCTTATGACGCAAGCCGGCCGTGGTCACTTCGCGTCGGCTCCCAGCAGCGTGAACTCGATGCACATGATGACGCATCAGCTGCCATCGAACAGGTTCGACGGGCGATTGCGAAGCCCGAGTTTCCGTCCGACTGGGAGGCAATTTGCCACGATCTCGACGCGACGGAACAGATCGAACGAAGCCTGCGGCGCAAGCGAACGATCGAACTGCGACGCGATGCTCAGAACGAAGAAGGAGCCTTCAAGGGCATCATGTCGGCTGGCGGCTGTCTCGTGTTGATGCTCGCGCTGTTCATGTTGATGGTCTTTGCGCTAGTCGAGGGATTCCGCATGCCATTGATTGATGCCGGGGCGTTGCGTGAGAGTGGCGAAGCGGCACCTCGTATGCACATTCTACTGCGGCTTTGGCCAGTCTATCCGCTGGTCGCATTCTTGCTGCTCCAGTTGCTTGTGTTTGTCACCAAGAAACCGAAGGCCGCGTCTGGCAACACTCCTCGCAACTAGCTCCGACGCCGCGGTGGCATCGAGGAAGAACGGGAAGGCTGGGGTCCAGAGAACCTGACATTACGCTTTCCAAGCAGGAAGATGCAGTGATGATTTTTTCAGCAGCAACATGTGAGCCGACGGCGCCGTGGGCCGTCGGGCTTCACCGGAGCCCGCGGCAGTCGGCTCACGCATCGGAGACGCCGTGTCTGATCTGACTTCCCTGCCGCTGCTTTAATCTTGAATGTGCTTTTCCCAACCGACCGGTTGCGTCCAAGCTTGTTCCGTCTGGTTATCGAATGACGGGTTCCAGTGCTTCTTGGTCGACGTCACGACTGCGCGCACGTACAGCTCATTGCCGGTGAGCTGATAAGTGGCGGAAGTCCCGTTCACCTGGGCGAGGACTTTGCCTACGTCCGAAGAATAAGTGCGAGTCGCGACGATCTCATTGCCGTCTGTGTCCACGACGGGCCGGCTCGCCTTGTCGTAGTCGATTGGCGTGCCGATGAACTCGGTCAAATACTCGACACCCTCTTCGCCGGCGATCGAGACGGAAAGTGTCAGCTTCTCGCTGTCGAAGGCGTGCGATTCAAGGGTCACCCCGCTGGAAGCATAGAAGTCGCCAGCTTCGAGCGAGTGAATCAGCGCTTCCGGCGTGAGCTCTTTGGCATGCACCATCACCCACCCTCGTCCGGTCGACGCACCGCGGTTCCCAAAGTAATTGTGCGAATCGTCGGTCGCCATTCCGTACAGCGGCGGATGCTTCATGTCAGAGATGCGGATCGTATTGGTGATGTCCCACATTCGTTCGATGGGCTCGTGTGCCGCATCGCCAAGCTGATTCACGCCGGGATGCCCGTTGTAGACTTCAAAGAACTTCTCCCCCACAACGGCTGCCATGTCCTCGGCGGTGACGGCGTAGCCGAAGTTCGGATGGTTCAGATGCGCGATGATCGGCTGACCGGCACGCTGACTCTGCTGCGCGACGGCGATCAGATTATTAGCAATGGTTTCGCGAACGCTCTCGCCACCTTGGGGACGAATCAACTCGGCGATGTTATTCGCGTTGATATGGATTGGCAGCGAGCCGAAGTTATCGGTGATTTCTTCCGCTTGGAGCATCAGAAACTCGCCGGGCTTTTCGAACAGCGGGCCGAATTCCGCCAGCGTTTTCAAGCGGATCTCCGTCTTCTTTTCCTCGTTCGCGTTTTCAGCCGCTGCGGCCTTCTCACGAGTCTCCACCCAATCGTCGCCGAACCTCGCGAGATAGCGTTTCAACCCGTCAATGGCTCCCCGCTTCGGACCCAGTTCTTCTCCCACCCATTTCTCGCCGCGACTCAGAATGTTGTGATCGGACAGGCTGAGGAAGTCGTAACCGTGCTGGACGTACCAATCGACGATCATCTCAGGGAAATCATTTCCGTCACTCCACAACGAGTGTGTGTGCAGGTTGCCTTTGTACCAACGCGCCTCATCGGCGTGACACGATGTACCAAGAATCTGCGCCGTGAAACAACTGGCTAAGAATAATACGAGCGTCACAAGCATTCGCGACATAATGCGGCATCTCCTGTTTCGGGAATCGAAGGCGAACCGCATTATAGTCAGCCGTCGCCGCCTGCGCAAATCGCAGGGTGGGCCGCGCCCACCGGTGCCGGATGGTGTGCACAGCCCACCCTACGCGTTACCGCTCTTGCGAGTTGATCAACAACTCGCCCGCTCCAAGCCGGCCAGCACCATGCGCCTCGACGATCGCCCGGTAACTCGACGCGCGCCGCGGTAAGTTGAAATAGATCGTGGCCTTACCTGTTTGGTCAGCCAAGTGGTGCGGGAGCCAGAAGATCGTACTCGAAGACTCGTCGGTCGGCGGAACACTCGATCGATCCGCAAAGAACCATTTCGCGTACTCCCGAGTTAATGACTTGTTGTCACCGGCATCCGCGGACGTCTGGAATCGCTCCTCGCGCATCTTGGTTCGTCCGGAGAATGGCTCCGCAGTGGGCTGCGGCTGCTCTGGCGTCGCGGTCGCCTCGGACTTGGGCCGTGCATCGGACGGCGGCATCGATTCCTTCTTCTCTTTGCTCGGTGCCAAGTTCGGAAAGTTTTCGTTGGCGGCTGCTTCATCCCCGCGGCCCAGTTGTTTCTCAGGCACAGCAAAGCGAGCAGTTCCTTTTGGATCTATCTTGAGTTTCCCGGGAAACTGGGAGTCAATCGCCGCGGCAGCCATCGGTGCATCATCGGAATCGGACAAGCTTCTCGTGTCGCCAGCGTTGGACATAAAGCCCTCGGGCTGTACGGCGTCCGCTTCTTCACTCAACGTGACAATGTCATCAGCGGCAATCATTGTCCCCTGTTCGTTCAACTTCACCCCTACTTCACCTGCCGCGGGCCTGGCGCTGTCTGTCGCTTGGCTTACGCGAATCGGTTTCATCGGTAGACTAAGGACGCCAACTAGCAGCGACACAACCGCAACAGCTCCCGCGAAGAGTCGTAGCGAAAGATTGCGACGCGCCCAACATAAACTCGCAACACCAACCAGAGTCAAAAGAACGATGCTGGCGATGATGATGGGCAGTGCAAGGACTTGGCGGCTCGAAGAGGCAGCTCTTACCAAGCGAGTCGACTGTCGAAGGGTAATCTCCTGAACGTCCATCGTCGTTGCCGTGCTGAGCGGAACAGCCGTCTCTTCGAACCAAGCCAACGACCGATGACGCGAACTTACGCCGCTTTTTCTGAATGACAATCCGCCTCCACCACCACCAAATCCTCCACCGCCAGCTTGCGTGAGTTGCGTCATGGCACGATCTCGAAAGCGACGCCAACCTTGTGTCCCGAGCAACGAGTCTAACGCGGCGACACTTTCCGGCTCGTCCGATAAGTAAAAGTTGGCATCCTCAAGCTGCTCAGATGAATCAATCTCTGTCAGCAGATGAAAGTAAGTCGGCATGCGTGTCGACTTGTCGTCGGCAAGACTCAACACGGCGTCGTCAACGATCGCGATACCAAGCACAGCCGGAACCGGAGCATCATTTTCGTCCCGAACGGCCAGATCGAGCTGGACCGCTTGTCCTGGTGCGAAAGTCTCGGCGTCGGGCGTGAATTGCACATCAAGCTTTTGGCCGACACGGCGATAAACCAGCCGCTCTGCAATCGGTTGCGGCGGCGTCGAAATGGCATCGAATACCGTCAGCCGGATGACGCCTTGTGCTTCGTCCGGCAGCGGAATCTCGCCGTGGAATGTTGCGAAGGCGGCGTTATCAGTGGAATACCCCTCCACATCAAGAGTCTGCTGACCGACCATCGCACCACGACAATACGCGGCAACAATCAATGGCTCTACCGGGTACACCTTATACAGCGTGAAGGCGATTGGATCGCTCGCATCGAACACGCCCTCGCCTGTTTCGATCGTTGCGAAGCGAATGGGGGAAGTGGCAGGAAGCGGAACTTCTTTGGTAACGCCAACCGGCTTCTCGATCACCAGGCGGTAATGTTCATTGGAATTGGGTGTGAACGAAAAAACGCCTCTTCCTTCGTGGCCTGTGACGACTTCCGTGATCTGATTGTCGTTTGAGTCGATGACGCGGCCCTCGATGTGAGTCGGCTTGCCCAGTGGATCGCGGCCATAGAAGTAAACGCGACTCGGCACGTCCGCCGCGAGATCACCCCCTTCAGGATAAAAGTCGACGTTGACCTTGCCAAGATTGATGGGGATATCCTTCGTAATGGTCTCGGCGGGGTTGTCACCTTCTTGTACGGTTACGCTAACGCTTGCCTCACCTCGTTCGATCGACTCGGGAAGTGTCAGGGAAAATTGCGAATCGCCGTTGGCATCGGTTTTCACTTGGGGAGTGGCCAGCGAAAGTCC
>Ga0326597_10015023_pt1 | contig 10133 bp, 7 predicted proteins | sample RVTome_12_FD_203789 | JGI IMG/M metagenome (GOLD analysis project Ga0326597, IMG submission 203789) | Soil microbial communities from uranium-contaminated site in the Upper Colorado River Basin, Wyoming, United States - RVT100D185 | ecosystem: Environmental > Terrestrial > Soil > Contaminated >...
CCTCCACCAGTTGCCGAATCTCCCGCGAGGAGATGTCCAGGGAGACCACCTCCACCAGCAGCACCAGCCCCGGGACCGGGGGGGTACGGGCCAGCTCCGGCCCCACCTCCGAGATTCGCAGGTACTTAAAGGTGGGGTCGCCCAGGGCCGCCCGCTGCGCCGGCGTCAGCGCCCGCTCCACCTCATCCAGGCGCCACCCCGGGCGGGCGGTGACGATGACCTGGGTCAGGCGCAGGAGCTCCCGCGCCTCCTTCCAGGCGCTCAGCTCCAGGAAGGCGTCCACCCCCATGATGAAGTAGAGATGGGTCTCCCTCCCGTACAGCCGGAGGAGCTCCCGGACCGTGTCCACCGAGTAGGAGGTGCCCGGCCGGTTGAGCTCGATCGGGGAAACGGTGAAGTCGGGGGTGAAGACCGTGGCCAGCGAGACCATCTCGTACCGGTGGATGGGCGCCGCCGCATCCCCGGCGTCCTTGTGGGGCGGGCGGGCCGCCGGCACGAAGATGATCCGGTCCAGGCCGAAGGCCAGGTAGATCTCCTCCGCCGCGCGCAGGTGCCCAAGGTGAATCGGGTCGAAGGTCCCCCCCATCACGCCGATGCGCATCCGCCCCTCAGGGTGCCGACCGGCGGACCTGGCCGTCCCCCAGGACGACGAACTTGGTGCAGGTGAGTTCCTGCAAGCCCACGGGTCCCCGGGCGTGGAGCTTCTGGGTGCTGATCCCCATCTCGGCTCCCAGCCCGAACTCCCCCCCGTCCGTGAACCGGGTGGAGGCGTTGACGAACACCGCCCCCGCGTCCACCTCCCGGAGGAACCGCATGGCTGTGGCGTGGTCGGCGGTGACGATGGCCTCCGCCAACCCGGAGCCGTGCCGCCGGATGTGGGCCACCGCCTCCTCGTAGGAGGCGACCACGCGCACGGCCAGGATCAGGTCCAGGTACTCGGTGTCCCAGTCGGCCTCGCTGGCCGGGACGACCCCCGGCGCCAGGGCCGCCGTGCGGGGGCAGCCGCGCACCTCGACTCCCGCCGCCTTCAAGCGGGCCACGAACGGGGGGAGAAAGGCCGGCGCCACCGCCTCGTGGACCAGCAGGGTCTCCATGGCGTTGCAGACGCCGGGCCGCTCCACCTTGGCGTTGAAGGCCACCTCCGCCGCCATCGCCAGGTCGGCCGCGGCGTCCACGTAGGTGTGGCAGAGCCCCTTCTCGTGCGCGATCACCGGCACCGTGGCTTGCGCCTTCACCGCCCGGATGAGGTCCTCCCCACCCCGGGGGATGAGGCAGTCAATGTAGCGGTCGAGCCGGGCCATCTCGGCCACGGCGGCCCGGTCGGGGGAGGCGATGAACCCGAGGGCCCCCTTGGGGACCCCCGCGGCCGCCGCCGCCTCCCCCAGGAGGGCGGCCAGGGTCCCGTTGGTCCGCAGCGCCTCCGACCCGCCCCGCAGGATGACGGCGTTGCCGGTCTTCAGGCACAGGCCGGCCACGTCCGCCGTCACGTTGGGGCGGGCCTCGTAGATGACGCCGATGACCCCCAGGGGGACCCGCATCCGCCCGACCAGGAGGCTGCTCGGCCGCCGCCACATTCCGGTGATCTCCCCCACCGGGTCCGGGAGGGCGGCCACCGCCTCCAGGCCCTCCGCCATCGCCCGGATCCGGCCCGGCGTCAGCGTCAGCCGGTCCAGGAAGGCGGCGGGGCGGCCGGCGGCCCTCGCCTGCGCGACCTCGATGGCGTTCACCGTGAGGAGCGTTCCCTCCTCCCGCCGCAGCGCACTCGCCATGCCGAGCAGGGCCCCGTTCTTCACCCCCGTCGGGAGCGTCGCCAGGGCCGCCGCCGCCTCCTTGGCCGCCCGCGCCACCCCCAGGACCAGGCTCATCACCGCCCCCCGTTCACGATCACCAGGTTGTCCCGGTGGATCACCTCGTCCGAGTGCCGGTACCCGAGCGTCCGCTCGATCTCGCCAGTCTTGATCCCCTTGATCCGCTCCACCTCCTCGGCGGTGTAGTTGGCCAGTCCCCGGGCGAACTCGGCATGGTCCGGGCCCACCAGCGAAACCACGTCTCCGACGCCGAAGGGCTTCAGGGTCCCCTTCACGCCAGACGGGAGCAGGCTCTTCCCCCGCTCCGTCAGGGCCCGCTTGGCCCCTTCGTCCACCACGATGACCCCCTTGGGCCGGCTGGCGAGGGCCAGCCACCGCTTCCGCCCCGCCAGCCGCTCGGCGTCGGGGAGGAAGAGGGTCCCCAGCGTCTCCCCAGCCAGCAGGCGGGTGAGGGTGTCGGAGACCGTCCCGTTGGCGATGAGGGTCGGGATGCCGGAGGCGGCCGCCAGGCGCGCCGCCTCCACCTTGGAGGCCATCCCGCCGACGCCCGTGATGGTGGCCGGCGCTCCGGCCCAGTAGGCCTCCTTCGGCTCTCCCCCCGTCACCACCGGGATGAGGCGGGCCTTCGGACTGCGCCGGGGATCGGCGGTGAAGAGGCCATCGGTGTCGGTGAGGATGACCAGCAGGTCGGCGTCCACCAGGGCGGCCACCAGGGCCGAGAGTCGGTCGTTGTCGCCGAACTTGATCTCGTCCACCGCCACCGTGTCGTTCTCATTGATGATGGGCAGGACGCCCAGCGTGAGCAGGGTGAAGAGCGTATTGCGCGCGTTCAGGTAGCGGGCGCGATCCCGCAGGTCCTCCCCGGTGAGGAGGATCTGGGCCACCTTCACCCCGTGCGCGGCGAAGGCCTCCTCGTAGGTCCAGATGAGGGCCCCCTGCCCGATGGCGGCGGCCGCCTGCTTCAGCGGGATGCTCCGCGGCCGCTCCGCCAGGCCGAGCCGGCCGACGCCGGCCACGATGGCTCCCGAACTCACCAGCGCCACCTGCCGCGCCGTCTCCCGGCAGGCGTGCAGCTGGGCCGCGAGCGACTGGATGGTCCGGGTATCCAGGGTGAAGGAGCCCCGGGAGAGGACCCCCGAGCCCACCTTCACGACGAGCCGGCGGACCCCCTGGAGGAGGGCGGGCCTATCCGGCAGCCGCGTGGGGGATGGGACGGGCATGGCGTTCCTCCCGGACCTCCTGGAGCAGACGGTACAGCCCCCGCCGGAACGCGGCCACCCCCGCCCCCGTGACCGCCGAGACCGGGAAGCAGGGGATCCCGATCCCCGCGCAGTGGGCCACCAGGCGGGCCAGGGGCTCCTCGTGCGGCAGGTCGATCTTGTTGGCGGCCACCACCCGGGGCAAATCCGGCAGGGCCCGGCCGGCGGCTGCCAGTTCCTCCTCGACGGTCCGGTAGGCGGCCACTGGGTCCAGCGGGGCCGCCTCGGCCACGTCGATGACGTGGACGAGGATCCGCACCCGCTCGATGTGCCGGAGGAACTGGTACCCCAACCCCGCCCCGCGCGAGGCGCCCGCGATGAGCCCCGGGATGTCGGCGATGACGTAGGAAGCCCCCACCTCGAGGACGGCGACGCCCAGGTTGGGGGTGAGGGTCGTGAACGGGTAGGGGGCGATCTTCGGGCGGGCGGCGGTGCAGGCGGCGAGGAGGGTGGACTTGCCGCCGTTGGGAAGCCCCACGAAGCCGACGTCGGCCAGGAGTTTTAACTCCAGCTGCAGGGTCCGGGCCTCACCCTTCCCCCCGGGCTCGGCGAACCGGGGCGCCCGCCGGGTGGGGGTGGCCATGCGGCCGTTGCCCCGGCCCCCGCGCCCGGCCCGGGCCACGGTCAGGCGCTCCCCGGGCGCCGCCAGGTCGGCCAGGAGCTCGCCGGTGTCGGCGTCGGCCACCAGCGTCCCCACGGGGATGCGGATGACGCAGTCGGCCCCCCGCTTCCCTTCCCGGTTGCTCCCCTCCCCGTGCCCCCCCCGCCCGGCCCGGTAGTGCTGCTGGTACCTCTGGTCAATGAGGGTGCTCAGGGTATCCGTCGCCTCGAGCAGGACGTGCCCGCCGTCCCCACCGTCACCCCCGTTCGGGCCACCCCGGGGGACGTACTTTTCGCGGCGGAAGCTCACGCACCCGCGCCCCCCGTCCCCCGCCCGCACGTGGATGCGCGCTAGATCAACGAACACGGCGGGCCGCTAGTGCCGGGCCAAGTACTGCGGCCCAATCCTGACAGACCGTGCCGCCGCGGGTCCTGTCGCCGGCGTGCCCCACTCGCGGCCGGGCGTCGTCACCCGCTCAGCCCCTGCCCCAATGCGCCGCATTGCGGCAGGAGGCCGAGGGGGTCCCACTCGGCTCGGCCGCTCGGGGGCCGCGCCCGGCGCCACCCGCGGCGCGGCTGCAATCCTCGCCGCAATTCGTTGGCCCGGCACCCCCCCATCGTGTGAGCATGAGGTACAATTCGTTGGAGTCACACTAGGGCTCCACCGCGGTGACATTCACGAAGCGGCCCTGTCCCCCCCGGTGGGTGACCGACACGACCCCTGCCATGCGGGCAAAGAGGGTGTCGTCCCGCCCGATGCCGACGTTCTCCCCCGGCTTGAAGCGGGTCCCCCGCTGGCGCACCAGGATGGCGCCGGCCGGGACGAGCTGCCCCCCGAAGCGCTTCATCCCCAGGCGCTTGCTGTGGGAGTCCCGCCCGTTCCGGGAGGACCCCATCCCCTTCTTGTGAGCCATGGCATCCCTCCCGGGTCGGGGCAGGCCCGACCGTTACCCCCCGGTGATCTCGGTGATTCGGACGGTAGTCTCGGCCTGCCGGTGCCCCTGGGTCCGGCGGTACTTCTTCCGGCGCTTGAACTTGAACACGATGATCTTCCGCGCGCGGCCCTGCCTCATGACCTCCCCCGCGACGGAGGCACCCGCCACGGTGGGCGTCCCCACCGTCACCCGATCCCCCTCGGCCACCAGGAGGACCCGGTCGAAGCGGACGGGGCTGCCCGGCTCGCCCCCGAGGCGCTCGACCTTCACGACATCCCCGGGGCTGACCCGGTACTGCTTCCCACCCGTCTCCAGCACCGCGTACACCGCCTCATCCTCCGCGTGGCCCCGGGGCCGGTCACCCGGCGGGGCACCCAAAACCAGCGCGCGGAGGCCGGGGCCTCCACGCGGCGAAAGCGTATCCTTATAGCAGGGCCCGGCGCCCGGTGTCAAGGACGGGGGGCCTTGGCCTCGTGAAAGAGGCGCCCCGGGCTCACCCGGCCGGCCGGGCTGATGCTCCAGACCCCGTGCGCTACACTTCCTGGAGCTGGTACTTGGCCGGCGGCCAGGCCTCCTCCGCCGCCAGGGTGATCTCCCCCCCGTACTGCTGCTGCAGAGCCTCGATGACCTCCGCCTCTTCTGCTTTGAGCCAGGCGGCCACATCGGGATGGGCGCGGATCCGGACCTGGGACGGCTTCCGCCGGTACAGCTCCCACTCCACCTCCCGCAGGATCTGGTGGGCGATGGAGGGGAGGGCCCGGACCGCCCCGGTGCCAGCGCAGGTCGGGCAGGCCTGGCTGATGGAGCGGATGAGGCCCTGCTTCACCCGCTTGCGGGTCATCTCCACCAGTCCCAGGTCGGAGAGGAGCGAGACATTGGTGGGGGAGCGGTCCGGCTTCAGGGCTTCCTTCAGCTCGATGACCACCTTGTCCCGGTGCTCCTGGCGCGCCATGTCGATGAAGTCGATGATGATGATCCCCCCCAGGTCCCGCAGCCGGACCTGGGGGGCGATTTCCCGGGCGGCCTCCAGGTTGGTCCGGAAGATCGTCTCCTCGAAGTCGTGCTTCCCCACGTACTTGCCCGTGTTCACGTCGATGGAGACCAGCGCCTCGGTCTCCTCGATGACGATGTAGCCCCCCGACTTGAGCCACACCTTCGGCCGTAGGGCTTTCTCGACCTCCTTCTCGATGCCGAAGGATTTGAGGATCGGGTCGTCCTCCGTGTAGAGGTACAGGAGGGACCGCAGGTCCGGGAAGAGGGACTCGGTGAACTCCAGGCACCGCGCGTACTCCGAGGGAGAGTCCACTACCAGCCGGGCCACGTCCCGGGTGAAGAGGTCCCGGAAGAGGCGGAAGACCAGGTCCAGGTCCTTCTGCACCAGGGCAGGCCCCTTCACCCCATCCGCCTTCTGCCGGATCTTCTGCCACAGGGAGCGGAGGAACTCCAGGTCCCCCTGCAGCTCGGCCCGGCTCTTCCCCACCCCCGCCGTCCGGACGATGACCCCCTCGTTCTTCTGGTTGAGCTCCTCCACGATGTGCTTGAGCCGCTGCCGCTCCCCCTCGTTCTCGATCTTCCGGGAGACGCCGATGTGGCTCTCCATCGGCATGTAGACCAGGAAGCGGCCGGGGAGGGTGATGTGGGACGTGATGCGGGCCCCCTTGGTCCCCAGCGGCTCGCGGGCGACCTGGACCAGGATCTCCTGCCCCTCCTGGATGAGCTCCTCGATGGAGGGGTGGGAGTGCCGCTTCCCGGGGGGCGGGGGGGCGGGCCGCAGGTCCTCCGCCGAGTCAGCCGGGGCTCCCCCATCCGTCTCCCCCAGGCTGAGGAGCTGCTCGTACTCCTCCACGTCTTCGAAAATGTCCCGGACGTACAGGAAGGCGTCCTTGCTCAGGCCGATGTCCACGAAGGCCGCCTGCATCCCGGGGAGGATCTTCAGGACCCGTCCCTTGTAGATGTTCCCGGCGATGCTCCGGGCCTTCACGTCGTCAATCATCAGCTCGACCAGATGGCCGTCCTCCAGGATAGCCACCCGGGTCTGGGTCATCGAGGCGTTGACGATAATCTCGCGCTTCATGGGAACTGTGACCTCGCGGGAGGGCACGCCACCGCATCAGGGGGAGTACCCTACGCTGGGGCCGGGGCCGGCGTCGGCGAAACGGCCGCCGTGAGCCCGAGGCCCGTGCGGGTGATGGTGAGGTGCCCGTCCAGGCCGGCCAGCGCCTCGGCAGAGAGGACCGGGGCCAGGAAGGCCCGCAGCACCTCCCGGGGCCGGATCCCGGCCCCGGCCTTGAGGAGGAGCAGGAAGGCACCGGGCCCGTCGGGGCCGAAGGCCTCCAGGGCCGGGCGGGCGTTCACGGTGATGGTTTCCCCCTTGCGGAAGCCGTCCACGGGGATCGTCTGGCGGGCCAGGAAGGCGGCGCAGGCCGCCGCCGGATCCTCCACGGCGCCCGCCACGGAGGGGGACAGGGTAGCTCGGTACCGGGCCGTCAGAACCTGGGAGGTGAGGGAAGGGGCCGCCAGCGAAACCTCCCAGGCGCCCGTAAGGTGCAGCTCGGGGGGCAGCGTGGCGTTCACCCGGACCGCGAAGTCCTCCACCTCCGCCCGCTCCCGCAACTCCACGTCCGCCAGCTCCGCCTCCCCCTCCACGCCCACCGGGAGGCCCATGGCCACGGCGAGGCGGGGCTGCGGGTTGTAGCCCTGCGTGTAGGCCAGGAGGTAGCCGGCCCGGCGGATGGCCCGGGTGAGCGTCCGGAACACCTCCAGGTGCGACAGGAACCGGAGCTCCCCCCGCTTCCGGAAGGCGAAGCGGATCCGCTGGACCGCGGCGACGGAGGGAGCGGCCTCTGCCGGGCGAGGCGTCACGGCCTGCGGCACCGGGGAAGCAGCCACCACCACCTCCACACGGGCCAGAGGCGCGCCGCCGCCGCCCCCGGGCGTCACGGGCAGTACCAAGAGCGGCAGGACCTTCCCGTTGCCGCCGCCTGCGCTCGCCAGCCCGTGCGCCGCCTCCTTCCGCCTCGCCTCCAGCCGCTCCGCCTCCGCGTGGTCGTGCCACTCCTGCCAGGAGGGAATGCAGACCGCCCCGCAGGCCTGGCACGGGGCGACATGGCAGTCGGGGGTCATGGCGGCCCGCAGGGCCTTCCGCCACTCCCGCTGCAGGAATTTCTTGCTCACCCCGCAGGAGATGTGATCCCAGGGGAGCGGCTCGTCGGGGCCGATGTTCCGATGGGCGATGGGGAAGGGGTCCACCCCGCAGGCCTCGAAGGCGGCCATCCACCGGTCGAAGTCCAGGTGCTCCGACCAGCCGTCCAGGCGGGCGCCCCGCCGCTCTGCCTCGACGATGACCGGCCCCGTCTCCCGGCCCCCCCGGGAGAAGACCGCCTCCAGGAAGGAGGACTTCACGTCGTGCCACTTGAACTTGACCCCCGCCTCCCGGAGGCGGGCCTTCAGGAACTGCTGCTTCTCCCGCAGGACCTCCATCCGGTCCTGGCCGGCCCACTGGAACGGGGTGTGCGGCTTGGGGACGAAAGAGGAGACACTCACGGTAAGGCCGAAGCCCCGCGGCCCCCTCTTCCGGCCGAGCCGCTGCGCCTCCACCGACAGGCGGACAAGCTCCTCCAGGTCGGCGTGGGTCTCGGTGGGCAGCCCGCACATGAAGTACATCTTCAGGCCGGTCCAGCCGGCCTCGGCCGCCGCCGTCACGGCGCGGAAGACCTCCTCCTCGTCCACGATCCCCTTGTTGATGACCTCCCGGAGGCGCTGGCTCCCGGCTTCGGGGGCGATGGTGAAGCCGGTCCGCTTCACCCGGAGGAGCTGGGCGGCCAGCTCCGGCTTCAGCCCCTTGACCCGGAGGGAGGGAAGGGAGAGGCCGATGCGGTCCCCCTGGAAGTCGTCCATCAGCTTCGGGATGAGGCCCGACAGGCAGGAGAGGTCAGCGATGCTAAGGGAGTTCAGGGAGGCCTCCTCGTACCCGGTCGCGGCCAGCGCTTTCTGCGTCATCTCCCGGATCTCGTCGGCCGGCAGCTCCCGGAGCGGCCGGTAGACCATCCCGGCCTGGCAGAACCGGCACCCCACCGTGCAGCCCCGCATCACCTCGATGTTCACCCGGTCGTGGACGATCTCCATGAAGGGAACCGGGATCTGGGCGTAGTCAATGGTGTCCAGGCGGGTCACGGTCCGCTTCTCGATGACCTGACCGGGCGTAAAGCAGGCGGGGACGTACATCCCGGGGAGGGCCCCCCAGGCCTGGAGGAGCTCCTCCCGGCGCCCGCCCGCCCGCCGCCAGGCCAGGAACGTGTTCACCAGATCGTGGATGGCCTCCTCCCCATCCCCGATGACGAAGCAGTCAACGAAGTCGGCGATGGGCTCCGGGCTGTAGGCGCAGGGCCCCCCGGCCACCACGAACGGGTCCCCCTCCCCCCGGTCGGCGCTGCGCAGCGGAATGCCCCCCAGCCCCAGCATGTGGAGGATCGTGGCGTAGGAGAGCTCGTACTGGAGGGTGAACCCCACGAGGTCGAACGCGCGAAGCGGCAGCCCGGACTCGATGCTGGCCAGCGGGATCCCCCGACGTCCCGCCAGCGCCTCGAAGTCGGTCCAGGGGCAGTAGACCCGCTCCGCCACCACCTCCGGCCGCCGGTTCAGGAGCTGGTAGAGGAACTTCAGGCCGAGGTGGGACATCCCGATCTCGTAGACATCCGGGAAGGCGAGTGCCACCCGGACGGCCGCCGCCTCGGGGTTCTTCCGGACGGTGAGGAACTCCCGCCCGATGTAGCGGGAGGGCTTCTCGACGAAGGGGACCACTTCCCGGAGGATCCGTTCCCGAACCCGGTCGGTCACCGTACGCGCCATGGAGGTCTCCTGGGAAAGACGCGAGGGGAGGGGAACCTTGCCCACCCGAGCACCTTCTAGTGTAGAGTATGCGAGCCGGCCAAGTAAAGCAAGGACTTGACCGGTAAAGCAAGGACTTGACCGGTTGACGGGAGCGGGGCGCGGGGGTGAAAGGAGGGCGGGCGGATGGGGTGGGGCTGGACGCGCTCCGGGTGGTGGACGGCTCGGGTGGCCGCTTCTCTGCTGGTTCTGGCGGCCACGGCACCCGCCCTCCTCACCACGCCCGCGGGCGGCCAGGAGGGAGGGCGCCTCCAGGTCTGGATCACCGACCACCGGGAGGCGATTGGGGACTTCGCCTCGCTCCCGGTCACCATCACCGCCGTCGGCATCCACCCGGCCGGCCAGCCCCGCCGGGAAGGCTGGCTCCGCCTCCTGGTCCCCGCCCCGGTCGTGGACCTCGTGGAGGCGACGCGGGAGCCCGTGCTGCTGCTGGAGGCCGCCGTGCCGCCCGGTGTCTACGACGCCGTGCGCCTGGAGATGGACCGGGGCCGCGGCACCCTGAAGACCGGGGAAGAGCTAGCGGTGACGGTTCCGTCGCGGGGAACGGCGGCCGTGGCGATCCGGATCCAGGCCGGCCGGACCAGGGTTTTCACCCTGGACCTCGTGGTGCACGACCTCACGGATCACCCGGGGCAGCGGTACGG
>Ga0326597_10015024_pt1 | contig 10133 bp, 6 predicted proteins | sample RVTome_12_FD_203789 | JGI IMG/M metagenome (GOLD analysis project Ga0326597, IMG submission 203789) | Soil microbial communities from uranium-contaminated site in the Upper Colorado River Basin, Wyoming, United States - RVT100D185 | ecosystem: Environmental > Terrestrial > Soil > Contaminated >...
GCCGCTCTACACCGGGTGGGTGAGTCTCGCGGAGTACGCTGCCCACCGCGGCGAACAGGCCTACGGGCATATCGTCGCCAATGCATTTCTGCCGTTCCAGCGGGGGCAAGGAATGTTCGACGAAACGCTGCACGGCGACACCGACGAAGCCGTCGGCGTGTGCCCCGACCAGGCATGGTCGGCCGCGATGCTCGTGGCGCCGCTGATCGAGGGGATGCTCGGCGCGCGGCCCGACGCGATCGCGCAGCGCCTCACGCTCACGCCCCATCTCCCGGCGCGATGGAGCGATTGCGAGTGGCGCGGGCTGCACGTTGGCCACACGACGCTGGATGTGCGGGTGAGCACGCGGTCCGACCGCATCGTGGTGCGGCTGCTCAGGACCGCTGGTGGCCGGCTCGGCGTCACGGTCTCGCCCGCGCTCCCGCCCGGACGGGTGGCCACCGAGGCGATGGTGGACGACACGCCACTCGTCCCCCGCACCAGCGAGCGGATGGGATGTCGCCATGCGGAAGTAACCTTGGAGCTGAGCGACCAGCACGAGCTGGAAATCTGGCACCGCGCCGAGTGATGGGAGTTGGGATAGGCGGCGTGCTCGATCTCGCGACTGGAACGACTCTCGCTTCATCCAACGCGTCGTTGCCGACCTGGTGCGCACGGCGGAGCCGGCCGTAGGTTAAGCGCTCCATGGCGTCCGTCACGCTGCGCCGGCTCACCAAGCGGTTCGACTCCGGCACGCCGGCGCTGCATGGACTCTCGCTCGAGGTCGAGGATGGTGAGTTCCTCGTGCTGCTCGGTCCCTCGGGGTGCGGCAAGACCACGGCGCTGCGCTGCATCGCCGGGCTCGAAGAGCCGACGGCCGGAGAGATCCTGATCGGTGCGCGCGACGTCACACACCTGCCCCCCGCCGAACGCGACGTCGCGATGGTGTTCCAGAACTACGCGCTGTATCCCCACCTCACGGTGCGCGAGAACATCGCGTTTCCGCTCGCGATGCGACGCATGCCGGCACCGGACATCACGCGCCGCGTTCACGCCATTGCCGCACGCCTGGGGATCGACGAGTTGCTGGAGCGCCGGCCCGGCGAGCTCAGCGGGGGGCAGCGGCAACGCGTGGCGTTGGGGCGCGCGATCGTCCGCGAGCCCAAAGCGTTTCTGTTCGACGAGCCGCTCTCGAACCTCGACGCCAAGCTGCGCGTGGAGATGCGCACCGAGCTGCTGAAGCTGCACCGCAGCCTGGGTGCCACGATGCTGTACGTCACCCACGACCAGGTCGAGGCGATGACGATGGGTCGGCGGATCGCGGTGCTGCATCAGGGGGAGCTGCGGCAGGTTGGCACGCCCGCCGAGGTGTATGGCCGGCCGGCCGACGCGTTCGTCGCGCGCTTCATCGGGAGCCCGGGAATGAATCTCGTGCCCGGCGCGGCTGATCCGAAACGCAAGCGGGTTGCCATCTGCGGTTCGCTACGGATCCGCGCGTCGCTCGTGGTCCCCGATCGCGTCCAGGTCGGCGTGCGACCCGAGCACGTGTTGCTCGGCGATCCCGGCAAGGGGGCGGGCGCCGCCCTGGTGAGGATGGTCGAGCCGCTGGGCTCGGAGACGCTGGTCCATCTCGACGCGGGTGGGGCCGCGGTCGTCGCCAAGGTCCAGGGGATCCCGGCGTGGACGCCGGGGGATCGCTTGGCGGTACGGGTCGAACCCCACCACGTGCACCTCTTCGACATGGCTGGCGTGCGGCTCGCATGAGACGCCTCGCCGTGGCCGTGCTGGTCATCGCCGCGTGCGGCCGCGACGCCGCCGGCGATCGCACCGTGTTGGAGCTCGCGAATTGGGCCGAGGTTCGCGAGGCGGAGCTCGAGCGCCGGGCGCTCCGCGCGTTCGAGCAGGCTCACCCCGGCATTGCGGTGCAGCAGCAGAGCGCCGGCACGGGTCAGGCCGAGTATCGGGAACGCATCCTCACCTCGATGGTCGCGGGCCGGCCACCCGATGTGTTCCTGCTCGACAACATCGACGTTCCCGCCTTTGCCGATCGCGGCGTGCTGCTCGATCTCGCGCCGTACCTCCCCCGTCTCGGGATCGACCCGGCGCGCTACGATTCCACGGTGCTCGCCATTTTCCGGCGCGGTGATGCGCTGTATGCGCTCCCGAAGGGCTACACCCCGATGGTCGTCGTCTACAACAAAGATTTGTTCGATCGGGCCGGCGTTCCCTATCCCACCGACGACTGGACGTGGGACGATTTCCGACGGACTGCCTCCGCGCTAACCCGCGACACCGATGGGGACGGCCAGGTGGACCAGTGGGGCACCGCGTTCGATCGGCGGGTCTTTCTCTGGCTTCCCTGGATCTGGTCTGGCGGCGGCGACGTGCTCTGTGCCGATGGGCAACGGGCGACCGGCTGTCTCGATTCGCCGGCGAGCGTCGCGGCGATCCGCTGGTACACCAACTGGGTGACTACCGACAGCGTGGTGCCGCGCGCGTTCAACCTGCGCCGCTCGCTTGGCGACAACCTGCGCTTGTTCTATACCGGCAAGGTGGCGATGCTGACCACCGGCCACTTCTGGATTCCGCACTTCCGCCCCTACGTGGCCGACGGCCGTTTGCGCGTGGGCTTCGTGGAAATCCCGCACCGCGCGGGGTCGCCGCCGCGCACGGTCATCTATGCGTCGGGGTTTGCCGTCCCGCTGACCGCGGCGCACCGCAAGCTGTCGGTCCAGCTCGCCGCGGACCTGGCCGATTCGCTCGCGCAGTCAATCCGCGCCGACGGCGGACTCGAGCTCCCGAGTCTCACGGCGGCGGCACAGGCGCTGGCGGCGTCCGACTCCTCGGGGTGGGAGGCGGTGTTCTTGCGCGCCAGTGCGCACGGCGGGATTCCCTGGGGAGCCCGCATCGAGCGGTGGCGCGAAATCGAGGCGGCGCTTCCTGACCTGATGGATCGCATCACGCTCGAGCGAGTCGATCCAGCGGTCGCTGCGCGGGACATGGCGCGACGGCTCGACCGGCTGCTGGCGGAGCCCGAACGGTGAGCGGCCGCCTGCGGCTGGCCGGGGCGTTGGTCGCCACCGCGGCCGGGCTGGCCGCCCTCGGCGCTGGGCACTGGGCCGCGCAACGCGCCGCGCGCGACTGGTCGACTCGCGCGGCCCAGTCCGCCGCGGCGTATCTCGCTTTGGTCGCTCCCACGGCACCGGGAGCCACGAGCTACGACCTGGCCCGGCTGCTGGCGCAGGCGCGCGGTCTGGCATCGTTGCCGGGCTGGACCGGCGCCGTCGAGGTGTACCACGGCACCGCGCCGCTGGTGCGCGCCACCGCGGCGCCGCTCGACGCCGCGGAGTTCGCGACGTTGCGCGAGCGCGAGATCGTGCAGGCGCTGGGCGACGCGCAGGTCGCGCCCCTGAAAGACAAAGATGACTGGGACGTCGTCGGCGCGGTGGCCGTTCGGGTCGGCAACGTGACCCCATCCTTGTTGAGCGGGCGGACACTCGCGCTCCTCGCGGTGCTGGGCGTGACGGGCGCCCTCGCCGCCGATCGACGCAGGAGAAGACGCGTGGCCATCGTGCTCGGCCTCACGGCGGTGCTCGTGGGTGTCACGGGATACCGGGTTGCGGTGGCGGGCGCCCGCCGGGCTACCGACGCTTGGCTGATGCAGGCGAGGGTGCTGCTCGGCGAGGTGGGGGCCCGGGTGCCGACACGCAACGCCGCCATGGCGGCAGTGCGACTCGCTCCCCTGGTGCGCGGCGCGGAGCTCGCCGTGAGCGACAGCGGCGACACCGGCGTGCAACGCACCGTGGTTGCCGCGGGGCCGCGGGCCATCACGCGGGTCCAATTGATGTCTGGCCGATGGCTCGCGTTGACCGTGCTGCCGGGGGAAGCGACCCTCGGCGGCTGGCTCTTTGTGACGCTCGGGGTGGCGGCGCTCGGAGTCCTGGGCGTGCTGTTCGTCGCATGGATCGCCCGCGCTCGCGCGCGGCCGCGAGCACTGCGTGAAACCCTCACGGCCTGGGGCTTTCTCGCTCCAGCGACACTGCATCTCGCCGTGTTCTCATTCGGCCCGATGGTGTTCGCCGGATATCTCGCGCTGCACCGCTGGAGCCCTCTCGAGCCCGTGAAGCCGTTCGTGGGCCTCGGCAATTTCGTGGCCCTGGCGCGCGACCCGCTCGTCTGGATTTCGCTGCGCAATACGCTGCTGTACACACTGCACGTTCCCGTGGCGATGGCCATCGCCCTCGGCGTCGCGCTCGTGCTGCAGCACCGGTCCGGCGCCGCGCGCGTCGCTCGCACGATCTTCTTTCTTCCCTACGTGTCTTCCCTCGTGGCCGTGGCGCTCGTGTGGCAATGGATGTACCACGCCGACTTCGGGTTGCTGAACTCCCTCAGCGCATTGGTCGGGCTCCCACCCGTGGACTGGCTCGGGAATCCGCGGACCGCCCTCGTCGCCGTGATGGTCGTGTCGATCTGGGTGCAGGTGGGCTACCAGATGATCGTGTTCCACGCCGGCCTGCAAGGCATTCCGCAGGACTATCTCGACGCGGCGCGCGTGGACGGCGCCAGCCCGTGGCAACGGTTTTGGCGGGTGACGTTCCCGTTGCTCCGGCCGGTGACGCTGTTCGTGCTGGTGACCGGCGTGATCACGTCGTTCCAGGTGTTCACGCTGATCTACGTGCTCACCGACGGCGGTCCGCTGCACGCCACCGATGTCCTCGTCTACCGCATCTATCAGATGGCCTGGGAGTTTCTGCAATTCGGCGACGCCAGCGCGCTCGCCCTGCTACTGTTTGCGCTGTTGTTTGGGGCGACGTGGCTGCAGTTCCGGCTGCTCGGGAAGCGGGTGGACTATGCCTGAGCGCGCGCGGCCGGCCGCGCGGTTCGGGTGGGGGATTGGCGCGGGCCTCGTGCTGCTGCTGGGCGTCACAATGCTGCTCCCGTTTCTCACCATGCTGAGCACATCCTTGATGGACGAGTTCGAGGTGCTGCGCGTTCCTTCCACCATCTTCCCGGTCCGCCCGCACTTGGGCAACTATCCCGCCGCGCTCACCGCACTCCCGTTCTGGCGGTTTTTCGTCAATTCGGGCGTGGTGTCGCTCGCGGTCGTTGCAGGTCAGGTGCTGACGAGCGCCACCGCGGCGTACGCGTTTGCCCGGCTGCGCTTTCCCGGTCGCGACCGCGTGTTCCTTGCGTTTCTCGCGGTCCTCATGGTGCCGGCGGTCGTCCTGTTGATTCCGCGCTTCCTCGTCGTCAATGCGTTGGGGTGGGTGGACCACTATGCCGGGCTCATCACAACCGAGCTCGTCTCCGTATGGGGCATTTTCCTCTTGCGACAGTACTTCCAGACACTCCCGCGTGAGCTCGAAGACGCGGCTCGGCTCGACGGGGCAGGGGAATGGCAGATCTTCTGGAAGGTGGTCCTTCCACTGTCTCGGCCGGCGCTCACCACCCTCGCCGTGCTCGGGTTTGTCGACCAATGGAAGAGCTTCCTCTGGCCCCTCGTCGTCACCCGCTCGGTGCGGATGCAAGTGGTCGAAGTGGGCATCGCGTCGTTCCACGGCATCTACTATACGAATTGGCCGTACCAGATGGCGGCGGCGGTGACGGCAGTTGTTCCGTTGCTCGTGTTGTTCTTTGTGGCGCAGCGATACTTCATTCGTGGAATACAGTTGACAGGACTCAAATGATGCCTCAACGTCTCGGCGACTTTAGGAAACTCACCTCCCACTCGATATCCCTTCCCGCCGATCCGTCCGGCCATTCAATCACCACCTGTCCACTCGGTAACGTGTTCACCGTACAGCGGAGCTCCGCCTTGCACGTGTCCACTCGCAGCCCGGGCGGGACTGCGAGCGTCATTCCGTATCGTCGCGCGTCGAGGTTCACCGATGTTCCCCTGAGCGTCCGCTTGGCCGCGTCCCAGGTTTCCGACGCTATATCCACGGCACCCTGCACCACGTGGCGGGTAGTCCCGATTATTTGTGGTCGCGCCACGGTGGCACGCAGCGCCACGACCCACACGGCATGCGGCGGGAGGCTCGTCGAGAGCCGCTCGGTGGTGTCGGAGAGGGGGACGTCGGCCCAGACGTCGTAGGCATGCCAGGGGCCGCCGTTCACGCCCAGCGATCCGAGCGACAGCGACAGGTCGCGCGGCTCATCGTCCCAATTGACCAACGCCACGGTCCACCAGCGCGGCGCGCCTTCCACCACCCAGCAGGGCGGCGGCGGGTCGCGCCGCACGTTCCAAAGCCCACCCCTGCCACCGCCGTCGTAGACGCGGATCGCCACCACGTTTTCGGCCCCCCAGCTCAATGCATCCGCCGGTACCGGGTAGCGCCGGAACGTTTGCCATTCGCTGCGATAGCTCGGCGGGAAATCGCCCCGCTGCCCGACCTGTATGCCGTTCACGAAGGTCGCATCGACGTCGTCGATTCGGCCGAGCTCGAGCGCGACAGCCAGGTCCAGACGGCCGCCGGTTTGTTCCGGTGACGGCAGCGGCAGGGTGAACCGGGTGCGGTACCACGCATATCCATCGTAGGCGAGGTGTCCCGCCTCCTCCCACGCGGTCCGAAGCGGCGTCGTTTCCCACCCGTCCTCGTCGTAGTGTCGCGCGGCGTACGCCGGATCGTCGCCGGTACGGAACTTCCACGGGCCCGAAAGTGGGACCACGTCGCTGTCCTCGATTACAATCGCCGGGGCAATCTCCGGTGATGCCGGGCCCAAGTCCACACCGCGTCCCGTGACCGGCGCGGCCGGAATCGCGCGCTGTAACAGCGCTACGCGATCAGGCGACAGTTTCGGCAGGTCGTCGGAGAACACCGTTATCCCGCCCGACAGCGCAATGAGTGACGTCCATACGCGCGCTTCGGCCGGCGTGAGCGGTGCGCGCACCACGAGACAGTCAGGATCGTTGTACCAGGTGGCGCGATGATAGTACCGGCGCCGCGCCGCGGCGCGCGCCGGCCCCTGGATCCCGCCCCACGACGCGTCCACATCGCCGCCGATGCGCATCCCGTTCACCGCTCCCACCGCGTGCTGCAGTGGCGCGCCGCATCCCAGCAGAAATGCCTCGGTGCCGAGCCCGTCCCGGATCGCGGCGAGCCCCGCGCGGTAGGCCTCCGCGTGCGTAGCACCGCCAGCGTGCGCGTCACCCGCTGTCGCGTACAACAGGAAGTCGATCTTCAGATAGTCGTAGCCCCAGTCGCGCACGACGCGCCGAGCCAGATCGGCCAGCCAGGCCCATACCTCGGGATGCGCTCCGTCGAGACCGTACACGGGTCCACCCCAGCGCGCGTTGTCTCCGAGGACGAGCGGGGCGCCGTCGCGCTGCAGCAGCCAGTCCGGGTGCGCGGTCGGTATCCCGGAGCGGGTGGTGACGGCGAACGGTGCGATCCACAACCCGGCCTGAAACCCACGGGCATGGATTTGGTCGCTGAGCCAACGGTGGCCGTGGGGGAACTTCTCGTTCGTGTCCCAGTCCCCAGCCGCCTTCTGGTAGCCGTCGTCGATCTGGATGGTGCGCAGGAACCTCCGGTCGAAGTGCGTGGCGCAGAACTCGAGGTTCGCGATCACGTCGGCCTCCGCGACCCGGTCGTGGAGCTCGGACCAGGAGCTCCAGCCGGCCGGCGCTGCGAGGGCGAAGCGATCCAGGTCGGCGGGGACGGGTGCGAACAACCCCGCGAGCGCGGATTGGCCGTCACCCGTTGGGTCGAAGGCGAAGCGCAGTGTCGCGGCGTCGCCCTCGGGCCGAAGCGGCCGCGGCGGGAGCCAGTCGGTGCGGGCTTCGACCACGTCACCCGTGAGGTGAACCGCCGCCTCTCCTGGCTCACCTCGATCGAACGCGAGGGCGAGGCCGCGCCCCGCGCGGGTGAACCCCGTTGCCGCGTGGCTCGCGAGCGCGGTGGCCTCTCCCGGCACCGCTACCACGAGCGATTCGCTCCAGGAGTGGTAGCCGTTGATGAGGGCGAGCAGTCGTCCCGCTCCCGGCAGGATGTCCTGCTCCGGCACGGCGCCGTAGCGGATCCCGCGCACGATGCCGCGAACGCGGTCAGGAGACAGGGAAACCGTGATCGCGGCGCTCGGGGTGCCGGCAGCCGCCCCACCGACGAATGCGACCTCCACCGCGATGCCGGCGGTGGTGCCCGAGACGACGACCGCCTCGCGGTCCAGATCCGTGCGCGGACCCGCGGTCACGTCGTCGAGCGCCCCGAGCGTGACAAAAGTGTCCTCGACATGCACCGCCAACTCGGCGTCCGCGATCAGGGGAACGGGGGGCCCTCCGCCGTGGTAGGACAGGGTCCAGCGCCGCCGCGCATCGAGGGTAAATTCCAATCGTCCGCGCGGCGCGATCGCAGGCCGCGCGGTGTGGCGGAGTCTCCGTTGGCCTCCGAGCATCGCACCTGTGGCCGCCCCCGAGAGGAGAACGAACGTGCGTCGATCCATCGTGCCAATGTTCACGCTGCTGGTCGTGCTGTCTACGCCGGCGTCAGGGCAATCCGCGCTCTCGATCGGCTATGCCGGCACCCTCGGCGGGCACTGGCAGATCGAGGCACTCGAGTTTGGCGTGAGCCATTCGCTCGGTCTCGGGCCCGTGCGCCACGGCGGGCTGTCGCTGCGTGTCGGCTGGTTCGGCGATCAAGGCGCGATCATCGGCGGCACGCGTGGTTTTCTCGGGGCGCTGGGGTTGGCGCTGCGCAGCGGGCGTCTGAACCTGGCGGAAGTGGGTGACGACATCAGCCCCACCGTGATCGGCGTCGATCTCACGCTGGAAGCCGCGGGCTACCTCGCCTCCCGTTCTCCGCTTCCCGAGGGTCGACGCTGGCTGTCGCTGGCGGTGCTGCCGGGGATCCGGGTGGGCCAGCTGCGGCGTTCGCAGTTCGCGCTGCTCGTCGGCCCCGCATGGTTTGCGGGCGACGTGCGCCGCACCCACCCGTTTGTGAGCGCGCGGGTCGACATCCCGCTGGCGCGCGGGAGGGGCGGCCCCTAGGTTAGCGAGGCGATGCCAGAGTCGACGCTCGAGTCAGCTCCTGCCGGGCTCCGCGTCCTCGCGGACGTCGCCGAGATCCTCTCCGCCGGTCTGGTCACCGAGGACGCGCTCGCCCGAGTCGTCAGTGTGTTGCGCCGCCACCTCGAGCTGGCCGACGCCCGGCTGTGGCTGCGGCGGCCGGAGGGGATCGGGTTCAGCGCACTCCCCGCCGCAGTGACTGCTCCCGATGCGTCGTTCACCCCGGTTGCCGATTGGTATCGCCGCGGCGCCGAGCGGGTGCCGGTCGCAGGCGGCGGGGTGCGGTTCCGATTCCCCTTGCGATTCGAGGACGAGGGGCTGGGCGCCCTCGAGATCGTCACCGCGGGCCGCCGCAGCGAGGCCCTCGTGGCCGACGTCGGGCTGGTCGTCGCGCGGATCCTCGCGCCGGTGATCGCCGCCACCGAGCTGTCCCAGGATCTCGCCGCCGAAGTGGCACTCGCCACGCGAGAGACCGAGTCGCAACGCGGCTTCGTGGCCCGCATCATCGATTCCCTCCCGGTCGGCCTGTACGTCATCGACCACAACTACATCATCCGGGCCTGGAACCGCTATCGCGAGAGCGGCACGCAAGGCATCGCGCGGGACGACGCCGTGGGCCGGGAGATCTTCGACATCCTGGATCGTCAGCCGCGCGAGCTGCTGCGGCGGGAATTCGATCGCGTCTTCGAGTCGGGCGAGATCCAACAGATGGAAATGGAGTCGACGGCGAGCGGCGAGTCGCGCTACTACCGGATCTCGAAGATCCCCATGCGACTCGACGATCTGCACATCACCCACGTCATCACCGTCGCCGAGGACGTCACCGAATGGCGCCTGGCGCAACAACGCCTGGCCCAAAGCGAGAAGCTCGCCGCGGTGGGCCAGCTGGCCGCCGGGGTGATGCACGAGATCAACAACCCGCTCGCGACCATCCTCGCCTGCGCCGAGGCGCTGCATCTCAGGGCGGACGATCTCACACCGGAAGAACGCGCGGGATTCGCCGAATACCTCGGGATCATCGACGCGGAGGTCCAGCGCTGCCGGCGCATCGTCGATGGGCTGCTCGACCTGTCGAGTCCCAAGACCGGCGAGAAGCGGACCGTGGACCTGAACTCGATCATCGAGCAGACCCTGTTCCTGCTCAAGCATC
>Ga0326597_10015025_pt1 | contig 10133 bp, 17 predicted proteins | sample RVTome_12_FD_203789 | JGI IMG/M metagenome (GOLD analysis project Ga0326597, IMG submission 203789) | Soil microbial communities from uranium-contaminated site in the Upper Colorado River Basin, Wyoming, United States - RVT100D185 | ecosystem: Environmental > Terrestrial > Soil > Contaminated >...
CGGTCCTTAGGGATCAGGCTGGCGATTAGCTCGACTATCGGCCGTGGCTGATTCTTGTGGCGTCGTGGCGGCTCTAGGGGCTTGCCTACGCGGTCCTGCAATTCGTCCAGCAATCGGGCCGCCTTCACGGCCTTGTCTCGCTTATCTGCCGCGCGCTGGCGAAGTAGCTTGATGGCGTCCATGCCCCCTAAGATACGGCCTGGAATCCAAGGTTCAAGCGGCCGGCGGAAAGCAACACACTACGCCAACAGTACCGGCTAGTCCCGCCCTTCCCAAAAAACGACGCGCCACGATGCACCGTGTGCCGCGCCGAGTCGGTCGCTCGACTCCCAACCCGTCCAGCCGCCCAGGGGCTTAGATCGGCTGCCAGGCGTTCGGTCGTTAAACTAGGCAATCTAGCCTGATTCTGGGGCATTTCTGCCCCGCCCGGCAGTTAAAATATCTCAAGAATCCAGCCCCGGAAGCCGAAAATAGTGTTGACACCGGCTTAACTGGTGGTATAATGAGGGCAGACAAAGGAGCGATGACCATGACACGACGACATGACGAAACTGGATTGGAAGACTGGCAGGTCCGCGAGAAGAGGATGTGGGAAAACGTCCAAACGACAGAGGGTGGCCGGAGGTTTGTGGCCGCACACAAGGCAGCCAAGGTCGCCGCCAACCGTGCCTATATTTTGCACCGCGAGGCGGGCCTGGACGATGCGGCCGCGCACGCGGCTACTGTGCGAGATTTGGACCTGGCCCCCAACGCGACGATCGAGGCGTTTGATGCAGACTTTGGTGACGTGGCCGAGCTACGGCTGCTCAATTGGGACTGAGCGGCACTCAGCCGCAACCTGCCGACTGGGTGAGTCGGAGTTGGCCGGTGATTCCGGCCGGGAGAACGAACGATGAAGGCTTTGCAATTTACGCGCGTCCATGTTTTTGGAAGCCCCGTGATTCTGACCGAGGGCGGGCATGTTGATGATTTTGGAAAAATCGTCGGCGTGTTCGGCAGCGAAGAGGCGGCGCGGTCTGATGATCCAGACAGCGCAGCAATTGCCACACTGGCCTGGTCGGGGCTGACGGCAGAGCAGCAAGCGATGGCGAGGGAAAATTCGGAAGCCCTTGCCGACTGACTTTCTCCGCCCCGCGCCGCGTCGGCCCAATCAGCCGGCCGGAGCCACGCCGACATGTATGCCACTCCGACCAGCGGCGCGGGGCGCTTTGACGCTTGACCACTAACAGGCCGCGAGGCCGGGAGAAAACGATGACCAACAAACATGAGGGGCAGCACAAAGACGAAACGGCAATCGAGTTCCTGCGCCGCGTAGTTTTGAATTGCGATTACGAGCCTGAGTCGCTGCTGCAAGATTTGCCAAGCGTCGAAGCCATCCTTGACTTCTTCGCGCTGTTGGCGGTATACGGGACGGATTTCTGGGCTGGTGTCCTAGAAGGTATCTACGATGGCGACGACCCACGGAAGGCGCGGGCGTTTGTGAGTAAGTACAAACTCCCCGCATCGTGGACGGCCGACATCGACAACGCTATTGAATGTGGGAAAGTTAGTTGAAGCCTGACATGCCCTACCACAACACGAACAGGCCACGAGGCCGGGAGAATGAAAATTGAGCGAGCACGTAGTTGCCCTCAGCTCGCCACGCAGATGCCGTTTTTGCGGTCAGACAATCGAGCGTGGCGAGCGTGCAATCAGGGAGCCGCAATATACTCGGGCGGGAAAGCTCTGGCACAAACACCGGCACCTCGGCTGTAAAGAGGGCCAGCAAATACCGGGTTGCATGGGCAAAACCAGCTACGGGGGCGGTGGCGGGCGTGTCCTTAGGCACCCAGTATCGTTTAGCTAGTCTGCGCAGCCGCAACAAACAGGCGGATTGAAACATCATGCCGTACCACACAACCACGATCACCCTCACAGCCGCCGAGCGGCGGCGACTACTGGCAGCCCGGCACAAGCGCGGCCTCACCCAAACCGAGCTGGCCAAACTGGCCGGCTGCACGGCGGCGGCGGTGTCGTTTGTTGAAAGCGGCCAGCGCGAGCCGTCGATCGGGCTGCTCCGCGCGCTGTGCGGGGCGCTTCGCATGACGGTCACACTGACGATCCGGTCCGGAAAGGATGTGCGGAATGACTAATGTAGCAGTCTGGGCTGTGGTTATCTGTGTCGTCATCTGGGCCGCCTCTTATGTAGGCTTGGAGAATGAGGCTGCGGTGATTCTTGCCGCGCTTGGCGGGTATTCGGTTGGATCGTCGGCAGCCTCTCAGAGATATCGCGCCGGCTAGAGGCGGGGTTGTTGGGAGAAGGGAATCGCCGTCATCAAATTATGTGGTGGTTTGAAATGAGACAACTATCCGACATTCGCTTTGAATTGAACGAAGTCCATTCTGCGATCGGCCTATGGGAGCGGCAGCTTCGCGATCCCGACGCCCCAGGTTCGATCTTGCTCAATATTCGTTCCCTCCGCCGGCGGAGTGACAAACTTGAGGAAGAACTGCTGAGCGTGGCAAAGCGGTTGGGAGTCGGGGCATCCAGTGGCGATACCAGATTACGAGTTGCAAGAGGCGAAGGGAGAAACGTCATGGCAAAATCATTGTACACACCTGGGCCTTGGGACTACTCGCCCTACGTGGGCACGCCCGAGGAAATCGAACAGGCGCGTAAGCACGGCATGGAGCCGATCCGAATGCTTAGTAACGACGGCCAAGCCACCGTCATGGCTGGCGCCGGCGACGATCACAAGCCGGTTGCGCGCATTGAATGCCAAATAAGATACAAGCGCGGGCAAGGGCACGCCACGGATTGTGCGGAAAGAGACGCCAACGCCAGATTGATAGCGGCCGCGCCTCAGCTGCTCGAAGCCACGCAACTTTTTCTGGCCGCATTCAGTGGCACCGACCCAGACAAGATTGAGGACACAGATCCAGATTCCGCCAAGGCGATCCGCGTGGCCCTAGCCGCAGTCGCCAAAGCAACACCCTGACCTGAAAGCGCAACTCGCCTTCGCAAGCGGGCAGGTCACTCCTAATCCGTGACGCCGGCTAGAGCGGCGGAGGCACGACCGGCTGGCTCTGTGTGATGCTTCGATCCTCATAATGGGCCCGAAACACCCGCTCGCAGCGGTGCCCCAGCAGTCTCCCTCCCGCGCCCGGTTGTTCGCGCTCGGCGTAGCTTCCGGCCGAACGGCGAATCCAGCAAAACGTGCCCCGCGTCAGACCGGCAGCTTTTCTCAGTCGCTTGAAACTCTTGCTGAACCAGTCCGGCGCGTGCGGCCACGGCAGGAGCGACTCCCCGCGCAGCCGCCGGCAGAACTTGCGCGCCGGCTCCGACAGCCGCACCGTCACCGGGAAGTTTGTCTTGCGCTGAACGAACGAAATCACCCCGTCCGCCCCGACCTGCGATTGCTTGAGTGTTAGCAATAGATCGCCGCGCCGCGCGCCGAGGCAGTAGCCGACGTGAATGGCTGCTTGCCAAAAGTCGGCACGTCGGTTGCCGTCTTTCAATCGTCCCGTCAACTTCTCGGCATGTGCCAACAGCGCCGCAATCTCGGCGTGCGTGTACGCCTCGACAATGTTGCGAGGTTTTTTTATCTTTCGCAACCGCAGCGGCGGCGTGTCGGTCAGGCCATCGTCGTAAGCCGCCTGCCAGACGCATCGCAGCCCGGCACGATAGTCGTACGCCGTGCGCCGTCCTACTGATTGCTGGACGTGCGCCAGCCAGCCGTTTGCCTGTTCGCAGCTCAAATCGACTAGCGGCACGTCGCCGACCCACTGGGTAAACAGACCGATCCTGCGGCGCAGTGTCGCGACGTAGTGTGCCGACACGTCTCGGGCCGCTAGATAAAATTCTAGATAGGCAAGGATGCCCAGGGTGGGCTTAATCATCGGCGCATTTCTGGCGCCATCCTTGGTCAGTCCGTGGCTCTCCGCCAGAGCCCTACTCTACTTTGCGCAGCCGTGCGGTCCGGGTCAAATCGGCTGGTCGTTTCGGGACGCAGAGGCCGTAGGTTCAAATCCTATCAGCCCGACTCGACGACTCCACACTAATTGGGCGCGGTGCCATGTCAAACGTTTTCGAGCGCATTAGACAAGACGACCCAGACTGGTCACCCCATGACGTGCTCTATCCGGCCGTCCTGCTTGTCGGGTTGGCGGCCGGGCTGTGGGTAGTGAAGTGGCTGTGGGTGGGGTGAGAAAAAGCTGCCGCCCGGCCCGGTTAGCCGGCTAAAAGAACGTCACAATTCTGCCGGGCGGCAGCCCTTGCAATAACGGAAACCATAGTTTACACTTAGGAACATGTCAACCGTGGTGACTAACGACGAAGCGAAAGATAACATTGCGTTCCACCTCAAGGAACTCATGGAAAAGGCTGGCAAGCCGTCTCTCCGCGAGGTTGCCGATGCTACCGGCGAATCCCATACGGCCATCCATCAGTATCTCAACGGTGAGAAGATGGCCGGTTCTGGCCCACTAATGCGTCTAGCAGAGTATTTTTCCAGGGCACTACGCCGGAAAATCACCACTGATTACCTGCTTTCACCCCCGCCAAACGGCAACGGAAAAAAGTAGGAATCTTTCTCCGAAGTCATCTTGACAGGCTCGGAAACTATAGTTTACACTGGCCGGCGTGACGTTCAACGCCGGCTTTCTTTTTGATTGCCGGCACAGATAGCCGGCACTCTTCGGGACTTCTCCCGGCGGTGCCCAAACCTAGCCCCCTTTAGCGCGGCCGGTCCAGCACATTTCCTCCCAAGGTGACAAACCCTGGGCCGGCCGCCCCTTTTGCGCGGAGAAGGTCGCGCCGTTTCGGCGGCGCGGCCACTTTACAACCCAACAACCAGCCGGCACTCTTCGGGACTTCTCCCGGCGGTGTCGATTGATACCTAAACATCCAAGGCCACTAGTCATGTGCAACTTTCTTTCCGCCATTTGGACGCGACCGGGCAAGTTGATTTGCGAACCGACCTATACCGACAGCCACTCTGATTTGATCGAAGCGTTCGGCCTCCGCGAAAAAATGACAACCGCACCAGTGCAAGATTTCGTGAGGCTCGAACTGACGCTGCCGGATGGCAGTGAAAATGAGTTTTTCGACTTCGCCAAGTGGCGCGAGCAAATCGATGAACGCGAAGTTCCGACTTGGTTCGACGATGCAGCCCGCTTCGATGCTTTCGAGAGCATGAGAGAACTGCTGGCTGCCGCCAGGGATCGCAGCGACAAGAGCTTGGTTTTGGGGTCGTTGGTGTTCGCAAAAGCCAGTGCGATGCGCGTTATTGGGTGTCGCGTGACGGCGTGGTCCGGCTCCAACGTGACGGCGTACGCCGGCTCCAACGTGACGGCGAGGTCCGGCTCCAACGTGACGGCGTGTTCCGGCTCCAACGTGACGGCGAGGTCCGGCTCCAACGTGACGGCGTGTTCCGGCTCCAACGTGACGGCGTACTCCGGCTCCAACGTGACGGCGTTCGCCGGCTCCAACGTGACGGCGAGGTCCGGCTCCAACGTGACGGCGTGTTCCGGCTCCAACGTGACGGCGTACGCCGGCTCCAACGTGACGGCGTACGCCGGCTCCAACGTGACGGCGAGGTCCGGCTCCAACGTGACGGCGAGGTCCGGCTCCAACGTGACGGCGTGTTCCGGCTCCAACGTGACGGCGTACGCCGGCTCCAACGTGACGGCGAGGTCCGGCAATTAAATCATGCACCAGAAAACTTTATTCAAAGACCGACCGAGCATCGACGAGCGCTTCGCCGAGTTCGTGGCTGCGAATGAGTGGTTCGTGGCTGAGTGTATCCTCCGGGCACGCGAACACAAGGCGGCTGGAAACAAACGGTGGAGCATGAAGGCCATCTTCGAGTTGACACGTCACAAGTTTCGCAATACTAGCGGCAGATACGGGCTCAACAATTCTTACACGTCTTTAATGGCCCGGCTGGTGATAGAGCGGGCGCCGGACCTGAAAGGTTTTTTTGAGCTGAGGTGAGCGATGCCCGATCCCAATGACCTCACACGTTTTGCTTTACCCGCCGAGTACGCCGAGGATTGGCATATCGCAGAGTTTTACGAGTGCGAGCCCGACGAAGTGACCGACTGGATGCGTGACCACTACGAACTAGATTTAGCCGAGCAAGCGGCAGAAAGGCGGAGCGAACGATGAAGATTCAAATCACGTTTGGAAGTGGCAACGACTTTTCCTGCGTGATGGTGTGCGAGCACTGCGGCCATATCCAGAAAATTCGGAGAGGCTACTACGACGACTACCGCACGGCTGTGATACCAGCCATGCGATGTAAGTCGTGCCGCAAGGACCGGGCTGGAACACTGCAACCAACGGAGGTGGAGCAATGTTAGACGAACGCGAACAAGAACGACACGACGCATACATTCGCGGCTTGCGCGAGTTGGCCGACTGGTTCGAGCGGCATCCCGACTTGCCGTCGCCACACGCCAATACAGACGCCTTTCTCTCCGCGCGTGACCGCGAGAAAGCGTTGCTTCTAGTCCGCGCTGCCGGCTCGGTGAACAAGGGAAGCGACGACGACGACATCATTTTGCATCGAGAGTTTGGCGGCAATGTGCGCCTGCGAATCTACCTGGAAAAGAAAGCGACCTGCACCCGCCGCCTGGTCGGCACGAAGGTTATCCCGGCCCGGCCCGAAACAATCTTGCCGGCAACGCCCGAGCGCGAAGAGGAAATTTTCGAGTGGGACTGTCCAGACTCTCTCTTGGGCACGCTGTCGAGCAATGGCGAGGCTGCGCAGCAAGAGGAGCACTATGAGCACTGAATTCCCCAACGCCGAGCGTATCGCACACTGCTACCGATTGGCCGACGGGCGGATCGCCGAGCAACTCATTCAGCGCGATGCGATTAACGACCCGCTGGCAATGCGGGTGCGCGACAAGGCGAGCGGCAAGCGAATTTGGGTGCGTCCCATCGCGACGGCCGAGACTGATGACCCCAGTGGCGATGGCACTGACGGAGAATTTGAACAGAACTGTACAGAGCAATGACCACCGCTCAACTCACTCAGCCGTTGATTCGCGTACACGACGCCTGGCGCCACCAGTGCGAAGCCTATCACTTCGCGACCCCGCGCACGGCGTCGATGCTCGCGATGGGCATGGGCTGCGTCGACGGCGACACGGAGTATTTAACACCGACAGGATGGAAGCGAATCGCCGACTACAAAAAAGGAGACTTGGTGGCGCAAGTTGATGCCTTTGCACAGAGGGCATCCTTTGTAAACCCACTTTCGTTTGTCAATTTTCCATGCAACGAGATGCTCAAATTCAAAACTGCACGTGGGATTGACATGCTGCTGAGTTACGAACACCGGGTGCTTTGGTACGACCACCGCTGCCTGCCAAGGTGCTCCGCGGCATCGGAATTCGCACTTTCACCGAAACACAAAAGAATTCTTGGGGCTTTCACTTTAGACCACCCAGCGTCTGTTGGACTCAGTGACGAGCAGTTGCGTTTAATGGTCGCCGTTTGTGCAGACGGGAGTTTTCCAAAACAATCGAAGAAAACGCTGCGAGTTCAAATGCGATTGAAAAAGGTTCGCAAAAAAGACCGACTCGTGGAGTTATTAAATGCAGCCAATACCCCCTACAGGCGGCGTAACGAAAAGTCTGGTTTTTCGCAGTTCTCTTTTGTAGCTCCCGAACGTCGCAAGACGTTGAACTATTGGGAAGCGAGCGAGCAGCAGCGGCAGATCATTTGCGACGAGGTAGTTCATTGGGACGGCTCACAAAAAAAATCAGGAGGTATCAGCTTTTTCAGTCGCGACGAGGCGTCGGCGGATTTTGTCCAATACTGCTTCGTGTCTACCGGGCGTCGAGCTAGCAAGGGCGATCAGCATCGCAAGGATGGGTCGATCGATTACGTGGTGTCTTCTGTTGGAAAGGGGCGCAGTGGGAATTTGATGCACCCTCGGTTTATTGGAACAGAACGACCGGCAGACGGAAAGAAATACTGTTTTAGAGTTCCATTCACGTACTGGGTGGCTCGCCGAAATGGTTGCGTATTTCTCACGGGCAACACAGGCAAGAGCAAAGTCACGATCGACTACGCGGCTAACTTGGGAATCGATCGTACCTTGATTCTCTGCCCGGTGTCCGTTATGGGCGTGTGGCGCCGTGAGTTCGATCGGCACTGGCTCAAGTGCGCAGCAATCGATCCAGTCGACGTGCTGGTGCTTGACAACGGCAACACGTCGCACCAGAAGGCTCGCGATGTCGATCGGTTCTTCAGGCTTAGCCGATCGAAAACACAGGCCGTCGTCGTCAACTACGAGTCCGCGTGGCGTGGCGAGTTGGGGCAAGCATTACTCAAAGCCGGCTTTCGGCTCGCGGTGGGTGATGAACTGCACCGCATCAAAGCGCCGGGCGGCAAGGCGTCGAAGTGGTGTCAGAAACTCGGCCTCGTCGTTCCAAAGCGGTTGGGCCTCAGCGGAACGCCCATGCCCCACTCGCCACTCGATCTCTACGGGCAGTTCCGGTTCCTCGATCCGAGCGTGTTCGGCACCAGCTTCGCGCAGTTCCGCGCCCGCTACGCAATCACGGATCGCAAGTTCCCGTCACTGGTTCGCCAGTGGATCAATCAGGACGATCTCAACGAACGGTTTCACGACAACGCCTACGTCTGCTCGGCCGACGACGTGCTCGATTTGCCCGAAGTCGTCCACGAAACGAGGATCTGCAAGCTCGAACCCAAGACACAGCGCGTCTACGATGATCTCGAAAAGAATTTTATCAGCGAAGTCGAAGCCGGCACGGTCACGGTGGCAAACGCATTGGTCAAGCTGTTGCGGCTGCAGCAATGCACCAGCGGCTTTGTGAGCGGTCGCGACGACGCCGACGAGCAATTCACCCAAGAGCTCGGCGACGAGAAAGCGCGGCTGCTAGCCGATCTGCTGGAGGACATCGATCAGCCGGTGGTTGTATTCTGCCGATTTTGGCACGACCTGGACGTTGTCGAGCGGGTGGCCAAGGGGCTCAAGCGGCCCTACGGCGAATTGAGCGGGCGCCGTCGCGACGCGATTACTGGACATGCGGAAATGTCGCCAGACGTTGAGGTAGCGGGCGTGCAGATTCAATCTGGCGGCGTAGGAATAGACCTGACGCGATCGTGCTACGGTGTTTATTTCTCGCTCGGCTATTCGCTGGGCGACTACGACCAGAGTGTGGCCCGCCTACACCGCCCCGGGCAAACGCGGTGCGTCCGGTTCTATCATCTGATCGCCGAGCACACGGTAGACCGACTCGTTTACAAGGCGCTCGACGAGCGCCGCGAAGTGGTGCAGTTGATCCTTCACGATTTACGAGGTGCGGCATGAGCGGTATCGATCAAGACGACGTGGTTGCCTTTCTCGACCTGAGCGAACAGATCGGCACGATGAATGAACAACTAAACCAGCTCAAGGCCGCGCGTGGCAAGATCGAGGAGCGGCTTGTCGAGCAGTTCATGGTGAACAACGTCCAGTCAATGAACGTCAACGGCAGCACGGTGTATCGGCACACGGAACAGTTTGCCAACTGCAAGGCGGATTGCCGGCAGCAGCTTGTCGCCTGGGCCCGTGAGAACGGGCTGGACGAAATGATCGTCGTGCAGCCGGCCCGGTTCAAAAGCTGGTGCCGCGAGCAATTGAACGATCAAGAAAATGGTGAACTCCCGCCAGCAGTCGCCGAAATGGTCGAAATTTTCGAGAAGCAAAGTATGCGGGTTAGAAAATCGTAATGATTCGCTTGTGCCGTGCGACCGTCAGACAGGGCAACTCCGAAACATCTGCCATGCCTGGTTCGATCCACTTTGGAAACAACAAACAGCATTCGCCGACCGCCGAGCAGCCTACGCATGGCTGGCAACACAAATGAATTTGAGCATCGATCAATGTCACTTCGGACTCTTTAACGCCGACCAGTGCCATGAGGCGCTCCGCCACATCAAGCGCGTGGTCGGAACACTGCAAGAAAGGACGATGAGCAATGGCAACTGCAACGAAGAATGAATCCCCATCGACCGCGATCGCGGTCATCAAGACGGACGGCTATCTGGCCCTGCAGGAGGGCGGTGCGATCGCCGAGGCGATGGAGGCGAACATGGGCGCCGACGCCGCGCTGCGCGAGTCGGACTTGACCAG
>Ga0326597_10015026_pt1 | contig 10133 bp, 10 predicted proteins | sample RVTome_12_FD_203789 | JGI IMG/M metagenome (GOLD analysis project Ga0326597, IMG submission 203789) | Soil microbial communities from uranium-contaminated site in the Upper Colorado River Basin, Wyoming, United States - RVT100D185 | ecosystem: Environmental > Terrestrial > Soil > Contaminated >...
CTTGGACCGACGGGGAGAAGAACGGGGGGGAGAAGAACGGGGACATTCTACTTTTTGACGGGGAGAAGAACGGGAGCTTCGACGGACGGCGGCTGGACTCGCCACAGCGAGGGAGAAGAACGGGGACATTCTACTTTTTGACGGGGAGAAGAACGGGAGCTTCGACGGACGGCGGCTGGACTCGCCACAGCGAGAGCAAGTCGACGGTCCATGAAGACGTCAAGCAGGAATCCGACGGCAATTCGTCGGTCACGTTCGATCTGTCGAAGCCGACCGGCGGCGATGCGAGCGGTTCGGTGGCTTTCACGTTTGGCGGCGGCAGCGGCGACGAGTGGCACGGGCTCGACGAACGTCGAGTCGTTGCAAGAACGATTTGCCCTGCTGGCGATCTAGAGTTCGCCTCCGCGCTTCAGAATGCACGCCCCGCGGCGTACAATAGAGCGACAGCAATTCGCCGTTCCGCAATCACGCAAGGAGTCCCACAATGCCCGACGCCAAATACTCTCGCGAGGAAGTGGCCGCACGCGGCGAGGCAATTTACGATCTGGAAATCCGACCCAAGATCGAGAGCCAATACCAAGGCCATTACTTGGTGCTGGACATTGAGAGCGGCGAATATGAGATCGATCAAGATGACTTGGTCGCGACAAAGCGAATCCTGGCGCGATGTCCCGATGCCGTGTTGTACGGCTTGCGGATCGGCTACTTAGCCGCGTACCGTTTGGGCGGATTCTCAAAGGTGAGGGAACGATGATTGCTGGAGCCGTTACTGGTGATCGGGAGATCGAGATTCAGGTGGACGCTGTGGCTGCCGACCGATCATTCGTGTCAATTCAAGCGGTCGTCGATACGGGATTCAACGGGTTCGTGACGCTGCCACTCGATGTCTTGAATGCTTTAGGAGCAACAGCGGCGGGTACTCGTCGCGCGGAATTGGGCGATGGCCATGTTGTTGAATTGGGCGTCTACTTTTTGAAGATCAACTGGCAAGATGAAGTCCGCGAAGTTTTAGCCATCCAAGCGGAGACCACACCGTTAGTCGGAATGTCATTGCTTTGGGGAAGCCGAGTATGCTTCGACGCGGAAGAGGGCGGAACGGTCGCGATTGATGTGATTCGGTAGCGAGGGTAGAAAATGGGGGGGTAGAAAATGGGTCAGAACGACAAGTACCAATCAGATTCAGCGATTCCATCATACGTTTACCGGGCCGTCCGACCGGTCTTTCTCGCGTTTGCGAACAGCGGGGACACTCATCTTTCCACGGAACTGACGCGTGACGCCGGGCGGTAGGGTCGCTTTCTCATGAATTGGTTGTAAAAGCTGGCTGGCCCCATCGTCACGAGGATTCAGCAGCGCGAAAAGGTAGCCTGTGTCAACAAAGATCATTGGTGTTTCCAACTCGTTCCCAGGCTCTTGCCAGGGAACGCACAGTCCTTGAGGCTCTGCCTCGCGTGACCGGCGGAGCGGGACGAGCATTGGGTTCCCAGGCCGGAGCCCGGGAATCAGAGCTACGAACCGCCCGATGAGTGATTCCGGGTATGGTGCTTGGCTACGACTCGCGGATGCTGACCGCCGACCCTTTGCCCAGCACAATGTGATCGAGCACCTCGATCCCGAGCGTCTTGCCGACGTCGGTTAATCGCTCCGTGACTTTCACATCTTCGGAGCTGGGCGTGGGATCGCCGGATGGATGGTTGTGAACCAGGAGGATGGACGAGGCGGCATCCTTGATGGCGGCGCGAAAGACCTCGCGCGGATGGACCAGGCTGGCATCCAACGTGCCGACCGTGATCTGATGGGTATCAATCACTTGGTTCTTGGTGCTCAGCGTTACAATGTGGAACTCCTCCTGCTTCGCATCGTTTGCCAGGCGGGCGAATTGCCTTTGGCAGAATGCGATTGCATCCGCGGGACCGCCGATTTTGGTTTTCGTGTTCTGATCGGAGAGTGTCGCAACGCGTCGTCCCAGCTCGATCCCTGCCATGATCTGACAATAGGCCGTCTTCTCAATCGCCGCACTGATCGACTTCAACTCACCACGACCCGCCATCGCCAGATACTCCAGCTTGCCGTCGAATTCTTTGGCGAGCTTCTCACCAGCCGTGACCGCCGATTCACCTGGACGGCCGCTACGGATCAAGATCGCAAGTAACTCGGAAGTCTTCAGGTTGTCCACACCCAAAGCCAGCAGCCGTTCACGCGGACGGTCGTGCTCGGGTGCCGCTTTGATTTGACTGCCAAATAGCTTCTCGTCCAGCCACTTGTTCGGCGAAAACTCTCCGCGGGCGGAATTCCACTGATAGCTTCCAGCCGTCTCGCGAATCAGCCAACCTTGCTCGGCCAATTCGTGTACGATCCTCGTAACAAAGGCGGGCTTTTCAGGAGCGCACGCTTGCTTGATCTCCTCGATGTCGAATTCCGCTTTGCCGGACACGAGGCTGATCACCGGCCAGTACCGGTCGTAGCGCTGAGTCGACGAGTTATTGGGGAGTTTGCCTGCCATACCGCACGAGCGTGATAGGTCGTGAGCTTGTGCGACACTGTCCGCGGGTTGCCCAGTGTCTGCCATTATTCATCGCCAATTGGCGCATGACTGAATATCTTAGCGTTACTCTCGCTGATAAACCACTTGGTAAAGCGTTACGCGCTGCTGGCGGAGCGCTTCGCCCGTTGATGCTAGAACGCGAGGGTCGTACTGATTCAGCAAGACCAGATCGCTTGGCAGGTACGTATACTCGGCAATTCGCTCCAGATGCGATGCGTTGCGAGCCAGATCCTCTTGAAAACCCGTCGTTCGCCCGGCATGTGGGCCGGTGACGAGGAATATCGGGATCGACGCATCTTGTGGAGGTCTCGCGACGAAGCCGAAATCGGCGGCTGGTCCGAAGACTTGCGTTCCGTCGACGTTCAATTGAAAGAAGAGGCCCGGCTCGCCGTAGACGTAGACAATTGCTTCGTCACGGTTGCCTCGTGCCGCTTCCGTGCGGCTGCCAACTTCAGCGATAATCTGCTTGGAGATCGGAAGCCAACAGGCACGCGACTGCCAAGCTGGCCAGCCGCGTTCGCCGACTCGAGGCAATGCGGCCACAAAAGCGATTGTGCTAACGACAAACAAGATTACCCATCGTTTCGTAACTCCGTGCTCTTTGCTCTGCTTGCCGGCCGCGCCAACAAGGCGACTGATCGCGACGCCGGCGCCAACCCAGACGGCGCACAGCCACGGTAATGTCAGACGCGGATAGGGATGATAGAGAGGCGTTGCCATGAACAGCCCAGCGATCCATGCCGCCAGGAAGTACAAAGCCATGCCATCAGGAGCGTCCGCAGCATCGGAGGCGAACCAGCGTCGACGAATTTCCGTGGCGACGAACCAGACGGAAAGCACGAACATGACCAGCGCAGTGCCTAACCACGCGCTCGCCGCACACAACCCGATGGCCACGGCGAACAACTTCATAAGTTGCCGCCGCGTAGGAAGTCCCATCGAACCGGAAATCAAAATCGCCGCGCCAAGGGACAGACACGCCGCCCAACCATCGAAGTGCGACAGGTTCGCAACCTGCCGCGATAAGCTTGATACCCAGCCACCGAAGCCCACGACATACTGACGATGGTTCGCCGCGACTTCCGCGTAGCCGCCATACGATTGCAGTTGGCGAAGGTACGGGCTCCAGACGGCCAGTGCGATCGCAGCGGCTCCGAGCCAGAACGCAATCAGCCGCGCGAACTGGTGCCGACAACGTGCATCGATCACGAATGCGACCACCAAGGCACCGAATCCAACCGCCAACGCGAGCCAGCCATTATACTTCGACCACCAGCCGAGTCCCGTCGTTAATCCTGCAACTCCGAGCAACAGGTAGCTGCTGGTCGAGAACGCCCGTTTCAACGTCCAGATGGCGGCGACAAAAAACAACAGCATCAGCGCCTCCGTCAGCGCCGCGCGGGAGTACAAAGCATGAAACTCGCTGAGTGACGCGATCGCCAGCGTCGCGAGTCCAGCCTCGGGGCCGAACCACTCGCGAGTCATCTTCCAGACCAACAGCAACGTCAAACATCCCGCGAAGAGACTCGGCACCATCGGAGCCAGCGATCTGATCTTGTGCGACGCAGGCTCTCCCATCCGATCGAAGATGATGGACCATTCGATCAGACTGGGCAGCAAAGACGGTGCGTAGAGTCGGCGCATTGGATACTGATAACCTGCCTCAGGGCCGAACCAAATGTTCGATGCGTAGACGCCCTCGTCAAAGTGTTCGACGGCCATCCGCGATGGAAATGCCAGCCGAATACCGAGTCCAGACACGAGAAGAATTGCGACCAGCAACGACTCGCGAGTTGAAGGGACGCTCGGCGATCGAGTTTTTGTAATCGCGGTGTTCGAGCTGGGTGATTGGACGCCTCTTGGCGATCGTCGCTTCGATCTTGACATCGCCATGTGATACGCGATTCGCGTCGATTCGGAAACGTGTCTTTGCTTCGTAGCATCGTAGGGTGGGCTGTGCCCACCAAGGCAAATGGTGGGCACGGCCCACCCTACACTTGCGGCCCGGTCGTCTCGACGACTTCGCCAAGTTCCAAGAGGGTCGTAAACGAGTAGATGCCCGTATCGTGCCCGTCGCTGAAGTTGATCGAGTAGGCATAGTTTCCGACCGGCTTCATCCCCAAAATCTTCAGCGGCGCCGCCTCTTCGGCTTTCAGGACACGCAAGAGTGGCGCGGGAGTCTTGCGTTTCTCGCGGCAAGTCGCGCACGGGCAGCTGTTTCGCAGTTCACGAAATGTGTAGCGGCGGCCATGGCCATCACTCCAGCCGATGAGCAGGTGCGTTTCGTCGAGGAGTTGTAGCTTCGTCGGTACGATGGATGTCATAGCTCATTCAGTGCTTGAAGCAAACGGGCAACTTCCTCGTCCGTGTTGTAATGCACCAGTCCGATTCGCACCATCCCGTCGGGCTCCAGGCCCAAGGTCTCCGTGATTTGCAGGGCGTAGTAATTGCCGTGCCACACAAAGATACCGGCCTCGCCCAATCGTCTGGCGATCTCGGCGGCAGCGAGCCGTTTGTGAGTGATGGATACCGTCGGCAGCCGCTCGCCGTACCGAGCCGGATCGGTGATGCCCCAGACCTTCACGTCGCCGATCTCCCGCAAGCCGGATAACAGCTGTGTCACGAGCGCTCGCTCATACTCGCCGACCGCGCGATACGATGCCTGCAACGCCGCACGACGGTCGAGTGTTTGGTCGGATGCAAAGTCACGGCCCAGATCCGCCAAGTACTCAACCGCCGCCAAGACCCCGGCAATGCACTCATGATTCTGAGTGCCGGTCATCCATTTTCCGGGCAAATCGTCCGGAGCGGGCCGCAGCTTGTAGGCCGTCAGGCTCTCGAGAAGTTCCCGACGCCCCCAGGCGATACCGATGTGGGGCCCGAAGAATTTGTACGCGGAGCAGGCCAGAAAGTCGCAGCCAAATTCGGCGACATCGATCAGCGCGTGCGGCGCGTGATGAACCGCATCGAGAAAGCTAGACGCGCCGACTTCACGCGCCGCGGCACAGATCTCCCGAACGGGATTGACGCTCCCCGTGGAATTCGACGCGCAGCCGACTGCCACCAAACGGGTCTTGTCCGACAGCTTGGCACGAAAGTCCTGCATGTCAAGCGTGCAATCCTCTCGATTGAACTCGACATACCGAACCGTCGCCCCGGCGCCTTCGGCGGCGAGCACCCACGGTGTGACGTTGGCATCATGATCGAGACGCGTCACGACGACTTCGTCCCCCGGCTGCCAGGTTTTTGCCAGCGCCCGCGACAAGGCAAACGTCAGCGTCGTCATGTTGGGGCCGAAGTAAACGCAGTCGGGATCATCGGCTCCCAGGAAATCCGCCGCCGCGCGATGCGCGTTATCGAGCATCGCGCCGCTCTCGCGACTCGTCGCAAACAACCCGCCATGATTGGCATTGCGGTGCGACAGATAATCCGCGATCGCATCGATGACGCCTTGCGGCACCTGTGTCCCAGCCGGGCCATCGAAGAACACGACGGGCTCACCATTGTGTCGCCGTGCCAAAGCTGGAAACTGTTGCCGCAACGAGCAAACGGATTGTTGGAGCGACAACATAAACGGTTCAGACGCCTTGCTGGAGCATGTCGATAATTCGAATCATCCAATTCCGGTGCAGATCGGTTTCGCCCATAGGTTGCCCATCCGATTCAGGGTACTCGACTTCGATTGCGGGTTGGTTCGTACTCACCGATTGCTCCTTCGCGGACAAGCCATCTCGATTATAGCCCGTCAGCGCTGATCGACAAATCGCTTGCCTTTGCCCTCGAATCTGGGCAGCGAACCCATTTCAACATTGACGACTTCAATGCGAAGTCCCAAACGTAATTGAAGCTCCTTGGCGATCCGCGTTGGTTCGTTCAGCCGGTCTTCAACCTCTACGCCGAGCGCATCCATCTCGCCGTCTTTCGTTGCAGTAATTCGGTATTCGACCACATGGGGAAAGCTGTGCAGGATCTGCTCGATCGAACTCGGGAAAATATTGACGCCTCGAATGATCATCATGTCGTCAGCACGACCGAGGACGCCCCCTGCCAAGAGCACGAATCGGTTGGAGGTCGACGAGTTCCAACAAGGCCGGACTAAATCGCCAGTGCGATAGCGAATTACGGGACTGCCGGCGCGGCCGAGCGTCGTTAACACCAGCTCCGCAAGCTCTCCTTCGCCAGCCGCCGTGCCCGAGTCGACCGACAAAAACTCGGCAATGAATTCGCTCTCGATGACATGCAAACCACGCTGCTGCGCGTCGGCATAGCCCCACGGCCCGACTTCGGAGGCACCGCCGTGGTCGATGACTTTTGCATTCCAAGCCGACTCGATCCGCCCGCGAACGGCCGGCAGCGATCCGCCGGGTTCGCCTGCCACGATGATTCGTTGAACATCGAAGGAAGACAACTTGATGTCGTGTTCGGCGGCGATCTCGACCATGTGCAACGCATAGGTCGGCGTACAACAGATCGTTGTTACGTGATTGTTTCGGATCGTGTCGAGGCGCGCGAGCGTACTCAGCCCACCGCCCGGAATCACGAGACAGCCTCGTGCGACGACTGCGTCAAACGCACTCCAAAATCCTATGAACGGTCCAAATGAAAAGGCCATGAACACTCGATCGCTCGGCGTCAGTTCGGCTACGTCCAACACGAATTGCCAAGTCTCGACCCACCACCGCCAATCGCTGTCCGTATCGAGGACGGTCAAGGCGTGTCCGCGCGTTCCGGAGGTTCGATGAAAGCGGCTGTATTGCTCGACTGGATAAGTCAGATTCGTTGCAAAACCACCGTCGCTGGAACTGCGAATCAGTTCGTCCTTGAACGTGAACGGCAACTGGTCCAGGTCCGCGAGCGAATTGAGGGGAAGTTGGACGCCGGACAGCTTTGACGCATAGAACGCATTGTGCGGCAAGATGATGGCTAACAACTCGTTCAACTTGGCCAGCTGAAGCTTTGCGAGTTCGCTGCCGTCGAGCCTTTCGAGATCTCGACGCTGCTGGTACGTTGTTTCAAGCATGCTCGCATGATACGGATTTGCTCGGGCGCGAAAAAGGAGGCCGACATTTTCGCTGTAAAAACAAGCGGTACTAGTTGGACAGCGATACTTCGTACTACAACGCGTTACCTTGCAACTATTTCCGGCCATCTGCCAGCTCGTCTGGCAGGGGACCGAACCCTTGCAACACAAGCGTTTGCGGAACAAAGTGGCGCTGCCCAGCTAGGAGGTAATCCACTAAGAAGTGAAAACGGTCGCGACCAATTGTGCTGATGCTGGTGAGACGATTCGAGGGCGAGTGGCGGCTGATGTCAAGTTTACGGACATACGTGTTGCTGGAGGAAATCAAGTCGTGACGTCGCCGTATGCAGGGTTGCCGCCTGAGAAGTGGGAGGTGGTGACTCGTAAACTCACAACTCCTGACATACCCCTTTAGTTCCTTGGGTTTAGCACGCACGCTAGGCAGAAACGCTTGCGAAAGAATTGAGCGGTTTTCGGGAATAATTCGGCCCTCAAATGCGTCTCTATGTTAGAGCAAGAACGACGCTTTAGAGAGGGTCGGTTATCTATGAGTAACCCAGAGAAAACACCCGTTTTATTTGATGAGAGTGAGATCTCAGAGAGCAGCGATGATCGCACACGGACAGTGATCAAAGGAGTATAAGGGGACAGGTCCATATTATTGACAAGGATGCGGGGTTTGGGTAGATTTAGGCGATGCCGCGAGCACGACGAGTAGCACCAGGTGGTTATGTTTATCATGTTCTCAATCGAGGCGTGGGCCGACGTCGGTTGTTTTACAAGCCGAGGGACTACGAAGCGTTTGAGGAGATCGTCGAAGAAACCCTGCTGACTCGCCCCATGCGGATCTGCGGCTTTTGTCTGTTGCCAAATCATTGGCACTTGGTTCTCTGGCCTGAACACGATGGAGAGCTTGCCGCTTTCATGCAACGACTCACCATCACGCATGTGACTCGTTGGCAGAAACATCGGGGCAAAGTGGGCGAGGGGCATCTGTATCAGGGGCGATTCAAATCGTTTCCAGTCGAAGAGAACGACTACTTTTATCAAGTGATGCGGTACGTCGAGCGTAACTCGCTGCGGGCGGAGCTGGTGGACCGGGCAGAAGCGTGGCGGTGGGGCAGCCTCTGGCGGCGGCTTCACGGCACTCCGCAGCAGCGTGCGATTCTCGGTCCGTGGCCCGTCGCGAAGCCGCGTCAATGGGCTCAAGTCGTCAATGAGCCACAACACGAAACCGAAGTGAAGTCGCTACGTAAGTGCGTCGTGCGAGGCCAACCGTTTGGCAGTGATTCTTGGGTGGCTGCTACGGCGGATCAGCTCGGCTTACAATCCACGCTCCGCAACCGAGGACGACCAGCCAAGCCGACGGAAACATAGCCAGGCCGTTAGTGACATTACGGATTCGTTTATATGGACCTGTCCCCTTTTAACCCTCGAAAATGCCGTTCATGGAACGCACATCGAGCAGTCCCGCTTCATCGATCCAGATCACCTGATCTTTGAGGTCTGGGTGTAGCTGTTTATTGCGAAGAAGGTGTTCGACAGTTTTGGGCATTCGCGAAGCCCTTTTCTTCGAGGACTTCGCGCCCTCCCGTGTGTACGCCCGTCATGGGCGTGATTGTTGTGGGGTGAAAGTCCCCTGTACGAGTTTGAGAGTCTTAAGGAGATCACTATACCAAATGACAACTCCGATTGGCAAAGTACTAGACGAGGGCAACTGCGGAAGGGCGACCGACCGTGGGGAGGAAGCCTGCGAATGTGTGCGTAAGTACCGGCCTGATTTCGCTGTCGGTCACATTCTCGTCAAAGCTGCGAGGTTACGAACAGAAACGTCAACGACCAATGCTGCGCATCGGTGCCCGGGCCGGGCCGGTTCGGGTAGGCGAGTGTGCACAACATCACGAAGCCGTTCTCAGACGCCCGCTCAGGTAAATGACGAGCTTGCGCAGCGAAGCATCACGCTCTTATCCGGGGAGACCTGCCAGGCGGCTTGCGAGCCGCCGTTTGCTCCAGCGAGTAAGGCTTGCCTGAAAGGCTTGAACATCGCGGAGCAATCCACGATGGGCGAGGCAGGAGTCAGCCGAGGTCGTAGTACCGACCCTCGGACGCGGAAACGGGGACAGGTCCAATACTCCTCAAGTTGAGAGAGAGCGATAGGGCGACTTACTGGGTCGGGAGTCTTTTTCGGCCGAAGGGGTAACCAAATGGAGAGGCGTTTGGCCGAAAAAGACTCCCGACCCCTTCGCCGCTGAACCAAGGTGCGCTGTACAACTAATTCTCATCGCACGTCTCCGGGATACGGTAGTTCTGGCCCACACTACATCAGTTATCACTGCGTTTGATGCGTTTCGGTCACAAATTCAAAATTTCAAATGACAAATCCCAAACACAGGGGAGAAAGGGGACAGCCACCAAATCTAGTGAATATGGGAGAGGCACGTAGCGAAAACGTCTCCCTCTTTTTTGCGTGCAGCGGACAAATTAAAGTTGAATGATCGTCCGGGAACCCAGAGACTTTGGCTGTTTCAGAACATCCCATGTTGGAGGCGTTAAGGATTTCATGATGAG
>Ga0326597_10015027_pt1 | contig 10132 bp, 7 predicted proteins | sample RVTome_12_FD_203789 | JGI IMG/M metagenome (GOLD analysis project Ga0326597, IMG submission 203789) | Soil microbial communities from uranium-contaminated site in the Upper Colorado River Basin, Wyoming, United States - RVT100D185 | ecosystem: Environmental > Terrestrial > Soil > Contaminated >...
AGGAGCGATCGGCGACGTCGACGGCGGCGACCGTCTCGAAGGCATAGCGCTCCATCTCCACGATACGTACGGTCGCGCGCTCGCGAACGTGCTCGCCGGGCTCCTCTGGGGTGTCCGCGAGTTCGATTCGAGCGCCGGAGGGCTCGGCGGTTGTCCGTTCGCGCCCGGAGCGGCGGGAAACGTCGCGACCGAAGCGCTCGTCGACTTCCTCGACGGTCTCGGCATCGCGACCGGCGTCGACGCGAACGCGGTGCGCGCCGCGCGACGTCAGCTCGAAGACTGACGGCGGACGGAAGTCTCGCGCCGACTCAAAAACTCTCGATCGCCGCGAGCTTCGTCACGCTCCACGCGCGGAACTGCCTGCCGTCGCGGCGCGACCATGCGCGGGTTTCGCGCAGGAATCCGAGGCTCTCGACGGCGCGCTGGAGGCGCGGCGCGGCGACGCAGAACGGCTTGAGCACACCGCCTCCGCCGTCGTCGGGGAGGAGCGTGCCGGCGAGACCGACGACGCGCAGCGCTCCGGAGAACGTCGCGAACGCATCGGCGCCGCCGGTCGTCTCCGATACGCTGTCGAGGTCGCCTTCCGCAGGCAGCCACGGCAACGTGCGACCGGGCGCCGATCCCGCGCCGCCTGCGACCACCGCTTGCGCCGCGGCGTCGAAGGCCTCGCGCGCGGTCGCGATGACGATGAATTCGCCCGCCACACCGAGCCAGACGCGTTCGCCGAGGAGCGCGACGTCGAGCTCGACGACGACGCCGGGATCCACCGAGACGCCGACGTTCCACGACGCGAGCGTCGCCGAACCCTCGCGCGCGAACGTCGCGAGGGTCGCTCGGGCCTTCGCGACGTCGAGCACCTCGAAGAGCCACGTCCGCTTGCCGCGTCCGTTCGCAGCCCCGGCGAATCCGAGCGTGGCCCTCCGGCCGCTCGCGTTCCCGAAGACATCGGCACGCAGCCGGATGCTCCGCGACTGGAGATCGCGCTCGATGCGCTCGGCGAGCTCCGCGTCGCCGGTGACGGTCACCGCGAGCTCGAGGAAGGCGTCGTAGAGCGCGGTCGGGCGAGAGCCGGAGTCGACGCTGAACGAACTCGCGGCCGCCGGCACGCGTGCGAGAAGATCGCGCGCCGACGGCTGCGACGACAGCGCCTGATGGAGCGGGCTGTCGGTCCGATCGGTGAGCTCCCAGCGCGAGACGCAGCGGATCTCGTCGCGCGTCGCGGTGGCGACGAGGTGATACGAGTCGACGACGTCGAGGAGCGGAAAACTCCGGAACACCGCGCGGGGATCGACCCAGACCTCGAGGCGCCCCTCGACCGACTCGGCGCTGGCCGATGCGCCGGTGTTCGCGGCCGTGTCGTCGAATAGGCGTCGCGACGAGTCGAGGTAGCGCGCTTCGTGTACCATGCCGGTGTCGCGGCCGCGTGCCTCGAGCAGCTGGAAGGCCTGGCGCATCAAACTCGCCGAAGACGCGATCGCGACGACGTCGCCCGCACCGCTGACCGCGAGCTGCTCGCCGTAGTCCGCTCGGTCGTAGAGCACCACCGCCGAGACTCCGGCACGGCTGCCGACGTCGAGCTCGAGGTTCTCGCCGGACCCGGCGATCGCGTAGAGGATGTCGCGCAGCGCCGCGATCGTCGGCTCGCGGTCCGCCTCGCCAACTCGGAAGAGACCGACGAAGCCGAGTCGTCCGTCGACCGAGGGGCGAGCCCCGACCACCGCTTCGCGAGACAGCAGGCGCCACCAGTCGACGGCGGCGAGCACCTTCTTCCAGCGCTCGGCCTGCGCCTCGAAGCCGCGGCGCGCTTCCGCGTCGAGAGTCGACTGGTGCTCGCGCAGATAGCGGTCGAGAAAGTCGCCCTGGACGAGCGCGCGACGGAGACGCGACAGATGGCGCTCCGCGAATCCGCCCTCGGGCGACGACCACGAGACGAGGAGCAGTGAATCGGACGGCAACGCGCGGGCGAGCGACGACGAGCCGGCGACTCCAGCATTACCGTCTGCTGCGTCTGCTGCGTCAGCTGCGCGGACGGTCGTCGCAGCCATCCCGAGCGCCAGCGCGAGCCCCGACAGCACGACGCGATGGCGCGTGCGAACCGTGATCGCCGCTCTGCTCACGAGAAGATCCACTCGAGGATCGCTTTCTGCGCGTGCAGCCGGTTCTCGGCCTCCTTGAGGACGACCGAGCGGTTGCTGTCGATCACGTCGTCGGCGACGACGACGTTGCGGCGCACCGGAAGGCAATGCATGAAGTAGGCACGACGCGTCGCCGACATCATCTGGTTGTCGACGATCCAGTCCTTGTGCTGGTCGCGCAGCGCCTGTTCCGCCGCCGGATCTTCGTAACGCAGGACCGCGCCCCAGGACTTCGCGTAGACGATGTCCGCGCCCTTCGCCGCCTCGAGTCGGTCGTTCACGACGCGCAGGCTCCCTCCGGAGCTCGTCGCCGACCCGCGCGCCATGTCGAGGATCGCGTCCTCGAGCTCGAAACCCACGGGGTGCGCGAGCGTGACGTTGAGCCCGAGCTTCGTGAACGCGAGGAGGGCCGAATTCGCGACCGCCATCGGCAGCGGTCGTGGATGGTTCGCCCACGTGATCGTCACGTTCTGCCCGCCGGCTCCCTGGAAGAGCTCCTCGATCGTCAGCAGGTCCGCGAGCGCCTGGCACGGGTGGTAGAGCGCGGACTCCATGTTGAAGACCGGGATCTTCGCGTGATCCATGAACGTCGTGAACGTCTTGTCGAGGAGGTCTTCGGCGCGGTCCTTGCCACGCGCGAACGAGCGCAGGCCGAGCGCTGCGAAATAGCGCGACAGCACGCCGGTCGCCTCCTTGACGTGCTCCGCCGACTCTCCGTCCATCCGCTTCCCCATCTCCGTCTCGAGCGCGAAGAGCATCTCCGCCTCGAGCGTCGTCACGTCGCCACCGAGCTCGCGGATCGCGACTTCGAACGAGCAACGCGTCCGCAGCGACGGATTGAGGAAGAGGAGCGCGATCTGCTTGCGGCGCAGCACGTCCGAGTAGCGGCTCTCCTTGAAGGCGAGCGCGCGTCCGATCCACTCGCGGATCTGCTCCGGGGGAAACTCGTTGAGGCTGTGGAAATGGCGCATGAGGGCGAACTCCCTCGTTTTCCGGGTCGACCGCTGAGACAAACGAGCCGTGACTCTCCCACGTCGTCGGCGTCGATTCAAGCGTTATCGATCACGCGCGCGCGCCGTCGTCCTGCGCACGAGATCACCCGAAGACCGCGTCGAGAGCGTCGAAGAAGATGCCCCATTCCGCCGCGCTCACGGTGAGTGGCGGAAGCAATCGGATGACGTTCGGAGCACCCGATGTGCCGACGAGGATGCGCGCGTCGAGGAAGCGCTTCTGGATCACCTTCGCCGGCTCTTCGCACGCGACTCCGAGCAGGTAGCCGAGCCCTCGCACCTCGCGAACGCCGCGACCGATGCGACCGCGCAACGTCTCGATCACGCGCTGCGAGAGCTCGGCGACGCGCTCGACCACGCGCTCGTCCTCGAGGATGCGGTACGTCTCGACGACCGCGGCGCACGCCATCGGGCCGCCGCCGAACGTCGTCGCTTGATCTCCCGGCAGCACCGTCCTCGCCAGCCGCTCGTTCGCGAGCACGGCTCCCACCGGAAAGCCACCGCCGACGCCCTTCGCGGTCGTCACGATGTCGGGCGCGACGCCCCAGTGCTCGCCGATGAACCACTTGCCGGTGCGACCGTTCCCGGTCTGCACTTCGTCGAAGATCAGCGCGACGTCGTGCGCGTCGCACCAAGTCCGCAGCGCGCGGTAGTACTCGGGCGCCGCCATCTCGACTCCGACGACGCTCTGGATCGGTTCGAGGATGACCGCCGCGATCTCCGACGCGTCGAGCGCTTCGAGCGCCGCGACGTCGCCGAGCGGCACGAACTTCGTCCACTGCGCGATGTTCTGCGGAAAGAGGTCGCGAGAGGACTTGAAGCCCGTGACGCTGAGCGCACCGATCGTCCGCCCGTGGAAGTCGTTCTCGAGCGCGACGACGAAGGGCCGGCCGCTCGCCTTCCGCGCGATCTTGAGCGCCGTCTCGTTCGCCTCCGCGCCGGAGCTGCAGAAGAACACGCCGTACATGTCGTAGCACTTCTCGACCAGCCGCCTCGCCGCTTCGGCGCGCACCGGGCAGTAGACGACGTTCGAGTAGAAGTCGAGCGTCGCCGCCTGCTCCGCGATCGCCTTCACCCAGCGCGGGTGCGAGTGCCCGAGCGAGCTGACCGCGTGGCCACCGTAGAGATCGAGGTAGCGCTCGCCGCGATCATCGATCACCCAGCTTCCCTCGCCGCGCACGAGCGTCATCGGAAAGCGGATGTTGTTGTACGTCGCGAGCGTGTACCGATCCTCGAGCTGCTGCGTACTGGACATCGTTGTGGTGAGCTCTCCTCTCGTGCTCCGGTCGGCGCGCCGCCGGAAGCGGGACTTCGAAAACCGCTCGGATCAAACGAAGCCGGCGGCCAGCAGGAGGCCGTCGGTCTCGTCACGGCCGAGTGCCCGATTGAGGTTCTGGATGCCCTGGCTCGCCGCGCCCTTGCCGAGGTTGTCGAGCGCGCAGAACACGACACCATCGCGCTCGGTCCCGGCAACGCCGACGAATGATCGCGGCGATCCCTGGACCCAGCGCAGGTCCGGCGAGTCATCGACGACGAAAACCAGCGGCTCGCCGCCGTAGGCGCGGTCGTAGATCTCGCGCAGCTCGGCTCGACCGATCCCGGGACAGAAGGTCGTCGTGAAGATCCCGCGCACGAAGGGACCCGACTGCGGCACGAATTGGAGCCGGAAGTCGCCATCCCCACGCGAACGCAGGAAGCTGTCGACTTCGAGCAGGTGCTGGTGGACGAGGGGCTTGTACGCGCGGACGTTCGTCGCCCGCTCCGGGTGGTGCGTCGTCGACGTCGGCTTGTTGCCCGATCCGGACGACCCGGTGACGCCAGTGACGCAGACGTCGCCGCGCAAGCGACCGGCCTCGGCGAGCGGCGCGAGCGCAAGCAGGATGCTGGTCGCGAAGCAACCCGGATTCGCGATCAAGCGCGCGCCGTCGAGACGCGCGCGCTGGAACTCGGTGAGCCCGTAGACGAAACGCGGCAGCCAGTCGACGGCGACGTGCTCGCTGCCGTAGTACCGCGCGTAACCCTGCGGATCGTCGGTACGGAAGTCGCCGGCCATGTCGATGAACACGACGTGGGGGTGCGCTGCCGCGAGCCGCGGGATCACCGTCTGCGACTCGTTGTGCGGCAGCGCGACGAAGACCGCCGCGACTTCGCCGATGCGGGCTTCCGCCTCGTTCTGGGTCGAGAACTCACCGGCGACGACCCCGCGGAGATTCGGCAGGACATCACCGATCGCCTCGCCGCGACGCGAATGGGCCGTCGCCCACGCGATGCGCACGCCTGGGTGGATCGAGAGATAGCGGAGGATCTCCGCACCGATGTAACCCGACCCGCCGAGCACTCCGACGCCGGCGGGGCCATGATCCGCAGCCTTCCGCTCGCTCATTCGACTCGCCTTCCGTCGGACTCGAGGCCCAGATGCTCGCGGACACGCTCGGCGAGCGCCTTCGGATTCTGGATCGCGTTCGTCGCCGGTTTCCCGAGCTCCCGCTCGATGAATCCGACGCCGACATCGTTGTCCGTCGCAGGACCCGAGAACAGATCGATCTCGATCGCTCGCTCGCGCAGGAAGCGCTGCCCGCCCCACGCGCCGACCGGGTCGACCGCGCAGAAGATGTGCATGCGCACCGCGCTCGCGAACTCCTCATCGCGGAGGATGTCGAGCACGCCGTAGTCGCCGAGGATACCATCGCCGAGCTCGAGCAGGATGATGTCGGGTCGGCCGCTCGCGAGATACGCGAGGATCGACCGCGCGATGACGACGAGACGATCCGCGGTGAGCCCTGCGGTCGACGCATATCCGACGTCGACGAAGGACGCCGTCGCCGACGCGCCGTGATCCTCGAGCGACAACAGGTCTCGCCGGCACGCGACGCCGGTCAGCTTGCCGCCCGCGATCGACAGCCCGCCCTTCGAGAACTCCTGCACGAGGTCCGACGTCACCCGGGTCTTGCCGCTGTGCATGCTCGTCGCCGACACGACGACGACGGGCGGCAGCGCGATCCCGCGCAGCGTCGCGACCTCCGGCAGGCTGGCGTCGGCGACGTTGACGATCCGCCCGTCGCGAACCGGCATGCCGAGCACCTCGACCGCCACGGGCGCGCCGAGGTCGTTGTGCGCGGCCGCGCCGCTCCCGATCACGCCGCCGAGGTTGAGCAACGACAGCGTGTCACCGGCGCGGATCGAGCGCGGCACTTCGCCGACGAAACCCCGCAACGCGCGGCGACGTCCGAGCGCGCCCGCGAGGATGTCACCGCGGAAGATCTTCGACATGCGACCGCTCTCGAGCTCGAGCTCGCTGTAGACGCGTTTCTCGCTCAGAGCGCGCACGACGACCGCGTTACCCGGCGATGCCGACATGCGCTCGGTGATCTCGAGATCCTTGTCGAGACCGAGGCGATAGAGCACCGAGCCCAGCTTGTGGACGCGGATCGCGCGCAGCGGCAGCGCGCCGTCCTCATGAGACGCCGCGCCGCTCACCTGCCCGCCTCCCGTTCGCTGGGCGGCGCATCCTTGCTCCCCGCAGCGCGATGGAGTCGCGCCGGGATCGCGGCCATCGTGCTGTATCCACGCACGTCCTTGCCCTCCCAGAGCTTCGGCATCTCGCCGTAGACTCCGGCCGCCGCGCCTGCGAGCGAGTGCGGGCTGTCGACGGTGATCACCTGGAAGCTGCCGGCGCCGAGCCGCACGCCGGCGACACCGCTGACACGCGTCTGGGAGGAATCGATCATCGCCTCGATGTCGCGCAGCGCCGGCTCGAACGCCTGGCCCTCGTGGAGCATCTTGCCGTAGAACTCCGCGAGGTGGTCCTTCCAGAAGCGCTGCCACGCCGTCAGCGTGATCTTCTCGAGCTCGCGATGCGCGTGGATCAGCACGATCGCCGCACCGGCCTCGAACGCGATCCGGCCCTTGATCCCGAGCACGGTGTCGCCGATGTGGATCCCGAAGCCGACGCGGTGACGGCGGCAGATATCACCGAGCGTGTTGATGAGCTCGACGCCACCCATCCTCGGATCAGCGAGCCGCCCACCGCCCATCGCGACCGGGACGCCCGCTTCGAATCCGATCGAGACCACTTCGCTCTCGTCCGTCGGCGCCACGTCGACGGCACGCTCCCAGACGTCCGCCGGGATCTCGCGCGTCGAGTCGTGCGTGACGCCGCCGCCGATCGTCGCTCCCCAGAGTCCGGAGTTGATCGAGTACTCCCGCATGCTCGGGTCGATGTCGACGCCACGTGCCTTGAGGAACTGGTACTCCTCGTCGCGGCTCAGCTTCTCGTCACGGGTCGGCGTGACGATCTCGATCCCCGGGAGCAGCACGTGGAACGCGACGTCGAAGCGCACCTGGTCGTTGCCGGCGCCCGTCGATCCGTGCGCGACCGCGCTGGCGTGCACCGCGATCGCCTTCTCGGCGACGATCTCTGCCTGCACGACGCGCTCGGCCGCGACCGCGAGCGGATAGACCTGCCCGCGCAGCACGTTGCCCTTGATCAGGTACGAGACCCAGCGCTCGAAGACGCGCTGGCGGCCGTCGACCGTGAAGTGCTCGATGGCGCCGAGCGCCTTCGAACGGGCCTCGATCTCGCGCAGCTCTTCGGCGTCGAAGCCCCCGGTGTCGGCCGTCACGGTGACGACGTCGAAACCCTTCTTCTCCTGCAAGTACGGGATGCAGTAGGACGTGTCGAGGCCGCCCGAGTACGCGAGTACGATCTTCTTCTTGCTCATCGTTCCGTCGTCGTCGTCAACACAGAGAGACCCTTCACTGCCGCGCACGGCGATCGCCGGCGCTCCACGCATCGAGGCGCCGCGTCCATTCCGCGAGCTCCTGCTCCACTTTCTCCGGAGCGGTGCCACCGACGACGCTCTTGTCCGCGACCGCGCCCTCGATCGAGATCGACGCGAAGAGATCGGCCGCGAAACGCGCGTCGATCGAGCGGTACTCGTCGAGCGAGAGCCCCGGCAGCGTCACGCCGAGCTCCTCCGCACGACGCACGCAGCTCCCGGCGAGACGGTGCGCGTCTCGAAACGGCACGCCCTTGCGAGTCAGGTAGTCGGCAACGCTGATCGCCTCGAGGTATCCGCCGTCGAGCGACCGCTTCGCGCGCTCGCGATCGACCACCATCGTCGAGATCAGCACCTCGAATACCGGCAGGAGCGCGGATACGGTGTCGACCGCGTCGAAGACGCCTTCCTTGTCCTCCTGGAGGTCCTTGTTGTACGAGAGCGGCAAGCCCTTCAGGCAGATCAGGAGACCGACGAGGTGGCCGACGACGCGACCGACCTTGCCGCGGGCGAGCTCGCAGGCGTCGGGATTCTTCTTCTGCGGCAGCATCGAGCTCCCCGAAGTGACGCGATCGTCGAGTCGCACCAGACCGAACTCGCTCGACGACCACAGGATCACGTCTTCGCTCAAACGCGACAGGTGTACCAGGAGGAGCGACGCTGCGTGCAAGTAGTCGCACGCGAAGTCACGATCGCTGACGGCGTCGAGCGAGTTGTGCGTCAGGCGCGCGAATCCGAGCCGTTCGCGCAGGAACTCGCGGTCGACGCCGAACTGATTGCCGGCGCAGGCGCCCGCTCCGAGCGGACTCGCGTCCGCCGAGCACGCAGCCCACAGGAAGCGCTCGCGATCGCGACCGAGCATCTCGGCGTAGGCGAGCAAGTGGTGCGCGAAGACGACCGGCTGCGCGCGCTGCAAGTGCGTGTACGCCGGGATCACGACGTCGACGAGCCCTCCCGCCTTCTCGACGAGCGCGCGCAGGAGCGCCGCGACGCCGTCCGCAGCCTCGAGCGCGACTCGCTTCACGAAGAGCCGAAAGTCGGTCGCGACCTGGTCGTTGCGGCTGCGCCCGGTGTGGAGCTTGGCGCCCGCGTCGCCGGCGAGCTCCGTCAGCCGCGCCTCGACGTTCATGTGGATGTCCTCGAGCTCGTCGCGGAACTCGAAACCCCCGGCTTCGATCTCCGCAGCGACGCGGTCGAGACCGTCGGAGATCCGCTGGCGTTCATCGGCGCTCAGGAAGCCGAGGCGCTCGAGGCCCTCGGCCCACGCCTTGCTGCCCGCGATGTCCTCGCGCCAGAGCCGCCGATCGAAACCGATCGACGCGTTGAGGCGCTGCATCGCGCCGTCCATCGCGTTCTCGAAGCGACCGCTTCGCATCAGGATCCTCCGAGCTCGTCCGCCGCGCACTCCGCGAGGTAGGACTCTTCCTCGTCGCTAGCGAGGATCATCGTGCCGAGCCCCTTGCGTGTGAAGACTTCGAGGAGGAGCGAGCTCGGCGTCAGGCCGTCGATCACGTGTGCACGACGCACGCCGCCACGAACGGCCGCGAGCGCCGCCTGGAGTTTCGGCATCATGCCCCCGGAGACGCCGCCGCCGGCGATCATCGCTTCGGCGCCGGTGTCCGTCAGAAAGCTGATGCGGCTGTTCCTATCGGCGACGTCGCGCAGCACACCGCCGACGTTCGTCAGCAGGAAGAGCTTCTCCGCCGGCATAGAGCGAGCGATCTCCGCTGCGATGGTGTCGGCGTTGATGTTGAGGACGCGCCCGCTCTCGTCGGCGCCGAGCGGAGCAACGACCGGTACGAAGCGGTTGTCGAGGAGCACGTCGAGGATCCGCGGCCGTACGCCGCGGATGTCACCGACGTTCTGGAAGTCGACCTCCCGCTGCTCGCCGGTCGCTCGGTCGACGAGCAACACCGGTGGCCGCCGCGACGCGAGCACGAGATCGCCGTCGACGCCAGAGAGCCCGACGCCCGGAGTCCCGTGACGCCGCAACGCGCCGAGGATGTCGGTCGACGCGGCGCTGAAAACCATGTTCGCGACCTGGATCATGCGGTCGTCGGTGATCCGGCGGCCGTTGATCTTCTCGCTCTCGATACCCATCTTCGCCGCCATCTCGGAGAGCTGCGGCCCGCCGCCGTGGATGATCACGACGCGGATGTTGAGCTGGTAGAGGAGCGAGACGTCGTGCGCGAGCCGGTCGAGGAACTCG
>Ga0326597_10015028_pt1 | contig 10132 bp, 18 predicted proteins | sample RVTome_12_FD_203789 | JGI IMG/M metagenome (GOLD analysis project Ga0326597, IMG submission 203789) | Soil microbial communities from uranium-contaminated site in the Upper Colorado River Basin, Wyoming, United States - RVT100D185 | ecosystem: Environmental > Terrestrial > Soil > Contaminated >...
AGATCACGATCCCGGACGGGTACGCCTCGTCGCGCCGGTACTCGGCGAACCGGCTGCACTTCTCGCAAGTGACGATCTTCACCGGGTCACCACCTGTTGGAAGACGATGACGCACTTGGCGCCGTCCTGCTTCCGTGTCCGGATCGCCCGGCGCGCGGCCGTCCAGGACCGATAGGGAGTCGGGAACTCCGGGCTCCGGAGCCGGTATTCGTCGTCCCGATCCCGCCAGGGCTTGTGCTTGGCGACGAAATAGAGCGTCTTCCAGGTCAGTTCGATCGGCTCGTTCTTCTTCATGAGATCACTCTAGTTTCGGTTCGGGGGATTCGCCCATTTCCAGCCCGAGCGGAGGGCTTCCACCCTGTAGCGCCGTGAGCCCCGCCTGCTTGATCGTGTTGGCGAGATGGGCCTCGATCTCCCCCTTGGCCGTGGCGACGGTCTTCTCCATCGCCTCCTCGAAGCGCTCCTGCATCCAGGGGAGGTTCTCTCGGATGTCCTGGGCCATGCTGAAGATCGTGTCCTTCAGGGCCTTGAGGTCGGCCTTCGTGACGCGGTCCTTGGCGAGAAGCGCCTCCACGTCCTTTTCGACCTTCTCGGCGGCTTCGGCCACGTCCTTGAAGTCGCGTTTGACTTCCTTCGCCCACAGCTTCTTCAGGTTGGCCTCGGGAGGTTGCGGGATTTTCTTCGTCCCGATGGATTCCACCGTGCAGGGTGTTCCGCCGTGATTGCCCGCGTTCAGGACGAGGTTCGCGAACTGGACCTCGGACATGTGGACCCGGATGTGCGGGACGCCGCCGGTCTGCATGATCCTGTCGCCGTGAAGCTTCCGGACGAGCAGCGCCGGGTTGATCTCCAAGGCGATCGCGTGGTAGTGCTTGAACGGGCTGTCGAAGAGCCGGAGCGCTCCGCCCCCGATCTGGACGCGGCTGATGTTGACGACCGCGAAGCTCGGGTGCTCGACCTGCTCTTCATCCAGGTTGCTCTTGCCCACAGCCGCCTCCTATTCTTCCCGCGCCTGTACTTCCCGAACCGCCTCTTCGATGTCGCCCCTGGACAGTTTTCCATTCATGAGCAGTTGAGCCAGCACGTGATCGCGCATCGGCACCTTCGCCTTCACCCATTCGAGGGATGTCATTTCGACCGGCTTGAGGGATGCGACGAGCGCCTCCCATCCAGGGTGATTGAACTTCCCGCCGGGGCGCCCCTTGACGCCCAGGTGCGGATAGCCGTTCGGCGGATGGACGGTGACGAGATCCGGAACATCCAGATCCGGCGTGACCATGACACGCATCCCTTTGGGCCAGACTTCCCAAGCGGCGAAATCCCGCTTCGCCTTACGACGGTCAGGCTTCGGATTGGCCACATCCCCCGAGATCTCGTAGATGCCTTCTTCAAGCTTCACAGCTTCGACTCCTTCACCGTCTCCAGCCGGGACGGGCAGTCCCTCTTGTGGATGCTCACCTGCTGACACGTCCAGGAACCGCACCCGTTGAAGTCCCAGTAGAACCGGTAGACAGGTTCGCCTTTTTCGATCCGCTCCGCGCAGACCCGGCATTCCGCCCGGCCGGTGGCGACGGCCTCCTCCACGGAGCCGTACTCGACGGATGCCTTGGTGCCGTGCTCCCGGATCTTCCCGTACTGCCAGGGCTCCAGGAGTTCGTAGGGCCTCCCGTAGCGATCGACGTTCCAGACGCGCCGCAGAGCGCCCCACAGGGCAATGAACAGCTTGTCGATGGCCCGGGTCCTGGGGCAGATCGCGCCCTTGGCGCTTTCGACTCCCTCGGCGGCCTCGTAGATCGCCCGGAGGGCCTTTTCCTGGGCTTCTGGCGCGTCCTGGGCGTTCCAGCCCCCCTCGGCCACTTCCGCCTTCTGGACGGCCTCGTACCAGCCCTTGGATTGCGTCCGAAGGACCCTCTCGTCGATGCCGCTGGAGTCCAAGATGTTACGGAGGGCTTCCCGGACCCCGCGGAGCGCATCCAGCGCGTAGTTCTTGGGCATGGTCTACTCCTGGTCCTCGCCGCCCTTGACCTTGCCCTTGCCGTCCTTCTGGAAGCCGATCTGGACGTTCACGATCGAGCCGTCCTTGGCCTCGTAGCAGACGCTCCCGATCTCGACCCCACCTTTCCCTACGATCGTGAGGAACGTGTGGGTCAGGTACTCCGAGGGCTTCCGGACCACGTCCAGGCCCTCCGGAGCCACTCCGACCGCCTCCAGGAAGACCTCGCGGACCTTGGCCAGGACCGCGTCCTTGGGCGGGGCGGGATTCCGGTAGATCCGCGGGTCCTGGAAGCTGTCGGCGAGGTTGGTGAAGGCGTAGTCGTCCTTGAGGGCCTTGATCGCCAGGAAGCGCCCGGACTTGGCGATGGCGCGGGCGAGGGCGTCGGCCCAGGGCGCCCGGCCGCCGGGCTGGTAGATGCGGGCGTCCTTCTTCTTCCCGCCCCGGCCGCCGCGATCCCAAGCCCAGTGGGCGAGGTCGTAGACGTCGGCGGCGGCGCCCAGGTCGCCCAGGATCGCCTCGACGACGCTCCTCTGGAGCTTCTCGTCCTCGGACTCCTGGCGGCGCGCGGCGTTCTCGAACACCTTGGCGAGGCCCTCCTCCCGGCGGATGATGGGCTCGATCTGCTTCCTGGGGAACCAGCCGCCCGCGCCCAGGATGTTGTCCTGCCAGGCGTCGCCGATCGGCTGGTTCTCGATCCGGACCTTCTGGCCCTTCTCCTCCTCGATCACGTAGAAGGCGTAGCCGTCCGCGTGAGGAAGCTTGAATAGCTTCCCGACCAGGCCCTTGGCCTTGTCGCTTCGGGCCTGGAGCTTCTTCAGGATGGCGTCGTACTCGTCGATCGCCGGGATGCCGGTCTTTGTTGCCATGGCCATCTTCTCCTTATCCCTTCTTCGCCTGCTGGAACGCCTTCTCCATGGTCTTGTACAGCTTCTCGTCGGTGATCCAGAGGGTGAACCCGTTGCCGTCGCTGTCGGACCCGGTGAGGTAGCCTACGCCCTTCGCGCCGTCCCGCAGATCGCAGCCGCACTCGCAGGGCCGCTGGACCCGCGGAGTCCGGCCGAAATCCCCCTTCCAGCGGGACACTTCGCCGATGCCGGTGGCAGGAACATCGAGCGTCTTCATGGTCATCTCTCTCTCTCTTAGTAGTCCATCCGCCAGGACTTCTCGAAGTTGTACTGCTTGGACAGCTTGTTTAGAGCGTCCGTGAGAGTCGCCACTCCCTTGCCGTCGAGGCCGTGAAAAGTCCCGCCGAACCTGAAGGAATACTGCCCCGAGGCGGGGTCACGATTGACGACCGCCCCATCCGGAAGCTTGACCCCTTCCAGTTCCTGCGCCTTGACCGCCTTATTCTCTTTCTCCTCGATCTCGCGCTGCTTGGAAGCCTTCTGGCTCTGCTTGTAACCTTCGACCTGCTGAGCCACGCTCTTGACGATCTTCTCGATGTTGAAGGCGCCTTCCTTGTTCGGGCGGTACCAGGACGTGTTGCCCCGGCCGTACCCGTTATTGAGGCGGATCTTTGGCTTGCCGGTCGGCTGGCGGCCCCAGTGGCGGTGGCCGGTACCCCAGTCGTGCTGGATCTCGATCGAGATCCGGGGCTCGTCGATATAGAGACTGACGGTGTGCGAGCCCTCCTGAATGGACTTCTTGGGCTTGATCCCCGCGGCCTTCTCGATCTCGATGATCAGGCGCTCCGCGATCGGCCCGGCCTCGGCGATGAACTGCTTGTCGAGCGCCTCGCGCTCCTTGGCCTGCTTATCCTCGTAAACTCCCATTGTCATCATCTCCCTTCGTACCCCCCTCCCTAATGCAAAACGTGTGCCACACTGGATACCGTTCCAATCGCTCAAAAAGGCCCTCATTCGGGGTATTCTCGGTTTACAGGCTGCCATCGTGGCAGAACACCCGTGGCAGGCGGCTCCTTGGCAGTCCTCCCGGCAGGGAGGGGTGGGCCTTTCGACCCACCCCTCCTTCCACTTCCAGGACGCTACGACATCGTGCGCAGGACGCGCCGCAGGTACTTCGCGTGCGTCGAGAGCACCTTGGCCTCGACCTGGAACTGCTTGGCCTTGACCAGGGACTCCGTCGCGTGCGTCTCCATCTCGGCCAGCGCCGCGCGGAGATGGCTCCCTGCGCCGTTCAGCTTGGGCATGGCGAACGGGGCCTTGTAGGCACGCCGCTTGGGAGCCGGACGACGCGCGGCCTTCGTGGCGGCGCGCTTCGCGGGCTTCCTTGCCTTCGCCTTCGCCTTGGGCTTGGACTTGCCACGGCGGCCGAAATGACCGCCCGGCTTCTTGATGCCCAGGACCCCTCCCCGGATCTTGCGGACCCGGTGGACGGACACCTTGGTCCCGGCTTGCTTGGAGATCAGGTCGGCGACTTCGGTGTCGCTCTTGCCCGCCCGGACGTGCTTCCGGACGGCCTCGACCAGTACCTCCATCTCCGCTTCCCCCTTCACTCCGGCGCCATTCGCCTGAGTGGCGGACTTCATGTGATGCCTCCATAAAAAAGAGAGCCAAAACCCTACTGCATGGAAACGCGATGTCAGACGACCCGATACTCCTTGGGAAGCGCCTCGGCCAGATCCCTTCCTCTCTCGAAGGGTTCGACGAACTTCCGGAAGAGAACCTCTCGGCCCTCCTCGGCGATGACGAACGGCCGCTCCTCTTCGGTGAGGTTTTCCTTGAGCTTCCAGTAGCCTCTCCAATGACCGCGGACCAGGAGTTTGTAGGAGAGGGACCACGTCTTGCCCGTTCTCTCCTCGGAGGGCTGCCCGGCCGGTTTCTTGGCTCGTCTCCCCACGTCGATGAAGTCGATCATCGTGTGGCCCTTGGCCTCCTCAAGGAACCGCTGGCGCTGGTTGTTGTTCGTCTGCTTCGACGCGCGCTCCAGGAGCCGCTTGCCCCTCGACGTCGTCGGGGCGAGGTCGGCTCCGATGGACGTGATATAGAGGATCGTGTTGAGCGCGAGCCGCGTGAGAAGGCTATGATCGTTCCGGGGATCGTCGATGATCTCCTTCTCGCGCTTCTCGAAGAAGGCGTCCGTGACCACGAAGTCGTCGGCCAGGACGTCCAACTCGAACCAGTTGGCTGCCGCGTTCCCGCGCGGGCGGCCGTCCGGCCCCTTGATGAGGTCCGAATAGAACATGAACTTGAGGATCTCTCTGCTCTCGAAAAGCCCGGGGTCGGGCTCCTCTTCGGCAATCAAGCCCTTGAAGACCTTCTCCCGCTGCTCCTGAGTCATCCTGCTCTCGGAATTCGCGCTGTCCATCATGTGCGTGACGTAGCATCCGTCCAGGCGGGCACGCGATCCATCCGGGCATTCAAGCTCGATCGGCGCCTCCTCGAACCGGAGGAGAAAGCAGCGGAAGGGGACCTTGAGGTATCGCTTCTGGAACTTGAGATCCGTGTTGAGAAGCTGGTGAGTCAGGTTGGTCGAGACGTTGAAGACCCTCTTCCCGGAGAGCCAGAAGTTGCAAAGGGTCTGCTCTATCTCGATCGCGAGGGAGGCTTTGAAGTTCGGGATGTACTGCTCGCCGTTGAGGCATACGTTCTTGGTGATCTCGTCCAGACGGAGCATGTCGCGCTTCAGGACGAGCGGGCCGGTGATCTTCGACCGGATCTCGGCAAACCGCCGGTCGAAATTGACCTTTTGAGCGGCGAAGCTCCGCTCCAATGCCTCGTAGTGGGTGGGCCTCATTTCTTGGACTTCTTGACCCCTTTCTCCGTCCCCTTTGATGTTTTTCCATGAAGCATCGAAATCAGCCGACGCGCCATCGGGGATGGCTTCGACTCGTTCCGCTCCCACCGCTCGACGGTGTACTCGCGGACGCCCACCTTCATGGCGAACGCCTGGACCGAGAGGCCGAGCTTCTCGCGAAGCTCTTCAATCTCGCTCTTCTCGGCAGGCTCCACAGCCTTCTGCTTGCTCATCGTAATGAGTCTCCTTCAACACTAAATAATAACAAATGTTAACAGATGTTGTCAAGAGCGATCGAGCTTCCACAGCTTCCGGAGGGCCTCCGCCGCCCTGGGATAGGGCTTAGCCGCCTCCAGGGCGTCGGTCCGCTCCTGGTCGAGGAGCAGGCCGAACGCGCCGATGAGGGCGTTGACCAGTCGCTTGCGCTCTTTCATGTCGTCGAAGTCCGTTTCCAACTGGTCGAGCGCATCTTCAACGGCCTCCTGGACGCTGACTTTTCCAAGCATGTCTCTTGACCGCCTCCTCGCATCCCCGGTGAGCATACCGGTAGCGGTTACCCACAAGGAGCAGCAGGGGCGTCTTGCCCCCGCACACACAGTACCCTTCCTGCCTTCGCCGGAGGCGTCTGAGCGCCGTGTCCAGCGGCATCGACTCGAACCGCCTCATGGGTCTCCTAGACGCTGACCATTCCGCACTTCTTGCAGTTGACGGCGCCTGCCGCTGGCAGGTTTGTGGCCTGTTCACCGCATTCCGGACAGGCCCTCTGGCGCTCATCGAGCGAGTGCATCCCGGCTAGGGACGATCCGAAATTCCGCCGATACCGGCCGTACCGGCTGTAGATCGCCCTCATGCGCTCGCGGATCTCTCCTGAGTTGTTGGCGAGCCCCGCCACGGCGCCGCCCAGGATAATGAGCGGGAAGAAGGCGACCACGAAGGGCGCCCCGAAGAGCGCCCTCATGCCGTCCGAGAAGTCGAGTCTCCGGGGCGAGCCATCCTCATCCCGCTTCCACCGCAGGAGGAGCCAGAACACCGCCGAGAAGTAGGCCACCCCCGCGACCGACATCCCGCCGGTCCAGAGTAGCCACGTCGGGGCCGTCCGTCCGGCGATGGAGACCTCCCCCTTCGCCTCCGGCACGTAGTACGCCACGAGCCCGGAAACGAACGTCGTCACGAGCGCCGCGATGATCCCGACCCGAACCAACCCTGAGATCTTCATACCAAGCCTCCTTCTTCCACTTCCTTCCAGGATCACTCCGATACCAACTCGTTCTTCTGCTTCACCTTGCTGTACTGCTTGCCCCACATCCGGACCGTCACGTTCTCGGGCGCCTGGCAGAAGCCGAAGAAGACCGGCTTCGTGTACCCGACCCGGGCGCTCTGGAGAGGGAAGAGTCCCGACGCCATGATGAGCGCGATCGGAACGGCCAGGAATTCCGTTCCCTTGGGATCGTAGAACCTGACCTTGTCCATGTAGTCCGCCTTCCCGGTGACTTCGACCGAGACGGCCGTGACGATGTCGATGTGTTTCGGGATCTTGACCTCGAAGCGTCCAGTCCCCTCGAAGGCGAGGAAATACTCGGTCTTCAGGACATAGACGATCGTCTGAGGCTTCGCGGCTTCCGGAGCCTTCGTTTTCTCGTCAGGCATCCTTTTGTTTCCCTTCCTTGCGATCGGACACGATTTGGTGAAAAAGCTCGCCCGTCAGAATCCTCATCCGGATCGCGCTGTCAAGCGCGTCCTTTCCGGACGGCTCCTTGGAGTCCAGGCTTAACTCCAACCTCATGGCCTCTTCGATCACTTTCCGAACCAGGCCCCGCGCGCTTATCTCCTCGGACGCGACCCCCTCCTCGGACGCAGTCATCGGACTTCCTTCGCGAGAGCCTCCAGCTTGAACGAGAAGTCCTCTCCGCAGCCGAGATGTAGTTCCTCGTTCTTCGGGACCTCCACGATCCCCATCACCGAGATTCCGATCTCCAGATTCCAGATCTCGGCCTTCTTCGGGATCTTCTCGTTGCACAGCAGGCACTCCTTCTCGCCGCCTGCCTTCGTGACCTTGAGCTTGTAGGCGCCGTCCACCGGCTTCTTCTTCCGGATGGCCGTGGCCGCGTCGATCCCGCACCTGAAGTGGATCTCCTTGCTCTGCGGAATCTTGACGAGTCCGAAGGCGTTCAGGTCCATCTTGAGCAGGAACGCCTGGCTCTCCGCTTCGATGGCCTCCTTGCAGAGAAGGCAGGATTTCGACCCGCTCCCGGGACGGGCATATAGCTCGTAGACGGCCTCACCCACCCCGCACTCTCCTTCTAAGGTCAGCGGACTCACACACAAACGATAACAGATGTGACCCTCTCGGTCAAGGTTTCTGCTGCGGAGGCACCTGCCCGCGCTCCTCCAGGATCTGTATGCCGCGCTCGACAGCCTCCCGTAGGGATTTTGGGTCCAGGATGTTGCACCCACATCCCTTGTCAGGGGCGGCATGAAAGCTGCCGACTGCCGCGCAGCCCTTCGTGACGAGCAGCTTGATCATCTCATCGTAGGCGTCCTGGGCAAAGGTCGCCTGAGCGGAACCCTTGGGCGGCTCGATCACGATATTCGCGTGGAAGATGGTCATGCAGCCCTCGACTATTCAGGTTTGGCGGCCGGAGCAGGCTCAGGACGTGGCGGAGGCGATCCTATCTGGGGAGTGTCCGGGATATCTTCGAAGCCTTCTGCGAACCGGTCCCGCTTGGCTTTGTGCTCGTTGTGGACGTCGAGCGCGGCGTCCACGAGATAAGGGATCGGCAGGGTCAAACGACCGCCTTGCGTGAGCCTCGGATCGTCGATCGCCCGGATGACGGCGCGCTTGACGGCATCGTAGACGTGGGCGCCGGACAGGCCCGACAGCATTTCGCCAATCGAATCCCAATGCGTGTGCGTGTGGTCTTTCAACTGGTACTTCATGGTGAAGCGCTTCACCATGAGGAGCGCAAGGTTCTTGTCCGGGTTCTCGAACCGGAGTTCCTTGTCGAAGCGGCCGGGACGGTCGATCAGGGCGCGCTCCATCTTCTCCGGGAAGTTCGTGGTCATGAGAGTGAGCACGCTCTCCAGGTCTTCGATGCCGTCCAGTTGGTTGAAAAGCTCTCCCATGACGGCCGACTTGTTGCCCGTCTTCCGGTCTTCGAGATAGAGGTCGGCATCCTCGAAAAGGAGGATGGTCGGCGCGAGATCCCGGGCCATCCGGAAGACCTCTCGGACCTTGGAGGGATCGGCAAGATCTCTTGAGGTGACCCAGATAAAGGTCGATTGAACGACGCTCGACAGCACCTTCGCGGCGAGCGTTTTCCCGGTCCCGGGCGGCCCGGAGAAGAGGACGCCCTTCTTGGTCTTCAGGCCGTACTGACGGTAAAGATCCAGTTTCTGAACGAATCCGGCCACGTTGTCCTTGAGGTACGTCTTCGTCTCGTCCGGGACGATGAGGTCATCCCAGGTGTAGGGGGTGATCTTGAGAAAGTGCCCCTGCGGGTCGATCTTCTTGCCGCGAAGCTGGTTGTTTATCCGGCAGTAGAGCCGGACGCCGTCGATCAGGTCCCGGCCGATCTTCGCCTGTTCGGACTTGCTGTAGACCCGCATGTGGAGGCCCTTCTCGTTCCTCCGAAGCTCGACGACGCAGGGGGCATTTGACGAGGTCCCAAGAAGAAGCAGCCCATCGTGGAGCACCTGCTCGTGCTGGCCAGGGGTGACCTCGACGGTCTTGTAGAGGTTCGCCTTCGCGGCGAACTCCATGGGAAGAGGCAGCGCCGAGTAGCCGGAGGTGGAGGCCGTCACGATGTTGAAAAGCCCGATGCATGCCAGGTTCCGATGGTGAGGCCCGAAAGTGTACTCGGCGAGCGCAACTCCGACCACGCTCTCGCCTTCGGTCAGGCTCCTGTTCTTGACGTACTCCCGAAACCGGCTCCCCTCCAAGAAGTGCTTGAGGAGAATGATTCCATCGTTTCCGTCAGCCATGCTATGCCTTCCCCTTCACCTTCTCCAGGAAGTCCCGATACTCCTTGAGGGTCACCTTCATGAATTCAAGCTCTCCCGCGTCCTTCCTGCTCAGCCAGTAGAAGCAGGCGCCGAAGATGGCGAACGTCACCATGAGCGGGAATGCCCACGCCCCACTGTCCTTCCCCAGGAGCAGGGCGATAAGCCCGACTACGACGGCAGAAATAAAAGAGACTCCTGCTGCGAGCCCCATCAAGCGGAGCTTCAAGATCTTTCGGGAGAGTCGGCGCGACAGGTCCCGCTCCTCCGCGGTCGTCCGCTTGACGCGCTGCTCTTCAGAAAGAAAGAAGTTCATGACTTGTCAGGTTTCTTCACGATCGCGGCCCGAAACCTCGAAAGCTCGTTATCCAAGGCAAGTTGAGCGGCCTCCAGCTTAGCATAAGTATGCCCGCTGACGATGCTCTGCCCCATCTTGAGGAG
>Ga0326597_10015029_pt1 | contig 10131 bp, 9 predicted proteins | sample RVTome_12_FD_203789 | JGI IMG/M metagenome (GOLD analysis project Ga0326597, IMG submission 203789) | Soil microbial communities from uranium-contaminated site in the Upper Colorado River Basin, Wyoming, United States - RVT100D185 | ecosystem: Environmental > Terrestrial > Soil > Contaminated >...
TCACGAGCACGACCCGGTTCCTGCGCCAGATCCTCCAGGTGATCATGCTGGCGGTCGGCGCCTGGCTCACGATCGAGCAGCTGTCGACTCCCGGCGTCATGATTGCGGCGACGATCATCCTCGGACGGGCGCTCGCGCCGGTCGAATCGTTGATCGCCGGCTGGAAGAGCCTGGTGGATGCGCGCGGCGCCTACGACCGGCTGAGCCAGGTGTTCGCCTCCGAGGCCAAGGTGCCCGAGTCGATGGACTTGCCTCCGCCCAAAGGCACGCTCAGGGTCGAGAACGTCATCTTCGGCTTCCGCGGACAGGAGCTGCCGGTCATCCGGCGCGTGTCATTCGCGCTCCTGGCCGGCTCCTCGCTCGGGATCGTCGGCCCGAGTGCGGCCGGCAAGTCAACCCTGGCGCGCCTCATCGTCGGTGTCTGGCACCCGATTTCGGGAGCGGTCCGGCTGGATGGCGCCGACATCCGAACCTGGCCCCGGGAGCGTCTCGGTCCCCACGTCGGCTATTTGCCGCAGGCCGTCGAGATCTTCGCCGGCACCGTGAGCGCGAACATCGCCCGCATGGGCGAGGTGGATTCGGAGGAGGTCATCAAGGCCGCGACGCGCGCCAACGCGCACGAGATGATCCTGGCCTTGCCGAAGGGCTATGACACACCGGTCGGGGAGGGCGGGGCGCTGCTGTCGGCGGGCCAGCGCCAGCGCCTCGCGCTCGCCCGCGCGCTGTACGGCGACCCGAAGCTCGTCGTGCTCGACGAGCCGAACTCGAATCTCGACAACGCCGGCGAGGCGGCGCTGGCGGACGCGATTCGCCAGCTCAAGGCAGACGGCGTCACGCTGGTCGTCATTACCCACCGCCTGCCCCTGCTCGCGGTCCTGGACAAAGTCCTGGTGCTGATGAACGGTGCGGTCGAGAAGTACGGAACGCTGGCCGAGGTGCTGCCCCGTACCAGCCGGGCACCCGTCGCGGACGCCGGTCAGGGCGTTGTGGCCGGGAAAATCGTGCCGCGAGGCTAAAGCATGGCGGACACGCCCGGCAATATCCCGATACCGCCTTCGGACACCGACGACGCCGAGAGTCCGCGCCGCCTGATCCGCGCCGGCATAGGCGGGATCCTGGTGCTCGTGCTCGCGGTGACCGTCTGGGCGGCACTCGCGCCGGTGAGCGGCGCGGTCATCGCCCCGGGGGCCGTCAAGGTGGACATGAACCGCAAGACCGTCCAGCACCAGGAAGGCGGCATCGTCGGCGAGATACTCGTGCGCGACGGCAGCCGGGTCAAGGCCGGCGAAACACTGATCGTCCTCAAGGATATGCGCGTGGAAGCGGGCATCGAAATGGTGCAGACCCAGCTCGACGGCGAGCTCGCGAAGGCGGCGCGCCTGACGGCCGAACAGTTATGGGCCGAAAAGGTGACCTTCCCCGCGGAGCTGCTCAAGCGCGAAAGCGACGTCCGCGTGGAGGAGCTCCTGCGGCGCGAGACGATGCTGTTCCGCGCCCGGCGCGACGCCTACAGCACCCAGTTAAAGCTGCTCCGCGCGCAGATCCGAGACATCCAGGAGGAGATTCGCGCGCGGGGGCAGCAGATCAAGGCGGACCAGGCCTCTGTCAAGTTCGCGCGTGAAGAGCTCGTGTCCAACCAGGGACTGCTCAAGGACGGGTTCATCAGCAAAGTCCGGATCCTCACGCTGGAGCGCAGCCTGGCCGACGTCGAGGCGCGGCTCGGAGAGCACGAGGCGGACATTGCTGCCGCCCGCGGACGGGTGTCCGAGTTGCAGTTGCGGGCGGAGAATTTGCGCACCAGCATGATGCAGGAGGCCGCCGCGGAAATGCAGAAGACGACGGTCCAGATCCTGGACCTGCGCGAGCGGTTGCGGCCGTTCCAGGATGCAGCCGACCGGCAACGCATCGCTGCCCCGATCGCCGGCGAGGTCGTGGGCCTGAAGTTCACGACCGTGGGCGCAGTCATCGGGCCGCGCGACCCGATCCTCGATGTGGTTCCCGACAATATCGAGCTCATCCTCGAGGGGCGCATCCGCCCGGAGGACATCAATTACGTGATCGTGGGCGCCGAAGCCGACGTGCGGCTTACCTCGTTCCGGCAGCGCATCACGCCGACCGTCACCGGTTCGGTCATCTACGTGTCCGCCGATCGCATGGAGGACAAGGCGGACAGGATGGTCTACTACACGGTGCACGTGCGCGTGACTCCGGAAGCGCTGGCGAAGGCGGGCGACTTGAAGCTCCAGGCGGGCATGCCGGCGGAGCTTTTCATTAAGACCGGGGCGCGCTCGGCGCTGCTCTACGTGCTTGACCCGATCACCGGTTTCCTGCAGCGCTCGATGCGCGAGCCGCTTTACGAGTCGGGCGCAACGAAAGCAGGAAACGCCGGCGGCAAGTGATATCGTCATTCCCGCGCCGCCGGGAATCTAGAAGCTATTCCCCTCCTGTCGGAGGGTGAGCCGGGGTTTCCATTCTCATTGCATTCCGTTCACTTTTGACGAGAACGGAATCTCGAATCTCCCCTCTCCACTCGGGAGAGGGGCGGGGGTGAGGGATGGAGGGGCGGGGGTGAGGGGTGAGCCGGCGAACGCCCGACGCTACCACCCCCACCCTCTGCTCCCTCCCCCTGAGAGGGAGGGACGAAGTACAGCGCTGCGCGATTCGACGACTGCAGCGCGGCGGGCCGGGCGGGGTGCCCGTTCAGCGGGCGGGGTGGTGGATGTAGTGTTTGAGTGACGACCACCCCGTCTGCTTCGCATCCACCCCTCCTTAACCAAGGAGGGGAGCTAACTTAAACATTCCCCTCCTGTCGGAGGAGGGGTGCCGGCAGAGCCGGCGGGGTGGTGGATGATAAGACTATGCTAAGTAATGGAATCCATCCCCGTTCATCTGCCGCTAGTACTGTCTTGCTGTTGCCGCTCATCCGCAGCTGATGGAATCTTGCGGCAGGCGACCAGCACCGTGATCGCCTTGCCGATCGCCGCGACCTCCGTGTTTTCCAGCTTGCGCTTCGCGTCGCTGCTCTGATAGCCCACGTTCTGCGCGTCCAGGAACGACTGCGCGACTTCCGCCTTCACGCCAAAGCTGATGTTCTGGGGCAGGTCCCCGGTCCGTTTCTGGACCGCAAGCGCATCGAGTTTCGAGGTCACGATGCCGGTCACGTTGCCGCTCTGGTCGAGGATCGGCCCGCCGCTGTTGCCCTTGTGGATCGGGGCGGAAATCAGAAAGGTCGAGGCGTCGCCCCGCACTCCCGCGGTAGCGGTCACGTATCCGAAGGTGACGTTCTGCTCGCTTCCCAGGATGCTGGCAAGCGGATAGCCGACCACCATCACCGACTCCCCCGCCTGGAGCTGCACGCCTTTGCGGAACGCCGCGACTTCGGGAAAGCTGCGGTTCGCCCGGATCAACGCGAGGTCGTTCTTCGAGTCGGAGGCGACGCGCTCGGCGGGCGTCCGCTTCTTGTCCGAATCCAGCACGACGATGGCCGAGCAGCCGTCCACCACATGGTGATTGGTGACGATCATGCCGTCATGGGTCGCAACGATGCCGGCGCCGATGGAGGTCTTCCCGGCGGGCCGGGTTGTGATCTTCAGATCCGGCGTGGGCGGGTTTTCGCCCCTCGCGATCGCGCACGCGTGCTGCAGGATCCGCGCTTGCACGCCGCCGGCCGAGACTTCCTTCAGCGTCTCTTCCCAGCGCTCGCGGTCCCTCGAGCTTCCCGCAAGCCGCGCTCCCGTCTCGTTAAACAGGGTGATCGACGTGACCGCGAACTGTTTCGCGTCGCATAGCACCGCCACCCCGTTGATAGCGGACCGGTAACGGTATTTCTTGTCGCGGGTCTCGCGAGTCTGGCCATACTCGATGCGGATGTTGTAATGGACGTAGCCCTCGGCTTCCTTCACCGAGCCGCGATCGAAATAGACCTTGGTGGTACTGCTCGTGGCGAAGAGCTCCCAGTTCTTCTCGGCCGCCAATGCATGGCCGCCGCACAGGCAGAGCAGGGCGGGCGCCAGGAGGCGGATGATCGTCAAGCTACGCATCGGACCAACTCATTATCGCATTCACTCCTCCTTGAAAAGGATCGGAGTATCAGCTCATTCCCCTCCTGCCGGAGGGTGAGGCGGGGTTTCGAAGAAGGTGCCTGCGCACCTTCGAGCCGCCGAACGCCAGCCGCCTCTGTGCGGTTGGCCGGGCGGGGTGGCACCGAAGGTGACGGGGTGGTGGGAGTAGACGTGCCTGCGCACCTTCGAGCCGCCGAACGCCAGCCGCCTCTGTGCGGTTGGCCGGGCGGGGTGGCACCGAAGGTGACGGGGTGGTGGGAGTAAACGTGCCTGTGCACCTTCGAGCCGGCGAACGCCAGCCGCCTCTGTGCGGTTGGCCGGGCGGGGTGGCACCGAAGGTGACGGGAATTTGTCTTGTCAACGAATCAAGATGTTGAGTCCGACCCCGAGGTCTCCATCTGCTGGTTTATCCAGCTCTCGATCAAACCATCACAACCTTCATCCCGAGCGACTTGGCGCTCTCGATCATCGCGTCGTCGAGGCAGAGAATACCTTGTGCGCCCAGGCTTGCAGCAATCGCGAGGTGCAGCGCATCGCCCGCTCTCAGCTTCAAAGTGTTCTCACCCGCCAGCTCGGCGGCGCGGCGGAATTCCTCCCGTCCGGGAACGGCCACCGTGCAATGTTTTTGCGCGAATTCGCGGACCCGCGTCGCGGCCTGCTTAGCCAGGTTCGGCGCCGCCTGGCCGGTACGCACCTTGATCGCCACGGCGGAAGCGAACTCGACCAAGGACCACTCGCTGATCGCCAGACGTTGGCCCGATGATTCGAGCCAGCCTATGACCGCCTCGCTCTTCGGCTCCCGGATGAAGACGGGAACCAGGGCGCTGGTATCGATGTAGATCATCAGTAGCGCGCCTCGCGGCGCATGTCTCTGACCACCGGCGCCGTCTCCTTCTGACGGCCAATGAATTGACGCAGGCGGCGCGACTCGGCTTTGCCGATCACGCGGCCTTCCGCGGCGAGGACCAAACGTCCATCGGCCGAAACCTCCGCAATGAGCGTATCGCCCTCGCCTACGCCGATCCGCTTGGCCGATTCCGCCGGCAAGCGCACCGCGAGGCTGTTGCCCCACTTCGACACCATCAGTTCCATCCGCACGCCTTTGGTTGCCATTGATTACCCCAAAGTATCTACACGTAGATACATCATGATCCGATGCACCGGCTTTGTCAATGCACGGCCGGTATTGTGGACGTTTACGTGGTGGCTTCTATGCAGACCGGCCAAGCCCCCGCAGGCCCGGCATCTCACCGGCTTTGCGGCAAGCGTCGTCGCACCCGCGGTGCGATGCAAAAGAAAAACCCGCCACAGTCGCCGGCGGGTTTGATATTGGCGGGAAAACTGCGGGTCGCTTTACGCGTTACAACGGCAGCGCGGCGGCTGTGATTGACACAGGGCACTTGGCGCGGATCATGTCGACTCTGACCCTCGTGGCACTACTCCTTACCCCCTTTGCGGGGGAAGGTGGGGATGGTGGGAGGAAGTTGAGCTACGCGTCTGACCCCCCACCTCAATCCTCCCCCGCAAGGGGGGAGGAAGCCGATTCGCGCTCACACTCGCTTGTCAATACAATACCCACGGTAAACCCGGAATGACCGATTTTCCTGTTATCCGCGTCCATCTGCGGCTCACAAAAAAAGCCGGCCGGCATTGCTGCCCCCGGCTTTCTTTTTTCCCGGCCGGGCCCGGGCCGCGGCGGTCTACTGCCTGGTCACGCCGCTCGCTTGCTACTCCCGCCGTGACCCCTGGTTAACACGGAGAAACCGGGCTCCGTCCCCAGTTTTGCTCTGTTCCCTCCCCCTGAGAGGGAGGGACGAAGTACAGCGCTGCGCGCGATGGAGGATGGCAGCGCGGCGATCAGGCCGGGGCCCTATCGCCGTGGCCGGCGCTGCCAAGTGTTATAAACTCTCCGGGTAGAATCTAGCTAGCTAGTGCCGTTCCAACTATTATCGCCAAAAGTGCTGGCGGGGCTCGTAAGCGGAAGTGGTTGCCCAGACCACCGGCACGTTAGACTCAACAAGTTGGAACGGCACTAGTTCAAGACGGGGGTGTCATATGGAGTCGATCGGCATCTATGAGGCCAAATCCAAGCTCTCCGAGCTCGTGGAGAAGGCCGAGGCGGGGCAGGTAGTGATCATCACCCGGCGTGGCCGGCCGGTGGCGAAGCTCGTGCGCGCCAAGCCGGAAAAGGCTATCGACCGCTCGGCACTGATTGACGAGATCACTGCTTTCAGCAAAACCTGCAAAGTGGGACGGATCAATCTGCGCAAGCTTGTCGCCGAGGGACGCGACTGATGGCCTTCGTGGTGGACAACTCAGTGGTCATCGCTTGGTTCATCAAGGTATAATCTCCACCATGAAAACTTTCACTCTCACGGAAGCCAAGAAGCAGCTCGGCGCGGTACTCGAGAAAGCCAGGGCGGGGGAGGCCATTGAAGTCACCCGCTACGGCAAGCGCATGTTCCAATTCCAGGGCGGCGAGACCGTGATCGTGCAGCGGCGCGTGAGTTCCCAACGCGTGCGGCGCACCTTCGGGCGCTTGCTTGTATCCATGCAGCGGCGCCAGCCCAAGGGCGGCCGCAGTGTGACCGCGATGCTTGCTGACGTGCGTGCCAGTCGCGCAAGCGCTCACGGCATCGGATGACCACGCGCTTTGTTCTGGACGCCAGTGTTCCCCTGACCTGGTTCCTGGACGAAGCACCTGAGCAGGTAGCCTACGCGCAGGCGGTTGCGCGTTTCATTCAGGAAAGCAATCCCACGTGTGTGGTGCCGGCGATCTGGCACGTAGAGGTTGCCGGCGTGCTGCTCGCCGCGCACCGCGACCAGCGGCGGCGTTTCTCAGGAGCCAAGCTCGGCTCAGCCCTTGAAGTGCTCGAAGGCTTTTCCCTCGAAACGCACCACTTCCCGCACGACGCGCGTGAAATTGTCGGGCTTGCTCGCCAATATCAACTGCAGACCGCAGACGCGCTCTACTTCGCTCTCGCGCGTGCGCAGCGAATACCGATCGCGACCTATGACCGCGGGCTGCGCTCCGCGTGTGAGCGGTTCAGCGTGGAGCTGCTGACACTGTAGCCAATTTCGTAGCACCGCAGCGAAAAAATGCCGCCCGGGGCGGCATTTTTTTGTACCAGAGCTGGAAATTAGATCAGACGAACTTGCGTGTCGGCCCGGCGAGCTATTTGCAAAGCTCCAGCCACTCGTAGAGACCTGTTTGTGGGTTCAATACCTGGGCCATGCGGCACTGCGTCGTGCCGGCGGGCGGCGCTGTCTGGGCTATACGCGGAGGAGTGAACTGCGGCGCGGCAGGGCAAACGCGCGGCGCGCAGACCGGCGGCACGACTGTGGAGCCAACGCAAATAGCCCCCAGTTCCCCGTCAATGCATCTGCAGACGCACTCGGCGGCCGCCTCGCCGGCAAAGGCAAACGCGGTTGCGAGGAGGGCAGCGCCCACTATGTTTCGCATATTTCCTCCTCGCCGCTCAGTCATACGAGTCACCAATCACGAATCACGATTCACGAATCACGACCTGTGTCATTGCCTGGTGACGCTCACCGAAGCCGTCGCCGCGTTGCCGGCGGCATCATCTGCCCGCGCCGAGATCGTCGAGTTCTTGTTCTTGCCCTTGGCTTTCGGAACGCTCCAGTTGTAGGCGAGCGACGGGCCGTATGAAACGGCGACCTGCTTGCCGTCTATGGTTAGAGTGATCTTCGCAACATTCTGGTTGTCCGCAGCCGAGACGTTGACGGACACGGTTCCGCTCACAGTGCTGCCGTTGGCAGGGTTGCTGATTGAAACAGTGGGCGGCGAGGAGTCTTTGGCGGTGTTGGAGATGGTCACCGCGACCGTGCTCGATGAGGCCGAGTTGCCCGTGCCGTCGTAAGCACGGGCCTGGAGGTTCAGATTCCCGTCCGAATACTTGGTCGAATCCAACGTGAAGGCGTAGGGGGTGATCGTGTCGTTGGCGACTAGACTGCCGTTCGCAAAGAGATCCACCCGCGCGACTGCGACGTTGTCCTCGGCCGTGACGTCAACCGGAACGAGGCCGGACACTGTCCCGCCGCTGGGCGATGCGATTGCGACAGTCGGGGCCTGGGAATCGCTTGAGGAAGTCCCCCGGGCACTCGCAACCGCGGCGTCGGCGCGCACCCGACCGTATCCAAACTCCTGGTCATAACCGCTGGTGCCGAGGTCGAGCGCAGTGGTAAACAGGATATTGTCCAGCTTCGAGGGCTGGAGTGATGCATTGGCGCTAATCATCAGCCCGTAAACGCCCGCGACGACGGGACTCGAAGCAGAGGTTCCGCTGAATGCGCCGTAGCTACCACCCGTCCTCGTCGTAAAGAGATTGACGCCCGGCGCAGCGATGTCTATGTAATCTCCCCAACTCGAGAAGCTCGCGCGTGCATCATTGCTATCCGTGGCGGCAACTGCCGTGAGAGACTCCCGTGGCGGATCGGTCCGCAGCGAATTGGTATTCCCGCCCGAGGTGACGACGACGCCACCTTTGCTCCGCATGTACTGAGCGGCGCTATCCACCGTCGAGCTGGCCGACACCCCGAGGAAGCTGATGTTGGCCACGCGGGCCCCCTTATCCGCGGCACTGGTAATCGCCGCGGCAATCAGGCTGTAGTAACCGTAGCCCTGTGCATCAGTGATCCGCATCGGCATGATTTTGGACTTGAAGCTCACGGACGTGACACCAATGGCGTTGTTTCCGGCGGCCGCAGCCACTCCTGCCACCGCGGTCCCATGCCCCAATACGTCGGCGACATTGTTGTTGTTATCGTAGAAGTTCCACCCCGGCACGAGTTGTGGTTGGAGGTCGGGATGAGTTGTCTCAACCCCGGTATCGAGGATGGCGATCGTCACGGGATTGCCCTGAGTGTAGTCCCATGCAATCGGGGCTCCAATCTTCGGCAGGTGCCAGGCATTGATGTACTGCGGGTCGTTGGGATAGAAATCCGGTTCCACCGCTCCGTCCACCTCGGCGAACTTGAGGTGCCGATTCCGGCTTAGCGCATCCGCGATGGCGGGTGGGTTTGCCTGCGGCGGCAGCTCGATGATATGGACGTTGATCTGCTTGATGACTTGCCCGCGGCGGCCGCCGTGGGGCTTGATGATCTTGTCGAGTTCCGCCAGCGACAGGCCGGGGCGCGGCTGCACGAGCACTCGGCCCAGTGCGTACTGTTCGGGGGAGGAGAGCTGGGTGCCAGAGGCGATGCCCGGCTGGCCCAAGAAGAGGCCTGCGGCCGCGGCAGCGGCGGAGGCCAGGGATGCTAGACGGCTAGTGAATCCGGGCGCGGAACGCGCCACGTGAATGCCAGAATCGCACTTCTTCATATCAGCCTCCTTCCGAGGTTTCATCAACCTGCGCAGAAGGAGGCGCTGCTTGCTCGGCGAACTTGGTAAGTGAGAGGGCGCGGCGCTCTGGGCTCATCGCCCCAGCCGCTTTTCTGTTAAACCCTTTTCACACCAAAGCTCGACAGGACAATGTTTCGTAACGGACTGCCGAGGTCGCCGACGTAGTCCCCCCGGAGTGCGCCGGCAAGCCCATTATCAAATTCCTTATGCCGGTCCATAACCAATTGCGTCACGGTTGTGAAGAGAAATCAGGGTGTTGTCGCCCGCCAACGACAGCGGAACAGCTCGGCGGTGATAACTACTGCACGGTTAGCGGTGAATCGTGATTCGAGTCTAACCGCAGACTCAAGAATGAGCCGCAGATGAACGGCGACAAAAACCAAACCAAATAATCAGCCGCAGATGAACGGCGACAAAAACCAAACAAATAATCAGCCGCAGATGAACGCAGATACACGCGGATAAGATCAAGAACCAATTTAGCCGCCGATGGACGCCGATACACGCCGATAAGATCAAGATTAATCAGCCACAGAGAACACAGAGAGCACAGAGGAAATAAATAGTCGAATCACGAATCACGATTCACGAATCACGGTTCTTATGAACCGCCAAGCACGCCAAGTAGCGTCAAATCCGGACGCATGGCGCCGGTTTAACTCCGCGCGTTCGAACGGACGAAATAATCATCGTCGTTCAACGCGCGGT
>Ga0326597_10015030_pt1 | contig 10130 bp, 9 predicted proteins | sample RVTome_12_FD_203789 | JGI IMG/M metagenome (GOLD analysis project Ga0326597, IMG submission 203789) | Soil microbial communities from uranium-contaminated site in the Upper Colorado River Basin, Wyoming, United States - RVT100D185 | ecosystem: Environmental > Terrestrial > Soil > Contaminated >...
CTTCACAAATCGCAACTTCTTTGTGGCCGTCTTCGAACGTACTCCAATCAGGATCGTCTGGCATCACGCCGGTTTCGACAGCACGGTAGACATTGCGGAACAGGTTCTTCGGGCCGTCCGGATAACCTTCGGAATGTCCGCCCGGGTAATGGGCGTACTCACGCGCGGCTTCATATAGCAAGGACGGATCTTTTGCTAAGACCTCATTGGCCTTATCTCGATGGCCGAGCCACATTTCGTTCGGGTTTTCTTGGTCCCAAGACATCGCGCACTTGGAACCGTCGATCTCGAAGTACAAGCGATTCTTTCGACCGGCCGACACTTGGCTGACCGTAAATACTCCATGCGCTCCATTGGACAGCTCAATCAACACCGACGCATAGTCCTCGGTGTTGATTTCTTGCGGTTCATAGTCTTCGGGGGCGAGCACTTTGCCAGCGTAGGTTTCGACTTCCTTCTTTGGCTTCTGGCGAGTCTTATGCACGGTACGTAAATCGGCGCAGACTTTGGTAATCGTCAATCCAGTGATAAACTGCAACAGATCGCACCAGTGGCTGCCGATATCCGCGATTGCGCGGCTATCTCCGGACAGCTCCGGAATCAACCGCCAATTCCAGTCGGTCTCCTTAAACAGCCAATCCTGAAGATACGACCCGTGGATCGAAAAGACATCGCCAACATCGCCGGCCTTGATCATCTCACGAGCGTGTTGAATGAGTGGGTAGTATCGGTAGTTGAAATCGACCGCATGGATCAGCCCCGACTCCTTCGCCAGTCGGACAAGCTCGCTGCTTTCCCTCGTACTCATGGCGAGCGGCTTCTCGCTAATCACGTGCTTGCCCGCCGCCAGAATGTCCTTATTCACTTGGTGATGAAGGTGATTCGGCGTGCAATTGTGAACGACTTGGATCTCGGGATCAGCCAGCAGGTCTCGATAGCTGCCGTAAGCCTTGGGAATGGACATGGCCTCGGCTTTTGCCTTTGCCAAGTCCTCGTTCGCTTCCGCAACTGAGGTGATTTCGACGTTGCCCAGTCTCCGTGCGGCCTCGACATGCGCCGGGCCGATGAAACCAGTACCAATAATTCCGGCCGAGATCTTCGATGCCATACTTGAAACTCTCCATCTGAAACGAATTGCCTTAGGAACGCGGAAAAAACAATGTCGCCTTTCGCTCCGCGAAAGTGCGTGCTTTCGCGGAGCGAAAGACGACAATATCCCGAAGTTATTCTTCCCTTGTTCCTTAGGGGGGACGGCCAACCTAGGCAGTTAGCGCTCGGTTACCCAGACCCACGTCCGTTGGGTGCGAGAATCTTGTTTGAATAACCGGAATCTCGCTGACAACGGATGTAGCGTCACCGCGGAAGAACGGAATTCTATCTCTCGGAAGATGGGGTTCGCAACCGGGCCGCTAGCCCGGATTATTCATCAGCCGCCAGGCGATAGCCTGCGGTTCTCGCGAACTTCGGGAGAACCGGACGCTATCGCGTGGCGGCTGATTTGCGCGGTGTTTTGGGTAAGATAGACTTAACTCTTTTTACGAACGTATGTTTTGAAAGATGCTGACCGTCATCGAGCACGAAGGTATCGTTCAAACCGAGCTTGACGCTGCTGCAATGTGTGCGGATACTGCCCGCTGGGAAGAATGGCAAGGAACTGGTGCTGCTCGTTTCGACGAAGGATCGGTGAATTATGACCATCGTTGTGTTCGAAGATGAACACTTGGCCAGGCTCTACCCCGTGACGTTTGGTCGCCCGGCGTACGCGATCAGTTGCGGGAGCTTTCGACTTCTGGATTGGATCAAGCAGCTTGGGCAACCGATTGTTGGAGTCGTCCGGCCGCACCTCGCACAGATTCAGGCATTGGATTATCCGGAGTTGAGCGAAGTTCCGGCAGTCGACTCGGAAAAGCTGCTGTTCGTCAATTCGCGACTAGTTCCCTCGCGGACGACCTTCGAAGCTTTGAAGAAGATCGCCGACGACGGCCGCGAGGGCATTGTGTCTCAGGGTGGCGAGGTCGCGATCGCCCTCGTTGCGTCGAGCAATGTGATCGGCGACAAACCGCTCACCGTGAGCAGGTTGCCCGAAGTGTTCAAGCGGCTTGGCATCGAGCAACTCGCTCCACTGGATCACGAACTGCCGCTGCTCCAATACCCACACGACATCGTCCGCTACAACATGCAAATCCTGTCCGAGAACCTTGAGTACCGACTGTCGACTGGGTCGTACCAAGAAGTCGCTGACGGGGTGTTCGCTGGCGAGAACTCGCGACTTGGTGAGTATGTCGTGACGGATACGTCTTCGGGTCCGGTAATCTTGGAACGCAACGCGGTGATTGGGCCGTTTTGCTTTTTGAATGGACCGGCCTATATCGGGCACGGTGCGAAGCTGATCGAACATGCCGCGGTGAAAGACGCTGTCAGCATTGGGCACACGACGAAGATCGGAGGCGAGGTCGAAGCGTCAGTCATCGAGCCCTACACCAACAAGCAGCATCACGGCTTCCTGGGGCATAGCTATCTTGGCAGCTGGATCAATCTCGGCGCGGGAACTTGCAACAGCGACCTCAAGAATACTTATGGCACCGTCAACGTCGAGTACCAAGGTGAAAAAATCGCAACCGGAATGCAGTTCGTCGGGTGCATCGTCGGTGATTATTCCAAGTCAGCGATCAACACGAGCATCTTCACGGGCAAGACGATCGGTGTCTGCAGCATGTTGTACGGCTTTGTGACGACCAACGTGCCGAGCTATGTCAACTACGCCCGTTTGTTCGGGCAAGTTACCGAATTGCCGCCCGAAGTGATGACTGCAACGCAACAACGAATGTTTCGCCGCCGCAAGGTCGAGCAACGCCCCTGCGACATACAACTGCTACGCGACATGTACGAGTTGAGTCGCCACGAGCGTCAACTCGCTGGCGAACCTCTTTCCTTGTAGCGGATCCTGGAAGCGGTATGGTCACGATGCGCCCCCGCGCTGTGCGCGGCTCTACTGACCCCGCACGCCGCCGGTTGCATCGTGGCTGCATCATCTCTCGCTTTCCAACAACAAGGCTCTGTATCCCGCTTGCTGGAAGTGGATGTCGGCGGTCACCGCCTCAACGACTCCTTCCTGCTCCATCAGCACGAACGAGACGCAATCGGTCAGCCCCCACTCCTTGTCACTTCGTCCGGCGTATAACGCGATCGCTTTCTCGATCAACGCTTCAGTCACGGTCTCGACTCGGTATCCCCAGTTTTCCGCCTGCTCAGCCGCCCAATCCGCCAGACTGGTCCTGGCCGGCTTCGAGGAATCGTCCACGGGCGTGGCCAGCGTCACCACGAATTCCGCGTGGCCTACGGGAACTTCTTTGGGCACCGTCAATTCGATCCGCCGGTTTTCGGTAACCTCGGCGGAAGCGCGGAAAGTGAACATCTTTTTTCTCCCATGATGATGCCCCCTATTCTACACTCCACGGAATCTGCCACCAACTCGAATCAGGCCGTGGGAATTCGCCGAACTTCCGTTCTCAGAACACCTGCGTGAGTGCCGCCGGCAATACCGAATACGAATGCTTCGGCTGAATCAAATGCCGCAACACTGCGGCCTCCAACGCTTCCACGCAGCACAATGGTGAGGATTGAACCGAACTGCCCAATCGGATATGTCTCAACGGCGTAAACGCGCGAAAGCTCAGACAGCTTTCGGTCCAACTCGGCGACGATGTGCGAACCATCCACTTCGATGATCTTCCCAATGGCAAGATTCTCGATTGTGTCACTCGGATTGCGCGCTTCAGGACTCATCTTTCGCCTCCCAGCAATCGAGTGACATTCTCAAACTTGTACCACGGAAGTTCGGTTGACGACTTTTTCGATTGTGTCCCCGTGCCAAAAACCGCCCTTTGCATAAATCAGAACGCGATCACGCAACTGTGGATCGTCGTGCCATTGCTTTAGAACGCCGTCCGGTTCGCTCGCAGACGAAAAAGCCACAACCGTCAGACGACCCTCTGACTCCCGAAGCGCGCTGTCCAACTCAAGGTTAATGTGCGAATCACCAAATCGATAACCGCAAACGGCCAGAACACGCTGCGAGCCTTCCTCCCGCGGACGGAAGATTTCGCGGGCCGAACTCGTCAACTGAGCATAAGGATCTCTTTGCGTCTCCCGATGAGGGTGTCGTAGTTGAGGACCAGATAATCTACACGCTGATTGGTGGCCGATGTGCCAGGCCTCATTGGCCGGTGCACTGCTTTGACAAAACTCCAATGCGTCTCAATTGATACCGGTTTGTTGATCACGTCGACAATAGCGAGTTTGATTTGTTCGGTAGCCTCTCTTAATTGCGTCGAGCAATAAGCTTTCTCGCCCAAATCAATTCCCGTCTTGGTGGCACTTCGGTCGCTACGGCGGTCAGCAATCGACAGGAGATCAACTAACTCGCTTAGAAAGTCTTCGATGTTTGGCGCTTTCGCGCCAGCGAAGTGAGCCTGTATTGCGGTAAGAATCTCCTTTGTTGTCGCGTCGAGCATCGTGCTTTTAAGTGCCTCGGTAGTGAGTTCGGCCGTCAGCGGCAATCCAGCACACTTGCTACACCCGGCACCGAGGAGAAATGCTCGTCCGCTCTGAGTCATCAACTCTTCCAGCGACGCCAATTCTTTGATGAGTCGATCAGCCATAAGTAGATCATCATGTCGCCGGCGTAATGAATGGCAGATAACCAGAAAGCAGGCGCGATGCTGTTCCAGGGACGAATCAAATTGTCTAGCGGCCAACTTCCAAGCGCGGGTGAAGCCTGTGACCGACCGATTTCTGTGTTTATCGGTCTCATGCTGGTCCGGTGGCGAATTCTCATCCGGTAAATTAGTTCTGACAATAAAGATTTCGATCTGCCTTCAAGAACCATGCAGCACCGCATGCGTCACATGATCACGCTCCGCTCCGTCGCCTTGGGAGTTGTGGCCGACGAGCCAGAATTCCTGTGTGACGCCAGCGGAGTCGATCTCGACCCACGATGAACCTGGGTGGACCGCCATGTTTGTGGAATCCAACGTCGCACTTTACACGCTTTGTCGATTACAATGCTTTCAATGAACTGTCGCGGTGGCGGCGTCCTCAAACACGTAGTTCAATTGAAGGCCTTTCCATGAATACGGTGAAAGCAAGTGGACACATCAATGAAAATCACCAACTAACGGCATTGGTTCCTGAATCGGTTCCGGCAGGACTAGTGACGGTGTTGATCGTGCCATCATCGCAGGAAGATGACGCAGAGAATGCTTGGACGGCGGGCGTGGCCCGTGAATGGAAGGACGAATTGAACGACGAGCGCCAGGATATTTACACGTTGACGGACGGAGATCCGGTTCGTGAATCCTGACGAAATCTATCTTGCCAATTTCATTAACAACCAACTCACTGGCGATCTGAAACGACACATTTGAAAGGGTTTGCGAGTCCTCATTCAATCCGATCAACCGATCGTTGGCCCTATCGCGCTGGGACACTCAGCGCGTGCTACTATAATCGTGAATCCACGGGAGACCTCCGAAATGAACGCTGCCACTGCCATCTATCGCAACGGACGACTCGAACTGACTTCGTCGGTTGATTGGCCTGAAGGAACTCCCGTCGAAGTAAAACCGGTGCCGTTTCCAGAACAGCGTCCGAGCTGGTTGTCGCTGCCGCCGCTTGATGTCGGTCGCTTTCAGGAAGTGACCACAGACGACGACCTACTAGGCGAGATGCTGGATGATTCACGGAATTGATACGTCGTTCATTGTGGCTGCTGAACTCGCGTCGCATTCGCGGCATGGAGACACACGTAAGTTGCTACAGTCGCTCAATCAGGGCGGCGATCAGTTTGCCATCGCACCGCTCGTGCTGGCCGAGTTCGTCCATGTCGTGACCGACCAGCGCCGTTGCACGAATCCGCTTACGATGGATACCGCACTCGATCGCGCCGACTTGCTCTGGAACGCTGCGGAAACCGTGCAGGTCTTCCCGACAGCCAACGCCATCTCGCAGTTCTTCGACTGGATGCGAAAACACCGGCTGGGGCGCAAGCGACTGCTGGATACGCAGCTCGCCGCTACCTTTCATGCCGCCGGTATCACTTCGATTCTTACGCTGAACCGTTCCGACTTTGCCTCGTTTGGATGCTTCACGATTCATGGTTCGTGAGTTGTCGCGAGGTATGGCTCCACCGTTCGACGTGCTCCCGATCGCCATTGCTTCCGATTAGGCAATGACTTCGTGAATCGGATTGCCGAAGTCGATGTCGAGTCGTTTGTGGCCGGGGACTTCTAGCTTGCGTGGGTCGAGACCAAGCTGATGCAATACGGTGGCATGGATGTCGGTGACGTAATGACGGTGCTCGACGGCATGAAAGCCGATTTCGTCCGTGGCGCCGTGAGCAACGCCGCCTTTCAAACCGCCGCCCGCCATCCAGACGGAGAAGCCGTAGGGATGATGGTCGCGGCCGTCGGATCGCTCGGAACCTGGCGTGCGGCCGAACTCGGTCGCCCAGACGACGAGCGTCTCGTCGAGCATTCCCCGTTGCTTCAAATCTTTGAGCAAGCCACCAATCGGCTTGTCTACACGGGCACAGTTTTGCGAGTGATTCTCCTTTAACTTACTGTGAGCATCCCAACCTCCTCCGCCACCACCCCCGTCATAGATCTGCACAAAGCGAACTCCCCGCTCCACCAGTCGCCGGGCAGCGAGAGCTTGCCGGCCCATGCCTTGCGTGGTCTTGTCATCCAAACCGTACAGCTGTTGCACGCTTTGCGTCTCGCGATTCATGTCGACGATGTCCGGCACCGACATCTGCATGCGAAACGCCAGTTCATAAGCTTTGATCCGCGCTTGCAACTTCGCATCGTGGGGATACTCGACGGCAGTCAATTCATTCAGATCGCGTAACAAGTCCAGCTGGTGCCGCCGTTCGCGGACGGTGACTTTGTCCCCCGGCGTTCCGAAGGGCAATGGATTCTTTGGATCGAGCGTCATGCGAACACCCGCGTGTTCCGGCCCGAGGTAACTGGCATCGTGAGCCCCGACACCACCGCAACAATCGCCCGGCGGCGGTCCCATGACAACGAATTGCGGTAAGTTCTCGTTGATGCTCCCCAGTCCGTAATGCACCCACGAACCAATCGAAGGGTAGAAGCCGTCGAAGATGTGCCGGCCGGTGTGAAACTGCAACTGAGCCGCATGATCGTTGTCGGTCGTCCACATCGATCGCACCACCGCCATATCGTCGATGCCGCTTCCCACGTGCGGCCACCAATCGCTCACTTCGACACCGCTTTCGCCCCGCTTGTGAAAGCCGACCTGCATGGGATAGAGCTGGGCCATTAACGCCCGTGGTGTGCCGGCAAAGTCGCGAACGTTCTGGCGATAGAAAGGCGAATCGAGCACCGCCGACTTGTACGGCGATTCGTCGATGGTCAGGCCCGCGTATCGATTGAGTGCCGGCTTCGGATCAAACGACTCGAGGTGACTTGTTCCTCCGTTCATGAAGAACCAAATCACACTCTTCGCCTTGGGTGCGAAGTGCGGTCGGCCGGTCGGCTGCGCGGCCTCTGTAGCTTGGCCTTCTTGTTGTAGCATCGCTCCCAGGGCAAGCCCGGTGAAACCAAGCCCGCAGTCGGCAAGGAATTGTCGCCGTTGAACTTGTCCGCAAGGGAAGTCGGTGTTTGGGTTCATAGAACTGCTTTGCACGTAAGGGGCCAAACGCGGGAACAAACAGGAAGATGAGGGACAGGAAAATCCGATGCGGTGTGCATGTCTTTCTGTCCCTCATCTTCCTGTTTGATTATCCCGGAATCTGTTGGTCAAATCATCTTATCGTGACGAAGTCATTGTGCAAAAGCAGTACGTGGACCAAATTCTCTCGGGCTCGCAACTGCGGGTCATTGGACGGACTTCGCTTTGCCGAACCACCGTTCGCAAATGGCTCACTAGTCTGGTCGTTGAATCCAATGGTTTGTTCAGCGAGGAACTTCTGACAGCGCTCAACTTCCACATCGGTTGGCGAGCGGGCAAGAATCGTCTCGAATGCGGCCGAGACGAAGTCGCTCCCGCTCGTCGCGATTTGCTCCGCGATGATCCGGGCATGATCGAGCGTCAAGCCGCTGTTCATCATTGCCAACGACTGCTGAGGAACGACACTCTCTTTACGCCGGTAGCATGAGTTTGGGTCCGCCACATCGAAGACTTCCAACATCGACATCTTCTCATTCGGCGTGTTGCGGAAGTACATGCTGCGTCGCAAGACACTTTCGCCATCGGTCTCCGGAATCTCGGGACCGCCGAACTGCATGTTCAACTGGTCAGCCAAATACAGTGTGCCGTCTCGAACGACCTCGGCTTCCATGCGCCGCGAGTTCATCCGCCACAATCGCGTGTTCTCGGGATCCGCGGCCAGCGACGTCTCGACACCCGCGGCGCGTGATGACATTCGATAGGTACTCGACAGAACAATTTGCCGATGCAGCGGCTTCATGCTCCAGGCGTTCGCGATTAACTCCGCGGCCAGCCAATCGAGCAGTTCGGGATGCGTTGGCTGGCGGCCGTTCAGGCCAAAGTTCTCGGGCGTCGCGACCAGCGGCTGGCCAAAATGTCGTCCCCAAAGATGATTAACCGCCACGCGGGCCGTTCGCGGATTAGACGAACTGGCAATCCAGGCAGCGAGTGCCGTGCGGCGGCCGGTACTTGTCTTCGGAAACTGTTCGCCAAGCGGCGTGAACGTTTCCATCGGCGTCTCGGCTGCTTTCCGCGCGGCGTTCAGCTTCTCTTTTGCGTCGGATATCGACTTGTCTGCAGCACCCGTCGCGTTGTTCCCTTCCAACTTGGCAAGTTCGATTTCAGCTTGGAACACAGCGACAACTTGTTCCGCCGCGGAAGCCTTGAGCGCAAGCCGTCTCGCTTGCTCGGCATCCTCTTCCAGGTGCGCGGCCACCAAAGCTGCCAAGCGACTTTCCACGGACTCCTGCTCGGCGCGCGCGAGTTCAACTTCGGCTTGCGCTAACGCCACAGCCTGCTCGGCTTCCGTCGCGCGCCGCTGGAGTGTCTCGATCGACTCGACGTGCTCGGTGATCTTCAGCTCCAGAAACTCGGCCGATCCTTGGTGCACCCACAGGGCGAACTTGCCGTCGCGCCGCGCGACCGGCATGGCATAATCCAACTTCCGCTGGCCGTTCAAGTCGATGATTAACCGCGTGCCTTGCACATCCACATCAAGCGTCGCCTCTTCACCAACTTTCAGTTCCGTATGAACGATTCCGGCTTGCGGATAGACTTGCTGGCCACCGACGCGATGGAACGCTTGCACGCTCTGCCGTTTATCGTTAGTGCTGGTGTAGACGTCTTGCGAGTTGCCTTGATCCTGGTAATCGAAGCTCAGGCCGATCGAGCGATAACCGCCCGGCTCAAGCGGACGATAACGCAGCTGGACTTTGAAGTCGCTCGGATGATTTTCCTTCGTAACGATTGTCGCGAAGCTTGTCACTGCCGTTTCGACGAGCTTGTTGTTTTCGTACACCCACGTGCCGCTGACCATATTCCAAACGTCTGGCTTCGCCTTCGAGAAATCATCGTGCAATAAGATGCGAGGCTCGGGTGATGGCGTGGTTGCCGCGCTGCCGGCTGCTTGCAGTGCGGCACGAGCCGCGACGACGGCGGCTTCGGACTCGCTCAGCTTCTTTTCGGCGGTTACAATTCCCTCCCGAGCCTTCTCCAGCAACGTCTCGCGAACGCCAGGCCGCAACATCGGATACCAGGCCCCTGGAGGCAGGTCGACGGCGACCACCTTAAGTTCGTCGCCTCCGAGTGCAACCGGCACACCGGGCTGCAGCGGCTTCGACTTGTCGGGATAGCGCTTGTCGCCGCGTTCGAATCGATACGTTGGTGCGTTCGGCTCTTTGTCGTAGGCCAAAGCGATGCCGTCCGTCGGCACTTGTCCCAGCGTCGCGTCCTTTTGGGTCGCCGTGAGCGCCGAAACGAGATCGGTGCGAACTTGATGCGGCTCGAAGAAGGCGCGGAAGCGGTAGTATTCCTCTTGAGTGATAGGATCGAACTTGTGGTCGTGGCACCGGCAGCAGCGGAGCGTCAGACCGAGAAACGCTTCGCCGGTTCGTTCGACG
>Ga0326597_10015031_pt1 | contig 10130 bp, 7 predicted proteins | sample RVTome_12_FD_203789 | JGI IMG/M metagenome (GOLD analysis project Ga0326597, IMG submission 203789) | Soil microbial communities from uranium-contaminated site in the Upper Colorado River Basin, Wyoming, United States - RVT100D185 | ecosystem: Environmental > Terrestrial > Soil > Contaminated >...
CCAATTGGGGTGGCGACGACGTAGAGGGTTCCCAATTATGCCTCTCGCTGCCTGCGGCCGAGCGGCCGCCGTGTATTCGTGGAAAACTGTTCACGTGCCTTCACAGGATAGGGGTTCGCGTATTGACCGGCTGGACGATAATTCGATACACTGATGAAAATCCCCGGCCACCCACAAGGCCACGGCTTTTGTTTCCATACCGAGGCGAGGTGTTATGAGTCTAACGGTTGGTTTTAAGGAACTCCGACCCGCCTACGGGTTCGACGAAGTCGCGATCGTTCCCGGCAGCGTAACCGTCAACCCGGACCTGACGGATGTTCACTTTAGCATAGGGGGGCACACTTTCGATCACCCTGTGCTCACTGCGGCTCTCGACGCCGTCGTCAACCCGCGGTTCGCCATCGAAGCATCCCGGCGAGGCGGGTTGGCAGTGATGAACCTCGAAGGCCTCCAGTGCCGTCACGACGACGCCGAGGCGGCAATCCAGGAGGTTGCGAACGCTTCGAACGACGAATCAGCGGGCCTTATCCAGAGGCTGACGGCCGTCCCAATCAAGGAAGAGTTGATCGCCCGTCGCGTGAAGGAGATCAAGGAAGGCGGTGCCGTGTGCGCCGTCTCTTGCACTCCGGCCAACACTAAGAAGCTCGCACCAATCGCTGTGGACGCCGGTGCCGATATCTTCGTCGTCCAGTCCACCGTCACAACCGCCCGCCACGTGTCCCGCAGTGTGCGCGGCCTCATCCTCGAAGAGATCGTGCATAACCTGCGCGTTCCCGTGGTCGTCGGTAACACGGTCGGCTACGACGCGACCAAGGAAATCATGGAAGCGGGTGTCGCCGGCGTCATGGTTGGAGTCGGTCCCGGCGCTATCTGCACTTCCCGCGAGGTCCTCGGCCTCGGCGTTCCCCAGATCACGGCAACCATCGAGTGCGCGGCGGCGCGCGATCAGCACTACCGCGAGACCGGCCAGTACATTCCGATCATCACCGACGGCGGCATGCGCAATGGCGGCGATGTCTGCAAGGCTCTGGCCGCGGGCGCCGACGCTGTGATGCTTGGCTCGTCCTTCGCGCGCACCGAGGAAGCTCCCGCGAACGGCTTCGCCTGGGGGATGTCCACGGGACATGCGGCCCTTCCCCGCGGTGTGCGAATCCGGCCGGGCGTCGACACGACTCTTGATCGGCTCCTCTTCGGGCCGACATCGCGGACGGACGGGACCGAGAACCTGGTGGGCGCGATCCGCACTTGCATGGGTATGGTCGGCGCGCAGAACATGGCAGAGTTTCACGAGGCGGAGCTAATCGTCGCGCCGTCAATCAAGACCGAAGGCAAGGTCTACCAGCTGGCCCGTTAGAAAAAAAGACAGCGATACCAGGGGAGTCGAGAGATCGGCTCCCCTTCGTTATGGCGTCGGGGTCAGGCACCGCTCGACGAGGACAGGCATTTTGCTCTTCCGCCTACAGCCAACGCTCCCGCTTGTACCAGTCGTACGTTCGCTGTGCGCCCTCGCGGCCCTGGATCAGCGGTCGCCAGCCAAGGTCTCGGCGCAGATCATCCCCAGAGCAGATCCAGTAACGCTGCGACATCTCGCGCACCTTTTCGCGGGTGAAGACAACCGGGCGCCGCGTAATTGCACCGAACGCTTCGCTGGCAAGCGCTGCCACGCTGTATGCAAGACGCGGCGTTGGGAGCGCCCACATCCGCTTCCCTGCCGCCGCTTCGATCGCGTGGAGCATATCGCGCCATTCGTACACGCGTCCGTCTTCGGGTGAGTAGATCCTGTTTCCCACGTCGGCTTCCGCCGTCGCGGATTGGACGATCGCAGCCGCTGCGTCTGTCGCGTAGATGATCGAGAACTTGTTCCGTCCTCCGTCCAACAATGGTGCGAGGCGCAGACGCGTGAGCTGGAAGAACGGCAGGAGCGCGGGATCGCGCGGGCCGTAGATCGCGGGCATTCTGAACGTGACCGAGCGCCCGGCCAATGGTGACTTGCGGACTGCGATCTCTCCGCCGAGCTTCGTGCGGCCATAAGCGGTTATCGGCGCCGGAGCGGCGTCAGCCGGGCGCGGTGTGCCCTCAAAGCTAGGGCCGTGCGCCGCGATACTGGAAACGTAAATGAACCGTCGAAGGTCGGGTGTGACATCCAGCGCCGCCTGAACGAGGTCGGCGGTACCCAGTTCGTTTACCGCTGCGAACTCAGCTTCGTTTCGGGCCTTGATTAGGCCTGCCGCGTGCACGATCGCGTCCACGCCTTCGACCGCCGAGCGAAGCGAACCCGGCTCCCTGATGTCTCCGAGCGCCTCTTCGAAGGGAAACGTTAGGAACTTGCGGTTGCTTGTCTTGCGCAGGAGCAGGCGCACGTCGTGCCCGGCCGCGACGAAAGCTTCCGCGATATGCGAGCCAAGGAACCCGCTGGCACCGGTTACGAGGATGCGCATCAGAGCGGCTTTTCGTAAATCCGATACGTCTTGTAATGGTATGCGCCCACCTTCTTGATCAGGGCGTTGATCAGGCCATTGTCCTCAAGGGTCCACGAGAACTCGGCCCAGGTGTAGCCGCCTTCGTAAGCCGCCTTGTAGATTTCGTCGCACAGCAGGTACGCCAGACCTGCGTACTGTCGCGTGCGAAATTCCTTCTTAATCCCGAACAGGACAAGCCGGCCGCTCTTCGGTCGCCGCACCTTTAACCTCCACAGGAACCGAATCCATCCGAGCGGAAATAACTTCCCGTGGAGCGGCTGCTGCGCCCAGTAGAAATTCGGGATCGCCAACGCCACCCCGGCCGGGACCCCGTTGACCTCGACCACGGGTACCAGCCGCGGATCGACGATGAGCTTCAGGTCCTTCGACATCTCATCGGCCTCGGCATCGGTGGCCGGCACGAAGCCCCAGTTGTCCTGCCAGGCATCGTTGTAGAGCTCGAGGATCATGCCGACTTCTTTGCGGAAGTCCTTCATGCGCGCGCGCCTTGTGGTTACCCCTGGACGCGCACGCAACTCCTCGATCATCCGCAATGGTGTTCCTTCCGGCACCGGCGTGCGGTCCCAGCGCCAGGCGTAGAGGTCCCGGATCTTCTGGTACCCCGCTGCCTCTACCAGGGTGAGGTAATGCGGAGGGTTGTAGGTCATCAACGGCAGCGGAGGCGAATCATACCCCAGAGCGAGGAAGCCGATTTCACCATTGACCGAGAAGTTCATGGGGCCTCGTATCCGGTCCATGCCGCGCGCGCGTAGCCAGTTCTCGGCAGCCGTCAGGAGCGCGGCGGCGCAGTCGGCGTCGTCGACGCACTCGAAGAACCCGAAGAAGCCCGTTGTTTCAGTGTGGAAACGGTTGTGTTCGTGGTCGATATGGGCTGAAATGCGCCCAATCGTGCGGCCCTCGCGGCGTGCCACGAACAGCTGCACCTCGGCATGCTTGTAGAAGGCGTTGTGCTTTGCGGAAAAGCGCTTGCGCTCCAGCATCAACAACGGTGCAACCCAGTTGGGATTGCCCGCGTAGAGGTGCCAGGGTAAGCGGATGAAGTCGTCGAGGTCTTGCTTGGTGGCGACCGGTGCTACCTGGCTGCCGGTTCTCGCCGGGCTAAGAGATGACACCCAGTTTGCGGCCGACAAGGCGGAACTTGTCCAGTGCTTGCGCGATCATCGCTTCGGTGTGGGTTGCCATGCAACTCGTCCGCAGTATGGCTTCCTTCATGTTGACGGCGGGGTAAATCGCCGGGTTCGTGTAGACTCCCTCGGCCAGCAGTGCCTTCCAGAACATGACGGTCCGGTACTCATCCCCAACGTTCACAGGAACGATCGGGGTCTGCGAGCCGCCGACATCGAATCCCATGTCGCGAAGCCCTTCTCGCCACAGCGATCCAAGCTGCTGAAGGTGCGTAACCATCTCTGGCTCACGCTGCAGGACCTCCAGCGAAGCGAGAGCCGCCGCTGTGGAAGCTGGGGGCAGGCTGGCGCTGAAAAGCATCGAGCGCGCAAAGTGCTTGATCCAATCGAGAACGTCCCGCCTCCCAGCCACGAAGCCACCAATGGACGCCAGCGACTTGGAGAACGTCCCCATCACAAGGTCAACATCGGATTCCAGGCCGAAGTGGCTGCCCGTCCCGCGACCGCCATCTCCGATCACACCCAGCGCGTGAGCGTCGTCCACGAGAATGCGGGCGTTACGTCGGCGGCAGACGTCGATGATCCCGGGGAGCGGGGCAATGTCACCGCCCATGCTGTAGACGCCGTCGACCACCACGAGCGGCGACTTTTCGGTGCGGGTCAGGACTTGTTCGAGGTGTTGCGTGTCGTTGTGGCGGAACCGGATCAGATCGCCTTCCGCGAGGTCGGCGCCGTCGTAGATGCTCGCGTGGTCCGCCTTGTCGACGACCGCCACTGAGCGGCGGTCTACCAGCGATGAGATGATGCCGAGGTTGGCCTGGTAACCAGTGGTGAACACCAGCGCAGCTTCGGTGTGCAAGAATTCAGCAATCGTCTCCTCGAGCTGCTCATGCAGCTTTGTCGTTCCGTTCAGGAGCCGCGAGCCTGTCATCGAGGTGCCGTAGGTGCTGATGGCGTCTCGCGCGGCCTCGATCACGTACGGGTGGCGGGTCAGACCGAGGTAGTTATTCGAGCCGAACATGAGCACACGCTGGCCGTTGACCTGCGCTTCGGGGCCGTCGTTGTTGTCCAGCGCCTGGAAGAACGGATAGATGCCCAGGTCGCGGGCACGATCGACCAGTTTCAAGCCCTGTACTTTGGCGAAAATATCGCGCGAATCGGGCGCCTCGTATCGTTCTTTGACCAACGCTTCAATGCTGACTTCAGGGGGAAGCGGAGGGAGATGCGCGGAATCCGTCTCGGGGACGCTCTCTATTTCTCTCATAGCGATGTAATCAGGGTCACTATACGAGAGGCGAGAGACGGCGGGCAAGGAATCCTGCCATCGCGTGGTATCAGGATGTGGACAACCGCTTCAGGTAGCCCTGGCTGCTTGCCACCGGCCGAAAACCCATTCCCGCATACATATTTTTCGGCGTGTCCCCGGGATCGGCCGCGATAACAATCGGACCGGCGCCACCTTTGCGGGACTCTGAAACACAGTGGTGGATTAGCGCAGTGGCCACGCCGCGGTGGCGGAAGTCGGGCAGCACGAATAGGTCCTCCACCTGGCCTACGCCGTTCACTCCCTCCCAGGAGTTGAAGTAGCCGACCGGCCGCCCCTTGACGTACGCCAGCCAGTACTGTGTAGGCGGCTGCTTACGGCGCTTGGCCCGCCACATTTGTCGTGTCACACCTTCCCCGACGGCTGGCCGTCCGGTTCGCGCACTATGCTCGTGCCAGTCAACCAGTAGCAACTCCCACATCGCCTCCCAGTCGGAGTCGGGCCCGAGTGGCCTGATGTCATGCGGCGTGGCATCGCCGATGAGATCGGCATCGAGTATCAGGAAGAGAGTGTCGTCCCGGGTGTACCCGCCATCGAGGACGAGCCGGGCGATGAACTCGGGCGGGGTGCGAAAGTCAACATCGAAGCGCCGGTGACCCGTATGCTGATACGCGCGCTCCGCGTCCTCCAGCACACCATCGATCTCCGCGGCACTCGATGCCCGGATGTCGGTAACATGATTCGCATCGTAGATGTCGGGCGAATCAGTGCTGGTGACGAACGTGGCGGATCCGGTGACTTCGCTGCTGTTGCCAAGTCGAAGATTTGCGCGATTGGTATCCAGTGCTCTGGCGACCGTGGATTCCATGTTGCGGCAATCATATCGGGCGTCGCTGGTTGGGCAAAGAACAGGCGGAGCGAGCGGGGGGCACTGCTCGCTCCGCCGGAATGGCAGCCGGGGGCGGACAAGTCCGCCGTTATGGGTGGCGGGTTACGCGGGGCGGAACATCGAGGAGAAGCGCACGCCGTTCTTGATCATCGGTTCAGCGTTCACTTCCTCTATACGGCGCGACGACTTAACCTGAGCCGCCGCGATGGTCTCTTCCTCCACCTCCTCATCATCCTCGGCCTCAGAGTCCTCCCCCTGGGGCGCATCCTCCTGCCTGGCCCGCTTGGTACCTGGGTTCAGTGACACCACGGGGCGGTGATGCACCTCCATCTGCATCTCGTCTCCGACGAACACCCTGATCCGCTCCTGCTCGAAGCCGGACTCGATCAGAGTTTCGACGAAACGCGCGGCCTGATCGGGCCCTTCCAGGACGTTGATTTCGCCGTGAACGCCGTCGTCGAGGTCTGAAACCATGACGATTACTTTATTGTTCGACATACGCCGCCGCCCTCCTTGCGGGTTTGTCCCCTGCTGCCTTGTTCTTTAATGGTAGTTTGTCAAAGGTCTCTCGCCGTATTCTCACCGTTAATTTATTGTCAAGCTCGTGATAGGCGCAGACTATCCCCAAACCAGCGCCGCCTGCGCGTTGACAGCATTCGCCGCCGGTCTCTATTCTGGCCGCATCGCGCCTCAAACCGTGTAGCCAGGATCTGCCGCCTTGCCTGACATTCAAGCCGTACTCGAATCCATCTCATCGTCTCGTCGCGCCGACCCCTTTGCGCCGGTAACGGTAATCGCTCCTTCACAAGCGGCCGCCCTGCAGCAGCGGCGCCGGCTGGCCGAGCTAGGCCCCTTCGCCGCGGTGCGGTTCGAGACGCTGCCGCGAATCGCGGAACTCTTGGGCGCGGGCATTCTCGCGTCGCAGGGGCGAGTGCCACTTGCCAGGCCCATTGGAGACTACGTGGCGGAAAACGTGGCGCGCCAGGCGTCTGCGTCCTTCGCTCGGGTGCGCGACCTTCCCGGCTTTGCGCGCACGCTGCGCCACATCTTCAGCCGGCTTCGCCGCGGTGGAATCGTGGGACTCGATCACGTTCCAGGGTCCGTGCAAGGTGGGCACCTTCGGGAGATCCTGCGCCTTTACGACTTGTTCCGCCAGCAAACCGCCTCTTTTTACGATTCGGAAGACCTGCTCGATGCAGCAGCGGATGTCGTGGAAGCCGGCGCGTCGATCGCGTCAGAACTGGGCGTCATCTACGTGGCGCCGCCAGGCTGCGAGACCGCGGCGGGCAACCGGTTTGTCGGTGCGTTGGGAACCGTATCTGAAGTCATTCAGGTGGACGAAGCCCCGGTCTCTGCCCGCCAGCGATTCTCCATCGCGCCCGACCCGGCCAGCGAGGCGCGGGAGGTCGCGCGAACTGTCCTCGCGGAAATAGAGGCGGGCGCAGCGATCGACTCAATCGCGGTGTTCCACGGCGCGGATGAATCGTATTCCCGGTTGCTCCGGGAGGCGTTCGAGGTCGCCGGTGTGCCTTCAGCCCCGCTGCCGGGCGTGCCGCTGGCTGACTTGCCAGCAGGCCGTGGCGTACTCTTGCTGGCTGGCCTGCCCATTAAGGACTACTCGCGTACAGCGATAATCGAGTTCCTGACTGTTGCGCCACTACGGGAATGGTTGCCCGGGGGAGATGGTCGTGTGCACGAAGCGTCAGCGACGTGGGACAAAATCTCGAGGGAAGCGGGCATCACCCACGGGATCGACACATGGCGGCGCCGCCTGGAAGCGCTCGGTTCGGAGCAGGAGCAACACCTGCGGGCTCTTGCCCCTGATTACGAAACCCGCCAGCGCGCGATGGAGTTCGAGGCGGACCAGACGCGAAAGCTCCGAGCGGTCATGGACGCTCTGATCGAACGCCTTCAATCCCTCCGGCTGGCCCTGCCAGCGGCAAGTTTTATCGAGCGGTTCAAGGCTGTCATCGCTGAATACATTGACCACGAGGCTCAGGGACTTGGCGAGGTCATCGAAGAGATCGACCAGCTGGGCACCGTGGATGAGGTTGGCGGCTCGTTCAGCCTTGAAAGCTTTGCCAGAGCAATCGACGCGAACCTGCGCGTACGCACTCTGAGGACGACGAGCCTCGGCGACGGGATCGCGATCGCAGATTATCGGCTGGCTGCCGGGCTCAAGTTCGACTGCGTTGTCTTGTGCGGAGCATACGAAGGCGGAATCCCGAGCGGGCCTGGAACGGACGCGCTCCTTGACGATTCCGAATGGCGACAACTTAAGTCTCAGTTCCCCTGGATCGAAGACTCCGCGACGCGTGTCGACCGTGGCAAGAAGGCGGCCGAACGGGCTGCGACTGCTGCCGCTCGGTTGGCGATCTGGTCAGTGCCGTCGCACGAGCCCGGGGGCACGCGGGAGTACTATCCGGCGCCGGTCATGGCGGCGGCGTTTTCGGCGGCTTCAGGAGAGGCGACCACGGCCTCGAACTTGCGTCGCCACGCGAAAATTGACGGAGTACTCTCCCGGGCGCTTTCGCCGCTGGCTACGATGCTGCGCGGGCCTGTACTAGATCTGGCGGAGTCCGACCTGAGAAATGCCGTGCTGCTGCGGCGGCACGGGCGCGAAGTCGACGGGGACCATCCGCGCAGGACATCCCTGGACATGCTTCAAGCGCGCCGGGGTGCGGACTTCAGCGCGTGGGACGGGAACCTCGCGGGGTTGCCGAACGCCGCCGCTCTGCAGCTCACGCACGCGGTATCGCCCACATCACTTGAGAATTACAGCTCTTGTGGGTTCAAGTACCTCTGCCGGTCCGTCCTGCGCCTGAACGTGGTCGAGGAGCCGGATGATCGTGAGACGATTGATGCGGCGGAGCGCGGCTCGCTGATCCATAAGGCGCTCGAACGCTTCTTCACCGAAGAGAAAGATCGCGGACGGCCCGGTGTGGATGAGGCCTGGAACGAATCCGACCGGGAGCGCCTGCTTGCGATCGCCGTCGAGGAGTTCTCACGGGCGGCGCAGCGCGGACTCACGGGCCTTGAAATCTACGGCCAGCACGACCTGCGGTCGATCCAGGCTGATCTCTCGCAGTTCCTGGTCGCGGACACGGACTTTCGGCATCAGACAGGCGCCGTGCCCTGGAGCTTCGAGCAGGCAATCCCCGAGAGCGAAGTCGCGGGCGTTCGCCTGCGAGGGTACGTCGATCGCATCGATCGTAGCCCTGACGGAAAGTCCGCCTGGGTCATCGACTACAAGACCGGGGGCACGGCTTCACACAAGGACATCACGGCTGATAATCCGTTCGCGAGCGGAACGAAGCTCCAGCTCCCGGCGTACATCACGGCCGTACCGGATGCAGACAGGATCAGCGCTCTGTACTGGTTCATCGGCCAAAAAGGTGGCTTCAAACAGATCACCTACGAGCCGTCGCCTGAGTGGGATGCCACATTTCGTGAAACCATGCTAACGATCGTCCAGGGCATACAGGCGGGTGCATTCCCCGCGGTCCCCGGCGAGGAGGACGAGTTCTACGGTGGCTACACAAACTGCCGCTATTGCGACTTCGCTCGCATCTGCTCGCAGCGGAGGGATGTCGAATTTGCGGAGAAGAGTTCTGCGCCGGGCATGGAGCCCTGGAAACGCGTGGCGGATGCCGCCAGGGGCGAGGCCGAATGACCGACACCACGTCTAAGTTCCGAGAGGCGGACGCGCACACCCGCAGCATCATCGGAACGAGCCTGAACGAAACTCTCTTCGTTGAAGCCGGTGCCGGCACTGGCAAGACGCGCGCTCTTGTGGACCGTGTTGTTGCCCTCGTGACCTCCGGCGTTCCCGTCGATCAGATCGCCGCCATCACTTTCACAGAGAAGGCCGCTGCCGAACTCCGCGAGCGCGTGCGTACGGCCATGGAGGACCGGTTGAGGGATGGCGAAGATCCCAAAGCGCAAGTTGTCGGCGCCCTCGAGTCTCTCGACCGCGCTCAGATATCGACAATCCATGCCTTCTGCCAGACTCTGCTCCGGTCGTTCGCGGCTGAGGCAGGCGTCGACCCAGACTTTGATATACAGGATGAGGTTCTGACGGAGAGGCGTCGGCAGGAACGCTGGCGTATGTATCTGGAAGCCCTGGGGGGCAACGAGGCGGCCCGCTTAGCGTTCGATCGCGCCCTGGGACTCGGGTTAACGCCCCGCGATCTGGAGAAGCTTGCCATCGAGCTTTCCAACCGTGGAGACCTCGCCAGGGTCATCGCCGGGGCGCCGTTCGCAACAGAAGAACCGGGCTGGCCGGACCTGCGCTTGCTTGAGCGGCAACTCGAGGACACCGGGTTCGAATCAGTGGACGAGGCTGACACCTTGAGGGGCAGAATTGCCGGCGT
>Ga0326597_10015032_pt1 | contig 10130 bp, 11 predicted proteins | sample RVTome_12_FD_203789 | JGI IMG/M metagenome (GOLD analysis project Ga0326597, IMG submission 203789) | Soil microbial communities from uranium-contaminated site in the Upper Colorado River Basin, Wyoming, United States - RVT100D185 | ecosystem: Environmental > Terrestrial > Soil > Contaminated >...
AACTATTCTGCATAAATTCATAATTCCACGAATTGGTGCATATGCACTGAAATACAGAATAATTTTATTTTACAATTACTTGAGGCCATATTTTGGGTAGATGATGTAGAAGACATCGGAAAAGCCATGGTGATCGAAAAGCTGAACACTCTTCTTCAGAAGCACCCGAAATTAGTGCTTTATGAGGAAACATAATTCAGAAACCGAGGCGAGAGCAATCTCATCGCCCGGTTTTTTTATTTTGCCAATTGTTCACAATGACTCACTGGATTCACGATCGTGAAGCCTGTGAGTCATTGGTTTGCTTTTCGACCTCACCCTACCCTCTCCTTGTTAAGGAGAGGAAAAAATCAAAACTGCCGGGTTTTGCTGACGATCAATTTGATTTCTTTTTCCAGCGGTTCTAAATCGTTGGTTACAATATCCCAAACTTTATTAAAATTAACGTTATTGTAATCATGAATCAATATATCTCTCGTGCCAGAAATATCTTTCCAAGGAACTTGGGGATTTTCATCTCTTATCGCTTTCGGCAGGCGTTTTACTGCTTCACCGATAATGGCGAGCCTATGCATTACTGCATCTTGGATTTCTATATTTTTCTGGAAATCGTCTATGCCAGAGCAATGTTTAATATATTCTTTAATCCTGTCAATGCTTTCTATAATCTCTTCGAGATAAACCTGGAAGTTTCTCGTCATAAAATAACGATTTGATCACTAAGTATATTATCCTTCAAAGCTGGTTTGATTCTATCATATTCAATAAGGTCAACTTTTTTGCCAAGAGCTTCTTCCAGCTCTATTTTCAAACCAGACATATCAAAAAGGCTAAAGCTCGGCGGGAACTCGGCCAAAATATCCACGTCGCTCGAGGGCCGCGCTTCGCCGCGGGCGTAGGAGCCGAAAATGGAAGCGCGTTTTACCTTGCGGCCTCGCAGAACAGGCAGGATTTTTTTCTTGATTTCGTCCAGGGTCAATACCCGCTCCTGGACAGGAGCTGCTTGCTTATCAACCGCAAAATGAACAGCCCGATCCTTGATAAGCTGTTTCATATAAGCGTTCAGGAGCGTGCTCAAACCAAAACCCAGCTCTTGGGCTATTTTTTGCGCCTGATCTTTGGTCGCGGTGTCAGTTTTGATATGGATGAGTTTGCTCTTCACCCCGTTAGAAATAAATGGTTAATTATGCGCCGCCGTTGAAACACCAGACATTTCTAACGGGATTCATATACAAAGTATATACTTTGTATATGATTTTGTCAAGGATAACCTCACCCTTACCCTCTCCTTGTTAAGGAGAGGAAAAGCATAACCTCCCCTGCCCCTCCTCCCAGCCTTCGCGCAAGGCTACGGCGGGCACGGCACGAGGAGGGGAAAATCAAAACTGCCTTCCCTTCCCCACAATCATTTTGATTTGTTGTTTCGCCACGGTGATAGTGGCTGGCGCTTTAGTGTAAACCTGCCCTTCTATAGACAGCGGCAGTTTGCGCGGTCCGAGCACATCAACTTTTTTTGCGTGCATGATGGTCGAGCCGGGAACATTATCTAAACAGCCGGTGGCCAGCTCGCGGCGATAACGAATAATCTGCGAGGCAGAGAGTTTATTTAACAGCAAAATGTCGAGCAGTTTGTCTGTGGGATCGCCGAGCTTCACGCGGCAGCCTTGGTTGTTGCGGCAGTTGATAATCTGCGCGCCAAACACTTCGGATGACACTTTGTAAAGATCATCGAGCGACAGATTGACTTCAAACGGCGCCAGCTTCATGAATTTGCGCATACTGGCCAGCCCGAAAAGCCCCGGCTCGAGCTGGGGAAATTGATTCTCCCCGAGCTCCACCTTGGACAAAAAATAATGCTCATTGATTTCCCCCAGATCAAGAGGGGTGACGAGCCGGCCAGCCAGAGTTTTCACTGACTCTCCAATATCCGGCGAGATGCCGAAAATCTGCCCCAAGCGCGAGTCGGGGTCAAGCGAAATAAACCCCACAGTAATATCGGCTTTGGAGCGCACCAGAGTGTTGATGGTTCGGTTCAGAGTGCTGTCCGAGCCCACCACGATAATGGTGCGGGCCTCCAGGCCAATAGCTTGCTGCGCCAGCAGTTCCACGGTGCGGATCGAAGTCACCCGGTAGGTCTCTCCTTCAATGTGGTGTTCAGCGAGCAGATTTAAAAGGCGGCCCTGGATGCGCTCAAAATATTTGACTTCTTTATCCTTGCCCGGATCAAAAATATAAAAATACATGGTGCTACGAAATTACGAATTGCTTACGAAAGTACGAAAAAGAATTTCATTCGTATTTTCGTACTGTTTAGTACTTTCGTAGTAAACTACTCTTCTTCCGGTATTGGCTCCGTATCCCCAGCTTCCGGCATGGCCATGGTGCAGGAGCCCATAAACCGCGCCCCTTCAGTTATAGACAGTCTGGCGCAGGAAATATTGCCAGCCACCTTGCCAGTTTCTTGAATCAGTAGATTGTCTTTGATTTTTATCTCACCTTTTACATTGCCGGCGATGACCGCGTTGCCAGCATCCACGTCCGCTTCGATGCGCGCCTGCGGTCCAACGTACAGATTTTTTGTTGTTTTTACTTTTCCAGTGACAAATCCCTCCACACGGATATCGCCTTCCGAGGCGAGATCCCCTTCGATTTTAACCGATGCTCCGACCACTGTTTCCGGAGCGCTGCCGTCATACTCTTCTCTTTTCGTCATAATTCCCATAAATTAATAATAATCAATAATTAATAATCTATAAACATAATCCTGATTATGGATTATCAATCATTTTTTTGCGCCAGCACTATGGCTTGCTTCTCCTCATCAGTCAAATGCGCTGCAGATTGCCCATTTTCGATCGGCTTGCCATAGATTCTTGTGCCTTCCCTGGCATGCAGGGAGCTTATTACTATACCATTGTCATTTCCATCCAGTAAAGCCAGGGCAAAACTCATATTGCCGCCGGCCTCCGCAAAAGGATTGAACCGCACCAGCGCCGCTTTCTGAATGTTCAGGCGATTGCCCTCCACCAGCTCTTCCAAAATCTGCCCCAGCTCTTTAAGGTTTTTATTGTGCGTCGCTAGCGTCTTTTTGTGTTTGAGCACGATCTCCTCAATGCTGGGGACCTCTTCGCCGGCCACCAGCTGCCGATGCTGTTTGCGAAAATCATGCAGCAGCCAAAAGAGAATAACGAGCACAGCAGTGTTTATTATGGACAGCCCTGCTGCTATTAAAAAATACGGGTTCTCAAAAATGGGCATAATTCAAAGTTTAAAAATCAAAATGTAAAATTGCAGTTTAAAATTTTAAAATTTTTCATTGTCATTTTGCACTTTGCACTTTAAAGTTTACCTTATTGCGCTTTCGAAATTTTACGATATAATACACTAGCTTATCGTTAATTATACTCTAATGCCAAACTCTTCCCAAGTGGATCCGGATTTCCAGGCTGGCTACGAACACATCCGCAAGGATGTGAAAAAAGTGGTGGCGACTAACATGCTGTTCATCGCTCTCTTGATCGCCGTGTATTTTGCCAATCAAAAATTTGGCTTTCTCGCCAAACTGGAAAATCTATTTTAATCCCGCACTCGCGGGCCTATGGTCCAGTGGTAAGACGCGGCATTCGCATTGCCGAGACGCGAGTTCGATTCTCGCTAGGTCCACCAAAATAATTCAACCGCCTTGCGGCGGTTTTTAATTTAAGTACTCACAGGATTCACGATCGTGAAGTCTGTGAGTCATCTAAAATCCGGTTCTATGCCATATGCGAGGGCCGTGCAACCAGCAGTCCAGCCACCAGCCAAAACATGAGCCCGCCTTGGTTTAGCGAGAAAAAATAATGATCAAAGAAACCAAGGAGCAGGAAACCGCCAAACATCACCAGCAAAATTATTTTTTCCAATCCCCCGCCTGCCATCCGGCTTGAGCCGTCAGGCGATTGGCGGGCAGGCCCGCCCCCCGCATCATCCCCTTTCGCCCCCTTCCACCCATTCCTGATGATTTCATAGAGTACCCACAAAAACCCGGCCAATCCTAAAACTCCGGCCTCAACCAGAACCAGCAAATAGATATTGTGGACTGGCTGGCGCAGGTACGGCAGTAGTCTACCGTCAAAAAAAGCTGACGGGAATCTTTCAGCTATCCCGTCATTCGACGGGATCTCCGCTAACGCTACGACGATATTACGCATACCTAAGCCAAATATCGGATGATCCTTGGCCATGTCCCAAGCTAAATCATTAAATAGCGCCCGATTCTCCCGGCTCTCGTCTGGTATAACCTCCCCAAACCCCTCCTCACGAGGAGGGGAAATGCGGCTCTTAATTTCATGGCCAAAAAAATACCAATTTAGGCCAAAGCTTATGATTAATAAAGCGATGATCCAGGCGATTCGCGCCGGGTGATAATTCTCCGCCCCAGTTTCCCTCTGGGCTGACTGCATGCGTTCGAAAACCTTGTTTCTGTGAAACCGCGTAAGAATTAACAAAATTAATAGGGAAAAAGCCGTGACCATCCAGATTGCCCGGGAAAAAGTCAGGGTTAGAGCAACTGTGATCAAAATCAAGGAAACAGCGACGAGTGTTTCATGTGAAATGATTTTCACCCTCCCCCAACCCCTCCCCTCCCAGCCTGCGCGTGAAGCTTCGGCGGGCAAGCGTAAAACTTCCCCTCCTTGCCGAGATTGCGCATAAATAAGCCAAATCACGGCTAGGAAGGCTATAAAAAACCAAACTCCGAGCAAATTAGGATGGGGAAATGTGCCATAAGCCCTAATCAGCACTGTTTCACCGCTGGGGAACTCTGCTATGCCTCTCATCATGGGCACTAGCACAGACTCGCCTAAGAACTGCCATCCCAGGGAATGTTGGTTCATATACTGAACTACAGCAATTATCGATTGCAGAACAGCCCCCACGAGAACTAGTTTGAATATCAATTTCACAGAAACCGGTTTCTGTGAAACGAATAGAAAAAGCCCCAAAAATAAAGTGATTTTCCCCAGGCCATAGAAACTTAATAATGTTTCATGCGAAGCAAGGGTAGAAATGGCTAAAATAAGCCAAAAAACCATTGTGGACTTGATGAGGATATTCTGTGAAATTCGGGTGTACAAGCTGTGAAATAACCCCTCCCAGCCTCCCCTTAGCTTAAGGGGAGGGGTTCCCCCTCTTAAACTAAGAGGGGGTGAGGGGGAGTTATATTTCACAGAAATCTCTATCAACCAACTCAATATTATCCCACAAATTATAAAATCTGTCAAGGATAAAAACATTGTATTATAGAAAGCATGGTAACCGTAGTAGAAACTCGTTTCTGTGAAACGCGCCCACTGAATGTTGAAAGGCAAAAGCAGGATCAAGGCATAAAAAAACAGCTTTGATAGGGGAATCTGCCAAAATTTCAAGCTGTTTGACATGATGTTGAATTTATTGTGAAATGCTGATTTTCTGGTGGACGGTGCAGGATTTGAACCTGCGACCCTCTCAGTGTAAATGAGATGCTCTACCGCTGAGCTAACCGTCCACGTGGTGCCCGGGAGAGGATTTGAACCTCCACGCCCTTTCGGGCACCAGCACCTCAAGCTGGCGTGGCTACCAGGTTACACCACCCGGGCTTTTTAAAAAGCCTTTAAATTATACTGATTTTCTGGGGCTTTTTCAAATGGCTATTTTGGCTAACTATAGCCTAAACAACAATAAAAAATGGCTTAAATAAGCCATTTTTTTAAAAAACACCCTTGATTTAGACGGCTATTTATGGTAAGCTTCAAAGTTGCGTGCCCTATCCCAACCAGGATAGGGTAGGCAACACCCGAATTCGATCTAAATTTAAAATCGATCTAAAACAAAAAAACCCTCAATAAGGGTTTTTGCTTTTATATCCTAACCGAAAGGAATTATTTAACCACATGAAATCATTTATTATTCCGAGATTAGGCAGTATTGATGTCACCGCATTTGGCCGATTGAGCGCCGTTGAGAAACTTTTTATCAGCGCGTCGCTGATCGGAGTGCTTTCGTGGAGCCTTGCCCCGCACGCTGCCATGGCCCAGTCTGTACCTGACTATAAGCCGTTTGTGTTTACCATCTCTCTTACTGATATTGATGAAATCATCTTCGGTAAAGACCTCGTGGAAGCAGAGCTTGCTCACGAGCCACTCATTGACCCTCGGGTACAGCCCCTGAGAGAATATCTTGCGAGCAAGAATTCCCCGATGACTCCTCATGCGGAAGAGCTGTTGAAGAACTATCATTACCGGTTGATCATTGGTATTTCGTTCGCGGAAAGTAATTTCTGCAAACGAAATATCAAACCGCACAACTGCTGGGGCATCGGCGGCGGCAAGCCAGAACAGTACAAAGACTACGCTCATGCGTTTGCCAGAGCGAACCAGCTCATCCAAAAATATCACGATGGCGGACTTACCACGCCAGCCCTTATGAGAAACCGCTGGGTCGGTTGGAAAAATGATGGTTGGATCCGCGCTGTAAACCAGGTTACTCTTGCTTTAGAACAAAAAGGCATCTAAATAAAATCCCGCACCTCCCGGTGCGGGATTTTTGTTATCAGAGTATAATTACATTATGCAGATTGTTCACGAAATTCATCAGGGCGAATGGAATAAATTTATCGCCGCCAATTCTACACCGGCATCTTTTTTGCAAACCTATGAGTGGGGAGAATTTCAAAAATCTCTAGGTTTGAAAATTTATCGGATAGCAGCAGTAGGCCCGCCCGCCCCGCAAGCGGGAGCGCTGCGGGCGGGGGACAGCGGTGAATACATCGCGGCCGCGCAGGCCATCGTCCGGCCGCTGCCTCTCGGGAAAACTTATTTGGAAGTAGCGAAAGGACCCGTTTGGAATATGGATGTTGGAATATGGAATATGGTTATTAAGGAATTAAAGAAAATTGGACGTCGAGAAAACTCAATCTTAATGAGGGTTAATCCACCTTACGAAAAATCCCAATTCGACATTCAATATTCAATATTCCATATTCCTGAAATTCTCCTCCGCCAAACTGAACCTAACGATACTGTTCTTGTTGACCTTTCAAAAAGCGAAGAAGATTTGCTTGCACAGATGCATGAAAAATCCCGCTACAACATCAGGCTGGCCTTGAAAAAAGGCGTCAAAGTATCCGAAAAAACCGCAGATAATGCGGCTTTTGAGAAATTTCTAGAGCTGATAGGGGAGACAGCCAAACGCGATGGCATCACTGTCTGGCCGCGGGAACGGTTTGAGAAATTTAGGAAAACATTCATGGTAAATAACCCCTCCCCCGCCCGCCCCGCAAGCGAGAGCGCTGCGGGCAGGCAACCTCCCCTTAGCTTAAGGGGAGGAGTTCCCCCTCTTAACGTAAGAGGGGATGAGGGGGAGTTATTGAATTCTCCTCGCGCAATCCTCCTCGCCGGCGAGTACGAAGGTCAAACTCTGGCATCTGCGATCGTCATGCTGTTTGGCGACAGCGCGACCTATCTGTATGCTGCCTCGTCTGCGGAAATGCGCAATGCCAACGTGCCGAGTCTGGTGCTGTGGGAAGCCATCAGGCAAGCCAAGGCTGCTGGCAAAAAATATTATGACATGTGGGGCATTGCGCCAAGCGGCGCAAGCGAAGATCATTCCTGGGCTGGAATAACTCGCTTCAAAACTAGGTACGTCAAGGTGGGCCCGCCCGCCTCGCAAGCGGGAGCGCTGCGGGCGGGGGAGACAGGGATAGAAAAACATTACACCGGCACCTGGGACCTCGTGCTGGATAAAAAATATTATACGATTTTCAAAATCGGAAAAATCCTGCGAAAAATTTTACCAGTATAAACGGTCAGAGGCATCAGTTTAAAAAACTGATGCCTCTTAGATTAGTGTGGTGATGAGCGCGCAGACAATGGCAATATCAATTGCGGTCCGTGCGATCAAATATTGCCGCTTCCAAGCGAGGAAAAAACAGGCCGCAAAAATTAACGGCACCGAGATCGGCGAGCCAAGGAACAAAACCCCAGGGATCATAAAAAGAACGGCGAGATTGATCACAACGGCTTTTGAAAAATAGTTGCCCACTACAACCGGCAGCGTCCATTTGTAGCCGAAATCGATTTCACGGTCCATCAAATCCTTGATAATCTCCCGGCCCAAGATCGTACCGAAGATTAAAACGAACAGGGTAATCTGCGAAGCTTTGTTTTCCTGGCCAAACATTGCGAGGAGAACAGGGCTAGCCGAGGTAACAGCCACAGTGATAAGCGGCAGCATTGGAATGCGCCGAGCTTCCGAGTACAGCAAACCGGAAACCATCATCAATGCGCAAATTGCGCCCTGACGATAATCTACCTGGAACAACATTAGACACACAGCCACAGCTGATATCCAAGCTGCATAGAGAAACAATTGGAATCGCAGCGGCTGACGGAGTGCCAAGGTTTTCCCCTTATTTATGTCATGAAATCGGTCGCGCCAATCATTTTGCACCATAGTAGCGCAAGCAATTGCAAAGACTGCCAGCGCTGGCAAAAAAGCCTCGTGCGTCCGGTTGACGAGCTTGAAGCTCACGATCGTTAAGACCCCGGCCATCAGACAAATCGGCAAACGAGGAGCTTTAACCCACTCTTTCATATTTCCTCCGAAATAATAGAATGACTTAGCTTATCTTGCCTGAATTTACTAAAAAGTCCAGATAACTAAACGCCGCCTGAGATCCATAAGATCCCAGGCGGGTCAGTGCGTCATCGCGTAGATGACGGCGTTGGTGAATATCTTGTAGGCGTAGGCCGAGAACCTTTGCGGGTAGAGAGGCTCGTCTGCCCACTCTGACGCGTCCATCAGGTCCGTGTTGTGGTTGATGAGCACCATTAGCCGGCCCTGTTTGTCGAAAATACCGCGGACCCTCGGCACGTACCCATCGAGCTCCCATTTTTGGCAGCGCGACTGACACCATGCGTAGCCGATGTTGGGCACCTGAATAATCTGCTCAATGTCGAATTCGGTGTGGAAGATCTCGTGGTTCAAGGGAATGTCCACGATGTCTGCACCAGGCAAGACCTTGGCCATCTGTTCTTCAAAGGTTTGCCACTCGACCGTGCCCCAAAAATCGTCGATCATCCAAAATCCGCCGCGCTGCAGATATTCGCGTAGTATCCTGGCATCGCTCTTATCGAGCCTCATCTGTCCGGCTTCTCCCGAGTAAATCATCGGGTAGTTGAACAGGTCGGGATGGTGAATCGGCAGAGCTCTTTCCTTTGGCGCAATATCGAGGTTTGTGAGACGCCCAAGCATTTCTATCAATTGTCGGTCGCCTTTGGGATAATCCGTGTACCAGTTCTTGATATACCCGAGAATGCGGCCATTGTAGATGAGCCGCACAAAGGTGAACTCGCTGCGCTGTTTGTATTGAGCAGACAGCCGGAAAAAATCATTGATGTTTCCGTCGAGCAATAGTTCATAATTTTGCGCGCCAAGAAGGCCGCAAAGAAAAAGCATGATCACACACAAGATCTTTTTCATATCAGCCTCCTTTGGCTAGGAATTTTATTTCATTATAGCGCTGTCAGGCGTCAAAAAAACTCCGCTGTCAAGCCAGTCTGACTGGCTCAAGACGGAGCTACGGTATATATATATGAGATAGTTAGGGGGTGATCGGTGGAAAATGAAACTGCGGATGGTTTGGATCAACCACTGCAGGAATCCAGGCAAGCAAAGGGACAAAAAGCAACGGCAAAAATATCATCAATACGTAATGATAAAATCTTGGCGGGCGAGCTCCACGCTCGGTTGCAGAGGGTAGAGTGTACATTGGCAGATAAATCATCAAGCCATACACGAAAATCCACATCGCAAATTCTAAAATATGCTGCGGCCCGCTCAGACCCATTTCTGCCAACAAGCCGGTTAACCCAAAAATAAGAAAAGCACCAAACGGGCTGAAATCGTATCGCCTGAGCGCTAAAGCCCAAAAAATCAAAGGGCCAACAAATATAATAGCGCTATGAAACAATACGACATCAAAAAAATTGGTTGACGCGGTAATATAAGTTTCGCCAATCCTAACCCCAAAAACTGGAGCGAGATTGGTCATGGTGGTCGTTACCAATTCTTCGATTAAAAACAAAAAAACCGCAAAGAGGACGAATTTCTTT
>Ga0326597_10015033_pt1 | contig 10129 bp, 9 predicted proteins | sample RVTome_12_FD_203789 | JGI IMG/M metagenome (GOLD analysis project Ga0326597, IMG submission 203789) | Soil microbial communities from uranium-contaminated site in the Upper Colorado River Basin, Wyoming, United States - RVT100D185 | ecosystem: Environmental > Terrestrial > Soil > Contaminated >...
GGACGCCAGCGGCAAGCCGACGTCGGTCCCGGTCCTCGACAACGCGGGCGTGAACGGCGTTTACCACAGCAGCGAGGGGCTCGAGGGCGACGCGGTCTGGGGCACGCGCGGCCGGTGGGTGGCGCTCGCCGGACACGTCGGCGAGGAGGACGTCGTCCTGCTCGTTCTCGACCATCCGAGGAACCCTGGCCACCCGACCTACTGGCACGCGCGGGGGTACGGGTTGTTCGCGGCCAACCCGCTCGGGCAGAAGGCCTTCAGCGAGGGCCGGCAGGAGCTCGACTTCACCCTCGAGGCGGCTGGGAGCACCACCTTCCGACATCGCCTCCTCGTCCTGTCGGGCGCATTCTCCGCGCCGCGAGCCGAGGAGGAGTGGAAGGCGTTCGTCGCGGAGTACCCCGACTGAAGCGGGCGGAGCGACGGGCCAGCGGAGCCGCGACCCCGACCGGACCCGACGAGGGCGCGGCGACCCGATCACCGGAAGCGCCCGCGGCGCCGGACCCGGTCGTCAGCCACGTGCGGACGCTGATCGAGCGGGGGGCGCTGCGCCCGGGTGACCGCCTGCCCGCCGAGCGCGACCTCGCGCTCGTCCTCGGCCTCAGCCGGCCCACCGTCCGTTCGGGCCTCAAGGCGCTCGCGGCGATGGGGGTCGTCGTCTCCCGCCGGGGAGCGGGCACCTTCGTCGCTGCCGGCCCGCCCGACCTCGGGAAAGGACCCCTCGGCCTCCTCGCCGCCCTGTACGGCTTCACCGCCGACGAGATGTTCGAGGCCCGTCTCGTCCTCGAGGTGGGAGCGGCAGCGCTCGCCGCCGAGCACGCCCAGCCCGAGCACATGGCGGTGCTGGCGGAAGAGGTGACGGAGATGTTCGCCGCCCTCTCCGACCCGCACACCTTCCTCGTCCACGACGTGCGCTTCCACCGGGCGCTCGGCGCCGGATGCGGCAACCGGGTGCTCGCCGCCCTCGTCGAGATGGTCTCGGCCCAGTTCTACGAGCAGCGTCGGCGCACCGTGAAGCGGGCCCGCGACCTGCGGGAGTCGGCGGACATGCACCGCCGGATCTACCGGGCGGTGCGCTCGCGCGACGCGCGCGGGGCCCGCGAGGCGATGGATCTGCACCTGCGGCAGGCCCGGCACGCGCACGCGCGGGAGACGGCTCCGGCGCGCGCGGCGGGCGTCGCGGGTGACGAGCCGGCGACCGGCGCCCACGCGTCGACCGGTGGTCCGAGGAACGGGCGCTGAACGAGGAGGCGGCGTTGGGACACCCTTCATTGGACCTGTCGGGACGGGTCGCCGTCGTCGTCGGGGGCACGTCCGGCCTCGGGCGCGCGATCGCGCTCGGCCTCGCCCAGGCGGGAGCCGACGTGGTCGCCTGCGCGCGCCGGAAGGACGCGGTCGAGGAGACGGCGGGGGAGATCGAGGCGCGGGGCCGCCGCACCCTGCGCCTGTGCGCCGACGTCGCCCTTCGCGCCTCGCTCGAGGCCGCCCGCGACGCGGTTCTCTCCGGCCTCGGGCGGCTCGACATCCTCGTCAACTCGGCCGGCCGGCTGAAGCGCACTCCGACCCTCGATCTCCCCGAGGAGGAGTGGAACGCGACGATCGAGACGAACCTGACGGGGACCCTGCGCAGCTGCCAGGTCTTCGGCCGCCCGATGCTGGAGGCAGGGTGGGGACGCGTCGTGAACATCGCGTCCCTGACCGCCCACGTCGCCTTCTTCGAGGTGGCCGCCTACACCGCGAGCAAGGCGGGGGTGGCGGGCCTGACGAAATCGCTCGCCCTCGAGTGGGGACCCCGGGGCGTCAACGTGAACGCGATCTCTCCCGGGGTGTTCCCCACGAGCCTCAACCGCAGCGTGCTCGAGGGAACGGGGCGCGGCCGTGAGCTGAAGATGCGCACGCCGCTGGGGCGCTTCGGCGAGGTCGACGAGGTGGCCGGAGCCGCGATCTTCCTGGCCTCCGAGGCGGCGAGCTTCGTCAACGGGGAGATCATCGCCGTCGACGGCGGCTTCCTCGCCAGCGGCGTGAACCAGTGATTCCAGGGGCCGGCCGGGGACGGGGTGGCGGCGAGTGAGGCTCCGACCGAAGACGGCCCTCCTGATCCTCGCGTACGGGGCCCCGCTCGTGCTGGTGGCCTGGGGGCTGGGGAAGAGCGCCACGCCCGAGGGGAGCGCGCGCGTGCTGCGCCTCGGGCACGGCCTCAACCGCGACCACCCGGTGCACAAGGGGATGGAGTTCATGGCCGCGGACGTCCTCCGCCGCTCGGGGGGCCGGCTGCACATCGAGATCTACCCCGACGAGCAGCTCGGCCCCGAGCGCGACCTCATCGAGCTCCTGCAGATGGGCAGCCTCGCCCTGACCAAGGTGTCGACCGCTCCCCTCGAGAGCTTCTCGCCCCTGATCAAGGTCTTCTCCCTCCCCTATCTCTTCCGTGACCGCGACCACTTCTGGCAGGTCCTCGACGGCCCGATCGGCGAGGAGCTCCTCGCCGCCTCGGAGCCCTATCGCCTGAGTGGGATCTGCTACTACGACGCCGGGGCGCGCAGCTTCTACGTGAGCCGAAAGCGCAACCGGGTGGTCCACTCCCCGGCCGACCTCGAGGGCCTCTCGATCCGCGTCCAGCGGAGCCGCACCGCGGTCCGGCTGGTCGAGCTGCTGGGAGCCAAGCCCGTTCCCATCCCCTTCGGCGAGCTGTACACCGCCCTCGACACCGGGACGGTGGACGGGGCCGAGAACAACCCGCCCTCGCTCTACACGACGCGCCAGTACGAGGTGACCGCCTCCTACACTCTCAACGAGCACACCTTCATCCCCGACATCCTCATCGTCAGCGCGGACACGTGGGGACGGCTGTCGGCGGAGGAGCAGGGTTGGCTCCGCGAATCCGCTCACGCGTCCTCGCGGTACCAGCGGAAGCTGTGGGAGGAATCCGTGCGCCAGTCCCTCGAGATCATCGAGGGCTCCGGAGTCACCGTCACGCGCGACGTCGACAAGGAAGCCTTCCGTCGGCGGACCGCCGCCATGTACGAGGATCCCGACTACACGTCGCCCGCGATCCGCGACCTCGTCCGGCGCATCCGCGACACGGGCCTGCCCACCGCCGCCGCCGCACAAGAGGGCGGCTCGTGACGCGGCTCTGCGGCGTCGTCCATACGGCCCTGGGCCGGGTGCTGGTGGCGCTCGTGGGCGTGATGGTCCTGACCGTCGGCTGGCAGGTTGCGTCGCGTCTGCTCGCACGTCTGTGCCTCGCCCTCGACTGGCCCGTGCTCGTGCAGCCGAGCCGATGGACCGAGGAGCTCGCCGGCTTCCAGCTCGCCTGGGTGGCGCTGCTCGGGGCGGCGTGGGTCCTGCGCCGGGGCGAGCACCCGAGCCTCGACCTCCTGTATCAGCACCTCGGGCCCCGCCTGCGCCGGGCGGCGGACCTCCTCGGGGCGGGGCTCGTCGCCCTCTTCGCCCTGGTCGTCCTCGTCTGGGGCGGGGCGCGGCTCGTCCAGATGACACAGGAGCTGGGGCAGAAGACGGCCGCCCTCGGCTGGCCGATGTCCGCCGTCTACTCCGTGGTCCCGGTGGCGGGGCTTCTGCTCACGCTGTTCGCCGCGGAGTCCTTCCTCCTCGCGCGGCGGGGGGGCCCACCGAGAGAGGCCCCGGTCGAGGGCTCACGGTGACGCTCGCGGTCCTCGCCGGCGTGTTCGTGTTCCTGCTCTTCCTGCGGGTCCCGGTCGCCTTCTGCATCGGCTTGAGCTCGCTCGCGGCGATGCTGTGCAGCCTCCCCCCCGACCCCGCGGCGATGACGATCGCGCAGCGAGTCGGCATGAGCGTGACGAGCTTCCCCCTGCTCGCGATCCCGTTCTTCGTGCTGGCGGGGCGGCTCCTCGCCACCGGTGGCGTCGCCCACCGCCTCGTCGACTTCGCCCGGGTGAGCGTGGGCTTTCTCCCCGGCGGCCTCGCCCTCACCAACGTCATCGCCAACATGCTCTTCGGTGCGGTGTCGGGCTCGGCGGGGGCGGCCGCCTCCGGGATCGGGAGCTTCATGATCCCCGCCATGGAGAAGGAGGGCTACCCGCGCGAGTACGCGACGGCCCTGACCGTCACCGCCGCCACCACCGGGCTGCTCATCCCGCCGAGCAACGTCTTCATCGTCTACGCGATGGTGGCGGGAGGCGTCTCGATCGGCGCCCTGTTCGTGGCCGGGTACCTCCCCGGCCTCCTGATGGGGACGAGCCTGATCGCGGTCGCCCTCGTGGTCGCCGTCCGCGAGGGCCTCGGGGTGCGCCAGCCCCGGCCCACGCTCGGCGAGGCAACCCGCGCCCTCGTCCGGGTCCTGCCCACCCTCGGTCTCCTCGTGCTGGTGATGGGCGGCATCGTGAGCGGGCTCTTCACCGCGACCGAGGCCTCGGCCGTCGCCGCCTTGTACGCGCTCGTCCTCGCCCTCCTCTACCGGGAGATCGGCTGGCGCGACCTGCCGCAGGTGATGCTCGAGACCGCCGCCACCACCGGCATGGTGTTCCTCCTCATCGGGACCTCGATGGCGATGGCGTGGATCTTCGCCTACGCCGACGTGCCGCATCTCATCGACGGCTTCGTGCGGGGGGTGAGCGACAACCCGTTCGTCATCCTCCTCATCATCAACCTGATCCTCCTCGCCGTCGGCACCTTCATGGACATGACGCCCGGCGTCCTGATCTTCACCCCGATCTTCCTTCCGATCGTGATGGGGCTCGCCCCCGCCTTCGGGATCACCCCCGAGCAGATGAAGTACCAGTTCGGCGTGATCATCGTGTTCAACCTGTGCATCGGCCTGTGCACGCCGCCGGTGGGGACCGTGCTCTTCATCGGGTGCTCCCTGGCCCGGCTGCCGATCGGGCGGCTGCTCCGGCCCCTGCTCCCCTTCTTCGCGGCGATGGTCGCGGCGCTCCTCGCGGTGTCGTACTTCCCCGCTCTCTCCCTCTGGCTTCCCCGCGACGTGATGGGTCTGCTGAAGTGAGGTCTCGATGACGCCCTTCGTCCACGACGACTTCCTGCTCGAGACCGACACCGCGCGCGATCTCTACCACCGCGTGGCGAAGGAGCTCCCCATCGTCGACTTCCACTGCCATCTCTCGCCGGCCCTGATGGCGGCCGACCACCGCTTCCGCTCGATCACGGAGATCTGGCTCGAAGGCGACCACTACAAGTGGCGGGCGATGCGCACGAACGGGGTCGGTGAGCGGCTCGTCTCCGGGGACGGCTCCGACTGGGAGAAGTTCGAGGCCTGGGCCCGCACCGTGCCCGAGACCCTCGGCAACCCGCTCTATCACTGGACGGCGATGGAGCTGCGGCGGCCCTTCGGGATCGAGACGTCTCTCGGGCCGGGCAGCGCGAGGGACATCTTCGACCGGTGCAACGCCCGGCTGGGGGAGGCCGGCTTCACCGCGCTCGGCATCCTCGGCCAGTTCCGGGTCGCGGTCGTCTGCACGACCGACGATCCCACCGACTCCCTCGACGCTCACGCCGCCCTCGCCGCGCGGCCTGATCCCCAGACGCGCGTCTACCCGACCTGGCGGCCGGACCGCGTGCTCACGGTGGACGAGCCCGCGGCCTGGAACGCGTGGGTGGACGGCCTCGAGCACGCCGCGCTCGCCACGGTGACGAGCTGGGACTCCCTTCTCGGCGCCCTCGAGGAGCGCCACCGGGTGTTTCACGAGATGGGCTGCCGCGCCTCCGATCACGGCCTCGAGCGGCTCGACGCCGAGGACTTCACCGACGCGGCGGCCCGCGGCCTCTTCGACCGGCTGCGGAGCGGCCAGTCCCTCGAGCCCGGCGAGGCCCGCGTGTACCGCTCGGCGCTCCTCCACCGGCTCGCCCTCCTCGACCACTCGCGGGGCTGGGTGCAGCAGTTCCACCTCGGAGCCCTGCGCAACAACTCCACCCGGGCGCGACGCCTCCTCGGCCCCGACACCGGCTACGACTCGATCGGCGACTTCCCGCAGGCGCCGTCTCTCGCTCGCTTCCTCGATCGCCTCGACGAGTCCTCCCATCTCGCCAAGACCATCCTGTACAACCTCAACCCCGCCGATAACGCCGTCTTCGCCACGCTCATCGGCAGCTTCCAGGACGGCGGCGTCCCGGGGAAGGTGCAGTGGGGCCCGGCGTGGTGGTTTCTCGACCAGCTCGACGGGATGGAAGCCCAGCTGCGGATGCTCGCCAACGTGGGCCTCCTCTCGCGGTTCGTCGGCATGGTGACCGATTCACGCAGCTTCCTGTCGTGGTCGCGACACGACTACTTCCGGCGCCTGCTGTGCCGCTTGCTGGGAGACGACGTGCGCCGGGGCCACCTCCCCGACGACGGCGAGGCGCTCGGGCGCCTCGTGGCGAACGTGTGCTTGTTCAACGCCCGGGACTACTTCGCCCTCCCCCTCGGCCGCGCGGCGGGGGAGCTCGCGGCGGCGCCACGGCCCAGCTGACGCGACCCGAGCCCGCCGCCCGGCGAGGACCTCGGCCCCCTTCGTTCAACCGGCGTAGGATGGAGAGGTGAGCCCGAGCCGACCACCCGACGCGCGGCACTGAGCGTTCGATGCTCTCCTGGCTGCACCTCATCATCGACGAGATCGCCGACATCACGATCGCAACCGTCGCCCTCTTCCTGCTGCTGCGGATGCTGCGGGGGTCGCGCGCACGGCTCGCCTTCGTCGGCGTCCTGATCATCGGCCTCATCGACCTCGCCGCCGGACAGCTGGGCTTGCCCCTGACGGCCTGGTTCTTCCGAGGGCTCTTCCTCGCGTCGGTGGTCGTGCTCCTGCTCGCCTTCCAGGACGACCTGAAGCGCTTCTTCGAAAGGCTCGCGGTGTGGGGCCTGGGCCGCCAGAGCGGCTCCCCCGGAGACTCGACGGTCGAGTCCGTCGTGCGCACGAGCCTCGCCCTCGCCAACGTGCGGCACGGCGCGTTGATCGTGCTCCCGGGCCGCGAGCCCCTCGACCGCCACCTCGAGGGAGGCGTCCCCCTCGACGGGACGGTGTCCGACCTGCTTCTCCTGAGCCTCTTCGACCCCCACTCGCCCGGCCACGACGGCGCGATCGTCGTCGATACCGAGCGCGTCCGCCGCTTCGGCGTCCACCTGCCCCTCTCCGCCGACTTCGCCGAGCTCGGCTCGCGCGGCACGCGGCACGCCGCCGCCCTCGGGCTCTTCTAGCAGTGCGACGCGCTGGTCGTGGTGGTGTCGGAGGAGCGGGGGGTGGTGAGCGTGGCCGAGGGCGGGTCTCTGTCGGAGGTCGAGAGCCCCGACGCGCTGCGCGCCCGCATCGCCCGCTTCGTCGCGACGACGCGAGCGCGACCCGTGAAGCCCCGCGCTCCCGGCACGGAGTGCTCGTCCGCGCCGGGGAGTGGGGAGTGTCCCTCGCTCTCGCCCTGTGGACGCTGGTGGTGCTCGGCTCGGAGGGGGGCGAAACCTCGCTTCGCGAACCGGTGCAGGTGGCCAACATTCCCGCCGGCTACGTGCTGCGCTCGGCGACACCCGGCGAGGTGCAGGTGAGCCTCTCGGGCGTGAGGCGCCGACTGTTCCTTCTTCAGCCGACCGACGTCAAGGTCCAGGTCGACGCCCTGCCCGCGCAGCGGGGTCGACGGACGTTCGACGTGACGCCCCAGGACGTGGACGTGCCCCCGGGGGTCACCGTCACCGCCGTGGAGCCCGACCACATCGTGCTCGACCTCGAGGTCCCTCCGACCCCGGCCCCGGCCGCCGTTGGCGGATCCTGACCATGGGAACCGGCCCGCCGCGACGCGAGAGACACTCCCGGCATTCTCGAGGTTCGGCGCCCCCGTCCGCCGAAGAATCCAAGGCCCTCGCTTGGCGGAGCACTTCCACCGCGGACTGCTAGGATGGACGAATGTGTTCGCCGCGTCGCGTCTGTCTCTGCTCGGTGGCCTTCCTCCTGGCCGTGGCCTCGGCCCCGCTCGGCTCTGACGAGAGCGCCGTCGCCCCACCGCGCGGAGAGGCAGACGCCTCGGACGGCCACGAGGACACCCCTGGTTCGGACGACGCCCGGCCGCCGGTCTTCTACGAGACCACCACCGTGACCGCCCGGCCGGTGTCCTCGGCCTCCGGCGCGGTCAGCGTCGTCGACGCCGAGGAGCTCGACGCCTCCGTCGCCCGCAGCGGCAGCGACGCGCTGCGGGACGTCCCCGGCCTCCACCTGCTCGAGACGGGCGGCCGCGCCGGCCTGACGCACGCGTGGATCCGCGGGGCCGACCCGAACTTCACCCTCGTTCTCCTGGACGGCATCCCCCTCAACGACTCCACGGACCTGCAAGGCGGGGCGGTGAACCTCGAAGAGCTCCCCGCGGGACTGGTGGACCACGTCGAGATCGTGCGCGGGCCGCAGACGGCGTTCTACGGCATGAGCGGCCTCTCCGGCGTCGTCCAGCTCTTCACGCCCCGGGGCGGAGCCGGGCCCGTGCGCGCCGAGCTCGGCGCGGAAGCGGGGAATGCCGATCTCCGCCGGGGCCTCGCGCGGGCTTCGGGGCCGCTGGGGCGCGGCGGGTGGACGGGCGGTCTCTCCTGGGACGAGGAGCGGCACCGCGTCGCCCTCGACCGCTTCGAGCAGCTCGACGCCTGGACGGGAGCCGACCTCGGGCTGGGGGAGAGCGCCTCTGTGTCCCTCACCGCCCGCTTCGCGCGCGGCGAGCAGGACGACTACCCCGACAGCTCCGGAGGACCCGTCTACGGCTCGGGCGAGCTGCGCCACAGCCGGCACGAGGACGTCGCGCTGGGCGCCCGGCTGCTCCTGGGCCCGCCGGGTGGTCCCCGTCAGCAGTGGAGCGCCGGGTTGTCCCGTCGGACGTTGTCTCGCACCAGCCCGGCCGTCCCCCCCCTGGTGCCCGAGTCCGAGGAGGAGACGACCTTCACCCGCCTGCGTCTCGCCTGGCAGCTGCCCGTGATGCGGTCCGGGGACACCCAGGTCGACGTCGGGGCCTCGGGCGACGGCGAGTGGGCAAACAACGCGAGCGTGCTCATGCTGCCGCCCTTCCTGGGTGGGAACGTCCCCGGCAACTACGACGAAACGCGGTGGAGCGGTGGAGGGTTTGGCGCCGTCCGTCACCAGCGCGGAAAGGTGCTCCTCGAGGGGGCGCTCCGCCTGGACGCCGCCACCGGAGACACCGTGCAGCTGCATCCCCACCTGGGTGTGGTCTGGAGCCCGGGATCGGGAGCGACCCGCTGGCGCGCTTCGGGCGGACGGGCGTCCAAGCTGCCGAGCTTCTTCGCGCTCTCGAGCCCGCCCGCGCTCGGGGGCAATGAGGACCTGCGCCCGGAGCGCACCGTAGGCGGGGAGATCGGTGTCGAGCGCCGCTTCCGCCGCGCCCGCCTCGACGCGGGCGCGGCCTTCTTCTTCCACGAGTACCGCGATCTCGTCGACTTCGACTTCGACTTGTTCACGCACGTGAACCGGGCGCGCGTCCGCAGCCAGGGTGTGGAGCTCACCGTGAGCTGGCAGCCTCTCGAGACGCTGTGGATCGCGGGTGAAGCCACCTGGCTCGACGCGAAGGACCATTCGGGAGCGCCGCTTCTCCACGAGCCGCGCTGGACGGGCGGAGGCCGCGTCACGTGGCGGCCCGACGACCGGCTGTCCCTTCGCGTCGACCTGCGCGCGGTCTCACGCTCTCTCGACATCCAGCTGCCGGTCCCTCTGCGCGACCGCGTGGATGGCCGAGGGCTCCTCGGTTTCGCCGGCTCGTGGCGCGTCCACGGCGGCTTCCGCGTCACCGCCCGCCTCGACAACCTCACCGACCGCGCCTACGAGACGCTGATCGGCTTCCCGGGGCCGGGTCGATCGTTCCGGACGGGAGTCGGCTGGGAGCGCCGCTAGTCTAGTCTAGAGGACCGCCGGGGTCGACGTCTCCCCGTCCTCCGCCGAGGCCGACTCACGCCGGCGCATCACCGATACCGCTCGCGAATCGTGGGCAGCAGGTACTCGGTGAAGGCCCGCTCCTCGTCGTCTCGGGGCGAGAACCCCCAGTCGCGGCGCGCCGCAGCGTCGTCCACGTCGGCCGGCCACGAGTCGACGATCCGCTGGCGCTTCTCGTGGGGCACAAACTCCACCTCGGCCCCGGGGAAGGCGGCGAGCACCCGCTCGCGGATCTGCTCCGCCGAGGGGTTGAACGC
>Ga0326597_10015034_pt1 | contig 10129 bp, 6 predicted proteins | sample RVTome_12_FD_203789 | JGI IMG/M metagenome (GOLD analysis project Ga0326597, IMG submission 203789) | Soil microbial communities from uranium-contaminated site in the Upper Colorado River Basin, Wyoming, United States - RVT100D185 | ecosystem: Environmental > Terrestrial > Soil > Contaminated >...
CCGGCGCCCCCCCTGCCGGTGGGGGCGTTCCGCCACCCCCCCACGCCACAATTCTGCAGGGCAAAATGCAGGGGCGACCGGCCGGTCGCCCCTACGGAAATCGAATCCCCTCGCCGCCTGATGAATCCGCAGAGGCGTTCAATTGAATGCCCCTACACGAACGGCGGCTCCCAGGCACCGCGGGATGTCAACGGTGAAGGCCTTTCGAATTTCCCCCTCCCGCCGGGAGGGGACGGGGGGAGGGAACGGCCCGAGACGATCTCCCCCTCTGTGCAACCGGGTACATGGGTGACACTTCACTCCACCGGTTTTTGGGTCCTTCCCGGAGGTGGAGGGGAAACGGCGCAAGGGCCGTGGCGGTTTGGTTTCCGTAGGGGCGGTTCGCGAACCGCCCCTACAGAGGCGAGGGTGGAGCCGTTTTCCCCCCAGGGCGAGGCAGCCGCCTCCGGCGAAGCCTTCGGCGGAGCCGAGTACCCCGCCCCTGCAGAGGTTGGCGAACCACCGGGTCAATCCACCTTCGACGACAGCCCCTGGGCCAGCTCGATTTCCTCGGCGTGGTTCACCGTCCAGGCCACCTGGTGGGTGACGGCGGCGAAGAGGGCCGCGGCCGAGGGCATGCCCGTGCCGCTGCGCTTCACCCCGCCGAAGGGCAGGTGCACCTCGGCCCCGATGGTGGGCAGGTTCACGTAGCCCAGGCCGAACTCGCACTCGCGCTGGATGCGCCGCGCCTTGCGGTAGTCCTCGGTCGCGACGGCGCAGGCGAGGCCGTAGGGGGTGTCGTTGTAGACCTCGATGGCGTGGTCGAGGTCCCGCACGGGCACGAGGGCCACGTGGGGGCCGAATACCTCCTCGCGCAGCACGCGGCTCTTCGGGCTGGGCGCCAGCTTGTAGACGAAGGGCCCCATGAAGTGGCCCCCGCGGCGCTCCCCGTCGGGGAGCTCGGCCCGGTCGAGCAGGATCTCGCCCCCTTCCTCCCGGGCGAGCTTGTTGTAGCCCGTGACCTTCTGGACCGCGGCCTCGTTGATGAGGGGCCCCATGAACATGGCCGGGTCGAGGGGGTCCCCCACCCGGATGCGCGCGGCCAGCCCGGCGAAGCGGCGGCAGTATTCCTCGTAGAGCGGCTCCTCGATCAGAATCCGCCCCGCGCTCACGCAGCGCTGGCCGGCGGTCTTGAAGGCGCTCAGGAGCCCCGCGCGGACGGCCAGGTCCATGCGCGCGTCCTTGAGCACGATGAGGGCGTTCTTGCCGCCCATCTCGCAGACGGCGAGGCGGTGCTCGCTCTCGGCGCAGGCCTTGCGGATGAGCTGGCCCACCTCGAAGGAGCCCGTGAAGAGCACGGCCTCCACGTCCTTGTGGCGGATGAGGGGGTCGCCCGCCTCCTCGCCCGTGCCCTGGAGGAGGTTCACGACCCCGTCCGGGAAGCCCGCCTCGCGCATCAGCTCGGCGAGGCGGTGGCCCACGGCGGGGGTGTCCTCGGAGGGCTTGAAGACGGCGGTATTGCCCTCCACCAGGGAGGGGCCCAGGAGCCAGAGGGGGATGGCGAAGGGGAAGTTCCAGGGGGTGATGACGGCCATCACGCCCTTGGGCTTGCGGACGACGGAGGAGTCCTTCGCGGCGAACTCGCTGGCCAGCACCTCGCCCAGCGGCATCCGCGAGGCGCCGAAGACGTACTGCGCCATGTGGATGCCCTCGACCACGTCGGCCAGGGCCTCGTTCCGGGGCTTCCCGCACTCGCGGGCGAGGAGATCGGCCAGGGGCTCCCGCTCGGCCTTCACGAGCTGGACGAAGGCGTCGAAGAACTCCCCCCGCCGGATGCGCGAGAGCGCCCGCCAGCCGGGAAAAGCCTCCTTCGCCGCCGCCACGGCCCGCTCGGCGTCCTTCGCCCCCGAGCGCGGGAAGCGACCGATCACTTCGTCCGTCCGCGCGGGGTTCACGCTCTCGAACGCGGCGCCGCCCGCCGCTGAAACCCATTCGCCGCCGATGAGATTCCGGCCCTCGATCACCATGCCAGGCCCTCCACCGCCGCCCCCGGCGGCCCGGAGCGGCCTCATTCTTTTAATTGTAAATCAGGCACCCGGGGGCGGGCCATCCGGGTATTTCCCCGCCTCACGGGCCGGGGGGAAATGTGGGATAATCGAGGGCGGCCGCCGGACCCTCCCGAAATAAGGGGAATATCGATGCGGACGGCCATCGCCGCGTGCGCGGCATGGGCATGGATGGTTCTCTCCCTCGCGGCGGCCCCCCCGGCCGGGGCGGGGTTCCTCCTGACGTTCTCGGGCGCCTCCGACAGCCAGACCCCCGCGCGGATGTCCATCGAGAAGGAGGCCCTCCGGATCGAGGAGGGCGGGAACGTCGCCATCTACCGGCGGGACAAGAACCTCCTCTGGAGCCTCAACTCCCGGGAGAAGACCTACACCGAGCTCACGCATCAGCAGGCCGAGAAGGTGGGCAAGGATATGGGCAAGGCCATGGAGGGCCTGCGCGAGCAGATGAAGGACCTCTCCCCCGAGGAGCGGAAGCTCATGGAGGGGATGATGGGGGAGGCCCTCAAGAAGCACTCCGCCCCCTCCAAGGTGGAATACCGGAAGATCGCCTCGAACGCGCGCGCCGGGAAGTGGACCTGCGACCGCTACGAGATGCTCGTCGACGGCCGCAAGAAGGCCGAGACGTGCTTCGCGCGCGCCGCCTCCATCGGCGTCGATCCCCCCGAGGCCCAGACGCTCGAATCCTTCTTCGCCTTCATGTCCAAGACCGCCAAACAGATGGGCGCCGTCTTCGGGGTGTTCCAGGGCTCGGAGCCGCCCGGCATCCCCGTCGAGACCGTCTCGTTCTCCGAGGACAAGGCCTCCGAGCGGATGGAGGTCCAGGAGATCGCGCGCAAGTCCTTCCCCGGTTCGCTCTTCGAGGTGCCGGAAGGGTACCGGAAGGAGGAGATGGGGCCGGGGAGGTAGGGGGCGCGCATGCAGGGGCGTTCAATGGAGCGCCCCCGCGAATGCCTCCCGGCCGTCATTCTGAGCGGAACGAAGTGAAGCGAAGAATCTGCTTTTAAGTAAGAAGCAGATTCTTCGGGCCTCTGGCCCTCAGAATGACATCCGATTCCCCTGCAAGATGTTCCCTACCCCTTCCCGTCCGGCTGGCCGAGCTTGCGGTAGATGGTGCGGGTGGCGATGCCGAGCTGGCGGGCGGCCTCGCTCTTGTCCCCGCCCGCCTGGCGCAGCGTCTCGAGGATGACGCGCCGCTCGATCTCCGCCAGCGGCGTGCCCACCGGGATGGTGAGGACGGGCGTCTCGGGGGAGAAGGGCCGCTCGTCGGGCGCCTTCAGGGCCCGGATGATGCTAGGGGGGAGGTCCTCGGCCGAGAGGATCTCGCCCCGGCTCAGCACCACGGCCCGCTCCACGGTGTTCTCGAGCTCGCGCACGTTCCCCGGCCAGTCGTAGCCCGCGAGCAGATCCACCGCCTCGCGCGAGAAGCCCTGCACGGGGCGGCTGTTCTTCGAGGCGAAGCGCTGGAGGAAGTGCTCGGCGAGGAGGGGGATGTCGCTCCGCCGCTCCCGGAGGGGGGGCATGTGGATGCTGATGACGTTCAGGCGGTAGTAGAGGTCCTCGCGGAAGGAGCGCTCGGCGACGGCGCTCTCGAGGTTGCGGTTGGTGGAGGCGACGATGCGGACGTCCACTTGGAGCGTCTCGGTGCCGCCCACGCGCTCGAACTCCCCCTCCTGGAGCACGCGCAGGATCTTGGGCTGGAGAACGAGGGGCATGTCGCCGATCTCGTCGAGGAAGAGGGTGCCGCCGTGGGCCAGCCGGAAGCGGCCCTCCTTGCGCTGCGCCGCCCCGGTGAAGGCGCCGCGCTCGTAGCCGAAGAGCTCGCTCTCGAGGAGCGTCTCGGGGAGCGCCGCGCAGTTGAGCTTGATGTAGGGCCCCGCCTTGCGCTCGCTCTGGGAGTGGATGGCGTTGGCCACGAGCTCCTTGCCGGTGCCGCTCTCGCCCAGGATGAGGACGTTGGCCGAGGTGGGCGCCACCTGGCGGACGAGCTCTTTCACCGCGCGGACGGCGGGGTGGTTGCCGATGAGGCCCGAGTCGTCCCGGAAGCTCTGGAGCTGGGCGCGGAGGTCCTCGTTCTCGCGCATGAGCTCCTGCATCTCCACCGCCTTCTCGATGGCCTTGCGCACCACCACCCGCTCGAGCGGCTTGGTGAGAAAGTCGTAGGCCCCCTGGCGCATGGCCTCGACGGCGGACTCCACGGTGCCGACGCCCGAGATGAGGATGACCTCCGTGCGCGGGTTGCGGCGCTTCACCTCCTTGAGGAGGTGGATGCCGTCCATGCCGGGCATCCGCAGGTCGGTGATCACCACGTCCGCCGGCTCGCGCTCGAGGGCCTGGAGGGCCGTCTCCGCGTCGTGGGCGAGGGAGACGCGGAAGCCCTCCTTGGCGATCATCTTCTCGAGGGCCTCCCGGCTCCCGCGCTTGTCGTCCACCACCATGACGTGGATCCCGCTGTTGGGCCTCATGCCTCTACGTGCGCCTCCGTGGGAGCGGCGGCGGGAAGCTCGATGCTGAAGGTGGTCCCCTGCCCCGGCTGGCTGGAGAAGCGGATGGCGCCCTTGTGCTCGCCCACGATCTGCTGGGTGAGCACGAGGCCCAGGCCCGTGCCGTTCGCCTTGGTGGTGAAGAAGGGGGTGAAGAGGACGGCCTGGTCCTCGGGGGCGATGCCGCAGCCGGTGTCGCCCAGCTCGATGACGACGCCTCCGCCGGCGAGGCGGGTCCGGACGGTGAGCCGCCCGCCGCCGGGCATGGCGTCGAAGGCGTTGCGGATCAGGTTGTGGAGGGCCACGTTCATCTGGGCCTCGTCCAGCGCCACCTCGGGCAGGTCGGCCGAGAGTTCCCGCCGGAGCTCGATGCCCAGCGTGGAGGCCTCCTCGGCGTAGAACAGGAGCAGATCGTCCAGGAGGTCGTTCACGTCCCCCGGCCGCCGGTCGGAGCGGGGCATGCGGACGAACTTCAGGTAGTCGTCGGTGACCTGCCGCAGGATATCCACCTCGGCCTTGATCGAGCGCAGGAGCGCCCACGCCTCGGCCGTCTCCGCCTCGCCGAAGCGGACCAGCTCGTCCTCCAGGAGCTCGGCGTTCAGGTTGATGGCCGAGAGCGGGTTGCGGATGGAATGGGCCACCTGGGCGCTCATCTTGCCCACGATGCTCAGCCGGTCGCGCTGCTGCACTTCGCGCTCGAGGGCCCGCCGCTCGGTCACGTCCTTGAGGTAGAGGACGACCTGGGCTGTCTCGCCCTCCGCGCCGAAGATGGGGTAGGTGTAAATGTCGATGTCCATGCGCCCGCCGTCGGGCAGAGCGATCTTCCGCTCGGAGAAGCCCCGCCGCCCGTCCTCGAAGGTGCCGGCCGCGGGCGCGCGGTCGGCCAGCGCCGCCGGCACGGGCGAGTTCTCGCCGCCCCAGGGCCGGCCCAGGAGGTCCGCGATCCGCTTGCCCAGCAGGCGGGCCATCGCGCGATTGACCATCTGGATGCGGAAGTCCTTGTCCACGATGCAGATGCCGTCCGTGATCCCGTCGAACAGCGCCTGCAGCCGGCGCTTGCTGTCGAACACCTGCTCGGACCAGAGGAGGTTCTCCTCCGCCCGGATGCGCCGCCGGTCCCGGTCGAGGACCAGCAGGGCCGCCGCGATGACGACGATGAAGCCGAAACCGGTCAGCAGGAACCCCTTGCGGAAGGCGCGGCGGACGGTGTCGACCACCTCGGAGGAGGGCGCCGTCACCGCCAGCGTCCACATTTCCTCGCCCACCAGGAACGGGCTGTAGGCCGTCAGGTAGCGGTGGTTCCATCCCTTCTCGCCGGGGCGGAAGAAGCTGTGCCAATCGTAGCCCCGGCCGCCGAGGGTCATCTGCCGGGCGATGGCGCTGAGGCGCATATCCTTCAGCGAGTGGGCGAGCTCCACGAGCCGGCGGCCCCCCAGCCCGGGCGCCGCCGGGGAGAGGAGGATGCGCCCCTCGTTGTCCACCAGCCAGGCCCGGCCCTTCAGGCCCGACTCGACCGGCTGCACGAAGGAGCGGTCCAGGTCGTCCAGCGCCACCTTCGCGTAGAGCCAGTCCTCCTCGCCCACCCTTGCGCCGCCGAGAATGTAGGCGGGCTCGCCGCCCACATCGCGCACCACTTGGAGGCACACGCCCTGCTTGACCTGGCACTGCGCGAGGATCTCGGCGTACTCGTTGGTGGAGAAGAAGCCGGGCCGGCCCATCCCCCGCAGGTAGCCCACCTCGCTCACCCGGTTGTTCCCCCCCAGGCGCTCGTAGAGGCCCGTCATGGCGCTCATGCGGCCCGGATGGTCGTGGCCCACCGTCCGCAGGAATCGGGCGCTATAGCGCAGCGTGGAGGTCAGATCGGCCAGGAAGTTCGCGATTTGGCCGCCGGTCTGCTCGGCGATGAGAAGCTGCTGGCGGTTGAATTGGGTCTCGATGTCCTGCCGGGCCTCCAGGTAGAGCTGGATCGAGAACAGGATGAGGACCCCCAGCAGAATCCCGCTCCCCACGATGACCTGAAACTGGAGCTTCCGGCTGCGCCGGCGCATCTCCCGAAGGCGCGCCAGGGGATGCCCCTCATTCGGGAGGGGGTCCGCCGGGCCCTCCGTTTTTCTCCAGAATTTCCAGAACCGCATGTTTTTCAAGCTCTCCAGGTGGGTCCAGGCCCTACTGAATCCAAGAGTATACGCTCCCGCCGCCCCTCGTGCGACCCGGGTTTTACCGGGCCGAATCCCTTGACAGCGTCCAATAATAGCCCTATTTTGGGCTTGGCACTCGCCCGGGCGGAGTGCTAATCTTTGGATGCCCGTCCCCAGGCGAGGATTCCCCATGGCGAGTTCGGATCTTCCGCTCCGGAGCCAGGAGATTCTCCGGGCCATCGTCAATCTGTTCGTCGAAACCGGCGAACCGGTGGGAAGCCGCACCCTCTCCAAGCGCGCGCCCCTCGCCTGCAGCCCCGCCACCATCCGCAACATCATGAGCGACCTGGCCGAGGCCGGCCTTCTCAGCAAGCCCCACATCTCGGCCGGGCGGATGCCCACCGACCTCGGCTACCGCTTCTACGTGGACGGCCTGATGGACCGGCACGAGCTCACCCCGGAGGAGCGGCTCACCATCCGCGCCAGCTACAACCGCGACGCCCTGCAGGTCGAGCAGATTCTCTCGCACGCCTCGCGCGTCCTCTCGGAGCTCACGAACCAGGCGGGCCTGGTGCTCCTGCCCGGGGGCGCGCAGCTCGAGTTCAAGCACATCGAGTTCATCCGCATGACCGAGCGGCAGATCCTCGTGGTCATCGTGGCCAAGAGCGGCCTGGTGCAGACCCGCATCGCCGTCACGGAGGAGGACCTCCTCCAGGAGGAGCTCGACCGCATCTCGCGCTACCTGAACGACGAGTTCAAGGACCTCTCCCTGCGGGAGGTCCGCCAGCGGGTGATCGAGCGGATGGAGGAGGACCGGGACAACTTCGACGAGCTCTACCGCCGGGCGCTGGAGCTCAGCCAGCGCGCCTTCGTGGAGGGGGCCGAGGAGACGGGCGAGACCCTGGTGGTCGAGGGCGCCTCGCGCGTCCTCTCCCAGCCCGACTTCTCCGGCGACGTGGAGAAGCTGCGGAGCCTCTACCGGGCCTTCGAGGAGAAGAACAAGCTCGTCCAGCTCCTGGACCGCTGCCTGAGCTCCACCGAGATCGCCGTCATCATCGGCGCCGAGAACAAGATCGAAGGCATGGACGACTGCAGCCTCGTCGCCCGCTGCCTCTACGTGGGCGGCAAGCCCCTCGGCACCATCGGCGTCATCGGCCCGAAGCGGATGCGCTACGACCGCATCATCCCGCTCGTGGACTGGACGGCCGACTCCCTCACCCAGTTCATGTCCCAGGGGGACGACCGGTGAGGCTCGCGGCGCCCCCGCGGCTCCGCGCCCTCCCCTCCCGCGCCGCGTGAGAATCGCCGACCCCTTCGCCGTGCTGGGCGTCCCCCGGGACGCCAGCCCCGCCGAGCTCCGCGCGGCCTACCGCCGCCTGGCCCTCGCCCACCACCCCGACCGCAACCCCGGGGACCCCGGGGCCGAGGAGCGCTTCAAGGAGGTCGTGCTGGCCTACGAGGCGGCGCGGGACCCCGCCCCCCGCGCCCCCGGGGCGGACCGGCGCGCCCCGGGCTTCGACGCGGAGTGGGAAGAGATCTTCGCCCAGATATTCCGCCGCACCCGCCCCTCGGCGGCGCGCGCCGAGGACGGCGCGCGGGACCTCCAGGCGCGCATCGAGATCACGCTGGAGGAGGCGGCCGCGGGCGTCTCCCGGGAGTTCCTCTCCACCCGCTGGGCCCGCTGCGAGACCTGCCGCGGCAAGGGCCACGACCCCGCCGCCCCGCCCTCCGACTGCCCGCTCTGCCGCGGGGCCGGGGAGCTCAGGTTCAAGCGCGGCCTCGCCGACCTCAGCATCCCCTGCACGGCCTGCGACGGCCGGGGCCGGAGCGTCCGCGACCGCTGCGGCGCCTGCGGGGGCAAGGGCCGGCGCCGGCGCGACGAGCGCCTGCGGGTCCAGATCCCTCCCGGGGTGGAGGACGGCGCCCACCTCAAGCTGCGCGGGAAGGGCGACGAGAGCGCCGCTCGCGGGGAGGCGGGCGATCTGATCGTCACCGTCGCCGTCCGCCCCCATCCCCTGTTCAAGCGCGAGGGGCTGGACATCCTCTTCGACCTCCCCGTGAGCTTCCCCCAGGCCGCGCTGGGGGAGGAGGTCCTCGTCCCCACCCTCTCGGGCGAGGTGAAGGTGCGCATCCCGGCGGGGACGCAGTCGGGCCGGGTCTTCCGGCTGCGCGGCAAGGGCATGTGCCCGCCCGGCGCCATCCGCCCCGGGGACCAGCGGGTGCGGGTGGTGATCGAGACGCCCACCCGCCTCAGCGAGCGCCAGAAGAGGCTCCTCGAGGAGTTCCAGCGCATCTCCTCCCCCTCGACCAATCCCCGGATGCGGAAGTTCTGGGAGAAGGTGAAAGGGTTCCTGGGGTGAGGGAGGCGTCAGGTTTGTAGGGGCGAACCTCGTGTTCACCCTGACGCAGGCAAGCGGGGCGAATACAAGATTCGCCCCTACGGATGTCACGCGATTGCCTGCCACATCTGTAGGGGCGAGGCATGCCTCGCCCCTACGTACGACACGCGATCATCCATCCCCGTAGGGGCGGTTCGCGAACCGCCCCTACATTTCCGGTGGCATGATTTTCTCCTCCCGCCTTGCCCCTCCCCGGCTTTCCTGCTACCTAACAGGCGTTCCCTTCTCCTTTCACCCATCGTGAGGAATCCGCCTTGGCCTCCGGCGCCGACGCCCTGATCGAGGAATTCATCGCCAAGACCCGCGCCCTCGACGGGAAGGAAGTGCGCGAGCGCGAGCCCTGGAACAGCGAGGCCACGCCCGACGCCATCCGCCACTTCGCCCACGGCACGGACGACGACAATCCCCTCTGGCTCGACCCGGCCTACGCGGCCCAAACGCCGCACGGGGGGCTGCTGGCGCCGCCCGCCTTCCTCGTCTCGGTGCTCTACCCCATCCTCCACGGCGCGCCGGTGGCGGCCCCGCTCTCCTCCCTCATCGGGGGGGTCGAGTTCGAATGGCGGAAGCGCGTCCGGGCGGGGGACAAGCTGCGGGCCTCCTCGGTGCAGAAGGAATCCTACGTCAAGGCGAACAAGGCGGGGCGCAAGCTCATCTTCGTCGTCTCGGAATGCACCTACCGGAACCAGAACGGTGAAGCCGTCGCCACCGCCGCGGGGACCATGATCCGCACCCTCCAGCAGGGGACCGAGCTCCTCTACGAGCGGCCCATCCGGAAATATTCGGCGGAGGAGATGGAGAAGATCGCGGCCGCCTACAAGGCGGAGAGGCGCACCGGGGCCGAGCGGCTCTGCATCGAGGACGTGCAGGTGGGGGACGCCCTCCCCCCCATGGTGCGCGGGCCCCTCACCATCGGGGACATGGTGGCCTGGAACGCGGGCAACGGCCCCTCCTACAAGGCCGGCCGGCGCGGGTACCTCGACCTCGAGAAGGCCCCCCACAACGCCGTGGCCATCCCCCAGATCGGGATCAAGGTCAAGAACTCCCAGCAGCACGAGGACTTCAACCTC
>Ga0326597_10015037_pt1 | contig 10127 bp, 21 predicted proteins | sample RVTome_12_FD_203789 | JGI IMG/M metagenome (GOLD analysis project Ga0326597, IMG submission 203789) | Soil microbial communities from uranium-contaminated site in the Upper Colorado River Basin, Wyoming, United States - RVT100D185 | ecosystem: Environmental > Terrestrial > Soil > Contaminated >...
GCTCAGCATCACGGGGCGCGCGCCGGCCTTCGCGCGAGGGAGCAGGATCACGCCTTGCTCGAGATGGACGTCGGCGCGTTGCAGGAGGCGGATCTCCGAGAGCCGCATGAGCGTGAGCGCCGCCAGCGTCGCGATCTCGCGGAAGGGCGAGGCCAGCGTCGCCTGCACCGTCAGCTCCTCGTCAGGCCGGAGCCAGCGCACCCGCGTCTCGTCCTCCGGGAAGAACGCGCCGTCGGGGAACCGATGCCCGGGCAGCGCCTTCTTGAGCGCCGCGCGCAGCGTGCGGAGGTCGCGGTTGATCGTGCTGGGCTTCACCCGGGGCACGAGGCGCTCCTGGCGCTTGCCGGCGATCGTCTCCACGATCGTCTTCCCCTCCTGAGCGCGCGCGAGCCGGAACGCGAAGAGGTCGCGATCGCCGATGGCGCTGACCGGCTTCGCCAGGAGATCAGGGCAGCACCGCTCGAGCGCCGCGACGGTAGACTCCGCCCGCACCGTCGTCTCCTCGCCCTTGCCGCGGGCCGTGAGGTCGGCTACGTAGAATTCGAGGAGCTGGCGCAAGGTCGCCGGCTGAGCGCCCTCCTGCTCGACCTGGGCGGCGCTGGCCTTCAACTCGCTGAGCAGCTCGCTCTCCGCGTCGCGGGCTTCCTCGCGCGTCGCCCGAAACGCGGCCCTTCGCATCCCGCGATACGCCACCCGGGCCTGCCAGGTCCACTTGCCGTGATTCTTGATGCGCCGGACGGCCATCAGGCTCCTCCTCTCCCCGGCCCGTCGATCCATCGTTCCGCGCTCTTGACGGCAGCGGCTTCCGCCTCATCCGCCGTGTCGAAGCGGCCATCGAAAGGCAGCGGCATCGGAGTGCGCAACCGTGGTCCCGTGCCGGGCTCTGAGACTTCAACACGAGCGGACCACCGGCCATCCTGCTCGAACGCCTTCACTCCGATCCTCCAGCTTTTATGGTCATGCATTTTCACGATTCTGCCTCCTCTTTTGGGCGTAGATGGCGGCGATCATCGAGCACCTCCGCGGCATATGAGCGAAATCCCTTGCAGCAGAAATCCGGCCGACAGCAACCACAGGCCGAGTTTCCAGAGCTTCGGATACTCAAGGACAATGAACTCTGCCACGGTGCCCCCGCGCCGCTCGAATCCAGATCCCGATTCTCCAGGACGCTGCGTCAGCGTGACAAGCAAGGCCCCAGCGAACCCCGCCGCCAGCCCCACGAATTCAAGCCACCAGGTCGCGCTGATCACTTCTAGTCCCCTTTCTGTCTTCGCCCGTGTCCGCGCGGCGATGGTGGCGATCACTCGTCTTCCCCAAACTGTCCGAGCAGAGATGAATCATCGTCAATATCGACCGCAGGATCCTCGAGCTCGTCCAGCCGCGCTTCAATAATTTCCAGCCGCGCTTCGATCTCCTTCAGCTGTCTATTGACTGCGCCGGACAATTTTCGAATTTCGGCAGCGACCGCGCCCCCGAGACCTAACCACGCAAGAAGAAAAAGAAACACCCACCAGTAACTCATGTTGGTAGCTCCGTCACGGGGCGCCGCTCACTTCGTCTTCGGCCCGCGCGGGTCCACGGTGTCGGGGAGACAAGAGAATCTGAATGATGGACCCATCTTTGCCTCGCGGCTGTTACTCTTCGTTGCCGCCTCTCTGTCACGTTCTGGCTTGGTGCTGAAGCCGGCCATCGACGCGTAAAGTTCTTCCTTGGACGCGCCGCGGACGAGTTGTGGGTCGGTGGGATAGGCCCACAACACCCACGCACACTCGGCGGAGGCCGACGTGGCGACGGCGAGCAGGCAGCAGAGTGCGGTCACGACGAGGCACGGCCGATGGGTGGTCATGCGCAGGTTCTCCTGGCGGGCGTTGCGAGGGCTCTCGCTGCTCACGCTATCCGCTCATGACAAGAACGTAGACCCATGGCACTACATCGGTCAGCAAGACAGTCTGCCGTACCGGGCCATAGAGGGGGCGAAGAGCTTGTCCGACAGTCTCCAGGGCGTCGACGCGTCGCGGCTCTACCAGTCCGAGGAGGACCATCGCGCCTCGGGGCGGTAACGGGCGCAGATCAATGAGGACTACGGCCTCCTTACGTCGTGCCCGGTAAGGTTTGGAGTTCTTCCTGAGCCGGGGCGCAACGGGCAGAGCCATCAATGTCCGATGCAGCCGGAACTGGGTCAACGGCTCGTCCTGCCCGAAATGGTCACGACCATCGGGGCGTGTATGGTGGCGCTTACCGCTCTTGTGGTAGCTAAAATGCGACTTGAGCTCGCTCGCACCATAGTGAACTTCGCCGCCCCTATGTGCGAGCCAGAACAAATCGTCGGTCCGCTGCCCATCCGTCGCTACTATTCTTATTCGATGCTCAGTAGCAGCCCGCTTGTTCCCCTTCTTCGCCGCTCGCGTCTGCGAGCTCATCGCGTCTCTGCCGAGCCTGCCGCGCCCGCCACGGCCTCGAGGACGGTCGCCAGCAGCATGCGCACGACGTTCGGCAACAGCGCGGCCCGCTGCTCGGCGGGGTACGGTGCGAGACTGTGCACGACCGGATGCGCCGCCCGGAAGATGATCCCCTCCAGCGCCTGATCGCTCACCGGCCCCGCCTGCGCCTGAATCCGGTAGGCGTCCAGCATGTCGCGCACGCTCGCGCTGGCTCTTCGGCCTCGGTGCTCACCGCGGGTTCACCCCGCGCGGGTAACATCCACGACTCGACGGTTGTCGCTTACTCGCTTCCTGGCATGCCTCCAAGGTTTTGAATGTCCCCACTGCCCCATCGCCATACTTGTAGAGCACCCACTCGTCCTGGCCGCTGCAGGCCGTGAGCCAGAGGAGGATGAAGGCCATGATGCTCACCTGAAGCATCGGGGACTTCCTCGCGTAGATGGCGGCGATCATCAGCTCTTCCCTCTCTGATTCAGGTGTCGAAGCTCGACCACGACGAGCCAGGTGTAGTCAATGAGGACCGCGAGCATCATGCCGATGGCGATCAGCGCCACATTTTCCGGCGACCATGCGATGCCCTTAAAGTTCCACGAAGATGCTGAGGGTGACGAGAGTAGCAGCACAACGGCAGTCCCTATAATGAGCTTCATGTACCACGGGTATTCCATCCTACTTGCCTCCCTTCGGCCGGCGCGGGTCAATGAGCCCCCGGCGCCTGAGATAGGCGTCGTAGTCCTCCAGCAACCACGTCCCGTGGTCGAAGAAGATCGCGATCGACTCGGCGAGAGACCCTGGCCAGCCCCGGGCAAACATCTGATTGATCACTTCGTCGCGCGTAACGGCGATTCGCTCTTCGTGCACCGCGGCTAGGAACTGATGAAACCTCGCCCAGTCATGCCGATTGAGACGGCCCGGGTCCGCCGGTTCAATGAACTGGTCCAGGAGGTTCTCTGCTCTCGAACTGATCATGTCTCGTCCTCTCGGCATCGCGAGTCGAGGCGGAGGGCGTCGACTCGAGCATTGAACTCGATCAGCCTAGCCTCGAAACGTTCACTGACTCGACCGCGCATCCGGTGGGTCTCTTCAAGAGATTGGCCTTCGATGGCGGCCCGGTATTCCTCCAGCGGTAGATAGTCCTCGAGCGCGCCATAAAGGGACATCCACGAATCCCGCTCCGTTGGCTTCGCCATGGCACCCATTACAATTAGAGCGTGTCGAATCTGTTCTTTCGAGTAGGGCAAATCGATCTCAGGCGCGAACCACCTGGCCATGTTCACTATCGGCCAGCGGCTCTTCTCAGCGGCGAGGTAATCCCCGGCGATTCTTTCCGCCCTGGCGATCTCTTCCGGTGTCATCGACCCTCCCACGCATCATCCTCATTCCAACAGTCTCACCACCGGCACGCCGAGGGCCTTGGCGAGCTTCTGAATCATGCCGACCGTCGGATCGTACTCCCCGGCCTCCAGCCGCCTGACGTACTCACGGGAGATCCCCGCGGCCTCGGCCAGCTCCGCCCGGCTCATGTCTCGCTCCTCACGCAGCTTCTTGAGTCGTCGTCCCATCTGTTTTGGAGTCGGGCTCATGCTATCTCTCGCAAAGTATACTTGTCAAGCGTTCTCCTCCAGGGTTCGCAACGCCGCCTCGAGCAGCTCCCGCACCCGCTGGTCGCGCCCGGCCAGGGCCGCCGCCTTCCGCTGCCGGCTCACCTTGGCCCGGCACTTCGCCGAGCAGCCCACCTTCTGGCGCCCGAGCAGCGGCCCGCCACACCCCATACAAAGCGCACGTGCGGATTCTAGCCGGTCTCGGGGCGCAGAAGCGGCTCTCGGCATGGTTAGGCCCGTTTCGGTGGCTTGGCGGGGCGGCGTACAGCCCGACGCTGCCGACGAAGTATGGGGCACTCCCGGACGAGCTGGGAGCCCGCCGGATGCCGCCCGCCCACCAAGCACGTCCCGTGCAGCATCGTCCGAAAAGGCGTCATGTCGAGGCCCCGGGCTCCGGCGGATCAGGCTCCGCCGGTCGGCGGTGGGGCCGGTCGGGAGCCGTGATCTGCGTGTGCAGGGCGCGGCGCTCCTCAGCGGTCTGACGGCTCGGGCGCCGGAGCCGGGCCAGTTCCGCGGCCATCTCACGATCGGCCCGAGCGATCCCGCGACGGACGATGGCCTGGAACCGCTTGCGTCGCTCGTCGGGGCTCATCGCGCCGCCTGCGCGAGCCGCCGCGCGTTTACCGCTCGGGGCCCGCGCGGGTCGGTCGTGTCGGCGTCGAATTCGAGCCAGGTGCCGATGTGGGGGCGCCGGCCGACCATGTCGCGCTGCGAGAGGAAATACCAGCGGCCGGGGCCGCTCCGGATGAACCCCCAGGAGCCTTCCCACTTCACGACCTGGCCCAGCACGCCGGCGCCCCGGACGCCTCCGTCGCCTGCACGAGCGGGGCTGGCGCAATCACGCGGCAGCCTTCGGCGCGGGGGCCGCGCGGCCCTCGGTACGCGATGAAGTCCACGCGCGATCCGACCGACAAGTCGCGCGTCCCTTGCAGGGCGGTCCGGTGGACGAAAAACCTCTCACCGGCGTCGGCGAGGATGCGTCCGTACCCAGGAAGCGCAAACCACTCGAGCACCGTGCCCGTCATGGTCTTTTAGCTCACCACCCGGAGCCCTTGTTGCGCCAGGCGAACGCGCCAGCTCACCTCGCCCTGACACCTCTCGCACAGCCACGACGCGTTGACGTGGGCCGGTTCGAGGCACACCTTGCAGACAAGGTGCGGCTCCCCGGTCCTGTAGCCCACGAGCCGGCGAGTCGCTGCCGGTGCCTGCTGCTGCGGAGACGGGGCGAGCCGCGCGGGGACGATCGGGCGCGGCGGCGTGCGCAACCTGTCCGCCCGGAGGGACTCCATGATGTGGTCGTGCTCGGCCAGACGTTCTTTATTCGACTGCACGAAGAATCCGGACAAGATTTTCGACATGGTCCTGGCCTTTCCGCGCCCTTAGGCGCTACCTCGCCCGCTGAATCGCACGGTGCCGGTGAGGATGTCAGGGGTCGGGCCGGGCACGAGCCCGTGCTTGTCGGCCTCGGTGCGCTCCTGGGCCGACTCGATGCCCGCCCGCTGCAGCGCCTCGGGATCCGCCGGGCGATCGAGGGAGGCATCGAGGATGGCCGCTCGGCGCTCCTCGGCCTTCGCGAGGGCCTTGGTCAGGTCGTCAGACCCCAAGTAGGGGAGATCGTCGCGGACCTGGCGGGTCAGCTTGCCAAGTGCGGCCAGGCGTTCGGCAAGCGCGGAGCGCCGCTCCGTGGCGCTGACCACTTCGAGATCACCGTCCCGGGTGGTGTCCGGTCGCCAGTCGATCGCCCGCGTCGCGTCGAAGTCCTTGAGCAACTCCGCGTACAACGTCGCAAGGCGCTGGCCGAGCTCGTCGCGTTCGCCCCGCTTCAGGCGCGAGCCGGGCTCGCCGAAGGCCGACCGAAAGAGACCCACCTCGACCCGCCGCCGCTGGGCCTCCCAAGACGCGATGGCGAGCCGGCGCGCCTCGGCGTCCTCCCACGCGTCGGAGCACTCGTGGCACCGGCACGTGGGGCGGGGACCCGTCGGCGCGGGCTCCTGCGGGGCCGCGGCGAGCAACTGCGCGCGCTCGGCAGCCAGTGCATCGCGGTCTGGCTTCCCGGTGAGGCCGGCGATGAACCGGTCGACGCGGTCCGTGACGTACTCAAGCATGACAGGCCTCCTCCCTGCGGATAATGCGGCGGATGAACTCTTCGGCGACGAGCCGGGCCAGCGGATCGGGATCGAAGTCGGCGCCGGCCAGGTCGAGGCGCTGCGTCTCTTTTCTCGATGTCGAGTTGAACAAGGCGATCACGTCGCCGCGCTGCCGCGACAGGGCGAGCTGCTCGGCCCGGTCGCAGGCGTGGAGCGTCACCGCCAGCCCCGCGCCCGGATCGTCGCCGATCGCGATCCCGGCCGCGTCCTCGAAGGCCCGGAGGCTCTCGATCACGCTGCGCATGACCTGGGCGAACCGGTGCTCCAGGACCTCCGCGGGGAGCCGCGGGGGCCCCTCGCCGTCGGCCTGACGCTGCGCCTCGCGCGCGGCCCGGCGGTCGGCAACCTGGGCGCCGATCGCCGACGCCCAGTGCTGGGTAGTCGTCTCCGTCTGGCTGCTCATGCTGTCCTCCTTGTTTGGGTGGAGAAAAGATTCCCCAATTTCGCGGCGACGCGTGCGATGGGGGCGTGCGGTAATTTGGGCAGCATCTTTCAAGATAATCGCCCGCCTATCCTTGTTGACCGCTGCCGGGGGGGGGGCCGATAAACTCGACCGCGTTCGAGCGAGACCTACGCGCGGTAAGAAGGGCTGACCCCTTAGAGACCCGATCCGCCCCGTCATAAGGCCGATTCCCTGGCCGCAGGCAGGGGGGGCGGACAGCGGACAGCCCCTAAGAGAAAAAGTGTCCGTCCGCCCCTCGGAAGGGGGCCCCTCTCCCCTCCCCCTTCCGTCGGGAGCGGACACCGTGTCCGGATGTCCGCGGACATGTCCGCCCTCATACCGGCAATCCCCAGCGCCCCTCATCCAGGGGGATCACCTTGCCGGTAGTGCGGAGCCGGCGCAGGGTGCGGGCGACGGTGTCCTTGCTACTGCCCGTCGCCTCGACGAGGCTTGCGACGGTCTGGGCGCCGAAGGCGAGGTCCTTCTGGATCTGAAAGGCCAGGCTCGTACGGGCCAGGAGGTCCGGAGCCTGCCCTATGTCATGGGCGTGAAGGCTCGTCACGCCGTCGTGGAACGTGAAGCGGAAGCCGAGCGGTGGATAGAGACGGCCCGCGTTACTCTTCCGGTGGAAGGCGGCGATCACCAAGTCCGCGCCCTCGTCCTCGTCCGCCTTCCGCAGCTCCCAGATGTTGCGGGCGAGGTTGTACACGAAGGCGGAGCCGAAGGGCTTGACGGGCCCGCGCCGCTGCTCGGCTGCCGCCTTCGTGACATGCGCCAGGACAAGCCGGGTCGCGGGCGCGAAGGAGCGGAGCGCGGTCATGGTTCGCACCACTGCGTCGGCGCCCTCCGGCTCTGGGCCGCAGGCGGGGGCGAGCGAGTCGACAATCACCAGCCCAATGTTGTGTCGGTCGATCTCCGCCCGGATCGTGCCGGCCTCATCGGCCAAGGGGCGTGTCATGGGGCGGTAGAGGATCGGCAAACCGGCGGGCGGCCTTCCGGCACCCTGGAGCCGCGCGAGGCGGTCCTCATGCTCCGGACGGTGGCTCTCGTAGTCGAGGAGTAGCACCCGGGTCGGCGCACTCGGCACCAGGCCGCCGGGGAGCGCGATGCCGGTGCTGACAGACTGCGCGATCGCGAGCGCGAACAGACTCTTGCCGCTCCCGCCATCAGCGAACTCGACGTTCGTCTCTCCCGCGAGCAGGAGCTTGGGCAGGAGGAACCGACTGCCCTCGTCGGCCTGGCGTGGCACGAGCGGCACCACGGGTTCGCCGGTGCGGAGGTCGCGGGCTGCTTGCCGGCAGGCGCGCTCGAGGATGGGGCGCCACGGCAGCCCGGGGGCCGCCTGATCGAGCTTGCGGACGAGGCCTTCCCGGGCGGATGTGGACGCGAGGTTGATACGGCCCCAGTGGATCTCACCCATGACCCCGGAGACGACCGACATTTCTCCATGAATGCCGTCGCTGTTTTCGCGGACACTTCCGAAGGAGATCGTCACGCCGTGCGCTGGCCACGTCGCGGCCCACTCGTCGCCGAGGCGCTGGATCTCCGGCGCCTCCACCCGGAGCAGGCCCGGAGCCGTGCCATCGAGCCCGGCCATCGTGGCGAGTGGGTCGGCAGCGTCGGCGCGCCTCATCGCCGCGTACCGGGGCGCAACCGGAGCGCGGCTTGATCGAGTCGCGCGATTCGCTCCGAGAGCCAGAGCGATGGCTCGGCGCGGTGATGAATGAGCGCCGCCCAGCGGAGCCGCGCGAGAATCCGCTCCGCGTCAAGCTCGTCGAGGGTGAGTTGTGCGAGGTCGTCGTGATTGGCGCGCTCAAACTCTTCGGCCGAGGCGAAGAGGCTCGGCTCGCTATACAGTGCGTCAAGAAGCCGCTCGACCCGCGCGAGCGGGCCTTTAGACACGCTCATCGCGCGGCCCACCGAATCTTCGCGCGGGGACCGCCGAGGCGAATGGGCGCGACGGGCAGCTCGCCCTTCAAGCCCTTGCGACGGGCCGTCTTCTCCGTCAGGTGGAACGCGGCGGCGAGTTCTTCCGTCGTCATCGCGCGGTCGGCACCCGGGGCCGTCAACGGTGCGATCGTCGCGAGCGCGGCCGCGAGCTGGCCGTACTCTGGCCACGGAGTCTCATCGCCGGCGGCAATTCGCTTCACGAGCTGCTCAAGCCGCTCGACCACGAGCTGCTCGGCACGGGCGAGGGCGAGGCGCGCGGGCGTCATCGCGCGGCGGCCTCGCGGATCGCGGCAATCTCGGCGGCGAGGGCGTGCTCGATTCGGCGCGCGATCTCGGTCGGCATCATCTCGCGGCCCGCCAACATCCGGGCCAGCCGAGATGGGTGCATGCGGGCGGCCGGCGCCAAGACATAGAACGGAATTCTCAGGCGCTCGCGAATGGCGTTCAGTTCAGCTGCGGCCGGTGGATTACCCATAGTTGAGATGGATCATCCGCGACACAGCCGACTACTGGAAGCGAACTACTCAGAAAGTTTTCGGAGGTAGATCACCGAACCCGGCGGGGCGGAGATCGGAGGTCCGCAGGCATCCTGCCCAGCGCGCCGGTCAGGAGGGTGCGCATGTCACCAGTGGGGCGCTTCACAGTCTCGAAGATCGCCTCCAAGATCTTGGCCCACGGGCCGTCCTCGTACACACTCGCCTCGATGCCGAGGTCGCTGAGGATGAGGGCAATGTCGGCGGCGAACTGCTGACCGCGATGGTCGACGGGGTGCCCGCCCTTCGGATTCGGGGCGAGATCCGAGAGGATCCGAACGGCGGCATAGTTGAGCAGGCGCATGCTCTGGCGGGCCTGCGCCAGGACGTCATCCTTCACGCCGCGCTCCTTGCGGAGCCGGTCATAGACGGCGCCCATGGCCTTCGGGGGGAGCGCGCGGATCGTTTCGTGGGTGCGGGTCACCGCGCGCGCGAGCCGCTGAACGACCTCGCGCACGGCCGCGTCGCTATTCTTCGCTGACAGCGGCCCAGTCGCGACGAAATCGCCCGCGCGCCGCTCGAGCGCGTTGATCACGTCCCGGATAGCGGCCGGTTCAAACGTCGGGCGATAGAGCAGCTTGGCGAGCTGCTCGCGCGTCTCGGCCCCAAACGCAAATGGCTTCGGGGTCCCGGCCTTGCTCGCCGGCCGCCGACGCGACTTCTGCATGCGCCCATCCCCGTGGAGCACCCCGGAAGGAATCGCGGGCCAGGCGCCCAGGGGAGGCGCTGTTCGGTGATCAACCTAGGCCCGCGATACTGAGTCTACGTCACACACGCGAAGTTAGTCTCGCCTCACTTCTGCTGCCATTCCGCTGCCATTGCACAGTCCGAAAGCGGGTATTTCGCGCCCTTTGCCGTCCTCGGAGCGCCGCGCCCAAATGCCCGAGAAGTCGCGGAAAATCCTGAAAAATAGATGGTAGGCGGAGCAGGGCTCGAACCTGCGACCCCGGCCTTGTAAGGGCCGTGCTCTTCCAGCTGAGCTATCCGCCCGTGTCGGCCCTACTATACCCCCT
>Ga0326597_10015038_pt1 | contig 10127 bp, 5 predicted proteins | sample RVTome_12_FD_203789 | JGI IMG/M metagenome (GOLD analysis project Ga0326597, IMG submission 203789) | Soil microbial communities from uranium-contaminated site in the Upper Colorado River Basin, Wyoming, United States - RVT100D185 | ecosystem: Environmental > Terrestrial > Soil > Contaminated >...
CGTCACGCTGCTCGTGAAGCCGGTCGGTTCGACCCTCGCGATGGACCAGGACAAGTCACAGAAGGGCACCCTGTCCGCCACCTTCGACCTGCCCGGCGTGTACGTGCTGATCTGCAAGATCCACCCCTACATGACCGCCGTCGTGGCGGTGACCGACGAGAACGGAGACATTCCGGACGTCACCTCCGCGGCACTGCCCTTCATCGGCCATCTCGGACAGCCCGCCCTGCCGGCGACCACGGTCCTGTCGGTGGTCACAACCGTCGCCGCCACGGACGCGGACAAGGCGATGAAGTGGGACATCCTGGGACCGCAAGATGAATTCCGGCCTTCGATTCCCGGCGTGGGCGAGGTCTGGATCAACACCCAGTTCGAGCGGGTCCCGCTGCAGACCGACGATCACGGCATCGCCAAGCCGGGCACGATCACGGTGATCGACGCGGAGACGTTCACCGTCGAGCGCGAGATCAACGGGCTCGGCGCGGACGGCATGTGGAACAACCCCCACAACATGTGGGCGGACTTCGCGCTCAGCCACATCTACAACAGCAACTGGTTCGGCCGCTGGATCAACAAGATCGATCGCGACACCGGCGTGATCCTCGACAGCACGTCGGTCGGGGAAGCGCCGACCCACATCATCACGATTCCGATTCCGGGCTCGCCCCAGAAGGGATTCCTGACGGTGCCGCTCAGCGCCGACAAGGACATGGTCAAGGTGGAGGACGGCGCCTCCGGCCTGGACAAGGTGGACTCCGATCCGACCGGGTCGGGCGAGAACAACCCGCACGGTCACTGGTTGACTTGCGGCCGCGGAGACCGTGCGATCGTGCCGAACGTCTTCCAGGGTCTCGGCGTGGCCGGCTCGGTCAGCATCCTCGACACGGCCAGCGGCGAGATCATCGCGGAATTCGTCCATGATGCCAACGATCCGATCCGTTCCGCGCTGCTGATGCCCTTGGCGGTCGGCGAGTGTCACGTCGGCTCGGTCCACATGGCGTACGTGGCCAACGCCGTGTCCGGCTTCGTCACCGTGGTGAACGTCGACGAGCCCTCGCTGGTGACGAACATCCCGGTCACGCTCACGCCCGACGGCCAGACCGGACAGGATCTGCTGCATACCCTGCAGGTGCCGGTGCAGACGCCGGTCAGCCCGGACGAAAAGTGGGTCGCGACCGCGGTCCTCTCGCTCACCACGGTGCCGAGAACCACGACCGGAGCCGCGGACCACGTCGCGATCATCGATACCGCCACGAACCAGGTCGTGGCGTTCGTGCCCACCCCGGCCGGCACGCACGGCATCAACTGGGGCGCCAAGCAGGGCGGCGGCTACTACGCCTGGGTCACGAACCAGCACGCCAACGTGGCCACGATCATCGATCCGGATCCGAACGGCGACGGCGACGGCACCGACGCCGCGGTGGTCGGCACGATCCTGCTCGCCAACCAGAGCGCCGGGGCCGGCGTGACGGATGGAACCGGCGGCCAGGGAGTCAAGCCGCTGCCGATGACCCACGACGGCTGGGTGCAGGAGACGGTGGCGCTGTTCGGATCGGGCGCCCTCTCGGCGGAGGTGGAGGACTGGATCACGAAGCTCACCCCCGAGCAGCGCAATCCGAAGGGCGGCCATGACGAACTGCACCTCAGCACCGATCCACTGATCGGCGGCCGGACCGCGCAGTTCAGCGCGATCGGCGCACAGCCCGGCGAGATCGTCCACTTCCTCTTCAGCTTCACCGGCGTGGGCGCGGGCCCGTGCTTCCAGAGGCTCGGGGGACTCTGCATCGACCTGCTGCCGCCCTTCGGGATCCTGAACTCGGTTCAGGCCGACCAGAACGGGGCCAGCACGTTCCGCGTGTTCGTGCCGCACGGGCTGCCCCAGAGCACGGTCCACCTCCAGGCCGTCGTCCAGTCCGGCCCGGGCGGCCGCGACTCGCAGAAGTCGGAGACGGTGACGCAGTCCGTGGAATAGCGTCCGTCACGTAGAAAGGGGCAGGCTCGACGGGACGGACCGGTCCGGAGCCTGCCCCGATCCTCTCCAGGCAGCGTCGCCCTGGACCTTGGGAACCACGCTCCTTCCGCCACGCGATCTTACGACCTATCATGGCGGTCCAGGAGCATGAGCATCGTGGAATCCGAGGATGGCGACGTCACCCGCCTGCTCGCCGCGCTCCAGAACCGCGCGGCGTCCTTCTCCGATCTCGCGCCGCTGATCTACGACGAGCTGCGCTCGCTGGCACGACGGCACCTCAGGCGCGAACGCAGCGAGCACACCCTCCAGGCCACGGCGCTGGTCAATGAAGCCTGGCTGCGCCTGTCCGCCGACCGGAACCTCGACTGGCCGAGCCGCGCCCAGTTCCTGGCGGGCGCTTCCGCGGCAATGCGGCGCGTCCTGGTGGATCACGCGCGCAAGGTGAAGGCGGAGCGCCGCGGCGGCGGACGGAAACGCATGTCGCTCACGGTGGCGGAGTTCGCGGTCGCGGACGATCCCGACCGGCTGCTCTTGCTCGACGAGGCGCTCGAGCGGCTCGCCGCCGAGGACGCGCGGGCGGCCGAGATCGCGCGGTTGCGGCTGTTCGCCGGACTCTCGCCCGAGGAGACCGCCCGGGCCCTCGACGTGTCGGTGCGCACCGCCGGCCGCGAATGGACCTACGCCCGCACGCGGCTGACCGAGTTGCTGCAGGACACCGCGCCGCCGCGAGGCGAGCACGCGCCATGACCGACCGCGAGTCGAGCGCCAAGCAGGTCTTCCTCGATGCGCTGGAGCAGCCCGAGGCGGCACGCGCGGCGTTCGTCGCTGACGCCTGCGCGAACGACGAGGCTCTGCGGCGCCGGGTGGATGAGCTGCTCGCCGTCCACGCGGACTCCGAAGCGGTGGGAACGACGCGCCTCGCCGACCTCGTCCCCGGCTCGCGGATCGATAAGTACCTGCTGATCGAACGGCTCGGCGAGGGCGGCTTCGGCGTGGTGTACCTGGCCGAGCAGGAACAGCCGGTGCGCCGCCAGGTTGCGCTCAAGGTGTTGAAGCTCGGCATGGACACGGTGCGCGTGATCGCGCGCTTCGAGCAGGAACGCCAGACGCTGGCCTTGATGGACCACCCCAACATCGCCAAGGTCCTGGACGCCGGCGCGACTCCCACGGGGCGGCCGTACTTCGTGATGGAGCGTGTTCCGGGCGTGCCGATCACCTGTTACTGCGCCGAGCGGGCCTTGCGCCTCGCGGAGCGCCTCGACCTGTTCCGGGCGGTCTGCCTCGCGGTTCAGCACGCCCACCAGAAGGGCATCCTGCACCGCGATTTCAAGCCCTCGAACGTGCTGGTGGCCGAGGTGGACGGCCAGCCGGTGCCGAGAGTCATCGACTTCGGGATCGCCAAGGCGATCGGGGGCGGCCTTCCCGGAACCCCGGCGCTCACCGCCGAGAATCAGCCGATCGGGACGCCGTCCTACATGAGCCCGGAGCAGATGCGGGGAGCCGCCGACGTGGACACCCGCAGCGACGTGTATGCGCTCGGGGTCACGCTGTACGAACTCGTCACCGGTACGGTTCCGTTCGAACCGGGGCTTGGCTTCGACGCATTCCGGCGCACTGTCATGGGCACCGACCCTCCGCCACCCAGTGCGCGCGTCGAGGCCGGCGCCGATCCGTCGCAACCCTTCGCCGTGCCGCGGGAGCTGGACTGGATCATCCTGCGCTGCCTCGCCCGGGAGCGGGAGCAGCGCTACCCCAGCGCACTGGCCCTCGAACAAGATCTCGCCCGTCTCCTGAATCACCTGCCGGTGGAGGCCGCGCCCCCCTCGGCGGCCTACCGGTTGCGCAAGCTGCTGCGCCGCCATCGCGGCGCGGCGATCGCCGCTGCCGCCGTCCTGCTCGCGCTCACGGCCGGAGCGGTCGCGGCTGCGATCGGCTTCGTGGAGGCCCGGCACCAGGCGAACGTGGCGAGGGAGGTGAACCAGTTCTTCACCCGCGACCTGCTGCCGGCGGCGCGGCCGTCGGACCGACCGGGCCGCGGCCGCAACGTCACGCTTCGCGAGGTCCTGGACTCCGCGGCGGCGCGCATCGACGAGGGCGGGCGCTTTCACGACGAACCTCTGGTCGAGGCCGCGATCCGCCGGTCGATCGGCGAAACGTACCTGGTGCTCGGACTGTTGAAAGAGGCCGAGATCCACCTGCGGCGCGCCGAGGAGCTCGGCGGCGAGACGTCCGGGCTCGACAACCCGGACCAGCGCCAGTTGATGTTGGCGCGAGCCACCGCGCTCCGCAACCTGGGACGCTTCACGGAAGGCGAGGCGCTGCTCCACGAGGTGCTCGGCTTCGTCGAAGACCGCCTCGGCGAGGACCATCAGGACGCCGTGGCCGCGCGGATCGGCCTGGCGCTGTCCCTGGCGATGCGCGGTCGGACCGAGGAGGCCGTGGCCCATTGCCGGAAGGTGCTCACCCTGGTTCCGGACGACCTCGTCCTCCGACACCAGCGGGCCCGCGAAAACGTGGCCGTGGCGCTCGCCCGCTGTCACCTGGGCGAGGAGGCGAACGAGCTGTTCCGGCGTGCGCTCGAGGTGGAGCGCACCCTGCTCGCGCCGGGCGACCCGGACTTGCTCGACCTGACCGTCAACTTCGCGGTCACGGAGCGCCGGGCCGGCCGGGTCGACGAGGCCGAGCGCCTGCTCGCCGAGGTCCTGGAGCACGCGGAGCACGAGGATGGCCTGCTCGGAAGCGACCACCCCATCACGATCGTCGCGGCCTACAACCTGGGGAGCCTCCGGCTCGAGAAGGGCATGGTGGCTGACGCCGACCGCCTGCTGACCGATGCGCTCGACGCGGCCAGGCGGGTGTTCGGGCCGGGCGAGGTGAACACGCTGGGCATCATCGGCCAGCTCGCTCGCGTGCGTGAGCAACAGGGGCGTCTCGCGGATGCCGAGCAACTCACCCGCGAGGCCCTGGCGGCTGCCACGGAGGCGTTCGGCGAGGCGCACCTGCTCACGGTCTCGCTGCTGAACGACCTGGCCGCCGAGCTGGTCGCTCAAGAGCGCGAAGAGGAGGCCGAGGAGTTGCTCTGGCGCGCGCACGCGGCGGCGGAGCAGGCCTTCGGCGCGGGCCATGCGCACACCGCCATCACGCGCTCGAACCTGGCCGAATTCCTGCGGGATCGCGGCCGCGAGGAGGAGGCTCGAGCGGTGGAGCGGGAGGCCGCCGGCCCGGGTCGTGGTGAGTAGCCCCGTCAGGGCCCGCGGTCGGGCCCTGACGCGCTCGACGACTCGACCTCGATAAAAGGTGGCCGAACGGGCGGCGTCGTTGCGCGAGACGGGGGTGCGAGGATCTCCGCGCTGGCGGGCTTCGGGTCGTCGGACCGGCACCCGGCGGGGTCGCCTCGCGCTGCCTGTCCGGACCGGACGTGACGCCGGCCGCCGGCCAGGTGTGCAAGCGCATTCCCATTCCATCCTGGAGGCCCTCCCCATGCATCTCCCTGCAACTCCGATCCTGATCCGGCGGGCGGCCCTCGCCGCCCTGCTGTCGCTCACCCTTTCCCCGCCCGGCGCCGCGGGCACCACCGAGCGCGTCTCCGTTCCAGCTTTCGAGGACGAGGGCGACTCGGACAGCTATGGGGTCTCGATCTCCGCGAATGGTCGCTTCGTCGCGTTCCAATCCGAGGCCACCAACCTGGTACCCGGGGACACGAACGCAGTGATGGACGTCTTCGTGCGCGATCGAAGGAAAGGAACCACGACACGAGTGTCCGTCAACTCCGCCGGCGACGAGGGAAACCATGAGAGCACCGACCCCTCGGTCTCCCAGAACGGGCGGTTCGTCGCGTTCCAGTCGTTCGCCACGAATCTGGTGCCCGGCGACCTGAACAACGATTTCGACGTCTTCGTCCATGACCGCAAGACCGGCGCCACGACCCGGGTCTCGGACAGAGGTTTGGCACCCTCCATTTCCGCGAGCGGGCGGTTCGTCGCCTTCGAGTCCGACGCCGACAACCTGGTTCCAGACGACACGAACGGTACCCGTGACATCTTCCTCCACGACCGCAAGACCGGCGCCACGACGCGCGTGTCCATCGACTCGACGGGCGGCCAGGCCGATGACGCCTCCTTCGAGGCCTGCGTGTCGGGAAACGGACGCTTCGTGGCGTTCCGCTCCTACGCGTCGAACCTGGTCGAAGGCGACCTGAACGGGAAGCGCGATGTCTTCGTACACGATCGCAAGCGCGGGACCACGACCCGCGTGTCGGTCGACTCCGAGGGCGGCGAGGGCAACGGTTCCTCCCGGCTCCCCTCGCTCAGCCGCAACGGGAGAATGGTGGCCTTCCATTCCGACGCTTCGAACCTGGTCGAGGGCGACCTGAACGGCTTTTCGGACGTGTTCGTCCACGATCGGAAGTCCGGCGTCACCTCGCGAGTCTCGGTCGGCTCCGCCGGCGGTGAGGGCAACGCCGGCAGTTTCCTCGGCCGCCTCTCGGCCAACGGACGCTCTGTCGCGTTCGAGTCCCAGGCGTCGAACCTGGTCGAAGGCGACGTGGCCGGCTTCTCCGACGTGTTCCTGCACCGCCGCAAGACCGGCGTCACCATCCGGATCTCCGTCGATGCGGCCGGGAGCGAAGCCGACAACGGCAGCTACAACCCTTCGATCTCGGGGAACGGTCGTTTCGTCGCGTTCGAGTCCGGGGCCTCGGACCTGGTCAGCGGCGACAAGAACCTCGTGTTCGACGCCTTTGTGCGCGACCGGAAGCGGTAGGAGTGGATCGCCGCCCTGACGGCGATTCCCTCGACCTCGATAAAAGGTGGCCGAAGGGGCGGCGCTGTTGCGCGAGAAGGGGGTGCGAGGAACTTCGCGCCGGCGGGCTTCCGGTCGTCGGACCGGGGCCCGGCGGGGTCGCCTCGCGCTGCCTGTCCGGACCGGACGTGACGCCGGCCGCCGAGCAGGTGTGCAAGCGCATTCCCATTCCATCCTGGAGGCCCTCCCATGAATCTCCCTGCAACTCCCATCCTGCCCATCCTGCTCGGGCGGGCGGCCTTCGCCGCCCTGCTGTCACTGACCCTTTCCCCGCCCGGCGCCGCCGGTATCACCCAACGAGTCTCCGTTCCAGCTTCCGAGGTCGAGGGCGACGCGGACAGCTATGGGGTCTCGATCTCCGCGAATGGTCGTTTCATCGCGTTCGTGTCCGACGCCACCAACCTGGTGCAAGGGGACACGAACGCAAAAACGGACATCTTCGTGCGCGACCGGAAGAAAGGAACCACGATTCGAGTGTCCGTCAACTCCGCCGGCGGCGAGGGGAACGATGACAGCTCTCGCCCCTCGATCTCCAAGAACGGGCGGTTCGTCGCCTTCGAGTCCCGCGCCTCGAACCTGGTGACCGGCGACCTGAACAACACCAGGGACGTGTTCATCCATGACCGCAAGACCGGCGCCACGACCCGGATTCCGGACGGCGGTCTGGCACCGTCCATTTCCGCGAGCGGGCGGTTCGTCGCTTTCGAGTCCGACGCCCCCGATCTGGTTCCAGACGACACGAACGGTCTGCGTGACATCTTCCTCCACGACCGCAAGACTGGCGCCACGACGCGCGTGTCCGTCGACTCGACCGGCGGGCAGGCCAACGACGCCTCCTTCGAGGCCTTCGTGTCGGGAAACGGACGCCTCGTGGCGTTCCGTTCCTTCGCGTCGAACCTGGTCGAAGGCGACCTGAACGGAATGATGGACGTCTTCGTGCACGACCGCAAGCGCGGCGTCACGACCCGCGTGTCGGTCGACTCCGAGGGCGGCGAGGGCGACGATATCTCCCTGCTTCCCTCGCTCAGCCGCAACGGGAAACTGGTGACCTTCCACTCCTATGCTTCGAACCTGGTCGAGGGCGACCTGAACGGCTCCTCGGACGTGTTCGTCCACCATCGGAAGTCCGGCGTCACCTCGCGAGTCTCCGTCGACTCCGCCGGTGGTGAAGGTAACGCCGACAGTTTCTTCGGCCGCCTCTCGGCCAACGGACGCTATGTCGCGTTCGAATCCCACGCGTCGAACCTGGTCGAAGACGACACGGGCGGCTTCGCCGACGTGTTCCTGCACCGCCTGAAGACCGGCGTCACGACCCGGATCTCCATCGATGCGGACGGGGGCGAAGCCAACGACGAGAGTTTCAACCCTTCGCTCTCGGGGACCGGTCGCTTCGTCGCGTTCGAGTCCGGGGCCTCGGACCTGGTCAGCGGAGACGAGAACTCCGTGTACGACGCCTTTGTGCACGACCGGGAGCCGCACGACCGGGAGCCGTAGGAACGAATCGCCAGTCTGACGGCGATGCGCCCGACTTCAATAAATGGTGGCCGAAGGGGCGGCGTTGTTGCGCGAGACGGGGTGCGAGGAACTCCGCGCTGCCGGGCTTCGAGTCGTCGGACCGGGGCCCGGCGGGGTCGCCTCGCGCTGCCTGTCCGGACCGGACGTGACGCCGGCCGTCGATCAAGTCTGCAAGCGTGTTCGCATTCCATCCTGGAGGCCCTCCCCATGAATCTCCCTGCAACTCCGGTCCTGCTTCTCATGCTCCGGCGGGCGGCCCTCGCCGCCCTGCTGTCATTCGCCCTTTCCCCGCCCGGTGCCGCCGGTACCACTCAAAGGGTCTCCGTTCCAGCTTCCGAGGACGAGGGCGACGCGGACAGCTATGAGGTCTCGATCTCCGGGAACGGTCGCTTCGTCGCGTTCCGGTCCGACGCCACCAACCTGGTGCCCGGGGACACGAACGGAAGAGCGGACGTCTTCGTGCGCGATCGAAAGAAGGGAACCACGACACGGGTGTCCGTCAACTCCGCCGGTGACGAAGGAAACGATGACAGCGCTCGCGCCTCGGTCTCTCAAAACGGGCGGTTCGTCGCCTTCGAGTCCCTCGCCTCGAACCTGGTGACCGGCGACCTCAACAACGAGCGGGACATCTTCGTCCATGACCGCAAGACCGGCGCCACGACCCGGGTCTCGGACAGCGGTTCTGAACCCTCCCTTTCCGCGAGCGGACGGTTCATCGCCTTCGGGTCCGACTCCGCCGACCTGGTTCCGAACGACACGAACGGTTTCCGTGACATCTTCGTCCACGACCGCAAGACCGGCGCCATGACCCGCGTGTCCATCGACTCGACAGGCGGCCAGGCCAACGAAGCCAGCTTCGATGCCTACGTGTCGGGGAACGGACGCTTCGTCGCCTTCCACTCCCGTGCCTCGAACCTGATCGAAGGCGACCTGAACGGGAAGACCGACATCTTCGTGCACGACCGCAAGCGCGGGATCACGACCCGTGTGTCGGTCGACTCCGAGGGCGGCGAGTGCAACGGTTCCTCCGTCATCCCCTCGCTCAGCCGCAACGGGAAACTGGTGGCCTTCCAATCCGACGCTTCGAACCTGGTCGAGGGCGACCTGAACGGCTTCTCGGACGTGTTCGTCCACGATCGGAAGTCCGGCGTCACCTCGCGGGTCTCCGTCGACTCCGCCGGTCGTGAGGGCAGCGGCGGCAGTTTCGTGGGCCACATCTCGGCCAACGGACGCTATGTCGCGTTCGGGTCCCAGGCGTCGAACCTGGTCGAAGGCGACACGGAAGGCTTCCCCGACGTGTTCCTGCACCGCCTCAAGACCGGCGTCACCACCCGGATCTCCGTCGATTCAGCCGGGGGCGAGACCGACAACGGCAGCTACAACCCTTCGATCTCGGGGAACGGTCGTTTCGTCGCGTTCGAGTCCGAGGCCTCGGACCTGGTCACCGGCGACGAGAATTCCGCGTTCGACGCCTTTGTGCACGACCGGAAGCTGTAGGAGCGAATCACCACCGGCGAGGGGCCTTCCGTTCACGCCGGGGGCTCGCTGTCCGGGCCTCGGGGCTCGGCGGGCGAGTCTGCCGTACCCGAGCGGAAGCGCGCCCTGCGCAGATCGAGTCCGCTCTGCAGCGTCGAGCGGTGCAGGACCCACTAGGCCGTGGCCACGAACACGCCACCGATCAAGGTGGCCGCCGCCCAGCTTCCCGATTGCGCCAAAACGAGCTGCTTGCCCTCACCGGCCAGCGCGTCGGCGTCCCTGAAGACCGCCAGTGCGAACAGCACATGCACCACCACCGTCAGCACGGCCATCAGGACGCCGACGACTCCCCACAGACCTCCCA